>Ga0193713_1000718_pt1 | contig 11020 bp, 26 predicted proteins | sample H3a2metaG_FD_143054 | JGI IMG/M metagenome (GOLD analysis project Ga0193713, IMG submission 143054) | Soil microbial communities from a riparian zone of the East river system, Colorado, United States - H3a2 | ecosystem: Environmental > Terrestrial > Soil > Riparian zone | place: USA: East River... | reverse complement strand
CCTTTTATTTAAATCCCTAGTGGCATCACTTAATAAAGTTGGCAAAAGTTGATCTAAATATCCAAAACAAGGATATTCCCCATTCCAACCAGGGCCACTAGTTGCAAAACTAATAGGGTGGCCAATTAATACTTCCCTAAACTCACTATATAACTGTTCTTCTATATTAACCCATTCTTTAGTATATTTAGCAACATAACCATCTGGGATTTGCGCCTGCTGATCTGTCTCAGAACCAATAGTAATCCCATAAATTGCTGGATGATAATCTGTTCCAGTAGAATCACCAGTATTACTAAAAGAATTCATTAATCCTCTGATTGAATCATCCATAGGAGGAGGAGAACCAAAAGCACCTAAATTATAGTTGGATACAGGAACTAATACTTGAATCCCTAAAGTATGACAATAATCTAAAAACGGAGTATGATTGTTTCTTGAATCCCAATCATATAGTCTAATTAGATTAACTCCTAGATCAATTAAGTTTTTTAAATCATTACGACCTGTAAATACTTTTCCGGCATCTGGTCCATCGACGGGTGAAAAAGAATCTCCCCACAACGGTTTAATATTATAAGTAGCTACATCACTACCAAACCATATACAAGTGTTATTAGCATTAGAAGGATTATACCCTTCTGGAAATGGAGCATAACACATGCCTTTTAGAAACTTATTCATAATTTTCTCAATTTATATCTTTTACTTAATTATATATGAAAAAAGTTTTTTAGAAAAAAAATGTGATTGATTAGTAATAAAATACTTGCTATAAACAAAGTTAGTTTAAGCTCTTCGCTCAGAATTAAAACTGATTCCTACATTTACTTGTTCCGAACATAAACATAAATAAATGTAGGAATCCTAAAAACCTTCTTAAGTCTTTCATAAAATTTTTAAAATCTCAAAAAACTCTTAACGGAAGAAATAGAGCAAAAAAAGTCCTATAACGCGGATTATGGAAAGTGTCGCGGATTTATCATGATGAAGAGAGGGGAAAGATTAAAAAATTAACTATACATTCACTACTTAAGTGTTAAGTATTTTTCAAATTGTTTTGTGAATTCTAAAGGTGGTATCCACGGAAAATCACCTTCATGTTGTAATTTACATTTTTTGAAAGTAGATTTTAAATTAGAGTCATCCATATATTCTCTTAAATAATTAGCTATATTTATACCAAATAAAAACTTAGCTTCAATAATTATATTTTCTACAAATTCTATATGATATTCCCAAAAAACTTCAAAAGGATACTCATATCCCTTAGTGTGATCTATTAGTGATGCATCTTTTATGTATTCTGTTATTTTCTTATAAAACTCATATCTTAACTTAAACAAGTCATCTTTTCTTTTTCTTTTTGCTAAATGCCATTGCAAGTAAGAAATAACCAAGACGGCCACAGATAATAGTCCTGATAATATGTCTAATAGACTCATTTTTTCTTCTTTTCTATCCATTCAATAGGGTTTACATTAAAAGCATGATCTAAATCTGTATAAGTAATTCCGTCAGTCGTTAAATAAAAATTCCCAAAACACTCACTATATTGGATAAATCCCCAAAATTCATTATGTCCTTGTTCTTTTGCATGAATCTTAAGTCCTTGGCATTGATTTTCTGGTAATACTTCATACTCAAACGTGGAAGGCCAATTGATTTTATGTTGAATAAGCTCCGTGAGTAATTCTTCCACAGTTATCATTTCTTGCGCCGCTCTTGTCACTAATACTTTCTCTAAAGATTTCGGTACACTTACAGAATATCGTTCAGGATCAGTTCCTATAAATTTCATTTCCCCTTTTAATCTCTCCACTTCCTTTTCCACCCATTCATCGTTATATTGCCCACCATTGAAGGGAAAGGATCCTTTACAAAGATTGGGGCAATGGAAAGATAATCTCTAAGATGAACCTGACCACCTAAAGTCTTGGATTTTTTAGATACTTTCAGTAACATGTATGTTACATCGGCACATCAATTTGAATCACAGATTGATGATGTTCAGGTTTATCTTAAATAATATCTTTATCGTTTACTAATTACAAATGTTTGCTCTTCTTTTATACTTTTATACTTTTCCAATCCCAACTAACATTTGGATCAACTATCTGTTGCAAAAGTTGTACTAAAAGATCTTTTGTTTGTTCTAGAGTTAAATCTGGTGAAGTACATCCATAAACTTCATTCGTATCCTTATCCCACATTATAATCATTCCTTCCATTCCAAGATCTTTTGCTAACTGATCAACCACTTTAGGTAAGATATCTTTATTATTCATATTTTTATCCTCTTCTCTTTTAATCTCTCAACTTCCTTTTCCGCCCGTATCATCCCATAATATATCTCTCCAGCCAAAGCACATCTTTCCCCATATCTTTGCACTGATTCGGGACACTCAGGATTAACATCACTAAAGTCTAACATTACTTTCTTATATTCTGCCTCTGCCTCTTCATCTAACACACGTTTCTTTCCCTTAATCCATTCTTCTTCAGGAATTCCCGCATTAGCACACATTCTTTTCTCATCATCCATTAAAGTTATTTCTTCCTTCTCATCTTCATGTATTCGCGACGGGACTATCTTTAATCTAGTTCTTGTGAATGATTTCCACCATTTTTCTTCAGTCATTTCTTCTGCTCTTTCTTGAAATCCCATCTCTTTCTGCATAATCTATAGACTCCACTGCCGGCTCTATTAATTCACTTAAATAGATTCCTAAAATATCAAGAAGCACAGCAAGCTTTCGGTCTTCTACAAGAAATTCATCAAGCATCATGTCATTTTCAAAAGCAAATTCTCTAACTTTATTAAACTTACTTTTCTTAATTTGTGATGCCATAACGATTCTTGCTGCATCTCCCATTCTTGGTTGATCTTGTCTATCATATGCATTTTCAATATATACGCGTTTAATTTCTTTAAAAAGTTCCTCTAAATTAGAATCAATATAATCTTTTCCACCGCTAGCTAATAACAATGTCTTACCTTTTTCCAATAAAGTCCAATAACCCATTATTCCTTTTCCTCTTTATTCTTTATTCTTTCTAATGTAGTTATTAACCTTAATTTTGCCATTAGTATCAAATCTTTAGTCTCTGGATCTGTATCAGGATGTACCATAAGCTTCTGTAACGATATATCTATTATACATTTTAAGCTAAGCAATTCATCCACACCAAGCCAACCATTTTCTCCAATTTGCCCGATAAAAACCTGATGTTTATTATTATAAACTCTTATCATTCCCCCTTTAGATTTACTCATTCTAGCCCCAATCTTTAGAAATTTGATCTTTTTCTATTATTAGCCAATCATTAGCCGTAATATCATTAGGAGAGAAGTTAACGCTTACAAAATGAAGTAAGTCTCTAATGTCCATGTTACCTTTATTCATTTTATAAGTATGTATACTTCTTCTTATATCTTTACCCTCTCCACAAGCTATAATAGCTTGCATAAAAGTATAAGTTTTTTTAATCGGTTCTTCATATATTACCCAGTCATCGGAAGTTAAATGCCTATTGTATTACTGCGCCTATTTTTATCCATAAATAGCTCGTCACTATCAAATAATTCATCCCTAATCTTGTCATAATCTATATAATGATAAGGCTTAATACCTATCCATGAACTATGTGCGATCTTATGACCTTTGTAGGCCAATTTTTTTGCTTCTTTAAAGTTCATTCCTTCTCTTCCTTTCTATCACCTAATAACTTCATTAGTTCTTTATTATTCTCATCATCAACTTTTTTGTATACATCCAAACACAATTCTATAGGATTAGTTACCTTTCTTAATTCAGGATTAGCTTTAAATATTGCTTCTAATTTATCTAGTATGTCATCTGGTATTATCATGGTAATTAATTTTTATGTTTGCTATCAACAAGTTTTGCTAAACTTTCCTCTGCTTCTTCAGCATCTTTAAGGGTATAAGGAACAAACTTTTCCCCATCAATTAATTGTCTTACTTTATTTACCTGTTCTACAATTTCTAGTGTTTCTTGTTCACCAGTTAATACCTTTAATATAATTTTATCTAATTCTTCCATAGTTAATAAAGGATATGCATATCCTTTATTATTAAGTTGGTCGAACCTTTTATTTATCTCTTCTAATATAGCCTTTTTGTCTTCATCTTCTTCACTCATTTTGTATATTCTTTTAAATTTACTAAAAGAGACGCATTTTCTCCTCCCATAACATGGGGTAATTCGCCATTCCATTTATTGACAGCTTGCCATTTCAATATATCTGCATTAATGGAACGAGATAACAAAGCATTTGCATCAGCCTTTGATTTGGCCTCAATCATCAAGCTCTCTGCCGCAGCCTTAGCAGTGATGATTTTACTTTTACCAGATCCTTCAGCCTGAGCCATTTCCTTCTTTGCTTGTGCTTCTGACTCTCTTAATTCATTTTCTCTTTGTTGTGCTCTTTGAGTAGCTTCTATTTTCTTATTTAAAGCTTCCATGACGACTTCTGGAACTCCAAACTTTCCTATAATGAAAATATGAGAAATATTAAATCCTATAGGTTGTAATTCTTTTAAAACAAATCCATGTACTTCTGTAAAAAACTCCTCTTTCTTTGGACCATATAAATCCTCAATTTTCATTCTAGAGGCCACTTTATTAATAGAATCTCGAATATTGTTCTTTATAAAAAGATGTGTAATCTCATCCATTCCTCTTCGATATTTAGAAAATAATTCATGAACTTTATTCGGTTCTAAATGAAATGTTATACCAATATCAGCAATAACTGATAAGCCTTCAGATGTTTGAAAATTAAATCCATCTGTTCCTATCCATTGATGATTTTGTTCAAATATAGGAAATCTATATAACGTTTTCCAAAAAGGAATAAAATGGACTCCTACTGTTAATTCTTTATTTTCGACTCCTTTTTTGAGTCCAAATAAATCAACAACAATACCAACTTCACCAGGTTTTATCATATTAAAACAACTAATAACAAAGAGTATAATAATTCCTGTACTAACACTTAATATTATTTTTTTCATATTCCATTCTTCCATTTTTATCTCCTCAGATATTTGGTTTATTTCTCTTATAATATAATTTCGGTAAATAATTTTACTCACTTACTTTGCTTAACCACTCTTCAATATAAGTTATACGTTTTTCTAAGCTATCTATCATGTGTTGCGTTAATGTTAATGATTCTAGATAAAGTTTTGCCTCCTTATCATGAGTAGTTATTAATGCTTCTAGGGAAAGCTTTTCCCTAGCGCGAGTAGTATAATTATCAACTCCCAATGCAATTGAAATCCCCATTAATATAAAAATAAGAACATTACACCAAAAGGCAGAATTATCGCTCATTTATTCCTTCCATCTAAGAGTTTCCGTTTTTCTGGATCTATTTCTCGTTTCAATGCCTCTTTAACATTCCGGCTTAGTTTATTTAAACTGTTATATGTAAATTCTATATCTTGCATATGTCGCGCTATTTCTCCATCACAACTATCTAAGCCATAAATTCTTCCGCTGTAAGCTTATTATCTCCAAATGCTTCATTCAAATATAAAGTAATATTATATAAGTCTTGGATTGACCCTTCTATACGCAGCATCCCTTTATATGGAAAGTATTCATCGTAAGCATCTTCGGCATCATATTGAGCGGCTGCACAACAATATTTTGCGTTTTGTATCTCTTCAAAACCTTTATCTTCTTTGCAACGTACCATATTGAAGCTCTTAATGACTGAGCCGCATTAGGAAAAAGACTATTACAACAATGTTTACAATCTTCACTCATTTAAAGTATACCCCCTATATTTCCTTCGTTTCTTTATACTATCTATAATAAAAGTCATATCTTCTTCACCTTCACAAGATATAACCTTATACCCACCTAAGTTGCTCCCTACTCTTCCCCATACACAAATTACATCTGTAGTACCAAATAAATTAGGCTGAAATAGTAGCTTGTAGTACTTGGTATTTTTCTTCCAAGATAGATTCATTCAAGCACACTTAATTGATTATCCAACTCAATTAATTCTTCTATTAAAGAACCCAACCTAATCTCGATCTCTTCCTTATCCAACATCAATGTTGTAGGCGTAATATCCTCAATAAGTCTTGTAAATTCACCATTTAGGTCTCTCATCTTTTCTATGATTTCCATGTTCTTTTACTCCTTTCTTTATAGCTTTATTTCTTCATATACTCTTGTAAAGATTTGTGTATCAATTCAGTAATGGTTATGTCATTTTCTAATGCATAACGCTTTATCTCTTTATGAAAGCTTTTTGCAATATTCAGATTCATCTTCGTAAGATCTTGTCCTTTTTCTAACTTCAGCAAAGCTTTCTCTTTATTAACCGAAGGTCGACCTGTTTTTAACAAACTCATGTTATCTCTTTTATTTCAGTTACTATATTAGTGATTTCTTGGATTGCTTCATTATTGGTGGTATCAAAAACTGTTTGACCCTCTGCCGCTGATTTAGCATATACAATCCTTTGAGATGTATAACTTTTCATTACCGGTAATGAATAACCTTCTAAAGCTTCTACTATTTCTCTGCTTAAAGAAGTAGTGGCTATTTTTCTACTAATACAAAAATATGATTTGGGATTTCCGTCAGTCAATCGTTGTCTATGCTTTATTATATCAACAAGATCTTCAGAAGCCCATATATCATAAGGAGAAGGTTGCACCGGTATAACTATAAGATCAGCACACTTAATAGCAGAAATTGCCATGTCTGTTAATTGGGGTGCACCGTCTATAATAATCCAATCAAAATTATCTGATATTTTTTGTATATCCTTATCAAGTGTTGGTCTATCTATACCCACCACTGGTATTTCACTATTACCGGCAGCATGCCAATCACGAGCTGAGCCTTGAGGGTCAGAATCTATAAGTAATACTTTAGCTTTATTAAGATATAGCTTTGTGGCTATATTAGTTGCTAATGTAGTCTTACCTACACCACCTTTCTGATTTAGTATTGCTACTATCTTCATATATATTTATCCTTAAATAAAGATAAGTATATATAGTTGTTTGAATAAGTAAAGAGATAATTATCTCTTTACTTATGTATTGACATCTAAAAAAGCATGGAGTATAAATGACTTTATCCTTATCAATTGGGATATGGAGCGACGTATCGGAAACGTACGTCATAGATGAGCATAATGATAGCTTGTGTGTCTTAGGATAACACGAAATCATAGACCCGAAAGGGATGGTCAATAGTGTTATCTATCTTATCCTGTGGATAGATAACACCAAACCATTACTGCCTGATTTCCTCAATTAAATCTTCCAGCTTTAGTATTCTCTCTTCTAATACATTGATTCTTTTAGATTGAGTATTAACAAAACTATTATACAGAAAACCAATAACAACTATAAAGATTGAGGATATGGTAATAGTCAGGGATATAAGAAGGGTTATGTTATAATCACAGGGGATTTTATCTTGCTCGTTTAGATGAGCCATACGATTAGGCTTTTTTTTCTGACTTAGCATAATCAATTACCTTTTGTATCTTATCTATTTTCTCCATTAACGATTCCCTAGTCTCTCTTATCGTACTGGTTTGATTCTCGATACTCTCATTAGTTTGAACATTAGTAAGTGCTTTAAGTCTATTCAAAGATTCATCATGCGTAATCTCATCGAATTGAGGAAGGGCTTTTGTAATAGCGATTATTTGTCCTTTAACACTATTATCAGTACTATCGATAATTACTGTCGGCTCATTATAATTTTTAGGAATTGAATATAGATCTTTATAGTAAATCTGGTATGCCCAAGATTCTCCGGATTCCATAGCGGTCCAAAGCATTTTAAATGCATCTTCTGCTTTATTAGCAGCAAGTTGTTTTAATTCAATAAAACGTTTTGTAGTTTCATTATAAGCTCCTTTTGGCTTTCCTTTAGGATTACTAATTTCACCTTTTTGAAATCCTTTTGGTTTAGGCGCAGCTATAGTCATTAATTATATCTAGTTAAAAATAATAATTATTATACCACATTTAATATTAGGAGATAAATTACTCATCTTTTCGATCTTTTTTACTAAAAAACCATACTATTCCCATAATTAATATAAACACGCAGAACAATCCAAACATAGGATTTACACTGCAAACATACAAGGTTGCACAAACACTCATAATATATACAAGACCAACAAACATTCTTAATTACCCTTCTTTTGAATATTTCATAATACCCCTAAAAGCCTCATTACTATTTTCCCTATCATAAACCCCGCACCCCAACATAACAAAAAAGCAAAAACTCCTATTATCACCGGCAAAATATATTTAAAGTATTCTCTAATTATCTCAATCATATTCCCTCCTTAAAAATCATCTCTTGTGACGGTTGGTTGAGCATATTCTTTTCTTAACAAAGACATTTGATTTCTTAAATCCCATGCCTTTTTGTTGAACTCTAAAAATCTATTCGCATCTTCTAATTTTATATAATACTGTCCCCTTACCCTTATCGCTTTTAATTTATGGTTGTGAAGCCAATCTCTTACTGTAGCTACTCTACATTCTCCCATGGAAGCGACTTGTGCTGGTGTGATATACGGAATATTATTTATTAACATTTGAACGTTATTCATCTTATTTTCTCCTCAAAATGGTATTGGATCATCATAAAATTCTTCAACTTGCTTTGGTGAAATAACCGCAGTAGTTTTAGCTGGTGCTAAATAACTATTCTCTTCATTCTCACTTTCTCTTTTCATAAGAGCAATCTTAGTTAAATTAATTGAGATAGCAGCTTTTGGATTGCCCTCGTTATCTTTCCAGCATCTAGTGGAAGGTCTACCTTTCACTACTACTTTGTCCCCTTTAAACAGTTTTTGAAAAAGATAAGCTGATTTTTCTTTATCCCAAGAAACAACGTTATACCAATTAGTTTTAGATTCCCATTCGTTAGTTTGCTTATTCTTTGTTGACTGACTAACTCCTACTGAAAAGCTTAGCAAATCAGGGTAATTACTATTTGATGAATATTTAGGATTTTGGCCAACAAAGCCTTCAATTTCTATTTCTTCTATGGCCATTTTATTTCTCCTCTTCGTATTTGGTGTCATCTATCTCTTTTGTAATAGCTGCCATAGCCTGATAAATTGCACAATTCAAACTATATATTACTTTTTCTGCTGGTCCGGATAATCCAATAGCTATACATGGACCACTAAAGCTTATTACAATGGCTCCTTCTTCTTCCCTATGTTTAGCTATCCATTTTGCCATAGCTGATAAATCGTCCAGGGGTATTAAGTCTTTATCGTCTATCATCATTTCCATTAATTTTTTGAGCTCGTAGTTGGCCAAAATTTAATAATTCTTTCATCAATTTCTCCAGTTATCATGCATTGTCCTACAAGCTTGAATACAATGCCGTATAATTCGCTACACTCCTGAAGTCGCACATCAAAAGAATTAACAATAAGATTAGTGCTTGATAACGGTCCCGTAAAAGTAATCATTCCTTCTTGCTCAGTAATTTCCAAACGTTTAAGCCTGACATTTACTAGCTCTGAGCCATGTTTATTGACTAAAGCTTGTCGTACTTTATCCCAAACTGGAGTGGTTGGAATATACGGGATTATTGCTGCGATTTGTTCGGTTGGAATTGCTAATGCAAGTGTCATAGGTTCCTCATTTTCTGGTTTTTTAATTGATTTCAACTGGTTACAATTTGTGACCACTTGCTCAGTCTGACCTGAACCAATCTCAACCATTTTTACTTCTCGGTAAAAATGGTCTGATTTCGGTTCTTCAGATGATTTCAGTTGGTGACAATTTGTAACCGACTGACTGATTTTTGGTTTGCCAGTCACAATCTGTACGGAGAAACCGTACACTGCCTTGATACAATCTCGCAAACGTTCTTTGTCGTACTCAGTCAGCTTCACGCCTTCCCCTAGTTTCACGGCTAGTTTGTGATCTGTTAATTCGATGTAGCTGGTTTTATTGGTTAGCTCCTCAGCGGTTTGAACACCGAACGTTTTAGCAATCCTTCGTTTAAGTTCGAATAGTCTAGTCTGCTGCGTTGCTATTGGTTTGGTATCAGGTTGGGAATGCGACAAGCCCTCATGGAGCTTAGGCGCAATCTCAACCTGACTGATTGGTGTTTGAGGTTCCTGCGTTGGTTCAACAGGAGTGTTGTTTTGGTTTGCTGGTTTCCGCACGTGCGCGTTTTTAATACCTGCTGTAGTGTTAACGGTAGAAGAAAAAAGACTCTTAAGGTCTTTTTCTTCTACCTGATCTACAGTTCCTCTATATATGGGACCGGTCAAATTTGACCGGGTACCCGGACTTTTTTGACCAGTTACACAGTCATTTTTGACTACTTCTGATTCATAAAATGATCTAGGATTTTCCAGAATTTTTAATGAATTCTCAGTACGTTTTGCAGAAAAAACACAGCGTCTTACTTTCCCCTTATATACATATTTACTATGGTATTCTATCTCGTAAATATCGGCTAATTGTTTTAAAAATCTTCCCCTTTGTTTTTGTTTATGAATGGATTTGTTTTTTAAAAGATCGCAATCGAAAATTATCTCATCTGGGTTTTGAAGAAATAAAAACTCCAACGACGCTATATAAAGAATGGCTTCAGCTACTATAACTTTTGACTTATCATCAGCTCTTTTTACATTCATCCATTTATCATGACACTTGTTATATATGTCCTTTTCGGTAAGACTATTTTTAGCTTTAAAATTAGGATATATTACATTATTAAGTGGTGCGGTATTTACGGCCTTCATACTAATTCCATTAATTTAATATTTTCTTGAATTTCTAAAATCACTCTGTTACTTTGATCTTGAAGGGAGAGTTTATGGATGTTCATCGTCTTCATAGTTGTTCTCTCCCTTCTTTTATTTCCTCTAAAGATTTTTCTTTGTGACATGCTTCAATATATTTCGTTAGGGCTTCGTCTAGTTTTTTTCTAATTTGACTGGACATAAGATGTTT
>Ga0193713_1000717_pt1 | contig 11032 bp, 15 predicted proteins | sample H3a2metaG_FD_143054 | JGI IMG/M metagenome (GOLD analysis project Ga0193713, IMG submission 143054) | Soil microbial communities from a riparian zone of the East river system, Colorado, United States - H3a2 | ecosystem: Environmental > Terrestrial > Soil > Riparian zone | place: USA: East River... | reverse complement strand
CGGAGCCGCGAGCCCGGCGGCTCGTTCATCTGGCCGAAGACCATCGCGGTCTTGTCGAGAACGCGCATCTCCTTGCCGCTCGCGTCCTTGAACTTCGCGTGCTGCATCTCGAGCCAGAGGTCGTTTCCTTCACGCGTCCGCTCGCCGACGCCGGCGAAGACCGACACGCCGCCCGCCTCGACCGCGATGTTGCGGATGAGCTCCTGCACGAGCACGGTCTTGCCGACGCCCGCGCCGCCGAAGAGTCCGATCTTGCCGCCCTTCGGAAAGGGGCAGAGCAGGTCGACGACCTTGAGGCCGGTCTGGAAGACCTTGGGGGTCGGCTCCTGGTCCTCGAGCCTGGGCGCGGCCCGGTGGATCGGGTAATAGTCCTCGCCCTTCACGGGGCCGCCGTCGTCGACGGGATTGCCGAGGAGGTCCATGACGCGCCCGAGCGTGGCCCGTCCGACCGGCACCTTGATGGGCGCGCCGGTATCCTTCACGGACATCCCGCGGATGAGGCCATCCGTAGGCGCCAGCGCGACCGTGCGCACGAGGTTGTTCCCCAGGTGCTGGGCCACTTCGCAGGTGACATTGATGTTTTTCGCCGAGTCCAGGATGATCAGCGCCGAATAGATCGGCGGCAGTTTCGTTTCGAACGAGACGTCGACGACAGGCCCGATGACCTGCGCAACCTTGCCCATGTTGTCCGTCATTTCTACTCCTTGTCAGGTCCCTCCGGGCCCCGTACTTCCCCGGAGACGAGATAAGCCATTCCGACCAGACCCACGAGGTAGCACGCGACCGCGACATCGGCCGCGGGCTTGCTCGCGTTGTTCTCACCCCACCCTTGGATCGCCGTGGCCAACGCCATCGCGAAGAGCGCCACATCGGCGCGGATCGGGAACCTGCGCGGGTTCTTCTTCCCGATCCGCAGCCAGACCACGATGGCCAGGGACGCGACGAACGTGAGCGCCATGATCCAGAACATGCTCACCCCTTCAGGGCCTCAGCCCCGCCTACGATATCTAGAAGCTCTTTCGTGATTCCCGCCTGGCGCGCCTTGTTGTACACCAGGGTCAGCGAGCTGATGAGATCCGTCGCGTTGTCCGTGGCGTTCCGCATCGCGTTCATCCGCGCTGCGTGCTCGCTCGACATCGACTCGAGGAGAAGGCGGTGGAACGACACCTCCACGTAGCGCGGAATCAGCTTGTCGAGGATCTCCGCGGGCTCCGGCTCGAACTCGTACTCGAGCGCGGGCGCGGCCTCCTTCGCGGTCCCGGGCGGCTTCTCTTCCGGCGAAATCGGGAGGAATTTCACGTAGCCCGGCTTGAAGGTCATGGCGTTCACGTACCGGGTGAAAAGCAGGTAGACCTCGTCCACCTCGCCCGACGTGAACATCTCCACGAGCTGGCGCGTGATCGCCTTGATCTGGCCGAAGGGGACGGCGGTCGGCAGCTGGACGTGCGAGGCCTTCAGTTCGACGCCCTGCTTGCGGAACCACTCGACGGACTTCTTCCCGATCGCGACCGGCACGACGGGCTTCTTCCGCTCCTCGATGAACCGGTGGACGTGGCGCGCCATGTTCGAGTTGTAGCTGCCGCAGAGGCCCTTGTCGGCCATGACGGCGACGATGGCGATTCGCTTCACGTTCCGGCGCGGGACGAAGAGGGGGTAGTTCAGCTCCTTCACCTGCGCCGACAGGGCGCGGAGGAATTCCACGATCTTGTCGGAGTAGGGGCGGAGCTCCATCAGGCGCGCCTGCACCTTCTTGAGCTTCGCCGCGGAGACCATCTGCATGGCCCGCGTGATCTTCTTGATGTTGCCGACCGCGCGGATCTTCCGCTTGATCGCGCGGACTGACTGAACCACTGCCATCGGGGTCCGCCTCTAGCTTCCGGCCGTGAACGTGGCCTTATACTCTTCGATCGCCTTCCTCAGGCGCTGCTCCGTCTCGGGCTCGAACTTCTTCGTCTGCCGGATCGCCTCGCCCACGGCCGGGTGGTTCTTCGCGAGGTGCTCCTGGAGACCGATTTCGAACGCCTTCACTTTTTCGATCGGAATGCTGTCGAGGAACCCGTTCGTGCCGCAGTAGACGATCATGACCTGCCGCTCCATGGCCATGGGTTCGTACTGGCCCTGCTTCAGGATCTCCACGAGTCGCTCGCCGCGGGTCAGCTGGTCGCGGGTCGCCTTGTCGAGATCGCTCGCGAACTGCGCGAAGGCCGCCAGCTCGCGGAACTGGGCGAGGTCGAGCTTCAGCTTGCCCGCGACCTTCTTCATCGCCGGCGTCTGGGCGCTGCCGCCGACGCGCGAGACGCTGATGCCGACGTTGATGGCGGGGCGCACGCCCGCGTTAAAGAGGTCGGGCTCGAGGTAGATCTGTCCGTCCGTGATCGAGATGACGTTCGTCGGGATGTAGGCAGAGACGTCCCCGAGCTGGGTCTCGATGATCGGCAGCGACGTGAGCGATCCGCCGCCGAGCTTGTCGTTCACCTTCGAGGCGCGCTCGAGAAGGCGCGAGTGGACGTTGAAGACATCGCCGGGATAGGCCTCGCGGCCGGGCGGGCGGCGCAACAGGAGCGAGATCTGCCGGTACGCCCACGCGTGCTTCGTGAGGTCGTCGTAGATGCACAGCGCGTGGCCCTTCTGGTCGTCGCGCACCTCCTCGCCGATCGCGGTGCCCGCGTAGGGGGCGATGAACTGGAGCGGCGCGGGATCGTTCGCCGTCGCCGCGACGACGACGGTGTACTCCATGGCGCCGCGCTTGGTCAGGGTGTCGACGACGTTCGCCACGGTCGAGGCTTTCTGGCCGATCGCGACGTAGATGCAGACGACGTTCTGGCCCTTCTGGTTGATGATCGTGTCGATCGTGAGCGCGGTCTTGCCCGTCTGGCGGTCGCCGAGGATCAGCTCGCGCTGGCCGCGGCCGATCGGGATCATCGCGTCGATCGCCTTCCAGCCCGTCTGCAGCGGCTCCTTCACGGGCTGGCGCTCGACGACGTTCTTCGACTTGCCCTCGACGGGCCGGAACTTCTTGGCGGGAATGGGGCCCTTGCCGTCGAGCGGCTGGCCGAGGGCGTTCACGACGCGGCCGAGCATCTGGGGGCCGACCGGCACCTCGACGATGCGGCCGGTGCACTTCGCGATGTCCCCCTCCTTGATGCCGCGGTCCTCGCCCAGGATGACGCAGCCGACGGAATCCTCCTCCAGGTTGAGCGCCATCCCGTACACGCCGCCGGGGAATTCGACGAGCTCCGAGGCCATCACGTTTTCGAGGCCGTAGACGCGCGCGATGCCGTCGCCCACCGTCAGGACGACGCCGACGCTCTCCATCTTGAGCTCGGTCTCGTACTGCTTGATCTCCTGCCGGATGATGGAGCTGATTTCCTCAGGCTTGATCGCGGTCATGAACCCTCACTCTTGGAAAGACGATTCTCGATTCTGGATTCTCGATTCTCGGGCCCTGATTCCTGATTCTTGATTCCTCGCTCACTTCACACGCCCGCACGCTCCAACAGACGCTCGCGCAGGTTCTTCAGCCGGTTCAGGACGGTCCCGTCGAGAACCTGGTCCCCGATGCGGATCGAGATTCCCCCCTTGAGTCGGGGGTCCACTCCGACGCGCATGTCGACCTTCTTCCCGGTCACCGACTTCAGTCGCTCGAGGAGGGCCTTCTCCTGGGCGCCGGAGAGCGGGAAGGCCGCGGCCACCTGAACCCGCACGATGCCGTGGGTCGCGTCCGCCAGCAGGTCAAAGCTCTCGGCGATGTCCGGGATCAGCCGGATCCGGTGCTTTTCGACGAGCAGGTCGAGAAAGTCGAGAAACGCCGGGATCGACCGTTTCTCGAAGGGCTTTCGCAGGAGTTTCTTCCGCGCCGCCTTCGGGATCCGGGGCTGGCCCAGCGCCCGGCGGAAGGCGACGTCCGACCGGTACGCCTCGCGGAGGGCGAGAAGGTCCTCCTCGACCTGAGGGACGGCGCCCTCCTTGATGGCGACGGCCAGCATCGCCGCCGCGTACCGTTTAGCCAGCGTCTTCTCAATCATTTTCCGCCCGCGGCCCGATCGAGGCCTTCGAGGTACCCCTCAACGATCCGTCCGTGAATCTCCTCGTCCATCAGCCCGTCGACCGTCCGTTCGGTCACCTCGAGGGTGATCCGAGCGAGCTCGGCCCGCAACTCCAGCACCGCCTTGTCGCGTTCGATCTCGATGGTGCGCCGCGCCTTGGCCAGCTCGGCCTCTACCTGGGCCCTCGCCTCGGCGAGCGCCTGGTCCCGGGCCCGCGCGCCCTCCTCGAGGGCCGCCTGCATCCGGCGCTTCGACTCCGACTCGACATCGGCCAGCTTCACCCGGATCGCGGCGAGGCGCTCGGAGGTCTCCTTGACCTCCCGGGCGAGCGTATCGAATCGATCCTGGATGCCGCGCGTGCGGCCCGCGAGGATCCCGCGCAGGGCGGGAATCACCCACTTGATCAGGACCGCCGCCAGGATCGCGAAGGCGAGGAGCTGGGAGATCAGCATCGTCAGCCACGGCGGCATGCCCCCGGCCATCGCGAGGATCACGGCTCCCTCCCCGCCAGCGCACGGCGGATCGAATCGTCCAGCGTGGTGGCGTCGAGGGTCACGCCGACCACGCGCTCCACGGCCTGCCGGGTGAGGCCTTGGACCTCCTTGCGTAGGGCGGTGAGGCCCTCGCGTTTTTCCCGCCCGATATCCCCCAGCGCCGCTTTCACCTGGGCGGCCGCCTGCTGCTGGGCTTCCGCGGCGATCCGGGCCCGCTCCTCGAGCGCTTCCTTGAGCGCGGCTTGGAGCCGGGCGTACGCGTCCTTCTCGATCCGGGCGATGTGGGCCTCGTACTCGGCGGTGAGGCGTTCCAGTGCCGCCCGGTCCGCGCGGATGGCCGCGAGCGCTTTCCCGACCTCCTCCTCGCGTGAGGTCATGAACCGCATCATCCGCTCGAAGAGCAGGCGGCGGAGGACGATGAACGTCACGATGAAGATGATGATTTGCACCCCAAGCACCCGGGGGTTGACCCCCAAGTCCTCGAGGATGCCGCCGGCGAGAAGGAGACTGTTCATCGGACGCTCCCGGATGGCGAACCCGAATCGACCGGAGAACTAAGCTCCCCCGATCCGGCCGCCCCACATGAAGCAGATGAGCAGCATGTAGATGACCAGCGTCTCGATGAAGACGACGCCGATGAGCATCATCGTCTGGATGCGCCCGCCCGCCTCCGGCTGCCGGGCCACGGCGTCGACCGCCGTGGAGATCGCGCGGCTCTGGCCGATGGCGCCGCCGAACGCGGCGATCGCCAGGCCGAACGCGAGCGCGAACCCGAGCAGGTTCCGCGGAGCGGTCTCGTCCGCCGCGGCCGCCCCGGTCCCCCCGGCGAACGCCAGGCCGCCCATCGACGCGACGGCCACGAGACACATCAGGACCATCAAGACCTTCGTGCGCATCCGCATTCCTCCCGAGTTATTGATTCAAGTCAATACAAGCCCGGAAAACCGAAACCGATACCCTGCTCCCGCGATTGCCGATTGCCGATTTCAGGCATCTGACTAATGGGCCGCCGCGGCGTGGGCCGCCCCGTGCTCCTCGTCATGGCCGCCGGCCTCCTCCTCGTGGGTCACCTTCGAGGAGATGTAGATCGTGCACAGGATGGTGAAGATGTAAGCCTGCAGGAAGCTCGTGAAAATCGCCAGCCCCAGCATCGGCAGCTGAACGGGGATCGGGATTCCCCCGATGACGCCGAGGTTCATCAGCTGCTCGACGACGTTGTCCTCGCCGAAGATGTTGCCGAACAGGCGCAGCGAGAGCGACACGGGCTTCACGAGGTCGCTGATGATCTCGACGGGGATCATGAGGGGCGCGAGAAGCGCGACGGGCCCCATGAGGTGCTTGATGTAGTTCTTCAGGCCCGCGTCCCGGATGCAGTACGCCTGCACGAGGACGAACGCGGTGAGTCCCATCGCCGCGGTTGTGGAGATCGTCATGGTGGGGGAGCGGAACGCGGGGATCACCCCGAGCATATTCATCGTGAAAATGAAGAGGAAGATCGTGCCGAGGAAGGGGACGTATTTGTCGCCTCCGTGCGGGATGATGCCGTTGACCATGTTCCGCAGGAGCTGCACGGTCCACTCGAGGAGGTTCTGAAGCCCGCGGGGAACGCGCTCGTACCGGCGCGTCGCGAGCCACGCCAGGAGGATGAGGATCCCGCACGCGACGAGCGAGAAGCAGATCGCCTCGAACCAGAACTGGCCGAGATTGTTTTGCTCCTTGTCGAATTCCATCGTGTGGCTGAAATCAGGGAACTGGTGCGTGAACCATCTCCAGAGCGGCGTGAAGATCGAGCTTGGCGGCTCGTGGGGGTGGCCGCCGCCGTGGCCCGCGCCGTGTTCCTGGAGGAGCGCCGCGATCATGCGCGGCTCCCCGTCCGCGCGCCGTCCCGGAGGTGAACGCCCAGCGCCAGCCCCACGACGGAGAGCGCGATGCCACCGGCGAGGGCCATCGGATGAACGCGTCCTTGGACGATGAGAAGGTAGAACGCGCCGGCATAGAAGGCGAGCTTGGCGAGGGTCACCAGTCCGAACAGGAGTAAGCTGTGACGATCCTGGAGCCGGGCCAGGAGCCACGCCCAGGTCATGAAGGTCACGAGGCCGATGATCGCTCCCGCCGGAATTCCCAGGGCGATGCGTAGCGAATTCGAAGTCAGATAGGCGATCCCGCCCGCGACGATCGAAACGGCGAGCATGGCGAGGGAGAGGTTGCGCAGGAGGTGGCGATCGCTCATTTCAGGCTTCGTTTCGATACGACCCACATGTGGCGGAATCCCGCGGCCGTCCCCAGGGCCACCCCCAGCACCAGCATCCAGGGTGCGGTGCCCAGCCTCGAGTCCAGGTACGTTCCGGCGAAGTAGCCGAGGAGGATTCCCGCGACCAGGACCCAGCCGATCCCGGCGATCGCTCCCGTCGTACGCCAGAAGGACGGGTCGGACAGCATGGGGAGCCCCGTCGGGTCGATTGATTGTAGTGGCCGCGAATGCCGGGTCAAGGAAAAGCCACGGCGGCGCCGGAGTCATGACTCGCGGCACTTTCCCTGTTATAGTTCGGGCCTGTGGCGGTCAAAAAGAAGATGGAAAGCGATCCGGCCGGCGACACGCGCGTCATCGCGCGCTGCCTCAAGGGCGACCTCAACGCGTACGGCGACCTCGTCGACCGCTACAGCGCGCGCGTCATCAACATGGCGCTCATGATGGTCGGCGACCGCCACGAGGCCGAGGACATCGCGCAGGACGCCTTCATCCGCGCCTACCGGGCGCTCTCGGGCTTCCGCGGCCGCGCGCGGTTCTCGTCGTGGCTCTACCAGATCGCCCTCAACCTCTGCCGGGATCACCTGAAGCGGCGGTCCCGGGCCGGGGCGCCCGTGCCTGTCGAGGACGGCGCGCTCGAGGGGCTGCGATCCGGAGACGACGATTCGACGCCCGACGCCATCCTCGAGGCGGAGCTCTCCGAGACGATGCGGCAGGAGATCGCCCGGCTTCCTTACCTTTACCGCGAGGCCTTCGTGCTCCGCCATCTCCAGGGGATGGACTACGACGAGGTCGCCGCGATCACCCGCGTCGCCGCGGATACGGTGCGGGTCCGCGCCTACCGGGCGCGGGAACTGCTTCGCGAACGGCTCGCGAACGCGGTGGACACCTACTGGCGCGAGAAAGCGGGCAAGGAGCGCGTGAAATGACTTCCCGGCGAGACCTCCACCGCGCGGTCGACGGCGAGCTGTCGAAGCGCGAGACCCGGCGGATCGAGGCCGACCCCCTTTCCCGGGAGGAACTGGAGCGGCTGAAGGCCGTGGCCCAGACCCCGGGCCAGGTGGTCCGTCCCGTGAGGCCCTCCTCCGGATTCCGGCAAAAGGTCCTCGACGGTATCCGCCGGATCGACCCGAAATCGGGCCCGTAAATCACCCAACTTCTTGGGGCCGATGGGGTTGAAAATTTTTCCCGCCGATTCGATTTATGCAAACAATCGGAATCGTAAATCGTCTAACTGGTGTAGTTGACAAGAAGGCAACCTGGGGAGGCCCGCCGTAAAAAGCTTACCCCCAGTTCTCCCCAGACAGATGCCCGGGAGCAGCCACTGCTCTCGGGCATTTTTTTTGGCATTGAGCTAGACTTCAGACATCAGACATCGGACTTCAGGAGCTCCCAGCCTGACACCTTCTGAAGTCCGAGGTCTGAAGCCTGATGACTATCAAAAAAGACCAGGCAATCACCGTGGGCATCGCCGTGGCGCTCGGCCTCACCCTCTGCTTTTCGGCGCTCGCCTTCTCGTATCTCCGCAACCCGCCCGCCGAGGATCCCTGGACCTACCGGGACCTGCCCGATCGCGGCCCGGAGGTGGCGCTCTCGGACATCGCGGTGGAGCTGCTCGGGACCCGGAGCCAGTTCGTCAAGACCGTCGCGCCGGAGCAGGCGTCCGGATCGCACGAGATCCACTTCACGAGCCGTGGCCTGCCGCTGGTCGTCCGGGTGAGGCCCGATCCGGCCGACCCGCTTCGAGGCCGGCTCATCTGGGACACACCTCAGGGGCCGCGAACGATCTGCCGCGGGATCCGGCCGGGTGGATTCCGGGTGATGGAGATTTCAGACGGTTGGATCCTCAAGCTCGAAGTGGTGAGGATGGATCGAGACGGAAAGCCTACGGACTTGACCGCAACCAAAACCGTACGACGGCCCCCGGCGCCCAAGAAAAAGTAGCTTCCCGTCTCCCGTTCCCCGTTTCCCGTTTCAGAAGCTCCCCGCTGCCAGCTTGAAGCCAAATCGGGGAACAGGGAACGGGGAGCTAGGCATCGTCGTCGCGGTCCATGCGATCGGGAGCGACGACGCCCACCAGGGCGAGCGCATTTTTCAGCGCGACCTTGACCGCGGAGATCGTCGCCAGGCGGGCGTTCCGCAGCCGCGCGTCCTCGATGAGGATTCTCTTCGACGGGTCGTTCTTGCCGGCCGTCTGATAGTGCTGGTAGGCGGCGGCGAGGCCGTGCGCGTACGTGCAGACGGCCGACGGATCGAGATCCCGCGCCGCGCGCTCGACGGTCCGCTGCAAGCCCCGGACGTGACGGACCAGGAGCACTTCTTCCGGACCCAGCGCCGAGGCATCGAACGAACCTGGGTACACGCCGTCCTTCAATTCCGCGACTCCCCGTTCCGTCGCCTTGCGGAGGACGCTCGCGGTCCGCGCGTGGGCGTACTGCACGTAGTAGACCGGATTCTCCGCGGACTGCTTCACCGCGAGCGACATGTCGAAGTCGAGCGGCGAGTCGGTCTTGCGCATGGCGAAGAACCAGCGGGTCGCGTCGACGCCCACTTCCTCCATCAGCTCGCGGAGCGTGACATAGCTCGCGAGCCGCTTGCCCATCTTCACCTCCTGGCCGTTCTTCAGGAGGCGGCAGTGCTGGACGATGAGGACGTCGAACCGTTCGTGCGGCAAGCCCAGCATCTTGAGGGCGATCTTCATCCCGAGGATGTGGGCGTGATGATCGGGCCCCCAGAGATCGACGAGCCGCTGCCAGCCCCGGGCGAACTTGTCGACGTGGTAGGCGATGTCGGGCGTCCGGTAGGTGTACTGCCCGTCCTTCTTCACGAGGACCTTGTCGTCCGTTTCGCCGTGCTCCTTCGATCGGAGCCAGAGCGCGCCGTCCTTCTCGTAGGCGAGCCCCTTCGCCTTGAGCTCAGCGACGAGTTTCGCCACGGCGCCGCTTTTCTCCAGCACCTCCTGGCTCGTCCAGCGGTCGAACGCGACGCGGAACTGGTCGAGATCGCGCCGGATCTCCTCGAGGAGAATCTCCCTCCCGAGCCGGGCGCACGCCTCGACCGTCGCGGGCTCGGTGACCCGCTTCGCGATCTCCTTGATGTAGTCGCCCCGGTACGCGTTCTCGACGGAGCCGTCGAACAGGTAGGGCTTTCCGTCGATCTCGAGGGTCTTCCCTTGCGTTTCAAGGTGGCGGGCGAGGATGGAGCGGCCGAGGTTCTCCATCTGGTTGCCCGTGTCGTTGATGTAAAACTCGCGGCCGACCTCGAAACCGGCGAAGGCGAGGATGCGGGTGAGCGAGTCGCCGATGGCGGCCTGGCGTCCATGCGCGATGTGAAGCGGACCCGTGGGATTGGCGCTTGTATGCTCGACGAGGAACTTGACCGATTGTCCGACCGCAGCCGCGCCAAAGCGGGCGCCGAGATCGAGGGCCTGCTCGATCACCCCGCCCGCGAAGACCGGGCCGAAATCGAAGTTCAGGAATCCTGCGCCCGCGACGGAGGGGTTGTACGGCTGCAGTTTCGCGGCGAGCTCCTCGGCGATCTTGCGGGGCGGCTTCTTCAGCTGCTTGGCGAGCCTCAACGCGACGCTGCTGGTCAGGTCGCCGAACTTGAGGTCCGCGGGGGGTTCGGTCAGAGGCTGGACGCTCGAAGGGTCGTCGACTCCGAGTTCCTTAAGCGCCTTGACGAGGCCGGACTGGAGCTCCGGTTCAATGTAATTGTGGGGATTGCTCACCGGAGCTTACCCGGTAGTGCCGGTCGCGCCGGTGGCCTCCGCGGCTCGGGCCTTCGATTTCCCGGCGCGCCGGGCCTTTTTCTCCCACCCGACCAGGGGCGCGTCGGCCCAGAGGGACTCGAGGTCGTAGAACCGGCGATGGCTTTCCCGGAAGACGTGGAGGACGAAGTCGCCGAAGTCCTCGAGGATCCAAGGCGCCCCGCGTTCCCCCTCGATGCCGTAGGCCCTCATCCCTTTCCGCTTCATCTGGAAGGCCACCTCCTCGGCGATGGCGCGGGACTGGCGGTCGTTCTGGGCGGAGCAGAGGACGAAAAAGTCCGTGATGGCGTTGAGCCGCCGCAGGTCGAGGATGACGATCTCCGAGGCTTTCTTCCCGTCGGCGATCCGGGCGGACTCGACGGCAAGCTGGCGCGACGTGGCTATGGCGGAATTCCTCCTCGGCCGACGGGACTCGAAGGGGATTGTGTCGCAACGGGCGCCGGAAATCAATCGAAAACCCGGAAGGGTCCGCGCC
>Ga0193713_1000716_pt1 | contig 11057 bp, 9 predicted proteins | sample H3a2metaG_FD_143054 | JGI IMG/M metagenome (GOLD analysis project Ga0193713, IMG submission 143054) | Soil microbial communities from a riparian zone of the East river system, Colorado, United States - H3a2 | ecosystem: Environmental > Terrestrial > Soil > Riparian zone | place: USA: East River... | reverse complement strand
CCCCAGTAGGAACCGGGAATCTGTGCGCCGGGCTCGACCATCCGCAATTCGAGCCCGTAGCGGATCAGCAGCTGCACCACTGCCGACCGGTCCGTCGCAGCGAGACGCAGCATCTGAGGGATTCCTTAGAGCGAATCCAGGCGGCGCATGATCAACGCCGCCATGTCATCGGCCAGCGCCTGCGTCAGCGTGTCGCGCTCGCGCTGCTTGGCGAGCAACGCGCGCTCGTCGAAACTGTATTCGCGGGTCAGGACATGTTCCTCCGGGGCCATGAGCTCGTGTCCCTGGTAATCCACCGACATCCGCACGCGGTAGCTCAGTTCGAAGGCGGTGGGAATATTGTGCGCCGAGACCGTGAGCACGCGCTCGGCGGTGCTGTCATCGAGAATGTGAATGGCGGCGGCCCCGTCGGGCGCACCGTCCAGGCGCGCGCCGGCCACGAGCAGCGCGGTGCGCAGCGCGTTGCAGAAATCGGACTGCGCGTCGGACGTCACGATGCGCGCCGAGGCAAGGCTGCGCGGCAGCTCATGGCGACCCTGCAGGTGGAAGCCGCAGCCGGCCAGCAGCCAGGCCGGCGGCAGCCATGCCAGCACCCGCCATCGCGCCTTGCGCAGGCTGCGCATCAGAGCACGATGTTGACGAGCTTGCCGGGCACGTAGATCACGCGGCGCGGCTCGGAAGTGCCGAGGAAGCGGCGCACGTCGGCGTCGGCCAGGGCTGCGGCGCGCGCCGCAGCCTCGTCGGCCAGCGCGCTCACCTGCACACGGCCACGGAGCTTGCCGTTGACCTGCACGACCAGTTCGATGGTCGGCTGCACCAGGGCGGCAGGATCGGGTGTGGGCCACGGCTCGTCGATCAGGGCGCGCTCGTGCCCCAGCGCAAACCACAGTTCGTGGCAGATGTGCGGCACCATCGGTGAGAGGCACAGCACCGCCAGCTCGAGCGCCTCGTGCCGCACGGCGCGCGCCTGAGCGCTTAGGTGCTCGTAGCGCGCCACGGCGTTGAGCAGCTCCATCACGGCCGCGATCGCCGTATTGAAGACACGCCGGCGCGCGATGTCGTCGGTGACCCGAACGACGGTCTGGTGGGCCTGGCGCCGCAGGTCTGCGCCCGCCGCGTCCAGTCCGGCGCTTGCCGCCGGCGCACCGGGCTGCGGCAGGGGACCGGCATTTGCGTGCTCGTACACGGCTCTCCAGAGGCGGCGCAGGAAGCGGAACTGGCCCTGCACGCCCTCGTCGGACCACTCAAGGGTCTGCTCCGGCGGCGCCGCGAACATCACGAACAATCGCGCGGTATCGGCACCGAACTTCTGCACCAGGCTGTGCGGATCGACGCCATTGTTCTTGGACTTCGACATGGTGCCGAGCCCGCCGTGCTCTACGGGCAGGCCGTCGCCGGTCAGCACCGCCCCGATGCGCTTGCCCGCGGCGTCGAAGCGCGTCTCGACCTCCGCCGGATTGAAATAGACCGGACGGCCCGCGGCCCCCTGCCGGAAGTAGATCTGGTTGAGCACCATGCCCTGGGTGAGGAGCCGGCGGAAGGGTTCATCGAGGCTGATCAACTGCATATCGCGCATCACCCGCGTCCAGAAGCGCGAGTACAGCAGGTGCAGGATCGCGTGTTCGATGCCACCGATATACTGATCGACCGGCAGCCAGTACTGTGCGCGAGCATCCACCGGCATCGAGTCCTGGTCGGCACAGGCGAAGCGCAGGAAGTACCACGAGGAATCGACGAAGGTGTCCATCGTGTCGGTTTCGCGGCGCGCGCTCTGGCCGCAGCGCGGGCAGGTGCAGCGCAGGAAGGCCTCCGATTTCGCCAGCGGATTGCCCGAGCCATCGGGCACCAGGTCTTCGGGCAATCGCACCGGCAGGTCCGCGTCGGGCACGGGCACCTCACCGCAGGAGGCGCAATGGATGAGTGGAATCGGGCAGCCCCAGTAGCGCTGCCGCGAGATGCCCCAGTCACGCAGGCGCCACTGCACCCGCGGTGTGGCGAGCCCACGCTGCTCGAGCGCGCCGCTGATCGCGGCCACGGCCGCGGCGGAGCTGAGCCCGGAGTACTCGCCTGAATTGACGGTCACGCCGGCCTCGGCGTAGAGGTCCTGCCATTCGGGGCCGACCTCATCCCAGAGTGCGCCGGCCGGCCTGATCACGGTGCGCAGCGCGATGCCGTGGCGCCGCGCGAACTCAAAATCGCGTGCGTCGTGCGCCGGCACACCCATGACCGCGCCCGAGCCGTAGCTCATCAGGACATAGTTGGCGACCCAGACTTCGATCGGCTCGCCGGTCAGCGGATGACGCACGTGCATGCCGGTGGGCATGCCGCGCTTTTCCATGGTCGCGACCGCGGCCTCCATGGTGCTGCCACGCCGGCACTCCTCGACAAAGGCGCCGAGCTTTGGGTCGCGGGACGCGGCCGCCACCGCCAGCGGATGCTCGGCGGAGATTGCGGCAAAAGTCACGCCAAAGAGCGTATCGGCGCGCGTCGTAAACACCGTGAGGTTACCAGCGCCCGCGACCGCTACCGTATCGTCGGCATAGGGAAACACCACGTCGCACCCTTCGCTGCGGCCGATCCAGTTCGCCTGCATGGTGCGCACGCGCTCGGGCCAGTCCGTCAGGCCCTCGAGGGCCGCCAGCAGCTCCTCGGCATACGCCGTAATGCGCAGGTAATACATCGGAATCTCGCGCTTCTCGATGAGCGCGCCGGTGCGCCAGCCGCGCCCGTCGATGACCTGTTCGTTGGCGAGCACCGTCTGGTCGAGCGGATCCCAGTTGACGATGCCGGTCTTGCGGTAGGCGATGCCACGCTCGCGCATGCGCAGGAACAGCCATTGATTCCAGCGGTAATACTCCGGATCGCAGGTCGCAATCTCGCGGCTCCAATCGAGCGCGAATCCCAGCGACTGGAGCTGCTGCTTCATGTAGGCGATGTTCTCGCGCGTCCAGCGCGCCGGCGGCACACCGTTGGCGATGGCGGCATTTTCCGCCGGCAGCCCGAAGGCATCCCAGCCCATGGGCTGCAGCACATTCAGGCCCTGCATGCGCATGAAGCGCGCCAGCACGTCGCCGATGGCGTAGTTGCGCACATGCCCCATGTGCAGGCGGCCCGAGGGGTAAGGGAACATCGAGAGGCAGTAGTACTTGCCGCGGCCGACGCCCTCGCGCGCGGCAAAGCTGGCATTTGACGACCAATACTGCTGCGCGGCGCGCTCGACGGTGGCCGGATCATAGCGTTCTTGCATGGGCGGGGCGGGCGCGACCAGGTCTTGGGGTTGAACCCCTAAGAATACACCAGGGCCCGGCCCACTGCGGACCAGGCACGCTCCAGCGCCTTGGGCGCGCTACTGCGTCTGGACGGTGACGATGCGCTGCTGGCTGCCGCCCTGCGCTGGATCGTAGGTCTGGACGAGCAGCACGACCGACCGACCGGCATCACGGACCGCGTCACGCAGCTCGGCCACCGAGCCGATGCTCTTGCGGTTGGCACCGAGGATAACTTCGCCCGTGCGCAGCCCGGCTTCCGCCGAGGGTCCGTCCGCGTCCGTGATCACGACGCTCCCGCCGGTATGCAGCTGGCTTTTCTCGGCGGCGCTCAGCTCGCGCACGCTCAGGCCCAGCGCGTCGAGCTTGTCACTGCTCCCACTGTTCCCGCCGGTACGCGCCACGCTCGCCTTGTCCTTGAGCTCCTCGATCACCACGTTGAGGTGCTTCGTGCCCTTGCCGCGCCAGATCTCCAGGTCGGCGCTGGCGCCGGGGCGGATGCCGGCGATCAGCGCCGGGAGCTCCGAGGATTGTTCGATCTTGTGGCCGTTGACACTGAGGATGATGTCCTCGGGCTTGACGCCCGCCTTGTCCGCCGGTCCGCCGCCATCGACCGAGCTCACCGCCGCGCCGCGCGGCCGATCGAGCCCGAAGCTCTCGGCCAGTGCGGCCGTCACCTGCTGGATGCTCACGCCGATGCGGCCGCGGGTCACATGCCCGGTCGCCGCCAGCTGCACCCGCACGTTGTTGGCGATGTCGATCGGGATCGCGAAGGACAGGCCGGCATAGCTGCCCGTGTTGCTGTAGATCTGCGAATTGATGCCGACCACCTCGCCGCTCATGTTGAACAGCGGCCCGCCGGAATTGCCGGGATTCACGGCTACGTCGGTCTGGATGAAATTCACGTAATTGTAGGCCGAACCGCCGCGCACTTCGCGACCGATCGCGCTGACGATGCCGGCGGTGACGCTGTTCTGAAAGTTGAAGGGCGAGCCGATGGCGACCACCCACTCGCCTGGCCGCAGCCGGCTGGGATCGCCGATCTTCACGGTGGGCAGATTCTTGGCCTCGATCTTCAGCAGCGCGACATCCGATTTGTCGTCGCTCCCGATCACCTTGGCCTGGAATTCACGCCGATCGGTGAGCCGGACGGTCACGCGCGTGGCATTGTCGACCACGTGCGTGTTGGTGAGGATGTAACCATCCGAGCTGACGATGAAGCCCGAACCCACGCCTTCCTCCGGCGTGTTGTCGCGGGGCTGGTCCTGGAAGCGGCGGAAGAAATCGCCGAAGGGATCGTTGTTGTCGTCCGAGAACGGATTGCCGAAGCCGCGCTGCGGAGTGCGCTGGCGCTTCTCGATGACCGTGACATTGACCACCGCCGGGCCGACCTGCTCGACGAGGCCGGCAAAGTCCGGCAGGCCGCGCACGAGTGGCGTGGCCGGCGGCCCCCCGGGCTGCGGGGAATCGGCCGCTGGCGCGGCGGCGGGTGCCGCGGTGGAAGATTGCGGCGCGCAGGCGCTCATCAGGGTGGTCATCAGGACTATACCCACCAGGCGGTGGGAGGCGACATATGTGGACATCGATGAATTGCTCCAGCTCTGCAGAGGGCCACCAAGGGGCCCTTAAGGATTGCCAATGGCGGGGATGATACCCCGACCGGCCCGGTTCACCGGGGATCGCAGCGCACTCAGCGCCGCTGCTTCCAGGCCGCTATCGCCAGCGCGAGCAGGCCCAGGAGCAGTACCGGCCAGTTACCAAACCTCAGGTACGGGGATAGACCGCGGCGTGCCACTACGGTTCCGCGCAGCACCGCGGCTTGATATTCGGGGGCGAGGGCGACCAGCTGCCCCTTAGGGCCGATGAGCGCCGATACTCCATCGTTCCCGGCCCGCACCAGGTAGCGCCCGGCTTCGATCGCCCTCATGCGGGCAATCTGCAGGTGCTGGTACCGGGCCGGGGAACGCCCAAACCAGGCATCGTTGGTGACATTGACCAGCAGGTCCGAGCGGGCATCCAGCAGCCGCTGCGCGCTGCCGAAGGCGTCCTCATAACAGATCGAGGGGGCGATGCTCATGCCGCCCGCCACGAGCGGTCCCTGCAAGGCCGAGCCGCTGGTGAAATCGGAATACGGCAGGCTCATGAACCGCAGCCAGCTGCGGATGAATGCCGGCACGGGAAAGTACTCCGCGAACGGCACCAGATGGCGTTTGTCATAAAACGCCACGTTTTCCGTGAGCGCGAGGATCGAGTTGTAGTAGTCCTCGCCGTTGTCCGCCAGACGCACGGCGCCCATGACCACATCGCTCCCGTGCGAGCGCGCACTGGCCTGGATATCGGCCAGGTAGCGGGGAATCTCGTTGGCCAGCTCCGGAATCGCCGCTTCTGGCCAGACGATCAGGCGGGCACCGAGCGCCTGGTCGTTCAGGGTGCGGTAGAGCGTCATCGTCGGCACGCGATTGCTGAGCTGCCATTTCTCATCCTGCGGTATCGCACCCTGGACGATGGCCACTGCCACCGGCGCACCGCGGGGCTCCGTCCACGCCTCACGCCCCAGCAGCCAGCCCCCGCTCCAGAGGAGCCCGACCAGGGCCAGCGCAGCGAGGCGCACGCGGTTGCCCCCCTGCCACAGCGCCAGCAGGGCTCCCCCCTGCAGCAGCAGGAGCGCGGAGAGGCCGTAGACGCCGAGCACGGGCGCGTAGGCCGCAAGCCAGGTATCGGACTGTGAGTAACCGAGGGACAGCCAGGGAAAGCCCGACAGGACCCAGCCGCGCAGCCACTCGGTGAGCAACCACGCCGCCGGCAACCCGGCGTATAGCCGCCAGGGGCCGGCGGCGGGCAGGAATCGGGCCGTAAACCAGCCCAGCAGCCCGTAGTAGCAGGCCATGTAGGCCACGACCGCCAGCACCAGTGCCAGGCTCAGCCAGACGGGCGCGGGCCCGTGGTCGTGGATCGAGATGTACAGCCACCAGGTGCCGGCACCGAAATAGCCCGCGCCAAAGCACAGGCCCAGGGCCGCCGCGCGCCGTGGCGTGCGCTGCTGCCACAGCTGCATCATTGCGGCGGGGCAGGCAATCGCCAGCGGCCAGAGATTGAAGGGTGCGAAGGCCAGGGGCAGCAAGGCGCCCGCGACCAGCGCCGCCGCCCACGGCCCGAAGGGCGCGAGGCCTGCGAAGCGCGCCGCTGTCACGACGCCGCGGTCGCGCTACGGACCGGTGCGACGTGCAGGCTGTCGATGCGCCGCCGATCGGTCCGCAGCACGCGAAATTCGAAGGCGCCGATCGTGACGGCCTCGCCGCGCCGCGGCACGCGGCCGAGCTGCTGCATGACGAGGCCGGCGACGGTGTCGAACTCCACGTCGCTGAAGCTGGTGGCAAAATGCTCGTTGAATTCCGCGATGCGGGTGGCCCCCCGCACCACGAACGCTCGTTCGCCGTCGGCGCGGATGTTCTGGTCATCCTCGACGTCGAACTCGTCATCGATCTCGCCGATGATCTGCTCGATCACGTCTTCGATGGTGATCAGCCCGGCGACCCCGCCGTATTCATCGACCACGATCGCCATGTGATTGCGGTTGCCGCGGAACTCCTTGAGCAGCACATCGAGGCGCTTCGCTTCCGGCACGAACACCGCCGGGCGCAGGAACTCGCGCATGTCGAACTTCGAGGCCGCCTTCGCCCCGGCGGCGCGCAGCAGATCCTTGGCGAGCAGGATACCCACCACGTCGTCGCGATCGCCGTCGACCACCGGAAAGCGCGAGTGCCCCGACTCGATGACCGCCGGCAGGATGCGCGCCAGCGGATCTTCGCGGCGGATGCAGACCATCTCCGGCCGCGGCACCATCAGGTCGCGGGCCTGCAGCTCCGCCATGGTCAGCGCGCCCTCGACCATCGCCATGGCGTCGGTATCGAGCAGCCCGCGCTTGGTCGCTTCGCGCAGCAGCTCGAGCAGCTGGGCGCGCTCGGTGATTCCGCCGGCGAGCGTGCGCGTCAGCCGTCCGCGCCAGCCGCCGCCGTCCTTGCCCTTCGCCTTCGCCTTCGCCACCTTCAGACGCTCCGGTAGGGATCGGCGACGCCGAGTGAGCGCAGCAGCCGGGCCTCGCGCCGCTCCATGCGCTGCGCCTCAGCCGGCCGCTGGTGATCGTAGCCGACCAGATGCAGGGTGCCATGGATGACCAGGTGCATCCAATGGGCGCGCATGCTCTTGCCCTGGGCGCGGGCCTCGCGCCGCAGCAGCTGCGGGCAGATCACCAGATCGCCCAGGGCGCGCCCCAGCTTAGGGCTGCGCCCGGCGGCCGGAAAGGACAGTACGTTGGTGGAATGATCGCGGCCCCGGTAGCGGCGATTCAGGCTCCGACTTCGTGCCGGGCCCACCAGCAGGACCGATAGCTCGCCACCGCGCCCGCGCCGGCCCAGCGCCAGCGTGGTCCAGCGCTCCAGCGCAGCGACGCCGGGCATCCAGCCGCGCCGGGTGGCGCGCTGCAGATGGACCGTCACACCGCCGGCGATCGCGGGCGGACGCTGCCTAGGCATGCGGCTCACCGCCCTCGCCCCGGCCCTCCGGCCCCTGCGCCTCATAGGCCTGTACGATGCGCTGCACGAGCGGGTGGCGCACGACATCGGCCGCATCGAAGTGCTGGCAGGCCACGCCTTCCACGCCGCGCAGGATGCGCAGCGAATGGCGCAGCCCCGAGAGCCGGCCGGCCGGCAGATCGGTCTGCGTGATATCGCCGGTGACGACGGTGCGCGAGCCAAAGCCGATGCGCGTGAGGAACATCTTCATCTGCTCGACCGTGGTGTTCTGCGCCTCGTCGAGAATGATGAAGGAATCGTTGAGTGAGCGGCCGCGCATGAAGGCCAGCGGCGCCACTTCGATGACGGCGCGCTCGATCAGGCGCGCCACCCGATCGAAACCGAGCATTTCGTAGAGTGCGTCGTAGATGGGCCGCAGGTAGGGATCGACCTTCTGCGCCAAATCGCCCGGGAGAAAGCCCAGGCGCTCTCCGGCTTCCACGGCGGGACGTACCAGCACCAGGCGGCGCACGCGCTCGGAGGTGAGCGACTCGACGGCACAGGCCACGGCCAGGTAGGTCTTGCCGGTGCCCGCCGGACCGATGCCAAAGGTCAGATCGCTCTCGCGGATGCTCGCCAGGTAGGCCTGCTGGTGCGCGCCGCGGGCGCGGATCACGAGGCGCGGCGTGCGCACCAGCTGTGGATCGCGCGCGCCGGCGGGACCTCCGCCGGGCTCAGCGGCAGCCGGCGAGGCGAGCTCGACGATGCACAGGTGCACCTGCTCCGGGCTGAGCGCACCGCCCGAGGCCTGGTGGTGCAATTCGCGCAGCGCCCGTTCGGCCGCCTCGGCGCGCAGGCCCTGCACCCGAAAACCGTGGCCACGGCGCCGGATCTGCACGTCGAGCCGCGATTCCAGCAGCCGCAGGTTGGCGTCGAGCGGACCGCACAGGCTTGCGAGCCGGGTATTGTCCGCCGGCTCCAGCTGGAATTCCCGGGCGATGGCGACGGTATGGTTCGGCAGACTCAGGCCCTCGCCAGCGCATACGCGCCCTGGTTGCCCACGACGGCCGCCTGCGCCTGCAGCCGTCCGCGCAGCGAGTGCGGCCGCGCTTCCGTGATCACGACGTCGACGAAACGCTGCAGGAGCGAGGCGGGGCCGCTGAAGTTGACCCAGCGATTGCACTCCGTGCGCCCGGCCAGCTCGCGGGAATCTTTCTTGGCGTGGCGCTCGACCAGCACCCGCTGCACCGTGCCGACCAGTGCGCGGCTGATCGCGAGGCTCTGCGCATCGAGCTGCGCCTGCAGACGTGCCAGCCGCTGCTGCTTGACTTCGAGTGTCACGCCATCAGGGAGCGCCGCCGCGGGCGTTCCCGGCCGCGCGCTGTACAGGAAGCAGAAGGATTGATCGAGCCCGGCGGAGGCCACCAGCTGCAAAGTCGCCTCGAAGTCGCGCTCGGTCTCGCCCGGAAAGCCGACGATGATGTCGCTGGACACGGCAATGCCGGGTCGTACCGCGCGGAGCCGGCGCAGCCGGTCCTTGTATTCGAGCGTGGTGTAGCCCCGTTTCATCAGGGCCAATATGCGATCGGACCCGCTTTGGACCGGCAGGTGCAGGTGACTGGCCAGCTGCGGCACGTTCGCGTAGGCCTCGATCAGGCTGTCGCTGAACTCGAGCGGGTGCGAGGTGGTGAAGCGGATGCGCTCAATTCCAGGAATGCGTGCCGTGTGATGGATGAGCGTCGCCAGATCGGCCATGCGCCCATGGCCGTCCGCGCCGGCATAGGCGTTGACGTTCTGGCCCAGGAGCGTCACCTCACTCACCCCCTGCGCGGCCAGCGCCCGCAGCTCCGCGAGCACCCCGGACAGGGGACGGCTGACTTCATCGCCACGCGTATAGGGCACGACGCAGAAGCTGCAGTACTTGCTGCATCCTTCCATCACCGACACATAGGCGCGCGCACCGGCAGCGCGTGGCGAGGGCAGGAGATCGAACTTCTCGATCTCGGGAAAGCTGACATCGACGACCGCGCGGCCCCGCTGCCGGAGCTCCCGCAGCATCTCGGGCAGGCGATGGATGGTCTGCGGTCCGAACACCAAATCGACGAAGGGCGCGCGCGCAGTGATCGCCTCGCCCTCCTGGCTGGCGACGCAACCTCCGACGCCAATGATGACGGCCGGACGCCGCTGCTTGTGAGCCCGCCATTCCCCGAGGAGCGAGTAGACCTTGTCCTGCGCCTTTTCACGCACCGAGCAGGTGTTCATCAGCAGCAGGTCGGCATGCTCGGGATCGGCCGTGGGTAGGTACCCGGCGCGCTCGCGCAGTACGTCCGCCATGCGGGCGGAATCGTACTCATTCATCTGGCAACCAAATGTCCGGATGTAGTAGCGGCCTGCCATGGATCAGAAAGGAATGTCGTCGTCGAACTCTTCGGCGACCGCAGCAGCACCCGCCGGTTCGCTCACCGGCGCGCGCTCACGCGATTCGTAATTGCCGGTGCTCCCGCCCGCGCCAGCGCCGCCGCCACCGGCGGCCCCGCCGCGTCCCCCGATCATCTGCATGTCGCTGGCGATGACCTCGGTCGTGTAGCGATCACGGCCCTCCTTGTCCTGCCACTTGCGGGTGCGGAGCGAGCCTTCGATGTACACCTGGGAACCCTTGCGCAGGTACTCGCCGGCGACCTCGCCGAGTCGCCCGAAAAGAGCGATGTTATGCCACTCGGTACGCTCCTTCTGCTCCCCGGACTGCTTGTCTTTCCAGCTCTCACTGGTCGCGATGCGGATGTTCGCCACCGTCATGCCCGAGGGCATGGAACGTGTTTCGGGATCAGCGCCCAGGTTGCCGATGAGAATGACTTTGTTGACTCCGCGCGCCATGGCTGGACCCTCTTGCGATCTTTAAGGTTTGCGTAGGGCCTATTGTAGTCGCCGCCGGAGGGCCGGGCAGGTCCAGTTTCAGCCGCGTTGCGCCGCAAACGGCCGGGCACCCACCATAGACCCCCAGAGGAACGCCCCAGGGCGCATTTCGGCCCCACCGGCCCCATTTGGACACCCTCTTAAGACCCCGCCCCGCCCCGCCCCGCCCCGCAGCGGCTGGCCCGCCGCGGGGGTGTAGAATGGTCGTAATTCTGTGCCTGATGAGCCCTGCCCGGACCAACCCATGAAGACCATACGCGTGCGTGGTGCGCGCACCCACAATCTGCGCGGCATCGACCTGGACCTGCCGCGCGACCAGCTCACCGTATTCACGGGCTTGTCGGGCTCCGGCAAGTCGACGCTGGCT
>Ga0193713_1000715_pt1 | contig 11064 bp, 12 predicted proteins | sample H3a2metaG_FD_143054 | JGI IMG/M metagenome (GOLD analysis project Ga0193713, IMG submission 143054) | Soil microbial communities from a riparian zone of the East river system, Colorado, United States - H3a2 | ecosystem: Environmental > Terrestrial > Soil > Riparian zone | place: USA: East River... | reverse complement strand
GATGCCTATCTGATTTCGAACGGAATCAGATAGGCATCGAACAGCGGGCCGGCGACCGCGGCCACCATCCCCTGCTGTTGCAACGCGGCCATCGTGCCGGCGGGCAGCTGGATCGCGTCCGGCGGCGCGGCCTGGCCCAGCACCCGGAGCTGCAGCAGCAGCGTGCCCGCGAGCAGGGCGGCGACCCCGACGCCCACCGGTCCCTTGATGTCGCTCGGTCCGGGGCGGCCCAGGTTCAGGAGCATGATGACGAACAGGAACAGCACCATGATCGCGCCGGCGTAGACGAGCACCTGCAGCGCGGCGATGAACTGGGCGTCGAGCAGGACGTACATCGCCGCCAACGCGAACAGCGTGACGACGAGCCACAGCGCGCTGCCGATGGGATTCTTGCGCGTGATGCACAGCAGCCCGCCGGCCATCGCGGTGACGCCGAAGATCCAGAAGAACGTCAGCGTCACGCGTTACTCACCCTTCGGGTCCGACGGGTCCCACAGCGTCGACACGGGGTGCGTCTGGGCACAGAGCCGCTCGAGGTCGTATACGAAGCGGTCGCGCGAGTACTCCGAGTTCTCGTAGTGTACGCCGACGTGAATCGCTTCCTCGGGGCACACTTCCTGGCAGTAGCCGCAGAAGACGCAGCGAAACTCGTCGATCTCGTAGATCAACGGGTAGCGATGCCCGTCCTCGTCTTCGCCCGGCACGAGCTTGATGCAGTTGGCGGGACAGATCTGGGGGCACAGCCCGCACGCCACGCACTTGGCCCGGCCCTGCTCGTCGGTGAGCATGCGGTGCGTGCCGCGCCAGCGGGACGAGATCGTCCAGTCCTTGGAGGACTTCTCCTCGGGATACTGCATCGTGACCTTCGGCCGGAAGATGTGGCTGAAGGTCAGCGCCATGCCCTTGAGCGTGGCGCGCAGGTACGACGTCTCGCGGGTCGGCCGCTTGAGGACTTTGACGCCGATCGCCATCAGGCCGCCTCCTCCGCCACGGAGGCGGATATGAGCCTGCCCCGGTCGAGCCACCACACGACCGCGACCACCAGCACCAGGTTCACGCCGCCGAGCGCGAGCGCGAACGGCGTGCCATAGGTCCAGCCGAGCTGTTGATGGAGGTACCAGATCGCCGTGGCGATCACCGCCAGATAACCGAGCGACAGGGGCAGCAACACCTTCCACCCGAGGGCCATCAGCTGGTCGTAGCGGAACCGCGGCAAGGTCCAACGGATCCAGATGTAGGTGAACAGGAAGAAGCCCGTCTTGGCGAGGAACGCGGCCAGTGTCGCGAGCGTCTTGAGCACGCTCGCGTCTCCCGTCTGGTCCCAGGATGTGAACGGAATGTCCCATCCGCCAAAGAACAGCGTCGCCATCAGCGCCGACGCTGTCACCATGTTCGAATACTCGGCGATGTAGAACATCGAGAACTTCATCGCGCTGTACTCGGTGTGATAGCCGGCGATCAGTTCTCCCTCGGCCTCGGGCAGGTCGAACGGCAGCCGGTTCGTCTCGGCGAGGGCGCTGATCATGAAGATCAGGAACGCCAACGTCAGCGACACGACGAACCACGCACCTTGCTGCTGTTGGGCGATCACCTGCGATAGCGTCACGTTGCCGGCGAGGAGCAGCACGGCGACAGTGCTCATGCCGAGCGAGATCTCGTACGAGATCATCTGCGCCGAGGCGCGCAGCCCGCCGAGCAGCGAGTACTTGTTGTTGGACGCCCAGCCTGCCAGGACGATGCCGTACACGCCGAGCGAGCTGATCGCCAGGATATAGAGGAACCCGACCGGCAAGTCGGCCACGACCATCGGGACGATGCCCCACGGCGTCGGCAGTGGCGCGGCGAACGGAATCACCGCGAAGGTGAGGAGCGCCGGCACGAAGGAGATCAGCGGCGCCAGAACGAACAGTGTCCGGTCGGCTTGGGCGGGCAGCGTTTCTTCCTTCAGGAAGTTCTTCAGGCCGTCGGCGGCGGGCTGGAGCAGGCCCTGGGGGCCGACGCGATTCGGTCCGAGCCGATCCTGCATCCACGCGCAGATGCGCCGCTCGGCCAGCGTGAGCAACGCCACGCCCACCAGGATCAGGTTGAACACGACAAAGACTTTGATGGCCGACGAGATCAGGAAGAACGTCATGCGACCTCAGCCACGCCCAGCGCGGCGGCGAGTTCACCCAACACCCAGGCTGCCGGCCGCGCCATCCCGGGTGCGGGCTTCGCCTGGAAGTAGCGCTGGGCCCGTCCGTCGCGGTTCACGAACGTCCCATCTTCCTCGGCCACGTTGGCGATCGGCAGGACGACCTGCGCGGCGCGACAGGCGGTTTCGGGCGGCAGCACTGTGCCGGCGTAAATCAGCGCGCCCGCCGTCTGCACGGGACAATCGGGATCGTCGAGCACGAGCACCACGGCCGCCGACTCCGCGGCCTTGACCGCCGCGTCGTAGTCCCGCGTGTAGCCGAGCTGCTCGGCACCCTTCGCGTTGGGCGCGCGCTCGGCGCGGAGCGCGAGGTTCGGCACGCCCGCGAGCGGGGCTTCTTCTCCCATCACGACCTGGAAGGCGCCTGTCCATTCGAACGTGGACAGGAGCCGCTTGGCGAGGGCGAGCGCCTCGACTGACGCGCCGGGCGAGACGAGCGCCACGGCCTTCCCCGACGCGCCGCGCAGGATGCCGACGACACGGGCGAAGGCCTCGTCCCAGTCGGTCGCGTGCAGCTCGCCGTCACGCTTCACCAACGGGGCTTCGATGCGGTCGCCGCGGTTCATCCAGCGGTAGTTGGCGCGGCCGTGATCGCAGATGAAGTAGCGGTTCACGTCGAGATTGGGGCGCGGCCGCACGCGCACGACCACCTCGTCGCGCGTGTCGAGGGTGACGCTGCAGCCCTGTGAGCACCCGGTGCAGATCGACGCGGTCTTGTCGAGCTCCCATGCGCGCGCCTTGTGGAGGAAGTCTTTCGACAGGAGCGAGCCCACCGGACAGAGGTCCACCACGTTGCCGGCCCACGGATGATCGAGCCGGGCCTCCGGGTGAATGCCGATGAAGGCGCGATCGCCCCGCTCCGAGACGTTGAGCACCGGCTCCTGGGCCACGTCGTCCATGAACCGGACGCAGCGTGTGCACAGGATGCAGCGGTTCGGGACGTACAGCACGTCGGGGCCGAAGTCCTCGACGGGATTGAACCGCTTGGCGTACTCTCCATAGCGCGTCCCGGAGCGGCCCTCCTGGAACACGAAGTCTTGCAGCTCGCACTCCCCCGCCTGATCGCAGATGGGGCAGTCGAGCGGATGATTGATGAGCAAAAACTCGAGCACGCTCTTGCGCGCGTCCTTGGCGGGCGCGCTTTGCGTCTTCACGACCATCCCTTCGGTCACCGCCGTCGCACAGGCGATCTGCAGCTTGGGCGCCTTCTCGATTTCGACGAGGCACATGCGGCACACCCCCGCGACCGGAAGGCCCGGGTGGTAGCAGTAGTGCGGCACGAGCACGCCGGCCTGCTTGGCGGCCTCGATCACGAGGGTCCCCGGCGCGACGGAAACCGGGACGCCGTCGATCATCAGGGTTATCAAGCTGTCAGCCATCAGCGGTCAGCCCTCACGCGACCATAACGGGTTTGCGTTTCCCCGCGATGTAATCTTCGAACTCGTTCTTGAACTTCTTGATGCCGGAGACGACCGGCGCCGCGCAGGAGTCCGACAGCACGCAGATCGTCTTGCCGGTCATGTTCTCCGACAAGTCGAGCAGCAGGTCCAGGTCCTGAGTCTTGCCCTGCCCCGCGAGGATGCGCTCGAGGATCTTCGTGGTCCACGCGGTCCCCTCTCGGCACTGCGTGCACTGGGCGCACGACTCGTGCGCGTAGAACCGTGCCAGGCGCATGATCTGATAGACCATGTCTGCCGAGTCGTCGAACACGATCACGCCGCCCGAGCCGAGCATCGAGCCCGCCGCGACGCATCCTTCGTAGTCGAGCAACGTGCGCTCGGTCTCCTCGCGGTTGAGGATCGGGACCGAGGAGCCGCCGGGGATGCACGCCTTGAGGGTCCGCCCCGCGGGTACGCCGCCGCACATGTCGTACAGCAGGTCCTTGAGGGGGAAGCCCATCGTCACTTCGTAGTTGCCGGGGCGCTGCACGTGGCCGCACACGGAGAAGAGCTTGGTTCCCGTGCTCTTGGGGTTCGAGAGACAGAGGCCCTTGTACCACGCGGCGCCGCGTTTCAGGATCTGCGGGACCGCCGCGAGCGTCTCGACATTGTTGATCGTCGTGGGCATGCCGAACAGGCCGGCCGCGGCGGGGAACGGCGGCTTGATCCGTGGATTGCCGCGCTTGCCCTCGATCGAGTTCATCAGGGCGGTTTCCTCGCCGCAGATGTACGCGCCGGCACCGCGGTGCAACACGATCTTGATCTTGCCGAACACGCCCGCCGCGTTCGCCTCGGCGAGCGCCTTCTCCATGATCGTCCAGGGCTCGGTGAACTCGCCGCGGATATAGACGTAGGCGACCTCGGCCTGGATCGCGTGCGCGGCGATCGCCGTGCCCTCGAGCAGGGCGTGCGGCGTCCAGCGCATGATCTCGCGATCCTTGAAGGTCCCCGGCTCCGACTCGTCGGCGTTCACGCACAGGTAGTGCGGCTTTTTCTTTTCCTTGGGCATGAACGACCACTTGAGCCCGGTCGGGAAGCCGGCGCCGCCCCTGCCCCGCAGACCCGATTCCTTCATCACCTCGGTCACCGTGACGGGCTCCATCTTGAGCGCCTGCGCCAGCGCCTCGTAGCCGCCACGCTTGGTCCAGCCTTTGACGGTGCGCGCGTCGGCGTCCCCGAAGTACTGCGACAGGACGACCGTTTCCTTCGGATGCGGTTTATGCGGGTAGCCCATGGCTAGCGGTACTTCTTGACGAGATCCGCGACCTTATCCGGCGTCACGTTCTCGACGAAGTCGTCGTTGATCAGGACGGGGGTCGCGAATCCGCACGCCCCCAGGCACTCCACTTCGATGATCGTCCACTTGCCGTCGGGACTGGTCGCGCCCGCGTCCTTGGCGCCGGTCTGCTCGAGGAACGCCTTCACCACGCCCTCGGCGCCGCAGATGTTGCACGGCGACGTGGTGCACACCTGCACGAAGTTCCGGCCCACCGGGTGCTGGTGGTACATCGTGTAGAACGTCACCACGCCCTTCACGTAGGCCGGGGTGACGCCCAGCACCTCGCCCACTTCGGCCATGTTGCGATCGGAGATCCAGCCGCGCTCGCGCTGCACGACCCAGAGCGCCGGCAGCAGTGCGGCCTGCTTGGTCGGGTAGCGGCCCAGGATGACCTGCAGCTCTTCGAGCACCTTCCCCGCGAATACGGGGCGATACTCCTCCGTCACCGTCATCGATCGACCTCGCCCATGACGATATCCACCGACGCGTTGATCGCGACCAGATCCGACAGCAGATGACCTTGGGCCATTTTGGGAAGCGCCGACAGGTTGATGAAGGACGGCGGGCGGATGCGCCAGCGCACCGGCTTGGCGGTTCCGTCCGAGACGAAATAGTTGCCCAACTCGCCCTTGGGGTTCTCGATCCCGACGTACGCCTCCCCGATGGGCGCCTTCACGCCTTCCATCACCTGCTTGAAGTGAAAGATCATCGCCTCCATGTCGCTCATCGCACGCGACTTGGGGGGCAGAATGACGCGCGGGTCGTCGACGTTGATCGGGCCGTCGGGAAGGCGGGCGAGCGCCTGCTCGAGGATGCGGTTCGACTGGCGACATTCCTCGAGGCGCACGAGGTAGCGGTCGTACACGTCGCCGTGCTCGCCGACCGGCACGTCGAAGTCGTAGGTCTCGTAGCCCAGGTACGGCTTGTCCTTGCGGACATCGTACGGCACGCCGCTCGCACGGAGCATCGGGCCCGACAGCGAGTAGTTGATCGCCTCGGCCGCCGTCATGACGCCCACGCCTTGCGTCCGCCCCGCCCAGACCGCATTGCGGGTCAGCACGCGATCGATCTCGTTTAGCGTGTTGGGAAACGTACGGGTGAATTCACGCAGTCTCTCTACGAAGTTGTCTGGAATGTCGGCCATGAGCCCGCCCACGCGGGTGAGGCTCGTGGTGAGGCGCGCGCCGGTCCACATCTCCTGGAGGTTGTAGATCCGCTCGCGCTCCTGGAACGCCCACAGGAACGGCGTGAAGGCCCCGAGGTCGATGGATGTCGTGCCGAGCCACACCATGTGCGAGATGATGCGGCTCATCTCGCAGGCGATCACGCGCAGCACTCGGCAGCGCGGCGTGATTTCAATCCCCATCAGAGCTTCTGCCGCGAGGGCCATGCCGACGTTGTTCGCCATCGGCGACAGGTAGTCGGTACGGTCCGTGAGGGGGACGATCTGGTTGTAGTGGCGGTACTCGCCCAGCTTCTCGAAGCCCGAATGCAGGTAGCCGACGTGCGGGATGCAGCGCACCACCGTCTCGCCGTCCAGCTCCACCACGAGCCGCAACACGCCGTGCGTCGCCGGGTGCTGGGGACCCATGTTGAGGAGGAGGTGCTCGCCGCCCACGTCCGACGCGGTGAGCGGCACGCGGGTCGGCTGCCCCTGGGCGTCGATCCCTGGGGTGGCGAGCTCGAGGTCGACGGTGCGGGTGCTCATTCGGGCACCGTGCCGCGCTCGCCCCGCTTCAAGCGCTCGCGCATGTCCTCGGGGATGTCGCCCCACGCATCGGCGATCGATAGCTCATCCAGCGAGTAGTGTGCTTCGGGATTGGCGTTCAGCGCCTGGCGCACCTGCTCGGCACGAGAGAAGCGCCCCCGCAGCGGAAAGTCTTTGCGCAGCGGGAATCCCTCCGCATAGGTCTCCCACATCAGGATGCGGCGCAAATCGGGGTGGCCCCGGAAGGTGATGCCGAACATGTCGAACACTTCGCGCTCGAGCCAGTCGGCGCCATGCCACAATCCCCACACCGAGTCCACCGCCAGCTCAGCGGCGCCATCGAGCTCGACTTTCACGCGTAGATCCGCGCGTCGGCTGAGGGAGCGCAAGAAGTACACGACCTGCATCGGCCGTTCACGATCGCGGAACTCGACCGCGGTGACGTCCACGAGATAGTTGAACTCTTGACCCGGCGTGTCCTTGAGCCAGGTCATGATCTCGAGCAGCCGGTCGGGCGCGACAAAGACGATGGTCTCGCCGTCGCGCGCCACCTCTTCCCGCAGAGCGCCCGGTATCACGAAGAGCGAAACTGGTGGACGGAGTTGCCGAACGGTTCCGAGACTTCGTCGATCTCGGCGGGCGAGAGCCGCAACCCTTTCTCGTCGAGGGGCTGCTCGTCGCGACGGCGTTCCGCGTCGAAGAGTGACTCGCCCTTGATCTTCTTGTGGAGGAGGAGCACGCCGTAGAGCAGTCCTTCGGGGCGCGGCGGGCAGCCCGGCACGTAGACGTCGACGGGCACGATCGTATCGATCCCCTGCACCATCGCGTAGTTGTCGAAAATCCCGCCCGTCGAGGCACAGGCCCCCATCGAGATCACCCACTTGGGCTGCGGCATCTGGTCGTAGATGCGGCGGATCACTGGGGCGAGTTTAAAGGGCAGCCGGCCGGCGCAGATCAGCACGTCCGCCTGGCGCGGGGAGAAGGCCTGCCGCTCCATGCCGAAGCGCGCGAAGTCGTAGCGGCTCGCTGCCGTCGCCATGAACTCGATGGCGCAGCAGGCGGTGCCGAACGGCATGGGCCAGAGCGAGTTGGCCCGCGAGGAATTCACGGCCCAGTCGACCAGGTCCTGGAATTTGGCCAGCAGGTAGTTGGGGCTCTGGCCGCTGACCTCTTTGGACTCGATCACGCGCTTCATGGCCTCAATCCCACTGGAAGGCGCCGCGCTTCCAGACATAGACGTAACCCACGAACAGGATCGCGAGGAACACGAGCATCTCGACCAGCAAAAACCCCATCGACACCGTCGGGGTCGCGCCGGGCTGGGCGCCGCTCCCGAAATAGATCGCGGCCCACGGAATCAGGAAGACGGTCTCGATGTCGAACACGATGAACAACATGGCCACGAGGTAGAACTTGACGGAGAAACGCTCGTGGGCGGTGCCGAGGGGCGGCATCCCGCTCTCGTACGGCCTGTCCTTCACGTCGGTTGGCCGCCGCGGCCCGAGGAAATGCGAGCCCGCGATCATCGTCACGCCCGCGACGATCGCCAGGCCGAAGAGCATGAGGAACGGGATGTAGGGCTGCATCGCGCTCGTGAATTATTTCACTTGAAGTTGCTGGAAGCTATACGCCGTTCGGCATCGTTGTCAACCGAATCGAGTGGCGTAAGTGACGGTGGCGCCATTACATTGCGCCCCCATGTCCATCAAGTCCGATCGCTGGATCCGGCGCATGGCCCACGAGCATCGTATGATCGAACCCTTCGCCGACGCCCAGGTGCGCGCCGGCGTCATCTCCTACGGCGTGTCGTCCTACGGGTACGACATGCGCGTCGCGCAGGAGTTCAAGATCTTCACCAACGCCCTCTCGGCGATCGTGGACCCAAAACAGTTCGACCCCAAGTCGTTCGTGGAATTCGCGGGGCCCGTCTGCGTCGTGCCTCCCAATTCCTTCGCGCTCGCCCGCTCCGTCGAATACTTCCGCATCCCGCGCAACGTCCTGACGATCTGCGTGGGCAAGAGCACCTACGCCCGCTGCGGCGTGATTACGAACGTGACGCCGTTCGAGCCGGAGTGGGAGGGACACGTGACGCTCGAGATCTCGAATACGACGCCGCTGCCCGCCAAGATCTACGCCGACGAAGGCATCGCGCAGGTGCTGTTTTTCACGGCCGACGAAGGAGACGAGTGCGAGGTCAGCTACAAAGACAAGAAGGGCAAGTACCAGGCGCAGACTGGCATCACCCTCCCCAAGCTTTAGGTCTTCGCCCGCCGGTTGTACGCGTAGGCGACGGCGAGAGCGATCAGCGCGAGTGCGAAGAAGACGGCCACGCGATAGAGCGCTTCCAACGTCGATAAGTCGTACAGCACGACCTTCAAGGCCGCCCCCGCCGCGACCGCCAGCCCCGCGGAGCGGACGTCTTTCCGGTTCAGCCGGAAGCCGAGCTGGACGAGCGCCCCCGCGTATAGCAGCCACCACAAGCTCAGTGCGAGATCGCCAGCGAGCGCCGTTTGCCGCCAGAAGAACCGCGGCAGCTGGATCGAGCCGCCGATGAGGATCGCCGCGCCGCACATCACCCAGAGCGCTTCGGCGCCGCGACGCTCCCAGGGGGCCGGCGTAGCGGGCACGCGCCATGCCCGGGCGGCCACGGCGGTCGCGGCGATGTACGCGTAGAGCGCCAGGGCCCAGAGGTCGGTGAACACCGGGGCGCTCCCGTGGCGCGACCACACCGCGACCGTCAGTAGCTCCAGTCCGACGAGGATGCCGAGCCCGAGCGCCACGACTCGTGCGCCGGGCCGCTCGGCCGCGCGGTCCGCAGCGAGCGCCGCCAGCATGAGGCCGGTCCAGCAGAGCGCCGTCACCGTCGTGCTCCATTGGACGACGCACGCCAATGCGAAGAGCGCGAACCCCATGATGAAGAGACTCGGCGTCCGCCGCGTCCACCCCGCGGCCAGGTAGGCGGCGCCGAGCACGGCCGGCAACAACCCGGGACGGTGCTCGAGCAGCTGCGGGCCCGCGGCGCGCGCCACGAGGAGTAGCGCGAATGGGCTACAGAGGAAGAGGAGGCGCTCCGCGGCGGCCTCGGCGCTTTCTCCGGGTGCGGCAAATGGGTCTGGGGCGAGCTGCTGCCACCACAAGAGGCCGGTGATGGCGAATGCCGCGCCCAGGCCGAGCCAGAGCGTGGCGTCGGTACCCGTGGGCCGGTAGTCGAAACTCACGCCCAGCATCATCCATGCGACGAGTATGATGAAGAGCCGCGCTTCGGGCCACGCCTGGCGTCGCGTGACGTGCAAGGTCAACAGCGCGCCGGCGGCGATGAACCAGGCCCCGAGCGGTGTCGCCCGCAAAGCGTCGGAGGCGCCCGTCGCGGCGAGCAGGAGATAGCCGAACAGGGCGATGTCGAACGTACGGCGCCAGCTCTGGGCGTAGGCGAGGATCCCCGTCCCGATGCCGACGACTTCGAGGTAGCCCAGGAACGCTTCCTGGTTCGGGATCGGGGGCGGCAGCAGCGCCGGCGCGAGATACGCGCCGGCCAGCGCCCAGATCGCGAGCCCCTCGATCTCGTGGTGCAGCGCGAGCAGCGTCACTCCCACGGTCGAGGCGGCGAGGAGCAGCACGCCGACGCGGCGGTCGACGAGCGCGTACGGACCCGCGGCGGCCCACAGCCCCAGATAGACGAGTCCCGCGCCCGCGCCGATCAGGGAAGCGCCGTAGCGCCGCATCCCCCGGCCGATGCGCTCGTGGCCCCACGCGGCCACGCCCGCGCCCGCGACGATCGCCAGCGACGAGCGCACAAGCGGGGAGATCCAGTTGCGATCGAACGCGTACTTGAGGAAGAAGGCGCCGGCGGCGAGCAGCGCCAGCACGCCGACGACGAGCAGACCGCGCTGGCCGAACCACTCCTCGAGGTCTCGTGTGGGGCGTACGGGCGCAGGTGGATTGGCGAGAGTCGTCGTGTCGACTTCCGCCGCGGGCTCGCGGCGCGGTCGCGGTCGAACGGGGATCTGGAGCGGGTTGGTCCCCGTCTGGAGGGCGATGAGGCGACGTACCGCGTCTTCGAGTGTCGCGACTCGGCGCTCGAGCCGCTCGATCGCCTCGGGGGCGTCGGGCTCGTCGCTCACGATACGGTGGCTGGTTTCCGCGCTCCGAGCAACGTGATCGCGACCGTCGCGACCACGAGGATCGCGATGTCAGGGATCCAGCCCAGCTCCGTCTTGGGCACGGCCATCTGCAGGAAATACATCACGAAATCGAAGAGGGCGATCACGAGGCCGAGCAGCACCGTGAGGTTCAAGTTGCGGCCGAGTTGGGCGAGCAAGCTCCCCGTCACGAGGGCCACCGCCCCCTGCCCCGCCGCGATCGCCAACGCGGTCACGATCCCCTGGAAGAGGGTCTCGATCACGGCCGACTTCCCGGGGGTGAAGGCAAAGAACCAGGTGTGGAT
>Ga0193713_1000713_pt1 | contig 11106 bp, 11 predicted proteins | sample H3a2metaG_FD_143054 | JGI IMG/M metagenome (GOLD analysis project Ga0193713, IMG submission 143054) | Soil microbial communities from a riparian zone of the East river system, Colorado, United States - H3a2 | ecosystem: Environmental > Terrestrial > Soil > Riparian zone | place: USA: East River... | reverse complement strand
GGCGCGCGCGCAGGCCCTGGCCGGCAAGCCGGCGGAGGCGCGCGCGACGTACGAGCGCCTGCTCAAGGACGCGCCGGAGACCCGCCGGGCCGAGGACATCCGGGGCCGGCTCGCCGCGCTCGATCCCGCCGCGAAGTAGCCCCGACCCGTTGAAGGGCACCCAAGAAGATAACCCATAGCCGTGGCGGCCTGTCCGGTGAGTCTGATAAGCAACATTATGTTAAGTTACGTTCGACTCGCATGAACGGCGGCCCGCTCTACCTCGTGCTCATCTATCTCCACCCCGGCCAGACGGAGGCGCTGCGCCGCTACGAGAACCTGGCCCTGCGCGTCTTCCACCGGCACCGAGGACAATTCGAGCGAATTCTGAAGCCGGCGCGAGTCGCCGGCGGGCAACCGGACCCGGAGGCTCCGCCGGACGAGATTCATCTGTTGCGCTTCGAGACGCCCGAGGGGCTCGATGCCGTCCGGCGCGACCCGGAGATGGTCGCCCTCGTCCCACTCCGTGAGCAGATCGTCCGGAAGGCGCTGCTGCTGCGGGTCGACGACGTGCCGCTCGAGGGCTACTTCAATCGGGGCTGAGCGCGTGGATCAGGCCCTCCTCGAGGTCCGCGATGGATTCGAGGAGCCCGGCGGTGTCCTCCCAGCGTTCCTGGACCGCCGCGTACTGGGCCTCGCCGAAGCACTGCGCCTTGCGCTCGAACAGGCCGGCGGCGGCGGCGCGCCCGCCCTCACGCAGGAAGGCGGCGGCATCGTGGCTGCGCCGCGCGGCCAGCGGGAACGCGAAGGAGGTCAGGTGCCCGGCCAGGCGCTTGGCCGCCGCGCCGCGCAGGTCCGAGGCCAGCAGGCGGAAGGCCCGGGGCCCGCCGTACTGATCCGGTCCCCCCGGATCGGCGGCCAGGTTGCTCCGGACCCCCGCCAGGGTGCGCGCGATCATCTTCTCGCGCGCCGGGTGGCGCACGTGGCGGAAGCCCGTGCGCATCGTGTACGGCACCTGGGCATAGCGCACGCGGTCGGCCTTCCAGGCCCGCAGGAACTCCGCGGTGGGCAGGGCCGCATAGGGATAGCCCTCGGGATCGTGAATGCGCACCCGGTCGTTGTCGACGCCCAGCACCACCACGAAGTGATCGCTGCCCGAGAGCTGCGCGTGATGCGGCATGTAGCCGAGCCCGCCCATATCGAGCGGACCCGCCAGGACCGGTCCGCGGCCGGCCGCCTCGGCGAGCCGAGCCAGCGCGGCCTCGGGGGCACCTTCGCGCTCCTCCCGGCACTCCCACCCGAGCGCGTCGAGCGCGGTGGTGATCCCCTGGTCCGGGGTCGCGAGCGGCGAGCTGAAATAGACGAGCAGGTCGCGCCCGACCCGCAGGTAGAGCGTGCCGAAGGGCATCGTGGTCAGGCACTCGATGAAGCCGGGCTCGGGCAGCTCCGCGGCGGCGGCGCCCGATCCGCGCAGCGCCATGTAAATGCTGTTGGCGTAGCCGTAGGCGCCGTTGCCGGTGTACCGGGTCACTGGATGGTCGCGGTGAGCGTGAGCGCCGTCTCCTCCGACGATTGCTGGGAGCTGAAGCCGAGGATCTGCCGTGTCATCGCATTGAGGCTGCCGGTGTTGCCGCCGATCTGCATCCGCCCGCCGCTGGGGACGATCAGCTCGCTCGCGGCCTCCACGACCTCGATCGTCCCCCCGCCCCCGGGCGTGAAGTAGCTGATCACCGGCGTCAGCGTCACCCGGACCTTGTTGCCAGGGAGGATCACCGGGCGCACCGCGAGCGCGGTGCCCACGCGCTGCCACGCGACACCCTGGGCGACGTGGCCCTTGCCGGTCGCGTAGTCGTAGTAGTAGGACATCTGCTGGTACGGGACCTCCTGCGCGACCATGATCGACCCGGCGCCGCCGTCCTGCACCACCGTGAAGAGGCCGGAGGAGCGGGTGACGCGCGTGGTGGTGTCCTCCACCGCAAGACCGCCGCGTCCGCGGACGCGCGGGTCGCCGCGACGCTCGTCCACCACGATGCCCCCCTGCCCCTGCACGCCCTGGCGGCTGCCCTGAGTCTGCTGCTTGAACTCGAGCAGCACCTTCACGTTGCGGTTGCTCTGCGCGCCGACGGGCGCGGCCAGGGCGATCAGTGCCAACCCGACGGCGAGGAGCCGGCCCACCCGGATCACCCGGGGATCTGCGCCTCTTCCGGCAGGCGGTCCCAGACCGGATTCCACTCGGGCAAGGTGAGCCCGACCGCGCCCGCCTTCTCCGCGACCTCGCGGGCGAAGGCCTGACGGACCTCGTCGTTGTCGCGCAGCTTGAGCCGGTACTTCCGGTAGAGCACGTTCTTGGCCGAGCCCGGCCGCCCGAAGATGTTCATCGTCCGGATGTACCACTTGTTGAGCGTGGCCTGCGCCTCGTCGTGGGTCTTGGCATCCTCGGCGAGCCGCTTCACCCAGAACTCGCCGTGGCGGATGTGAAACTTCTCCTCCTTGAAGATCCCCTCGATCGCGCGCACCCAGGGCCCGTAGGAGCAGGTGCGCACGTCCTCGAGCTGGTGGCCCGCGCCGCGATCCATGCAGAAGTTGAAGAAGGTGAAGTCGCTCCAGGTGTCGATCGGATAGTAGAAGATGTTGACGCGCTTGTCGGCGGTGATGCGCGCGGTGCCGATGTCGGCGTCGTCCGCGACCCGCATCGTGAAGGCCTCGTCGTGGGCCCGCACGTGCGCGTCCACGTCCACGCCCAGGTCGGCGAGGAGCCCGTACATCACGGTGGCGTGGCGGAGCTCGTCCTTCACGATCTGGGCGACCACGTGCTTCTCCTCCACCCCGGGCGCCTTCGTGATCCACGGCACGTACCCGTAGCCGCCCGCCAGCTCCGAGTCGGCCTGCATGGTCATGAGGTGGATGAGGTTCTCGCGGTAGGTCTCCGTCATCTCGTCGGGGGACTCGATACGCTCCCCCGCCTCGATGCGGGCCAGCAGCCGGGCTTCGTCGCGCTCCGCCATGACTATCTCCTTTCCACGACCCGCACCGCCTTGCCTTCGCTGCGCGGGATGGTCTTCGGTGCCACAACCGCGATCTCCGGATTGAGCCCCAGGTGGCCCCGGAGGCACGCGGCCACCTGCGCGGACAGCGCGGCGAGCCGGGCGGGCGCGGCCTCGAAGCCGCCCCACTCGCGCACCACGCGCTCCTCCGGCTCCACCTGCACCGCCAGCGTCGGGAAGGCCTCCCGCCGGTCCACCACGAGCTGGTAGTGCGGGGCCAGGTCCGCCACCGTCAGGAGCACCGCCTCGAGCTGGGAGGGATAGACGTTCACCCCCTTGATGATGAGCATATCGTCGGTGCGCCCCTTGACGCGCGCCATCCGCACGGTGGTCCGCCCGCAGCGGCAGGGCCCGGGATCGAGCCGCGTGACGTCGCCGGTGCGGTAGCGGATCATCGGGAGGGCTTCCTTGGTGAGCGAGGTCAGCACCAGCTCGCCCTCCTCACCGGCCGGCACCGGCGCCCCGCTCCGCGGGTCGACGATCTCGGGCAGGAAGTGGTCCTCGTTGACGTGCAGGCCGTCGCGGGCCTCCACGCATTCGCCCGCCACGCCCGGCCCGATGATCTCGCTGAGCCCGTAGAAATCCATCGCCGGGCAGCCCCAGAGCGCCTCGAGCTGTGCGCGCATCGCGTCGGTCCACGGCTCGGCGCCGAAGAGCCCGTACGAGAGGCCGATCGCGCGCGGGTCGCTCCCCTGCTCCCGCAGGCTCTCGCCGATGTAGAGGGCGAAGGACGGCGTGCACGCCAGGCCCTGCGGGCGGAAGTCCTGGAGCAGGAGCATCTGGCGGAGCGTATTGCCCGAGGAGACGGGCACCACGGAGAGGCCCATGTGCTCGGCCCCGTCGTGGAAGCCGAGGCCGCCGGTGAAGAGGCCGTAGCCGTAGGCGATCTGGATGAGCTGGCCGGGCTCGGCCCCCGCGGCGGCGAGCGCCCGCGCCATGACTTCCCTCCAGATACGGAGGTCATTTCTGGTGTAGCCGACCACGGTGGGCTTGCCCTTGGTGCCGGAGGAGGCGTGGATGCGGATGACCTCCTCGCGCGGCACCGCGAAGAGCCCGAACGGGTAGTGCTGGCGCAGGTGGTCCTTCACCGTGAAGGGCAGCTCGGCGAGACGGTCGAGCGTCACCGTCTCCTCCTGCACCCCGGCCGCGGCGAGCGCGTCACGATAGAAGGGCACGCGCGCGCGGGCCCAGGCGACGGTCGCCCGCAGCCGCTCGGTCTGGAGCGCCCGCATCGTGGCGCGGGACGCGGTCTCGGCGTCGCGGTTCCAGATCATGGGTTCAACGCACCGGGAGCTCAGCTCACGACCACGCGCCGCACCAGCCAGCCCTGCCGCTCGAGGAAGCGGGCCATGGTCTCGAGCGTGCGCGGATCGGCGGAGGATTCGAGGCTGATGCGGTCCGGCAGGACATAGCGGACCTCCGGATAGGACACGAGCACCCGGAGCAGCGTCCGCACGCGGGGATCCCACGAGAGCAGTCCGTGGTGACCAGGTCCGGCGGTGTGCGGATCCCAGTCGGTCTGGAATCCTACCCGCAGGTTGCGGCCGGTCGGCGGAACCGCCATCAGGGCCGCCGGGTCAGCAGGGCTTCGTAGTGCGCGACCATGGTCGCGGTCTGCCGGGGCGCCGCGAAGCGCGCCTCCACGAGCCGTCGCGCCGCCTGGCCCATGCTCACCCGCCGCCCGGCGTCCAGCAGCAGCCCGATGGCCGCGTCGGCCATCTCGCCGGTCTCCGCCTTGGTGAGGATCCCCGTCTCGCCGTCGGTCACCACCTCGTCCACGCCCGAGGCGCGCACCGCCACCGCGGGCAACCCGCAGGCGTGGGCCTCGGCCAGCACCAGCCCCTGCGTCTCCGTCTCGGACGCGAAGAGGAACAGATCGGCGGCGCGGTAGTAGTCGGGCAACGCCTCGCGCGCCAGGACACCGTGGAAGACGATGCGCCGCCGGGCCCGGCCCGCGGCGGCGCGCGCTTCGAGCGCCTGGCTGTGGCTGCCCTTGCCCACCAGGTGCAGCGTGGCGGTGGACACCGCGGCGGCCACCGACTCGAAGGCCTCGAGCACCCGCTCGAGGCTCTTCTCCCGGTCGAGCCGGCCGGTGTAGAGACAGATCAGCCCGTCGGCGGGCAGCCCGAGACGATGGCGGGCACGCTCCCGGCTGGCCGGGCTGAACAGCTCGAGGTCGACCCCGGTGGGGATCACCGCGATCAGGTCGGCGGAGTCGGCGAAGCGGCAGGCCAGCCGCACCGCGAGGCTCCGCACCAGCCGCGGCGGCAGCGGCACGTAGTGCGCGTACTTCTCGTAGCGCGTGTGATAGGTGAAGACGAGCGGGCGCCGCTGGCTCCGGGCCAGGCGCCGGCCGGTCAATCCCAACAGGAACGGATGGTGGACGTGGACGACGTCGAGGTCGAGCGCGCGGGCGACGCGCCCGAGGCGCCGCGAGACGGGTAGTGGCAGCGAGAAGCCCGGATAGGTCGGGGCGGGAATCGATGGATAGCGGAAGACGTAGGGCGGATCCGCCTGCGGCGGCTGGGCCGCGGGCGCGAAGACCCAGGTCCGGTGGCCGAGCGCCTCAAGCCCCTGCCGAAGGGTCTCGACCGCCGTCGCGACCCCGCCACGGAACGGCAGGTAGTTGTTGGTGAACAGCCCGACCCGCATCCACTACTCGTCCGGGCTCTTCGGGTCCTTGCCGCGCTCGATGCGGTCGAAGTCACCCGGCTTGAGCGCCTCGAGCCATTCCTTGATCTTGGCCTGGTCGTCGCCCTTGCCGGTGCCGATCTCGGTCTCCTTGGCCACCTCGACGTTGCGGGCCTTCTGGACGACATCCTCCTCCACGAAGATCGGCGCGCCTACTCGCAGAGCGAGGGCAATAGCGTCCGACATCACGGTGGACGCGCGTCCGACGGCCGCGAGTCCACCGTGATGTCGGCGCTGCCCAGGCGGAGATGGATGACCGCGTAGAAGGTATTGTCGCGGAGATCGTTGACCACGATCTTCTGCACCCGCGCGTCGAGCGACTCCAGGATGTTCTTGATGAGGTCGTGCGTCATGGGCCGCGGCGTGGAGATCTTCTCCAGCTCGAGCGCGATGGCGTTGGCCTCGAAGAGGCCCACCCAGATGGGCAGGGAGCGTTTCTCCTCCTCATCGCGGAGGATGATCATGGGCATGTTGGAGAGCGGATCGAGCGCGAGCCCCTTCACTTTCATCTCCAGCCACATGGTGCGCCTCCTAGGCCTCTAGCTCCCCACGGAGACTGTGCGGCAGGGCGCGGACGACGCGCACCGGCACCACGCGGCCCAGCAGGTCGCGACCTCCGGGATCGAAGTTCACCACTCGATTGCAGCGGGTGCGCCCGGCCGCCTCGCCTGCGTTCTTGCGCGAGACCCCGTCGACCAGGACGGGCAGCGTCCGGCCCTCGAGGCGCTGGCTGCGCGCCGCGCCCACCCGGACCGCCGTCTCCAGGATGCGCCGGTTGCGGTCGGCCTTCACCTCTTCCGGCACCTGATCGTCCATCTCCGCCGCGGGCGTGCCCGGGCGGCGGGAGTAGCGGAAGGCGAAGACATTGTCGTAGCCGACTTCCTCGACCATCGCCACCGTCCGCTCGAAGTCCTCCTCGGTCTCGCCGGGGAAGCCCACGATGAGGTCGGTGGAGAGCGCGAGGTCCGGGATCGTCGCCTGGAGCTCCGCGATCAGCTCGAGGTAGCGGGCACGGCTGTAGCCGCGATTCATCCGCTCGAGCACCCGATCCGAGCCCGACTGCAACGGCAGGTGCAGGTACTCGCAAACCTTGGGGACGTCGCGGATGGCGCGGATGAGCCGGGGCGTGAGGTTGTAGGGATTCGAGGTCGTGAAACGGATGCGCTCGATGCCGTCGATGTCGTTCACGCGCTCGAGCAGGGCGGCCAGATCGGTGGGCGGGCTGAGATCCCGCCCGTAGGCGTTCACGGTCTGACCGAGGAGGGTGACCTCGCGGCACCCCGCCTCCGCGAGGCCGCGGATCTCGCCCACGATGGTATCGGGGGGATGGCTGCGCTCGCGGCCTCGAGTAGTCGGCACGACGCAGAAGGTGCAGTACTTCTCGCAGCCCTCCATCACGGTGACGAAGGCCTTCAGCCGCTGGCCACCCTCGGGCCGCGCGGTGATCTTCACCAGCGCCCCCTCGCCGGTCTCGAGCACCGGCCCCCGTCCCTGCTTCGCGCGGCCGACCAGCTCGGCGACCCGCGAGATGGCGGGCGAGCCGAAGACCAAGTCGACGTAGGGCGCGCGCTCCTGGATCCGGCCCTTCTGCAGCTGCGCCATGCAGCCCATGACCCCGATGACCAGATCCGGCCGCTCGCGCTTGAGATGGCGCAGGATCCCCAACTGAGAGAAGACTTTGTCTTCAGCTTTCTCTCGAATCGAGCAGGTATTGAGCAGGATCAGGTCGGCGTCTTCCGGGCGATCCGTGAGCTCGTACCGCTCCTGCTTGAGCAGGCCGGCCACTCGCTCGGAGTCATACTCGTTCATCTGGCAGCCGTAGGTGATGAGGTGGAGCTTGGACATCAGAGCGAAAACAGCCGCGAGGGAAAATTCCGCATAAGTGTTCGGGACTTACGGTAGCACCCACCCCCCGGCATGTCAAACTACGAGGGACCGGTCACACGGTCTCCTCGAAGACTCCGATGCGCCGGAACTTCTCGTGGCGCTCCTCGATCAGCTCGGCCTCCGACTGGGACTTGAGCTGCCAGAGCTGATCGCGCAGGGCGCCCCGCAGGCTGGCCGCGGCGGCCTCCCAGTTCCGGTGGGCCCCCCCGACCGGCTCGGGCACGATGGCGTCGATGACGCCCAGCTTCAGGAGATCGGGTGCGGTCACCCGCATCAGCTCGGCCGCCTCGGGGGCCTTCGCGGCGTCGCCCCACAGGATGGCCGCGCAGCCCTCGGGCGAGATCACCGAGTAGATCGCGTATTCGAGCATCAGCACCCGGTTGCCCACCCCGATGGCGAGGGCGCCGCCGCTGCCCCCTTCCCCGGTCACCACGCAGATCACCGGTGTCGGCAGGCCGGCCATCTCCCGCAGGTTGCGCGCGATCGCCTCGGCCTGCCCGCGCTCCTCGGCGCCGAGCCCTGGATAGGCGCCGGGCGTGTCGATGAAGGTGATGATGGGCTTGCCGAACTTGCCGGCGAGCTGCATCAGCCGCAGGGCCTTGCGATAGCCCTCCGGATGCGGCATGCCGAAGTTGCGCGCGATGTTCTCGCGCGTGTCGCGGCCCTTCTGGTGGCCGATCAACACCACCGGCTCGCCGTCGAAGGTGGCGAGGCCGCCCACGATCGCCTTGTCGTCGCCGAAGACGCGGTCGCCGTGCAGCTCGACCCAGTCCTCCAGCAGCAGGTTGACGAGGTCGAGGGTGTGGGGCCGCTTGGGGTGCCGGGCGATCTGCGCGCGCTGCCAGGCGGTCAGGCTCGAGTAGACGCGCTGCTGCTGGCGGGCGAGCCGCTCTTCGAGCTTCGCGATCTCGTCGCGCGCCTCGAGCGGCTCCTCCGACGCGCGCAACTCCGCGATGCGGTTCTCGAGCTCGAGGAGCGGCTTCTCGAACTCAAGCTCGTCCGGCATACTCGACGAGTATACTGCCCGCCCCGAGCAGGCCTTCCACTTTCGTCACCAGGTCGGACGCCGGGTCCACCCCGAGCTCCTTGATCCGCAGCACGACCTCCTGCTCGGGCAGCAGCACGTGGAGGAACAGCGGCGTGCGCCCCTCGTGCTCGCGGCAGGCCGCCTTCACCGCGGCGAGCAGCTCGGGCAGGGCCTCGGCCTCCGCGCTCACCCGGATGCGGCAGGCGTGCGCGGAGGCGGTTCCCGCGCCGTTGCCATGGCCGTTGCCGGCCGGGGCCAGGTTGCCCATCGCTTCCTCCAGGGGCTTGATCTCCTCCGCGAGCACGACGCGGCCCTTGTCGCTGTCGTCCGCGCGGCCGCGCACGATCACGGGACCCTTGTGCCGGAGCGCCCCCGCGCAGCTCCGGTAGGGCTCGGGAAAGATCGTCAGGGGGATGCTGCCGTCCACCAGCTCGAGCGTGGCGAACGCCATGCGGTTGCCGCTCTTGGTCGTGCTCTCGCTGAACGCGCTCACCTGCCCGAGCAGGAGCACGCGCGCGCCGGTCGAGCGCGCGGCCAGATCACTGGCGCTGAGCGCGCCGATCCGGCGCGCCATCTCCCGGTGCTGCTCGAGCGGATGGCCGGAGAGGTAGAAACCCAGCACCTCCCGCTCGTAGGCCAGCATCTCTTCCTGGGGCCACTCCGGCACGCGGGCCGCCACCGCGGTGGGCACCGCCGCCGCCTTGGCCCCGCCGCCACCCAGCACGTCGAAGAGCGAGACCTGCCCTTCCTCGCGGTCGCGCTGCTGGCGCTGGCCGCCGTCCATCGCCTGGTCCAGCGCGGCGAGGAGGCCGGCGCGCGTGCTCTGCAGGGAGTCGAACGCGCCCGCCTTGATCAGGCACTCGACGACTCTCCGGTTCACCAGGCGGAGATCGACGCGGGCGCAGAAATCGTCGAGACTGGCGAAGCGACCGTCCGCCTCGCGGGTCCGCACGATGGACTCGATCGCGGTGGCGCCCACGTTCTTGATCGCGGCCAGACCGAAATGGATCGCCTCCCCGGCCACCGTGAAGTCGGCGCGCGAGACGTTGACGTCGGGCGGCTCCACGCGCAGGCCCATCGCGCGCGTCTCCTCCACGTACAGGACGATCTTGTCCGTCTTGTCCATTTCCGAGGTCAGCAGGGCGGCCATGAACTCGGTCGGGTAGTTCGCCTTGAGGTACGCGGTCTGGTACGCGACGACGCCGTAGCACGCGGCGTGGGAGTTGTGCACCGCGATGCCGTTGGCGATGAAGCTGACCGCGCCGGGCACTTCGAAATCGTACGTTGCCACCTCGCCCTCAATCACGAAGCCCCGCGGACGTGACCAGCCGATCGGCAACTCCGCGAGGGCGTAGAGCGCCGGCGAATCGAGTCGCTCGGCCAGCCTGACCAGTGCGCCCCGCCGCATGCCGCGCTTCCACGGGATCCGCAACGCGCGGCAACCCGTCTCGAGCGTGGCGTAGGCCTTCAGGATCGCCTCCCGCAGGACATCCCGATAGACGTCCGGCGGCAGCACGTCATCGCTCTCCCGCGGAGCGAGCCGGCGAAGGACCGCGACGGAATCGTCCCGCCTTAGCTCCTCCGCGTTCACCCAGCCGCGCTGCGTGAAGATCGGATGGTCGGGCGTGCAACGCACCGACATTCCATTGGCGAGGTGGAGTCGACCGACCGGCCGCACCCCGCTCGGGCGCACCGCGCGCGCGCGGTAGGGGCCATCCTTGGTGAGGACCAGGTCGCCGTCCCGTATCTCCGTGATAGCCTTCTGGCTGCCATCGGCCATCTCGATCCGGGTGTCGGCAGTCAGGCACTTGTTGAATCCGTAGCCCGCGAACTTCTCGATGAGGTCCCAGATCCGCTCGGCCTTCTTGGCGTCGATCTTGTTGACCTTGCAGCCCGAGATGAACTTCTCGCGCTGGGTGGCCATCAGCTCGCGGTCCTTCTTCCCCATCGCCTTGCGGAGGGTGTCGGCCTCGCCGAGCGAGAAGCCGGCCAGGTCCGCGGCGAGCCGCATGACCTGCTCCTGGTAGACCATGATCCCGTAGGTCTCCTGGAGGACCTGCTCCATGAGGGGATGCTCGTAGGCGATGGGCGCGCGACCGTGCTTGCGGTTGACGAAGTCCTCGATCAGGTCCATCGGGCCCGGACGGTACAGGGCCACCATCGCGATGATGTCCTCGATGCGCTGGGGCTTGAGGCGCTTGAGCGCGTCCCGCATGCCCGCCGACTCCAGCTGGAACACCCCGAAGGTGCGGGCCTCGGAGAGGAGCTGGTAGGTCCGGGCGTCGTCGAGGGGCAGGGCGTCGCCGTCGAGGGTGACCCCGCGCGACTCCTTGACCAGGCGCAGGGCGTCCGAGATCACGGTGAGGGTCTTGAGCCCGAGGAAGTCCATCTTGAGCAGGCCGAGCTTCTCGATGGGCCCCATCGCGTAGCCGGTGATGAGCTCGGGCCGCTTGGGGTCCTTGTAGAGCGGCACCCGCT
>Ga0193713_1000712_pt1 | contig 11115 bp, 9 predicted proteins | sample H3a2metaG_FD_143054 | JGI IMG/M metagenome (GOLD analysis project Ga0193713, IMG submission 143054) | Soil microbial communities from a riparian zone of the East river system, Colorado, United States - H3a2 | ecosystem: Environmental > Terrestrial > Soil > Riparian zone | place: USA: East River... | reverse complement strand
GGAACTCGACGGTGGCCATGCTGCCCCGCGCGTAGAGCTTCTGGGTCAGCCCGACCTCGCGGAACTGGCGCATGAACACGCTGCCCTCGCTGGCCAGCATGACCAGCAGCACCGCCTCGGGGTTGGCCCGCTTCACCCGGGTGAGCACCGGACGGTAGTCGGCCTGCCCCCGGTCGAAGAACTCGGTGCTGACCAGCTTGATCCCGGTCTTCTTGAACGCGGCGTCGTAGGCTGCGGCCGCCCCCCGCCCGAAGTCGTCGTTCTGAGCGAAGATCGACACCGTCTTCGTCGACTGGGCGATGTACTTGGCGAACTGGTTGGCGAGCATGATGTCGTCGGGGTTGACCCGGAACGCCCACTCGTTGACCGTCTTGCCGATCAGCTCGCGGATCTTGGGATTGCTGCACGCCTCGATCACCATCGGCACCTGCAGCTCCTTGACGATGGGCAGCGCCCCGAGGCAGGCTCCGCTGTGGGTCTGGCCCACGATCACGTCCACCTTGTCCACGTCGACGAGCCGGCGCACCGCGCTGACCGCCTCGCCCGGGGTGCCCGCGTTGTCCCCGAAGTACACCTCGATCTTCCGGCCCATGATGCCGCCCTTGGCGTTGTACTCGTCGGCGAGCATCTGCGCCGCCCACTTGACGCCCTCGCCGGTGATCGCCGAGGGCCCGGTCATGGCCGAGGAGAACCCCACCTTGATCGGCGGCCCGCTCTGCGCATGCACCCCCGGCCGCTCGCCCCCGAGCAATAGCAGCAGTCCGACTGCGATTCCGATCGTGCCTCGCCGCATCCGTGTCATCGCTCGCTCCTCGCCCGGCTGCTCGGCTCTTCAGCCGAGGATCGCCAGCTCCTGGCTCGATTGGGTGAGCCGGCGGACGCCGCCGGCGGTGATCTCGACGGCGTCCTCGACCTGGACGCCGCCCCAGCCATGTTCGTAGTAGGGGGTCTCCACGCAGAAGACCATGCCGGGCTCCAGCGCGGTGTGGGTCGCCGCATTGATCGTGGGCGGATCGTAGGGCTCGAGCCCGATGCCGTGGCCGACGTGGTGCCGCTCGTAGTGCGGCATGCCGTGCTCGCGCGTCACCCGCATCGCGGTCTCGAAGATCTGGCTGACCGGGACCCCGGGCTTCATGGCCGCGATGGCCGCGATCTCCCCGTCCCGGGCCGCGTTGTAGTAGCGGAGCTGCTTGTCGCTCGGCCGGCCGAGCACCGCGGTGCGCGAGATGTCGGAGCGGTAGCCCTGGTACACGCAGCCAAGGTCGAAGCGAATGAGATCACCCGGCGCGAGCGCCCGCTCGGAAGCGTAGACGTCGGCCAGGGCCGCCCGCTCGCCCATGGTCACGACGGTGAAGAACGGCTGGGCACCCTTGCGCAGGACCTCCTGCTCGAACGCGGTGGCACCCTCACGCTCGGTGACACCGGGCTTCAGCATGCCGAGGATGGCCGCGATGCCGTCCTCCGCGATCAGGGCGGCCCGCTCGAGCCGGCGCACCTCTTCCGCGCTCTTGACCATCCGGGCCGTCCGGAACGGCGCGTAGCCGGGCACGAGCGTGGCCCCCCCGAGCTGCTCGCCGAGGCGTTGCCACGTAGCGGGCAGGACGCCCGCCTCGTCGAGGGCGATCCGCTTCCCGAGCACCCCGAAGCCGCCCAGCACGTCCCGGAGCGCCTCCCCGGGCCCCGCCGCGGGCGCGCTCGTGATCTCGCGGACCCGCGCGCCGACCGGGCCGGGTGGATCGGCGTAGTTGAAGAAGAACTTCCCGTAGCAAGCGAGCCGGTCCACCGTGATGCCGTCGGCGGAGACCCCGGTCGCGTCGATGAACGGAATGACGAGACCCACCCCCTGGCGCGTGAACACGCCATAGAGCTCGAGGCCGCGGAAGAGGGCGTGGGCGATCGAGCGGAATCCGGTGACGTACTGGAGATTCTCGGGGGTGCTGGCGATGAGGGCATCCAGCCCCTCGGCGTCCAGCACCCGGGTGAGCCGCGATTTCACGTGCGGATCCATAGCCTACCTCCCAAAATGGGCCTACCTCCTGAAATTAGGAAGGACCTCCTGACCGAACAGCTCGATGGCCTCCTGCATCTCGGCGACCGAGCTGGCCACGAACAGCATGCCGGACAAGGTGGTGACCCCGGCCCGCTCGTAGACCCGGATGCGCTCCGAGATCTCGGCCGGGCTGCCGATCAGATTGCGCTGGTCGAATCCACCCGTCTGCTCCCGGAGCGTCGACCGCTTCAGCGACTCCAGGTGCTTGAAGAGCTGGGAGGCGCGGAAGCGCCGGACCGCCTCGTCGTGGGTGCGCCCGATGGACACCGCGAACTGCGGGGCGATGTCGATCGCCGAGCCGTCCCGGCCCGCCGCCGCCGCCGCGCGGTGGATGTCGGCGATGCCCCGCTCGATCTCCTCCGGGGACAGGACCGCGGGCATCCAGCCCTGGGCGTACTGCCCGGCGCGACGCCGGACCTCGGGATGGTTACCCCCGGCGTAGATCGGCATGGGGTCTTGCACCGGCTTCGGGAAGCACTCGACCTCCTCGAAATGCACCGCGCTCCCCCGGAAGGTCGCCCGACGCTCGGTGAAGAGCAGGCGCAGCGCCTGCATCCCCTCGTCCACGATCGTGCCGCGGCGCGCGCCCTTGGCGTCGGGGAAGAGCGCCTCGTACTCTTCCCGGTAGGCGCCGGTGCCCACTCCGAGGATGACCCGCCCCCCCGAGAGCTGATCGAGCGTCGCCACCTGCTTGGCGAGCACCGGCATGTTGCGCATGGGCAGCACGATGATGCCGGTGGCGAACCGGAGCCGCGTCGTGCGGGAGGCACAGTAGGCGAACGTCATCAGCGGCTCGAAGAAGTTCGGGGGATCCGGGAACTCCTTCTGCACGTAGCGCTGGGTCGTCATGTGATCGTTGCCCCACACCGAGTCGAACCCGAGCCGCTCGCAGAGCAGCGCGGTCGGCAGGATATCCGACGGCTTCGCGAACGGGACCGGATACATCATCCCCTCGATGCAGGTCGGGATGTGGACGCCGAATCGCATGCCGCCTACCTCCGCGCCTTCCACCTCAGCGCCTTCCACGCCGGCACCGCGGTCTCGGCGTAGAGCGCGATCTGCTCGGTCATGTCGCCCTGCCGCGGCAGGACTGCGATCGGCGCGTCCAGCCCCGCCTCGGCCCAACCCGCGAGCTGCCGCCGGCAATGCTCGGGGGTGCCCGCCACCGCGAGGGCGTCGATCAGGGCGTCGTCCACCAGCTCCGCGGCGGGAGCGCCCCGGCCGAGCGCCTCGCGGAACGGCCGGGTCCGCTCGGGCTCGAGGCCGGCGTCCAGCAGGATGGACTGGCCGTGCAGCGCACCCAGATAGCGCGCGATGAGCGGCCGCACCGCCGCGCGGGCGCGCTGGCCGTCGTGGCCGATCCCCACGATCAGGTACGCGAGGACGGCAAAGTCCGCGCGGCCGGCGCCCGCGGTCTGTCGCACCCGGCGTACGTGCTGGGGAGACGCCAGCACCGAGCAGTGCACGCCGTCGGCGATCTCGCCCGCGAGCCGGAGGGCCTTCGGGCCCTTCACGCCGAGGAGGACCGGGACCGGCTCGGGCGGTCTCCACTCGAGCTTGACATCGTCGATCGTGAAGACCTCCCCCCGAACCGTCACCCGTTCCCCCGCGAGCAGGCGCCGCACGATCCCGACGGACTCGCGCAGCCCGCCGAGCGGCGCCTTGAACGGGATCCCCATCTGCGCCTCGATCCACCGCCGGTTGCTCGAGCCGAGTCCGAGGACGACGCGGCCGGGCGCGATGCCGGCGAGCGCGGCCGTCTCCATGGCCAGCAGCACCGGATGCCGCGTGTAGGAATTGACCACGCCCAGGCCGATCGCGAGGTGCTCGGTGACCGCGGCGGCCGCGGCGGCGAGCGCGTAGGCGCCCGGGTGGAAGTAGTCCTCGATGATCCACGCGCTCCCGAGCCCTGAGCGCTCGGCCGCCCGCGCCCACGCGGTGACGTGCGACGGCACGTCCGCGCCCATGAGGGCGATGCCCGGAGTGGCCGCCCAGTGACGATCCATCACAGGTCGCGCAGACCGTACCGCTCGCCCAGGACCCGGAGCACTCCGTCGAAGTCGGCGGGGGCGTCGGGCACCGCGGGCAGCCACGTCCGGCTCGCGCCGGGGTCCTTCAGGCCGCCTGAGGTCAGCACTACCACGATGGTCTGCTCTGGATCCAGCGCCTTCCGGCCGGCGAGCTGCATGACCGCGGTGAGCGACGTGGCCGACGAGGGCTCGACGAAGAGGCCTTCCTCCCGCCCGAGGGCGCGCTGGGCCTCGAACACACCCTCGTCGGTGATCCGCACGCCCGAGCCCCCCGACTCTTTCAAGGCGGCCAGGCCCTGCCACGTGCCGTAGGGGGAGGCGATCGAGAAGGCGACGGACGTGCCGGCCGGAACCCGCTCCGGCGCCTCGAGGCCGCGCGCGAGCGCGCTGGCGAGCGGCCCGAACGGCTCGGCCGCGATCATGCGCGGCACGTCCTTCACGAGGCCCAGCGTCTGCAGCTCCACCCAGCCTTTCCAGACGCCGTAGAGCCCGTCGCTGTACGCGCTCGGCACCACGACCACGTCGGGCGCGGTCCACCCGAGGTCCTCCGCGATCTCCCACGCGATCGTCTTGTAGCCCTCGATGCCGTAGGGGTTCGAGCCGATCGGGGGCATCACGAACCCGCTGGTCGGGTACCAGCCGAGCCGCTCGATGCCCTCGCGCATCAGCTGCCAGCGTGATTCAGACGTCGGGCACGCGACGACCGCGGCCCCGTACGCCTGCATCAGGGTCTTCATCGTCTCCGGCACCGACGCGAGCGTGAAGATCACGCAGGGCAGGCCGGCCCGCGCCGCGTAGGCCGCGGTGGAGGCGCCGTGATTGCCGGTGGAGGAGATGGTGATGACACGGGCGCCGGTGGCCGCCGCGTGGCTGACCGCGACCGCGCAGAGCCGGTCCTTGTAAGACCAGGTCGGGTTCCGGCTCTCGTCCTTCGCGAAGAGCCGCGGCAGGCCGAGGCGCTTCCCGAGTCGCTCCAGGTGCACGAGCGGGGTGGCGCCCTCGCCGAGGCTGACCGCGTGCTCGGCCGCCACCGGCATCACGGCGGCGTAGCGCCACAGACCACGCGGCGTCGACGGCAGCGCCTCCGGACGCAGGCCCGCGAGCGCACTGAGATCGAGCCGGACGGTGAGGTTGACGGGCACGCCCGCTTCCCGGCATCGGGGACACCCGGCGAAGCCGCGGTCATCCTCGAACACCGTATGGCACCGCAGGCATTCGAGCCCGACGACTCGAGCGGCCGGAAGCATGACGCCGGGTAGTGTAGTACGCCCCCGGGGACTGTCAAGGAGCGCGACGCGCGCCCCCGCCGAATCGTCAGCCGCGGGCGCCCGGCGTCTCCGACATCACCTGCCGGGCGACCGCGGTGTCCACCAGGTCCTCGTAGCGCGCGCGGTTCCCGATGAAGCCGCCGCCGAGCAAGATCTCCTCCAGGTAGTCGTAGCCCTCACGGCGCAGGAGCGGGTCGCGGGCCCAGGTGCCCTGCTCGTGGTAGCGGGCCACCGCGCGCTCCAGGATCGCGGGCTTCGTCTCGGGGAAGGCGGGCGCGATCGCCGCCGCGATCGCGGGCGCCCGGTTTTCCGCGAGCCAGCGCTGAGTCCGGTAGACCGCGCGGGTGAAAGCCCGTATCACGTCGGGCTCGCGCGCGAGGAAGGCGGGCGTGGTCATGTACGAGGTGAAGGGCACCGGGCCGGTGGCCTCGCCCATCGACGCGACCAGGTGCGCGGCGCCGTCGGCGATGAGCTCCTCGACCACCGGCTGCGGCTGCTCCAGGAAGTCGCCGTGCCCGGCCAGGAACGCGGCGACCGCGTCGGGCGCCGGACGCTCCCGCTCGATCCGGACGGCTTGCGGATCCACCCCGTGCCGGCGCAGCACGGTCAGCATGCACTGCCACGGTGTCGGCGCTTCCGCGAACGAGAGCACGGTCTTGCCGATCAGGTCCGGCCACCGGAACGCGGGCCGGGGCGTCCGGCTCACGAGGAAGAACCCGTTCCGGCTGCACACCTCGGCGAAGTGCACCACGATCGGACCGGACCGGTCGGCCAGCTCGAAGCTCCGCATGAGCCCGCCCAGGCTGATCTCGATGTCGCCGTCGAGCAGGGCGGGAATCGTGCCCTTGCCGAACGCGGCCGCAGACGGCGAGGAGACGTCGAGACCCTCAGCGCGAAAGTGCCCGAGGGCCACCCCGGCGGCCAGCGGCGCGTAGAAGGGCGTGTGAAACGGCATCAGCACGGTGAGCGGACGCATACGCCTCAGGCCGCGATCGATTCGATCCCCCGCACCTCGTCGGCGGACAGCGCGAGCGTGCGGGCGGCCAGGTCCTGCTTCATGTGCTCCGGATCGGACGTGCCGGTCAGCGGGAGCATGCCGACCGCGCGCGCGAAGGCGAATACCACCTGGGCGGTCGTCGCCTGGCTGCGCCCGGCAATGCCGGTCACCAGCGGATGGCGCAGCACGGCCGGGTTGGCGGTGAGCAGCGAGAACCCCTGGTAAACGATCCGGCGTTGCGTGCAGAAGGCGCGCACGTCGCGGTCCCAGCCATGGACCGCGAAGCAGCGGTTCTGCACGAAGGCGGGCATCTCGGCGCCGGTGGCCGCCATCTGCTGCAGATGGCGGAGCGAGACATTGCTCACCCCGAGCAGCCGGGTGCGGCCCGCATCGCGCTCGCGCGCCATCGTCCCCCAGACCTCCGCGTCGTCATCGCTCCAGGCGTGGCCGGAGGCGGGCCCGTGCAGGACGTAGCTATCCACGTGGTCGGTGCCGAGGTGCTCGAGCGAGCTGCCCATGGACTGGGCGACCTGGGTGGCGAGATCGGCGTTCGGATCGTAGGGCAGCCGGTGGTCCTGCCCGGGCTGATACGTGTATTTCGTCTGGAGAAACAGCTCCGCGCGCGTGACGATGCCCTCGCGATAGGCAGCAGCCAGCCCCTGCCCCACCCCGGCCTCGAAGTAGTGCCGACGCTGGTTGGCGGTGTCGACGCCCCGGAACCCCATCCGGAGCGCCAGCCCCACCAGGTCGGGCGTGCGGTCTTCCTTCCACGCGGTGCCGTAGAGGAACTCCGGCTCGGTCACCGCGTCATTCTGCCACGAGTGCCGGCTCGAGAGGCGGGCGATTGCGCTTGCTTCCTACCTCGCAGAAGCCTACCGTCCGGGCAGCAGGAAGAGGAGAAGCAACCATGGGAGATCGTCACTATGTGATTCAGTGTCGTGTCTGCAAGACGGCCTTCGAGGACGACGGGCTCCAGCTCGACTGTCCGCGATCGCACGAGCCGGGCCTTCTCGGCGCGCTCTACCAGACGAAGACCTTCGAGCCCGATGCCGCCGCCGACGGCATCTATCGCTACCACCGCTGGCTGCCGATCGTGCGGCAGCTCTACGGCTCCGGGCGCACCGTCACCTACCAGAGCGAGCGGTTGAATCGCGTGGTGGGCCTGCCGAACCTCTGGGTCGCCTTCAACGGCTACTGGCCGGAGAAGGGCGCCGATCTGCAGACCACGACGTTCAAGGATCTCGAGGCGTGGACCGTGCTGTCGCGCCTGCCGAGCGACAATAGCCGCATCCTGGTGATCGCCTCCGCCGGCAATACCGGCGCCGCCTTCGTGCGGGCGTGCTCGATGAACGACATCCCCTGCGTCGTGGTGCTGCCGGAGGCGGGGCTGAACGCGCTGCACTTCCCCGAGATGATCAAGCCCTGCGTGAAGATCGTGTCCCTCGTCGGCTTCACCGACTACCTCGACGCGATCACCCTCGCCAACCGGGTGGCCGCGCTCGACGGGTTCTTCCCGGAGGGCGGGGTGCGGAACGTGGCGCGGGTGGACGGCCTCGGCACCACCATCCTGAGCGCGGTGGAGACGATCGGACGGCTCCCCCACTTCTACCTGCAGGCCATCGGCAGCGGGGCGGGCGGCATCGGCGCCTACGAGATGGCGAAGCGGCTCGTGGCCGACGGGCGATTCGGGGAGCGGCTGCCCCGCCTGCTGCTCAGCCAGAACCTGCCCTTCGTGCCGATCTACATGTCGTGGAAGTCCGGGCGCCGGGCCCTGCTCGACATCGATGCGGAGGACGGCAAGAAGCAGATCCAGCAGATAGCCGCGCACGTGCTCTCCAACCGCAAGCCCCCCTACGGGGTCCGGGGCGGCGTCTTCGACATTCTCACCGAGACCGGCGGGGACATGCTGGCCGCCGACAACCTCGAGGTCCTGCACGCGAGCCGCCTCTTCGAGGAGACGGAGGGCATCGACATCGACCCGGCGAGCGCGGTGGCCTTCGCCACCCTGCTCAAGGCCGCGCGCTACGGGCCGATCACCCGCGAGGCGATCGTGCTGCTGAACATCACGGGCGGCGGCCGGTACCGCCAGCGGCTGGACCGCTCGCTCGTCCCGGCGCGCCCCGCGCTGGAGCTGGACGAGCGCGAGATCCTGCTGGACGGCACGCTCGACCGCGTGGTCTCGCTCTTCCGCTAGCGGACCCGACCGGGCTCACGCCAGGCGGTACAGCCGGGAGGCGGTGTCGTGAAGCACCGCGCGCTGCTCGCCCGCCGAGAGCCCCGCAACGCGCTCGCTGATGACGCGCACCACCTCCGCGTAGGTCGTCCACAGCTTCTCGATCGGGAAGTTGCTCCCGAACATGCAGCGCTCCGGGCCGAAGAGCTCGACGGTCTCCCGGATCACCGGGCTCCAGAGATCCACCGAGCACGCGCGCGCGAAGGTGCCGAGGCCGGAGAGCTTCACGTGGACGTTCGGCGCCGCCGCCAGCGCGCGCATGCCCGCCCGCCAGCGGGTCCAGCCGTCGGGCGAGCGGTCTTCCAGCATGCCCGCGTGCATGAGCACGAAGGTGGCCTGCGGAAAGTCCCGGACGAGCCGCGCGCTCGCGTCCATCTGGCCGGCGAACACCTGGAGCTCGAAGAGGAGCCCGCGCCGGGCCACCTCCGCGAGCCCGGAGCGCCACGCCGGATCGTCCATGAGATCGGGCCGGGCGGCGAACCGGTAGAGCGGCTGCTCGTGCCAGTGCAGCTGCTGCCGGATGCCGCGCAGCCGCGCGTGCTTCATCATCCGGTCGAGCGCGGCCCCGACGGTCGGCGCGGCCAGATCGGCGTAGCCCACGATGGCGTGCGGGAAGCCGTGCCGGTCGGCCACCGCCTGCACCCAGGCGACCTCCTCCTCTTCCCGGCCGGCCGGCCAGTTGGTCTGCACGTAGACCGATCGGACCACGCCGGCGGCGCGCGCCTCGGCCATGTACTCCTCGATCGAGTAGTCACGGCAGAGCGGCGCGTACTCGCCGAAGATGCGGGGCTGGGGCGGCCCCTGCAGCCACGCCAGGTCGGCCTGCCGCCAGATATGGTGATGCGCGTCTGCGACGAGCGGGGGCATGGGCGTCTCCTCGGAGGTGGAGAGTACACCATCGCTCGGAGACGGTCGGGCGGTTGCCAACCACCCGCTCTCGGCGCAGAATCCTCCCCATGGAGGAGAGCCATGGCTGACCGCGGCATCGACGTCGTTCGCGCGCACCTCGCGAAGCTGCCCCCGTCCGATTCGCTGACCATCGCCGAGCGCCGCGCCCAGTACGAACGCGCCGAGAAGGTCTTCCCCACTCCGTCCGACGTCAAGGTGGAGCGCGTGAACGCCCCGGTCGCGCCCGCGGAGTGGCTGCGCCCGCCTTCCGCCGAGCCCGGCCGCGTGGTGCTCTATCTCCACGGCGGCGGCTACGTCATCGGCTCCCCGCGCTCGCACCGCCACCTGGCCGCCGCGATCGCGGGCGCCGCCGGGGCCAGCGCGCTCCTACTCGACTACCGCCTGGCCCCGGAGCATCCGTTCCCGGCCGCGGTGGAGGACGCGACCGCCGCCTATCGCTGGCTGCTGGACCAGGCCATCGCCCCCGAGCGCATCGTGATCGCGGGCGACTCCGCGGGCGGCGGGCTCACGGTGGCCACGCTGCTCGCCCTGCGCGAGGCGCGCGTGCCGCTGCCCGCGGGCGGCGTCTGCATCTCGCCCTGGGTGGATCTCACCTGCAGCGGCGCCAGCTACGTCACGAAGGCGGATGCGGACCCGATCGTCGAGCGCAGCGGCGTCGAGGAGATGGCCCGGGCCTACCTCGGCGCCACGCCGCCCCGGACGCCGCTCGCCTCGCCGCTCTTCGCCGACCTGCGCGGCTTGCCCCCGTTGCTGATCCACGTGGGCACCGACGAGGTGCTGCTCGACGACGCGGTCCAGCTCGCCGAGCGGGCGAAGGCGGCCGGAGTGGACGCGACCCTCGAGGTCTACGACCGCATGATCCACGTATGGCACTGGTTCCTGCCGATGCTCGACGAGGCGCAGACCGCCGTCGAAGCGATCGGCCGGTTCGTGAGGAGCCGCGCATGACCACCCGTACCGCCTACTTCAACGGTCGGCTCGTCCCCGAGACCGAGGTGGTCATCCCCTACCGCGATCGCAGCTTCAACCGCGGCGACGGCTGCTTCGACATGACGCGGACCTTCGACGGGCGCATCTTCCGCCTCGAGGAGCACGTCGAGCGACTCTATCGCTCGCTCGCCTACCTGGGGATCGACGTCGGCCTCGAGCCCAAGGAGATGATCGCGATCTCCGAGGAAGTCGTCGAGCGGAACGAGCCCCTGCGGGCCGCCGCCGGGGACTGGTGGGTGGCCCAGCGCATCAGCCGGGGCGTGGACGCGATCGGCGACGAAGGCTGGGCGCACACCGGCCCCCAGGTGATCGTGGACTGCACGCCGCTGCCGCTCCGGAAGCGCGCGGCCCACTTCCGCGACGGGATCGACGTGGTGGTGCCGTCGATCCGTCGCACACCCCCGTCGATCCTGAGCCCCCGGGCCAAGACGCACAATTACCTCAACCTCATCCTGGCCGACCGCGAGGTCAAGCGCGCCCACCCCGAGGCGTGGTCGGTCCTCCTGGACGAGCACGGCAACCTCTGCGAAGGAGTCGGCAGCAATATCTTCGTGGTGCGCGGCGGCCGCGTCTACACGCCGCGGGAGCAGTTCGTGCTCCCCGGGGTCAGCCGGCGGACCGCGATGGAGCTGGCCGCG
>Ga0193713_1000711_pt1 | contig 11122 bp, 23 predicted proteins | sample H3a2metaG_FD_143054 | JGI IMG/M metagenome (GOLD analysis project Ga0193713, IMG submission 143054) | Soil microbial communities from a riparian zone of the East river system, Colorado, United States - H3a2 | ecosystem: Environmental > Terrestrial > Soil > Riparian zone | place: USA: East River... | reverse complement strand
ACGCTATGCTTTGGCAGCCATGTTCGGAATCTCACAGGATGACGATGATGGCAATGCTGCGGTGACCAAGACTAAGGTGCACACGAGCACTGTTGCAGTTACCGTGGCATCATTGAAAGCAGAGTTTGACAAGGCCACGGACAAGGCAGACCTTGACAAGTTGGCCACCACGTTTGCTCAGCTAACGCCTGATGAACAAACCGCCATCCTGCCAATTGCCAAGGCTGCACGTGCTCGGGTAGAAGCTTCTGCCATGGGCTAGCCCTGCGAACCTAGACCGCGCTATAGCCTGCCCAGCCTCTTGCGTGCTTCCACGTCAGAAGACTCCGCCGGGACCTAGTGCAATCTGGGGTAAAGAAGTACACGCTTGGAAGGAAGGTAAGGAACCAACCAAGCGCGTAGCCAAGTGGTTTGCTGAGACAGGCCTAGCAAAGGATACACTTACACAGTTCTGGCCTGGTGGTGAACACGAGACCCTGTTTTTGGAACACGAGGGTTTGATTACGCGGCTGCAAGACTGGCCAGTAGAGAAGGTCTCACATTGGGATATGTTCTTTATCATGGACTGGATCAACCTAGACTTCCTACCGTGGGTTGATGATTTGAAGACAGGGCGCTTCCTTCCCGAGACTGATACACAGCTGCGTTCCTATTCTTGGCTACTACAAAAAGTCACTCATGCCAGAAGTGTAATGGGTACCTACACACACTGGCCGCGTTACCCAAAAACTGCAGGACCCAAACGAACCGAAGGCAAGATTTATGCAAGTGGCGAATTACGCGAATGGTACGACGGAAGTGTTATCCCAGCCAAGCGGCTTGCGGCCAGGGATGCTGCTTACCTTGACACCCGACCAGGAGAGCACTGTCGGTGGTGCCCCAGCAAAGCTGCATGTCCAGAGTGGCGAGACGATCCGGGTTACCGAGGTTACACGAAACACAGCGGGGGGTCGCTTCACCTATGCGATTTACCAGGGGCGGACACTCCGCCGGCCACTCCGCAAGGGCCGCCCGTCTTATGAGATTGTGCATCCCATCGTCTTGACCAACGGTGACCGCCAGAAGATTCACGAAGTCAATGTCAACTCTCAACTCGGCCGTGCACTGCTGGCTGAAACCCTCCACACCTAAGGATTACTGTGAACATTTCTACAATTCTTGATGCCCGCGTTGTTTCTGAGAAGCCCTTTGTTCGTAAGACCAAGGAGTCTGGTTCGATTACCAAGGTTCGCCTGGCAGACAACCCATCACGCAAGAACGACCGCAATCCTTGTCGCTTTATGAACGGCGAGGCCTGGGGCAAGCTCGGTGAACAACTAGCCAAGCTTTCCAAGGGTGATGTTATCTCCTGTACGGGCGAACTGAAGATCGACAAGTACGTGGACAAGGACGGGGTTGACCGTCAGGACGACCTCCTTACTATCACGGCTTTCCGGGTGCAAAAGTCAGACTCGTTCTTTGACAAGGGTGAGGAGACCGCTACCACGCCACCTGCGGATAACGTGCCGTTCTGAGACTTGCCAAGGCGGAGTTACAGGCTCTCATTTCTGCCACAGAGTACTTTGAGGGTGAGGGGCTGCCGTTGGCAAAGTCCCTCAGGAGCCTGCTAACCAAGCTTACCTCCCCAAAAGAGGAGTCTCACGGGGTTGCGGCTGGGGCCGTAGAACGCGCCCTGGTGACCTCAGCCAAGGGTAAGGTAGTACCCATCCAAACCTCAGACCATGTCTTTTGGATTCGTCTAACGACAGCCTGTGCACGCGTGGGGGCCACTATTGAAGATGCGGCCATTATTGGGGAGTGGATGTCCCACTGGGGGAGTAACTTCAAGATGACGATTGACCAAGTTGTGAACAAGTGGCCTAGCTACCTAGCCAAGGCTAAGGCTTCTCAACCAGAGGCGCCAGCAAATGAGCGCAGGGAGTTTGAAGGCGAATGAGCTTACACTCGCTGACTGGGTCAACGCCCGGGGTACAGAACTTGCGGAACAGTATGCCCAGGTCGCGGCGGGAGCTACAATCGTTACGCACTGCCCAACCGGGTTGGCACGACTCGACGATGCGGGGCTACTTGAACTTGGCGTCTGCACAGTCGTCCTTGGGCACGAGGGGGATGGGAAGTCAGCTCTCGGTCTTCAGTTTCTCGAAGGTGCAGCAAGAGCCGGGTTCGAGTGTCAAGGATACTGGCCGGAAGACCCTAGACGATTTATTGCGGACCGAATCTTGGGATCCGCAACTGGAGAAAGTGCGTCAAAGCTTAGACGCTTTAAGGTCTCTGGGAATGTCCCTGATAGACTGCGACTTGCTATGGCGGGCGCTGAGAACTGGGCACGACGTATCCGTGTCGATGATCGCAGACTCGAATCCAGAGAGCTGGTTGAAGGCATCAAGGCACGATGGACTCCCACCACTCGTTTGGTCGTTGTCGATTATGCCCAGGTCTTGAGCAGTGAAACGGATGAAACGTCTGTTGAACGCGTTATCACCAAGGTTGTGTGGGAACTGAATGAGCTTGCTAAGGAACGAAATGCCAGCATTGTACTTTTGTCACAGGTGCGGACGCAGGTTAAAGAACGTGGGCGCAGGGTCTTTGACTCATGGCGACAACGTAACCCCTCTGGGGCCATTGCGATTGAATCTGTCGAGGGCTACCGGCCGTTGGCTGGTGATGGACAGTGGGCTCCAAACGCTCTTGGGCAAAAGGCACGTGCAGTACTATCTTGGTTCCGGCCTAGGAGCTGGATGAAGATGCACGGTGCGGACGTGAAAGACGACCTAGCACAGCTCTTGTTACTTAAATCAAATTATGGGCCAGCAATGGAAACACTGTCTTTGCACTGGCATGGTCCTACAACCAGGATATCCGATCCTAAGGCTGTAACCTCTGATTCTAAAATTGCAACCGGTGGGACCATCAAAGAGTCCCCCTGCCCCTTCTGAGACTGAACCTACCGATGATGAACTACTGGAGATTGCCAAGGATCTTGATGAAACGACTCCTGACCTTGCACCAGGACCAACAGAAGCAGAATCTCCCTACCCCGACTGGTCTCCTGCCACTTCCCGAGTTATCTCAGGACCACTTGGCACTAGGGCTACCTATCCAGGGGTTCGATACCATAACTGGAGAGACGCAGAAGCCGCAATGCGAGAAGCACATCGAGTCATCAAATTTTGGTGTTTTGCCAACCGATGGTATGCCAGGGTGTGGAGGACATAATGACGTTTGAAGATGCTCAAGCCTTGGTGCGGGAAGAGTATATTGCTGCCAAGCGTTGGCCAGACATGCACTCTGCACATGAGGGGTTTGCGGTTCTTAACGAAGAGGTTGATGAACTGTGGGATGAGGTTAAGATAAACCAAAAGGCACGCGTGCTAAGTGACCTAACCCGAGAGGCTGTACAGGTTGCGGCTATGGCCTTTCGTTTCTTGACCGACGTATGCAATGAGCCTGCCTGTCGACGCTGAGGATTAGATGTATCCCGATCCTAAACCACTTCCATCTGTGGAAGAACCTGAACATTATACTCGCCTAAAACCTCAGCCTATCGATGTCATCCTTGCATGGGGTCTGAACTATCCATTGGGATCTGCCGTGAAGTATCTAGCACGTGCAGGATACAAGCCCGGGTCCTTGGCGACGGATGATCTACGCAAGGCTATTAGCTTTATAAACAAAGAGATTGCTCGACTTGAGAGCCATCCAGGGGTGAGCTTACCGGTGGCAAAACCGGGTAGCATGCCTAAGGTAAGTGACCAGTGATTTCTACGGCAGTATTCGATCTAGAGACCTCGGCGCTTGAGGGTGACAAGGGAATTATCCTTTGTGCATGCATCAAATCGTCTGAGGCCAAGGGTATTCAGATCATCCGTACTGATGAGACGTCCTCGGGCTGGGCCAAAGGCCTACGCGGGGATGATAAGGAGACTTGCAAACAGGTTGCTGCTGAGTTGTCCAAGCACGACGTTATCGTCGCGCACAATGGTTCTCGTTTCGATGTGCCCTTCCTGCGGACGAGGCTCCTACGTTGGCGCCTTCCGCGTCTGCCTGATATCAAGTTGGTGGACCCTTGCAGCATCTCTTATCGTAAGCTTAGACTGCGTAATAACAGCCTTAACGTGGTCCTAGATCACCTTGGGTTGAAAGACCGCAAGACACCACTGGACATGTCAGTCTGGGCTGATGCTGTGCAAAACGGGTCTAAGAAGGCCATGGACCTTATCGTGGAGCATTGTATTATGGATGTCAAGGTCCTAGACGGCGTGCTTAACGTGATGAAACCTTACATCAAGATTCTCGATGATCGCGGTAGTAGTCTGTGAAAGCCAGTGATACATCCCGGGTCCTGGGCCTGGCAGACGTTTTCTTTGAAGACGTGGCTATGGCTTCAGGCGTAGAGCAACAGATGCTTGGTTCGGAATTTCATGATCTGTGTGAGGCAATGGCCCTTGTGTTTTTTGCATCAGGTGACGTGGAACGTAAAGCTACCGTGGGCGCCTTGGTGTACTGTGCTTCGAGGCTGCCATGACCTCCGAAGAGCTTGGATTAGTCTATGAGGATGCAGGACACTCAAGCCAATTGCGGCCCCACGGCGATGTCGAATGCACTGGCCTCGATGGGGATAGCCCTGCCAGTTTTGGCATGCGAGAAGCTGTGCAATACCTCTGCGACAAATGGAACACAACCGCGTTCCTTACTGAAGGGCCTTTTGGGAGTAACTGGATGTTCACCGTTTCGTTTGAAGGAACGGCGGCCCGGGGTGGCTTTGCTGCTATTAAACTCTTTCCTAGGCAAGGGAAGACCGGTGATTCTCCTGGTGGACGCCAATAGTCATTGGGTTGCTGCAGTGGGCCGCTTAGGGGATCGTATCCTTGTGGCTGACTCTGCTGACAACGATCTCGTATTGTCATACTCGGCGGAACAGTTGATAGACCGTTGGGCAGGGCCGGCATTCTTTGGGATTGTGCTATGAAGCTTATTTATGTAGCAGGACCATTTCGTGGTACTGGAGCACACCCAACCACATGGGATATTGAACAAAATGTCCGGGTTGCTGAGGTTGAAGCCCTTAAACTGTGGCAACTTGGCCTTGCCGTGTTCTGTCCGCACCTAAATGGCAGGTATTTTATAGGTGCGGTACCAGAAGATTCCATCTGGCCAAATGGTGATTTAGAGATTCTCTCACGCTGTGACGCAATTTACATGGGGCCTGGTTGGAGCGGTTCTCCCGGGGCTCATGTGGAATTGACTACCGCAATGAGCCTAGGCTTGCGTTGCTTTTACCATGATGACATTGAATCCCTTAAGGAGTGGGTACGTGAATGACACACAAGGACTTCAAGGAGTTAGCCCACTACATGGGAGCCGACATCATCTTTCAGACTGCCCCATGTGCGGTATTCGTGAATGCTGCGTACACTGTTACACTGGACATCTCTACCGACGAGCTAGAAAACCTAGCACCCCTGGAAGCAGCAGACCTGTTGGCTCAGGCAGCAATGATGACGGACAAGGAATTCCGGGGTAAGGATCCATCATGATTTGGGTAGTGCTAGAGATAAACGGCACAAATTTTATCAGGTGTGAAAATGAGACACACGCTGCAAAAACGGCACGAAATCTTGCAGCGCGGGTTGGTACTGCATCCTATTACAAGGTGATTGAAGTGGGCACCTTTGATCGTGTGATTGCGGCCCGTAAGAAACGGACTACTGATGGCCTGGAAGTGGCTACAGAAGCCAAGTGAGTGGGCTGCGGTAGCAGAAGCAATACGTGCCCAAGGCACCATGGGCTGTGATACAGAAACGTTTGGACACAATGTCAAGACCTCAACCCCTGCGTTCCGAGCTAGTATTGATGTATGGTCGTTGGCCTTACGAACCGTCGACCTGCACCCCTACGGATATCATATCGCCCGAGCCTGCGTACTGCCTACCGCCGCAGCGGAGTATCCTGCCCTCAAGTCAATTCTTGAGGACCCCCGTATACTCAAGGTATTTCACAACGCCCACCACGACGAGCACGCCTTCGCCAACCATGGGATCCACCTGGCGGGGGTGTATGATACGCTGGAGACTCTACGACTATACTACCCCGAGAGAGCCGGTGTGGGTGCTGGTGGGTATCGACTCAAGCCATTACGCTTTGCCCTGCTTGGCAAGCCAGAGCGTGAGGGGTTCAAAGAACTAACCTCACCACAGGAAGAGTCGTATGAAGTCCAAAAGGAAGTCGGCTGCTGTGTCTGTGGTGTCCCCAAGTGCAAGAAGCGCAAGGAACCCCACGGAAGGACTGTACGTATTGATACACATATCAAGGTCCGCAAGATTCCTTGCCCCATTGAAGGAATTATACAAGGCCATCCCCGTTGGGAGCGGAAACTGGACTACGCAGGTGATGATGCGGCCGATGCCCTAGAGCTGTACGAGATGTGTACTCAGCGCGGGATAATGCTGGAGTCTAAGTTACCCGAATTGCCCTGGGAGTCTTCTCACGAAAATACGATCTTACGCGGAAAGGCTACAGCGGCTTAACGGTGTGGTCTTCAAGATGGAGCGGCATGGTGTTCCAATTGACCTAGAAGTCTGTGCTGACATCCGTGACCAGGCTCGAGCCGATGAAGCCGCTACCTTAGAAAAGCTTAATGCCTTTGCAGGGGAACACGGGTTTACGGATACCAACTGGAACTATGCCCAATGGCTTGTGGGGTTTCTACATTCTCCACAGGGCCTGCACCTGCCGCCCAGCCCCTACTGGTCCAAGGGTAAAGTAAAACTGTGGCAAGGCGAGAAAAAAGTCGATGGCACAGCCCTGGACTGGATGGCCTCGATCCACCATGAATACCGAGAAATCCTTAACCTTATACGAAAATACCGACAACAGCATAGAATGGGTACCTATGCCGAGTCATGGATTACGCTTGCTGTCAAACATCCCGATGGTTCATTCAGACTCCACCCATCTTTTGGCATGGCGGATGACTCTGATAGTCGACCAGGCGCTAAGACCGGTAGGTTTGGAATTAAAAACCCCGCCCTACAGCAGGTACCAATTGATAAGAAAAAAGACCCGTACAGGTTGCGACGAGCGTTTATTGCCACCCCAGGACACAGGATTGTAGTTGCCGATTACACACAGCTTGAAATTGTTATCCTGGCCCATATTTGTCATCGGCTGTTTGGTGCTACCGGTTTGCGTAACCGGCTACTCCCTGGCCAGCCAGATATGCACAGCGCCACTGCTAAGTATGTGTTTGGTGACGTGTTGGGCACGCCCGAGGTTCTGGCTTGTACGGATCTAACGCTGTTCAAGAGCGACGATATACTCAAGCGATTCAGAGATCTAGTCAAAAGAATCCGTTACGGCTTGGCCTACGGTAAGGGTGATTATGGCTTTGGAAATACTCTATTTGAGCTGGACAGCGCTGGTGATATTGTTGGTCCTCCGATGGGCGAGGAAAGAGCGGGAGTATTACGAAACGCACTGCTCGACATGGACCCGGAGTTGCGCTGGTACCAAGAGTGGGTGTGGGAGTACGGTAGAGCTACCCAGATGTTCCCAAGCCTTGAAGGCCGATGGAACCCAGGTAGAGACATCCTTAGCTCAGAAACCTGGGTTGCCAACCGACGATACCGACAATGGCTCAATTGGCCCATGCAAACCGGTGGTCAAGAGATTGTCATAGCCGCCATGCTGGCCCTAGACGAGCTTGGAGAAACCATGAGCTTGCAGGTGCATGATGAATTGCACTTTATGGTTCCCGAAGACCGAGACGACTTTAGCGCCATCCAACACGCGATGGAACATACAACACAGCTAGATGCACCACTGCGGGCTGACCCCCATGTGGGATCTACCTGGGAAGAAACCAAATGATTGTGAAATCTGGATCAAAGTATTACGTGTACTCAGAAGACAAGTCCAAACGCCTGGGCGGGCCGTATGACAGTATGGAAGAGGCCAAAAAGCGCTTGGCTCAGATAGAGTACTTCAAGCACACCAAACCAGGTGGGACGTATGGTGGCAAGGGGGATTAGTGAGGGGCGACTATGATTACATTAGGGGGTGGAACGCCGGATGGCAATACGCTACTGACGGAGCTAACCACCGACGATTGGTGCACGCCACAGGAGCTAGCTCAGGCCCTGGGGATGTTCGACCTGGATCCTTGCAGCAACCCACGGAGTCATGTCCAAGCGATGGTGCGGTATGTCCTCCCCCAGAATGGTCTCCAATTGCCATGGATGGGGAGGGTATTCCTGAACCCGCCATATTCCGACGTTCTGCCCTGGGCCACGCGTGCGGTAGAACACACCCGGCCTGGCAGCATTGTTGCACTTGTAAAACTGGATCCGACTACTAAGTGGTGGGCTAAGTTTATGGAATTGCGCGGTGTACATTGGGCGCCATTCAAACATAGGATTAAGTTTGAGCGACCGGACAAGCCCCCATTTACTGCGAACTTTCCGAGCGCACTGATCTGGGGTGGCGCCGCATTCCTAGGCAAAGACCCACGAGACCTTGGTGTTGATATTTGGGAGCCTAATGACAGATACGACCACAACGGAGATTGAGTTTCAGAAGTTTGCTAAGATCCCTCGGCTTTACCGGGCTTGCTGCGTGACGGAGAAAATTGACGGGTCTAATGCCCAGATTGTAATACCGGAAGATGACGGCCCCATGCTGGTGGGGTCTAGAAATCGCTGGATTACCCCAGGCAAAAGAACTGATAACTTTGGCTTTGCAGACTGGGCCTACCAGAACGAAGCAAGCTTGCGTAGGCTTGGGCCAGGACGGCACTATGGTGAATGGTGGGGGGCTGGGATTGGACGTCGCTACGGGCTTGCTACACGTCGGTGGAGTTTGTTTAATGTGTTACGCTGGAAACAATGCCTCCCTGACCCGCTGCCCGAGCTTGGTGTGGCTTTGGTACCTATCATATATCAAGGCGAATTCGACACCCTTAACATTGCCGCAGCCTGTAAACTACTGCAATCAGGGGGTTCGATGGCTGAACCAGGTTTCATGCAACCGGAAGGCATAGTCGTCAAACACTTTGCATCTGGTCAGCTCTTCAAATTTACATTCAATGGGGATGCTAAAGATGCCCCAAGTCCAGAGGAATAGTGACCGACGTAGCCTGTAACGCACAAGAGGCGGTGACTCGTGGACTCAGTATTGTTGGCCATGGCGGCATGTATCTGCTTGGTACTGGCGACTTTCATCCCCGTATTGATCCTAGGTTTGGCCTTGTTGATGTCCCATGGACAGACGGAGGACGTCAAGGAGCATCGGTCTTCGGAAGTGACTGCGCAGGGTTTGCCATCACATGGGCCTGGAAAGTCAAGCGACACCGGCCAGGGTACAACCACGGAAACTGGAGTACCGTAGAGGACGATATTAATTGTAACTCTCTAATAGAAGACGCAAACCACAAACAAGAGCTTGCTACAGAAGTAGACACGCCACAACCGGGAGACTTGCTTGCCTACCCCACGTTTAACCTTCGTACTCAGGATGGGGCTGATCATAGATTTATTGGTCATGTTGGTTTGGTGTCTAGTGCTCCTGCCACCTGGGATCTCAAACATCGCCGTTATGATTTGTGTAGTGTGGTTCAGTGCCACGGTCCTAATGGCTTTAAGCCTGGAGTAGTAGCGACTGATGGTAGCATCTGGTTGCATCATGACGTCATGTGGCCAAAGCCCGAGCACCGTACCCACATCATTCGCATGAAAGAACGCAAATGAGGAAATACGTCACAGGAACACGCTGGTGCCTGTGGCGCTGGACTACCGTAGACTCGGAATACATTACCCGGCTACACGTCCTGAAAACACCGTGGTTTGCCGTGTGTCTTCATTGGCTGAACAAGCCAGACCCCGAGCCCTACCTGCATGACCATCCTGTGACGTTCTTGTCCTTGATTCTGCGTGGTGGGTACCGCGAAGTACGTAAGGACGGCTGGGTTTACAAACACAATCACTACAACTGGTTGCGGGCACGCCCAGAAGACCAGCACACGATCACCATGGTAAAGCCAGGAACCGTAACACTATGCCTGATGGGACCTAAACGCCGCGAATGGGGATTTCATACTCCAACTGGCTGGGTCTATTGGCGAGATTACTACAAAGCCCAAAGGAAATCATGAGCAAGTTTGATGAAGCGGAAACCGCGTGGATTAATGTGTGCAAGGCCTGGGACTCCGTAGATCTGCCAGAGGAGCCCGACTGGTCAGAACCAGATGGTAATATCCTGTTGGCCAACCTGGAACACTATTGTGACAAGCTCCGTAAGCAGTATACGGAAGTGGTTAAGCAGTGCAACATTAACGAGACTGCAGCACAAAAAGCCAGCTCGAACAATGTGGCGCTTCAGGCTGAACTGTCACAGCTCCGTACTAAGGTGCAGAATATGCAAAATATTATCCGGATTGCCCTTGACATGGGCCGAGTCCATGATTAGACTGGATGCAAGTGACGGTATTTAAAGGATATGGCGAAGGAACACCATACCTTCCTGGTGAGAATTACAAAGCGGGGGCCTGGAAAGCACCGCAATATACGCCACGCGCTGATGCTGTGTCCGCAGACGCACTAGACGTTCTTCATGACAACCAGCTTGCCTACCTCATTGACAAGATCCAAGCGGAAGTTAAACGCCGAGTCAAGCCAGTACAGCAGGCGCACTACGGTGCCTTCAGTAATTTCCTGTTAGGTGTGGCACATGCCATGGCTTGTCGCTATGCTTTGCGCTGGTTGCGTGGCCATAACCCGGTGGGTAAAGCTGCAACATCTGGAGAGATGTGGACCGCGTTTGATGGATCTGAACTTGAACGTAGGGTAGCCGGCGACGTTGGCCCCATTGTCCGTACTAAGTATTCACATCGCTTGTTGTCCAATCCACTAACCTGGACCACCCGTGGTGACCTTGAGAAGTGGCTAAGTAAAAATAAGTACGGTTCGCAAGCCGCCTTTGTTGGCCCTATGCTCTGACAACTGAATAGCGTTTGATCGTTTTGAACCTGTAGCGCAGCAGAACAAATAACTGTGGCTTGAGTCCCTAGCGGGGCTGTGTCAGGTTCTCTGGAGAGTTGCACGAGATGTACTACGTGAACGCGTCTCGC
>Ga0193713_1000710_pt1 | contig 11126 bp, 12 predicted proteins | sample H3a2metaG_FD_143054 | JGI IMG/M metagenome (GOLD analysis project Ga0193713, IMG submission 143054) | Soil microbial communities from a riparian zone of the East river system, Colorado, United States - H3a2 | ecosystem: Environmental > Terrestrial > Soil > Riparian zone | place: USA: East River... | reverse complement strand
CGTCGCGGACCAGGTCTTCGAAAGAGTAGTCCGACGGCTCGGTCTTGAAGAGCCAGGGCATGGAAGGAGGATAGCTTCAAAGCTCCAAAGCTTTGAAGAGCTATCGCGATTCCGCCATCGCCTTCAGCCGACGCACGCGCTCCGCCGTGTCCGGGTGCGTGCTGAAGAGCGACGCAAGCCAGCCTTTGGGGAGCGGCGGGACGAGGAAGAGATGGGCCGCCTGGGGCGAGACGCGCATGGGAGGCGTCAGCCGCGTCGTCTCCTCGAGCCGCTGGAGCGCCGTGGCCAGGGCGAGGGGCTTGCCCGAGAGTCGCGCGCCGGTCTCGTCCGCCTTCAGTTCCCGCGAGCGCGAGATCCCGAGCTGGATGAGGAGCGCGCCGATCGGCGCGAGGATGGCGACCGCGATCCACGCGAGGCCGTTGATCCGGTCGTCGTCCGACGCAAGGATCGCGCCCCAGCGGACGGCGGTCGCGAGGAACATGATCGCCCCGCAGAGGCACGCCACGACCGAGCTGACGAGCATGTCGCGGTTGAGGACGTGGCCCAGCTCGTGCGCCAGGACGCCCTCCAGCTCGTGTCGGTTCAGGATCCCGAGGAGCCCGCGGGTGACGGCCACGACGGCCCGCTTCGGGCTGCGCCCGGTGGCGAAGGCGTTCGGCGCGGCCGCTTCCATGAGGTAGACCTTCGGCTTGGGGACGCCCGCCCGCGCGGCGAGGGTCTCGACGATCTCGTGGAGCTGGGGCGCCTGTTCGGCGGAAATCTCCTTGGCGCCCGTCGAGAAGATCACGAGCCGGTCGCTGAACCAGTACGAGCCGAAATTCATGAGGATCGCGAGGACGAAGCAGATCGCGGCGCCACCCGGGCCGAACAGGGAGCCGATGGCGACGAGCCCCGCCGTGAGGAGGACGAGAAGAACCCCCAGTTTCAGCGTGGAGGAGAGGCCTCGGGGCGCGGCGACGATCCCGGGAGTGAGCTGAGGAATCATCGGGGCGCCTTCGGGCACGGTCGGGACTCTATCCGTCGCGACCGACAGGTCGGCGCCGCATCCCCCGCAGAATTTGCGGGAGGGGTCGTTCAATCGTCCGCAGAGAAAACAGGCATTCATTGGTGTCAATTCCTCGCCAGGGCCGCCAGCGATTCCGGCGGCACGGATACATGCATCACTCTCTTATGGCGTCTTCCCTGGAAAACGTCAACCCGGATCGAGCTGTCGCGGCACATTCCGCACCTCAGGAGCGTCGCCTCGGTCCGGTCGGTTTCCGACGGGGTCGCGCGATCGGACATCTCCTGCGCCTCCTTCCACCGCTGGTGGCGCACGGCCTCGGCGAGGCGATCGGACTCGCGGCCGTTGACCCGGTAGATGGGGGCCGAGGGGACAAACTGCTTGCACCGGCCGCAATAAGCGATCCGGGAGATGGGAAAAACGGCGGCGGCGGCGAAGAAGGCCACGATTTCCGCCTCGACGACCATGAGGACCCAGAACATCGCGCCGCTCAGGTTGAGAGTTTTCTTCGCCCCGCCCCGGGCCCGGCCGATGCCGACGCCGGCGTCGGCCCTAACTCTCAGGGCATCGAAGAAACCGATCGACTCCGAGGCGAGCTGAAGGCGGTCCCGGTCGGCGTCATTCGTGGCATCCTTAGACGCCGCGACGAGGATCGTCTTGAGGTCGCCGCGGACGTGGAAGGTGTCGAGGACTTGGCGCGTGCCGAAGGCGGCGACCCCGGAGAGGACGGCGGCCGCGAGGAGGACTCCCGCCTGGCGGGAGCGACCCTTGAGGGCGGCGAGCTTGAGGGCCCAGCCGACGGCGACGCCGAGGAGGATCGGGAAGACGATGAGCAGGTCAAGAAACCGGCCGACGAAGTGATAGAGCGTCCCGAAAGCCAGGGCCGCGGCGAGGCCGGCGGCGAGGACGAGCGGCGCGCCCTCCACGGCCGACGCGGGGATATCCCGGACGTCGCCGAGCGGGGCGACGGAGGCGGCGGGCTTCGCCGCGGGGGCCGAGGGGACCGGGGTGGCCAGGCGGGGGGTTCCGCAGGCGCCGCAGAAGCGGTCCTCGAACAGGTTTGGGGCGCCGCACTTCGCGCAGGCCCAGCCGTCGTCCATGGGGGATTCCTCGGGAGCGGACTATTGTACACCATAGTTCATGGTTTGTGAAAAAATTCATTGGGGAGGCATCCCGAATCCGGCATCCAGCATCCTGGAACGCCCGAACCTCCGGATGCCGGATGCGGGATGCGGTCCGCTATGATGTCCCCCCATGAAGGTCCCCTCGCGCCCCCGCGTCGGCATCTCCGCCTGCCTCCTCGGCCAGAATGTCCGCTACGACGGCGGCCACAAACGCGACCCCTTCCTCGTCGACGTCCTTGGAAAATCGGTCACCTACGTCCCCGTCTGCCCCGAAGTGGAAGTCGGCATGGGCACCCCCCGCGAGCCCATCCGGCTTGAACGCTCGGGGAAAGGGATCCGGCTCGTCGGAGTGGAGAGCGGCGTCGACCACACCGAGGCGATGATCCGATTCGCCGACCGGAGAGCCGCCGCGCTCGAGGCTCTCGACCTCTCGGGCTACATCTTCAAGAAGGACTCGCCGAGCTGCGGCATCGAGCGGGTCCGCGTCTTCGATCGCAAGGGCGCCGCCTCCCGGACGGGCCGCGGACTTTTTGCCCAGCGCTTCATGGACCGACTCCCGCTCCTGCCGGTCGAAGATGAGGGGCGGCTCGGCGATCTCAAGGTGCGGGAGAGCTTCCTCGAGCGCGTCCTCGCCTACCGGCGCCTGAGGAAATTCTTCGGCGGCCGCTGGACCCCGGAAGGATTGGCACGATTCCACGCGGTCGAAGCGTCGCTTCACCTGGCGCACGATCCGAAGGCCCGCGCCGAGCTGGGCCGGATCGCGGCTCGATCGAACTCCCGCCCGCGCGCCGAGACCGAGGCCCGATACGTGACGCGGACGATGCTCGCGCTCGGGGGAATCACCGGTGGAAGATCACGGTGAGTCCCAGGGCCATCAAGAACGGTGCGACGACGTACACGAGCATCGAGAGCGGAATGAGGTACAACGCCCTCCGGCCATAAGCGACTACGAGGTACAACCAAATCGCGAAAGGCCCGAGGAGGATCGCTCCGAATCGCCACCACCCGACCGGACGCCCGTGGCGCTGGCAGTCAAGCGTGATCCAGGATGCGTGGGCGATTGCCGAAACTATCCACCCAGGAATCGCAAAGGCCTGAGACGCCCCGGGGTCCCGCACTCGCATGGCAAGAAACAGGACCACCGTGTAAAGGGGCAAGGCGACCCCGATGATCACCCATTGCAGTTTCAGCCGGCGGTCCGGAAGCGACGCACCCACCGAAACAACTTCCATATCCCCATACTATGTCCAAGACGGCAGAACCATCGATGACTTCAGAAACTCCGGAACCCCCCGGGCCTGTTGAATCGCAATTGTTCCTCCTCACGTCCCCCGATACACTGTCCGATCCATGGCGGACGAATTGAAGGCGGAAAGCCTCGACCTCTCCTCGCTCCGCATCCATCGCGACGAGACCCCCCGGCGCGGACGCCCCGGCCTCTTGATCTTGATCGCGGGACTCGCAGCTCTGGGCGCGGCCGGAATCGCCTGGCTCTTCCTCCGCGGCGGGACCCGAGTGGCTGTCGTCCAGACCGACCTCGTCCGCCTCGTTGGCGCGGGCGCCACGAGCGCGGTCCTCTCCGCCGGCGGCTACATTCTCCCGGACCGGAAGGCGGACGTCAGCTCCAAGGTCTACGGCCGGCTCGAGTGGATCGGCGTGGACGCCGGCTCGAAGGTGAAGGCGGGCGACGTCCTGGCGCGCCTCGCGAACGCGGACCAGGTCGGACGCGTCGACGAGGCGAAGGCCGCGCTGGCGGAGGCGGAGCGCGAACTCGACCGCATGAAGAGGCTCGTCGAGGCGGGCGTGGAGACGCGCGAGCACCTCGATCGGGCCGGAACGACGCTCGATCTCGCCAAGGCGCGGCTGAAAACGGCGGAAGCGGAGTACGAATACACCCTCATCCGGAGCCCCTTCGACGGGATCGTCGTCCGCCGCAACGCCCAGGCCGGAGAGACCGTGGGTCCCGTGGCGGGAGGATCGACCGGATCGTCGGGCACCTCGGTCTGCACCGTGGTCGACCGGTCCTCGCTCGAGATGGTCGCCGACGTGAACGAAACGAACATCGCCAAGGTGCAGTCCGGACAGCGGGTCGAGGTCACGGTGGACGCGCACCCCGAGCGGAAATACCGGGGCGAGGTGCGGCAAATCGTGCCGACCGCCGACCGCCAGAAGGGGATCGTGCAGGTGAAGATCCGCCTATTCGACCTCGGGGACGACGTCTTCCCGGAGATGGCGGCGCGGGCCGCATTCCTGCGGGAGGGCGGGGCCGAGGCCGGGACCCGGCGGGTGATCGCGCCGAAAGGCGCCGTCCGGGAGCGTAACGGACGGAGGGTGGTGTTCATCATAGAAACCGGAAAAGCGCGGGCCGCGGAGGTCGAGACGGGCCGGGAGGGCGAGGACGGAGTGGAAATCGTCCGCGGACTTTCGGGAGGCGAGCTCGCGATCGTCGGCGGGGACGCGGTGGAGGACGGACAAACGGTCAAAGTGGCGGAAAAGAAATAACCAGGAGGACACAATGAAACGGACGATGGTGGCGGTGTCGGCGCTCGCCCTGGCGGCGGGCTTGGCGTGGTCGGCGGCTCGGGCCCAGGAAGGATTCCAGATGCCCCAGCCGCAGAAGGAGCACGAGCTGTTGAGGCAGTTCACGGGGACGTGGGACTGCGTCACGAAGTGGCGGATGGGTCCCGACGCGCCCTGGGAGGAATCGAAGGGGACCGACTCCTCCACCATGCTCGGCGGCTTCTGGCTGATGTCGGAGGTGCAGGGATCGATGATGAAGGCGCCGTTCCAGGGCCGCGGCACCACGGGGTACGACCCCTACAAGAAGAAGTACGTCACGACTTGGGTCGACAGCATGGCGCCCGTCCTTTCCTTGGGCGACGGCTCGTTCGACGCCTCCGGCAAGGTCCTCACGATGAATATCGATTCGACGGACTGCGCGTCGGGGAAGCCCTGCAAGATGCGCGGCGTCCACGAGATCAAGGACAAGGACACCACGCTCTTCACGATGTACTTCTCCGGCCCCGACGGCAAGGAGTTCCCGGGCATGACGATCGAGTACAAGCGGAGGAAGTAAGCTCCTCAAATCTAGAAAACCCCGGCGGACACCCCGCCGGGGTTTTCCTGCTTAATGGGGCAGACATCAGACCTCAGACTTCCGACTTCAGTCGTTTTCAGTGAACAGAAATCAGCCGACAGGGCTCAGAATTCAGTAAACTGTCTGCCTTCCACTGAAGTCTGAAGTCCGAAGTCTGAATTCTAACCGGGAGCCCCCATGTCCGATTCAGTAGTTCGCGTGCAGGGGGTGGCGAAGGTCTACCGGCGGGACACCCAGGAAATTCCGGTCCTGGAGAACATCAATCTCGAGGTTGCGCCCGGCGAGTCCGTGGCGCTGATGGGGCCGTCGGGCTCGGGCAAGACGACGCTGCTGAACCTCATCGCGGGGATCGACCGGCCGACCCGGGGCCGGATCGAGGTGGCGGGGCTGGCCCTCGACGGGATGTCGGAACGCGAGCTCGCGAAATTCCGGTCGCGCCACATCGGCTTCATCTTCCAGCTGTACAACCTCATTCCGGTGCTGACGGCGTACGAGAACGTGGAGCTTCCCCTGCTCCTGACGCGCCTGTCGAAGGCGGAGCGCCGCACGCACGTGATGACGGCGCTCGACGTAGTCGGGCTCACGGACCGGATCCAGCACTACCCGCGCCAGCTTTCGGGCGGGCAGGAGCAGCGCGTCGCCATCGCGCGGGCGATCGTGACGGATCCGACGGTGCTGCTCGCCGACGAGCCGACGGGCGACCTCGACAAGCGGAGCGAGGAGGAGGTCCTCATCCTCCTGAAGCGGCTCAACCGCGAATTCAAGAAGTCCATCATCATGGTGACGCACGATCCGAAAGCCGCGGCCTCGGCCCAGCGGACGGTTCTTCTCGAGAAGGGGGCGCTCGTCACCGCATGAAGTACCTGCGCCTCGTCCTCCGCAACGCGCTCCGGAACAAGCTGCGCACCGGCCTGACGGTGGGCGGCACCGCCTTCCTCATGTTCGTGCTCATCTTCATCATGACGGCCCTGACCGAGATGGAGGCGTGGCAGGGGGCGGCGGAGACGCACCGCCGGATCGCGGTCCAGCATTCCACGGGGCTGGCGACCCCGCTTCCCATCGACCTGGAGAATTTCCTGCGGAGCGAGGCGGTGACCCGGCACGCCGAGCACCTCCAGAAGCTGAACTGGTTCGGCGGGTACTGGCAGGACCCGAAGAACTTCTTCGCGAATTTCGGCGCGGATCACCTCGTGGTTCGCGAGCTCTGGGACGAGCTTTCCATCCCGCCCGACGCGTACGCCAGGTGGTGCGCCCAGAAGAACGGGGCGATCGTGGGGAAATCGCTCGCGACCAAGTTCGGCTGGAAGCTGGACCAGAAGATCACCCTCCACGGCACGATCTATCCCTGCAATCCGGAACTGGAGATCGTCGGGATCTTCACGTCGAGCGACATCCGGCAGGAGGAGCAGCTCTTCTTCCGGTGGGACTACCTGGACGAGCTGATGGGCGGGAAGAAGATCGTCGGCACCTACTGGATGAAGGCGAGGTCGGCCGAGGACATCCCGAAGCTCAAGGAAATCATCGACGGCCACACCAAGAACTCCTCCGACCCCACCGAGACCGTCACGGAGAAGGAGTTCGGCGAGCAGTTCATGGCGATGATGGGGAACATCCGGACGCTCGTGGCGTCGCTCGGGACGGTGGTGCTGATCATCATGATCCTGATGACGGCGAATACCGTGGCGATGTCGGCCCGCGAGCGCGTGACTGAGATCGCGGTGCTCCGCACGCTCGGCTTCACCGGGGGGCACGTGGTGCTCTTCGTGCTGGCCGAATCCGTCCTCGTCACGACCGTGGGGATGGTGCTCCCGTTGGCCGCCTCCCTGGCGCTCTTCAACGGAATGAAGCTCTCCCCGAATCCCCAGTTCTTCCCGTATTTCCTGATCGAACCGCGAACGATCGTGATCGCGATCGCGGCCGCGGTCCTGAGCGGCCTGATCGCGGCGGCGATTCCCGCGGAACTCGCGGCCCGGAGGAAGATCGTGGATGGCCTGAGGCAGGTGGTGTGATGGCCATTCCGCTCAAATACAATTTCCGCAGCATCGTCATCCGGTGGATTTCGGCCGGCATGACCGTGCTCGGAGTCGCCGGGGTCACCGCCATCTTCGTCGTCATTTTCGCGATGGGGATCGGCATGGAACGGACGCTCGTCGGCACGGGCCATCCGCGGAACCTCATCGTGCTGCGGCAGGGCGCGACCGAGACGACGAGCGGGGTCACCCGCCAGCAAGCCTCCGACATCGCCGCGCTCGAGGGCATCGAGAAGGATGCGGCCGGCGAGGCCCTGGTTTCGCCCGAGCTCGTGGTCGTGGCGAATCATCCGCTGCGGGGCGGCGCGAAGGCGAATCTTGCGCTGCGTGGGGTGGGGCCGCGCGGCCGGGCCCTCCGGGGCAACATCAAGGTCACCGCGGGTCGGTGGTTCAACCCGGGCCTGGGCGAGGTCGTGGCGGGCAAGGGCGCCTCGGGACGTTTCGCGGATTTGAAGGTGAACGACCGGCCCTTCATCCGCGGGCGGAGCTGGACGGTCGTCGGAGTCTTCGAAGCCGACGGGCAGGCGTACGAATCGGAGGTGTGGGGGGACATCGACGATCTTCGCTCGCAGTTCAAGCGGGAGTACTCGAGCCTCATCGTCCGCGTGAAGTCCGACGCCGACCTCCCGCGCCTGGCGCAGGTCGTCAAGGACGACAAGCGGATCCAGCTCGAGGGGAAGCCCCACGCCGACTACTACAAGGACCAGAACCTGGGCGCGCAGATGATGAAGGCGATGGGGTTCATCATCGGCTTCGTCCTCTCGATCGGCGCGATCTTCCTGGCGGCGAATACGATGTACGCCGCGGTGGCCTCGCGCACGCGCGAGATCGCGACGATGCGGGTCTTCGGCTTCAGTCGCCTGGCGATCTGGTTCTCGTTCATGCTGGAGGCGGCGTTCCTCGGGTTTTGCGGCGGCGCGGTGGGGTCCGTCGCCTCGCGGTTCCTTTTCGACGGGATGACCTCCGGTACCGCGAACTGGGCGACCTTCAGCGACATGGCCTTTCAATTCAGGGTCACGCCGATGTTGATGGGGGCGGGCGTTATCCTGGCCATGCTTATGGGGATCGTGGGCGGATTCCTGCCGGCCTTCCGGGCCTCCCGCATGACCATCGCGCACGCCTTGCGCGAACTGTAGGCCTCGTCCGCCGTTCAGGCCGGTCCGGCTTGCAGCTCGAAACTTCGGAAACTGGTATCTGGGATCTGGTAGCTGGAAACTCCACCCCTCCCCGTTACATGGGGCTCGTGCAGAACTTGCACTTCTTGGCGTCCGGGTGGATCGTCTCCATGCACTGCGGGCACACCTTCGACGGGACAGCCGGGGATGCGGCGGCGGCCGCGACGGGAGCCTTCATGAAGGCCTTGGTGATGAAGAAGACCACCCCCGCGATGATGACGAAGTTGAGCAGGTTGGCGAAGAGGTGGCCCAGCGGAAAATAGAGCCGCCAGATGTTAAGCGTCCAGGTCTGCCACGCACCGGCCGGAAAGATCACGCCGATTACGGGCATGACCAGGTCGGCCACGATCGCGTCCACGACCTTGCCCACCGCGACGCCGATCACCACGGCCATCGCCAAGGCGAACATGTTCGTCTTCATCAGGAAGTCTCGGAACTCGACGACAATCTTCGGGTTCATCTTCGCCAGTTTCTGCCACATGGAGCGTCCCTCCGGGCGGTTTAGAACCGATACCCCAGCCCGACGTAGTAAATGTCGTCGTGCTTGCGCAGGCCGGTCGGCGGGTCGTTGTCGAACTCCGTGATCATTCCCGCCTTGAGTGTCCAGCCCTGCCCGAGTCCCGTCGCCAGGGCGAGATCGTTCCGGAACTGCCAGTCCCCGCTGTCCTTGAAGTTGGGGAGGTAGACCACGTCGTCGACCGCCTCGAACCCGAGCGGCAGGGCCCGGCGGATGTGCGCGCTGATGCGCCCGCCGGTGTGGGACTCGTCCGATCCTTCCCGGAGGTCGTTGTCGATGTAGGCGAAGCCCGCGTCCCCCCAGAGATCCGTCTCCGGGCTCTTGAGGAAAATGTACCCGGCGCCGGCGGCGAGGACCGTGCGAAGCGTCAGGTCCTTGAAACGGTCCGAGAGAACTTCGCCGCTCACGAATCCGTAGATCTTCTCGGTGAACAGGTAGTCGTACTTCACCAGCCCGAACGCGTTGCGCTCGGTCAGCACGTTCCGGGTCTCGCCGTAGCGGAAGACCGCCTTGAAAAAGAGGCGGTCCGCCTCGGTGGTCCGAAGCGCTTCGGCCGCGATGAGCATGGAGGTCGAGTGCGTATTGCCGTCGGAGGTCCGCGCCGCGACGTCGACAGAGCCGTGCCACGCGACGGGCGGTTCGTTGAACGCCTTGACCCGGTCGGGGGCGATCTCGAGGGGGCCGGCGCCCGCGGATTCGATCTTCAGCTTGCCATCCTGTCCGGGAGCGAGGGTCCCCTCGATCACCTCCCCGGTGGCCAGCTTCACCTTGATCTTCGCGTCCGTCTTGACGGAGGCGACCTGGCCCCAGTCGACGGCGACGATCCCGGAGTGTCCCGTGTCGATGCGAAGCCTGCCTCCGACGAGGTCGACGACCTTGCCGGTCAGGCGGTCGCCGTTCTTCAGGGCGATCTCGTCGGCGCGCGCGGCGCCGGCGGAGAGCAGGAGCACGGCCATCGTCATCGCGACGCGCATGGAATCCTCCCCGGCCTTGGGAAAATCTGGGTGTGGCGGCGGAACGGTACCATCCGCCGCCGAGGCCCGTCAACGATCCTCGTCGGGACTATGAGTTGGGCTTGGGGGTTTCCTGGACGCGAATGTCCCGGGTGTGGAGCCGGTCCGCCTGGAGCATGAGGTCCTCGATCGACACCGCCGCCTCGGGGGCGAACCGGAGCGCCCCGATGTTCACCGCGAGCTTGGCCTCGGACGGGCCCCGGAGGGCGTTGAAATCCTTGAGCGTCTCCTCGAGGCGCGACGCGATCCCGCGCTCGTCCGGGGTGTCGATGGCGAGCACGGTGAAGGCGCCTCCGCCGAGCCGGGCGATGACGTCCGAATCGCGGAACGTGCGGCGAAGCATGGTCCCCACCTGGTGGAGCGCCTCGTCCCCCGCGGCGGGCCCTCCCGAGGTGTTGATCGCCGGCAGGTTCTCGAGCTCGGCGTAGAGGAGGACGAGGGGCCGGCTCATCCGGGAGCAGAGCTTGAGCAGCTGGCGCGCGAGCAGCGTGAAGCCGCGCCGGTTGAAAAGGCCGGTCAGGTCGTCCGTGAGCGCCAGGCCGCGGAGGTCCTCCTGCATCCGGTGGCGCTGGAGCGCGTACCGGACGCACCGCACGAGGAGGGGTCCGGAAGCCTGGCCTTTCACGAGGTACTCCTGGGCCCCCTGCTGGACGGCCATGATGCCGAGCGTCTCGTCGTCGAGGCCGGTCAGCACGATGACCGGGGTATTCGGGGAGGCGTCGTGGATCCGGACGAACGTGTCGAGGCCCCAGCTGTCCGGCAGGGTGAGGTCGAGGAGGATCAGGTCGAAGGTCTCGCGCGCAATCCGGCCCAGGGCGCTGGAGAGGCGGTCCGCCCGCTCGATCTGGAAATGGACCCGGCCCGACTCCGTGAGCGTGTCCTGCGTCACCCGGGCGTCGGCCGCGTTGTCCTCCACGAGGAGGATCGAGACGATCTCGCGCTCCCGGGGGGAAGGGGCGGGCTCGGGCGCGGACTTGGGCTCCATGGGATCGGTCTACCTCGGGGGCAGCGTGACGGTCTCGAGCCAGAACTCCTCGATCGATTTCACCACGCGGATGAACTGGTCCATGTCCAGGGGCTTCGTGATGTAGCAGTTCGCGTGCAGGTCGTACGTCTTGAGGATGTCCTGCTCCGCCTTCGACGTTGTCAGGATCACGACGGGAATGT
>Ga0193713_1000709_pt1 | contig 11136 bp, 15 predicted proteins | sample H3a2metaG_FD_143054 | JGI IMG/M metagenome (GOLD analysis project Ga0193713, IMG submission 143054) | Soil microbial communities from a riparian zone of the East river system, Colorado, United States - H3a2 | ecosystem: Environmental > Terrestrial > Soil > Riparian zone | place: USA: East River... | reverse complement strand
ACGCCCGCGGGATCGCGCTTCAGCGCCGCCGCGCGCTCGCGCAGCGGCGCCAACGTTTTGATCATGTTGTCCGCCAGCACTCGCTTGCAGTCGAGACAGCCCCACCCTGCGGTGCGGCAGTTTTGCGCGACCTCCACCACGGTGTCGGGCGGCGAGAACCCCTGATGTATGGTGAAAATATTGCAGATCTCCGGCGTGCCAGGATCCTTGCGGGTCTTGCGCGCGGGATCGGTAGCGGCCGGCCGCAGCTTCTCCCAGATCGCCTCGGGAGACTCAAACAGCCCGATCGTGTTCCCCAAGCTTTTGGACATCTTGGCTTTGCCGTCGAGGCCCAACACCCTCTTGGTCGGGGTTAGCAACGCCTGGGGCTCTGGAAAGAAGTCGTGGCCGTACCGGGCGTTCCACCGGCGCGCAATTTCCCGCATCAGCTCGAGATGCTGGACCTGATCCTCTCCCACCGGGACGAGACTAGCTTTATACAGCAGCACGTCGGCCGCTTGCAGCACGGGGTAGGCCAACAGGCCCATCGCCACTGCTTCCTGGCGCTGCGCCTTGTCCTTGAACTGCGTCTGGCGCTCGAGCTCGCCGAGCGGGGCCACGGTCGTGAGCAGCCAGTTGAGCTCGGTATGCTCGGCGACGTGCGACTGCACGAAGACGATGCACTTGTCGGGATCCAGACCGGCCGCAAAGAGACTCACCGCCATATCGAACGTCAGTGAGGCGAGCGTGCCGGGGTCGTATGGCTGCGTGATGGCATGCAGATCGACAACGCAAAACAGGCACTCGTACTGGGTTTGCAGGCGGACCCAGTTCTGCACGGCGCCGAGGTAGTTGCCGACGTGCAGCTCGCCGGAGGGCTGGATGCCGCTGAAGACGCGTTTGGAGGTCACGGGGGCCACGGGGCCACAAGGTGCGTGAATACAACGACTTAGTCAAGCTCGCCGAGCGCGCCGCGCTGCGCGCCGCCGACTACCTGCGCAAGGCGGTGCGGCCGGTCATCCAGACGTGGACGGAGAAATCGCAACACGACTTCGTGACTGAGGTCGATCGTGCCGCCGAGGCGCTGATCGCCGAAGAGATCATGCTCGAGGCGCCGGAGTCGGTCATCGTGGGCGAGGAGCTGTCTCCCAAACGGACGGCGCGCGGCGAGCTCGTCTGGATCGTCGATCCGCTGGATGGGACGACGAACTTTCTGCACGGCTATCCGCAATACGCGGTCAGCATCGGATGCCTGGTCGACGGGAAATTGGCGGCCGGCGTCATCCACGACGTGGGCCGCAAGCGCACGTACAAGGCCATCCGCGGCGGTGGCGCCTTCGAGGAAGACACGCGGCTCAGCGTCTCGGCCGTGACGGACCCGAGATATGCGCTCATCGGGACGGGTTTTCCCTTCAAGGCGCTGAACCTGCTGCACATCTATCTGGCGCAGTTCGCCGCCGTCATGGGTGCGGCGAGCGGCATCCGCCGCGCCGGGGCCGCCGCGCTCGACCTGGCGGATGTCGCGGCGGGGAGGCTCGACGGGTTCTGGGAGCTTCAGCTCGCGCCGTGGGACATTGCGGCGGGGACATTGCTCATTCGTGAGGCAGGCGGCATCGTGACTCGGCCCGACGGCGGAGCGGATGTACTGAGCACCGAGGGGAACGGGTCCATCGTGGCGGGCAACGCCGCGATGCATCGCTGGCTCATCGATCTACTAAGGAAGAGCTGATGACCGCTCCGCTGGTCGAATGCGTGCCGAATTTCTCCGAGGGCCGTGACGCCGCCATCATCGACGCGCTGCGCTCGGCGATCACCGGTGTGGCGGGTGTCCAGTTGCTCGACGTGCAAAGCGACGCGGCGCACAACCGGTCGGTGTTCACGTTGGTCGGCACGCCGGACGCGATGGTGGAGGCCGCGTTCGCGGCAATGCGCGTGGCCACCCGGCTGATCGACCTCACGAAGCACTCGGGTGAGCATCCCCGCATGGGCGCGACCGACGTCGTGCCGTTCGTGCCGGTCGCGGGCGTCACCATGGACGACTGCGTCGCCCTCGCGAAACGCCTCGGGGAGCGCGTGGGCAAAGAGCTGGAGATCCCGGTGTTCCTGTATGCGCGCGCCGCGACACGTCCCGACCGGGTCCTCCTGCCCGAAGTACGGAAGGGCGAATTCGAAGCCATGCGAGGCCGGACGCTGGAGCCGGATTCTGGACCCACGCGCGTCCATCCCACAGCCGGCGCCACGGCCATCGGGGCCCGGCCGTTCCTCGTCGCGTTCAACGTGTATCTGGATACGCAGGAAATCGCGGTCGCCCAGGAGATCGCGAAGGAAATCCGCACGTCGAGCGGCGGATTGCCGGGCGTGCAGGCGAGTGGCTTCATCGTGGACGGCCTCGCGCAGGTCTCGATGAACCTCCTGGACATCGACATCACGTCGCCCGCCGTGGTCTTCAATGCGATCAAGGCCCGCGCAGAAAAGCGGGGGGTGGGGGTGCAGTACAGCGAGATCGTCGGCCTCGTTCCGGAGCGCGCGCTCATCGGCGCCGCGGAATCGTTGCTGCGGCTCTCCAACGCCGGGGACCACGTCCTGGAAGCGAAGATCCGCGCGGCCGCGCCGCTTGCCGCCGGCGCTCCGCCCGCGGCCGGGCCTTCGCTTGATGGATGGATCGACGAGCTGGCGGGAGGGGCGCCGACGCCCGGGGGCGGCAGCGCCGCCGCGCTTGCGGGCACACTCGCGGCGGCGCTCGTTGCGATGGTCGCGCGACTGACGGTGGGACGGAAGGCGTATGCCGCCGTCGATGCCCAGGCCCGCGACATTCTCGACGAAGCCGAGCGCCTGCGCGCCGAGCTGCGACGGCTGGTGGATGAAGACGCGGCCGCGTACGAAGGCGTGAGCCGCGCATACAAGATTCCGAAGCGCGACCCTCAGCGCGCTCAGGCGATCGATGACGCCCTGCTGGCGGCGGCGCGTCCTCCCGCCGAAGTCGTGAAGCTCGGGCGTCGCGTGCTCGCGCTCGCCCAAACCATCGAGCACATCGGCAACAAGAACGCCGTCAGCGACGCGCGTGTGGCCGGCATGTTGGCGAGAACCGCGATCGACGGGGCTACGGAGAACGTCAACGCGAACCTGGCGGGAATGTCGGAGCAGGCGAGGGCAAAACAGTCCGGCGTGCAGTAGCCGGCTACGCTGCCGTCAGGATTCTTGGCGGGTCTCCATTTTCACCGATCGCCACGGTATGCTCGAAATGCGCCGACAGCGAGCCATCCTGCGTCACGACCGTCCACTTGTCGTCCAGCGTGCGGATCGCCGAACCGCCGATATTGATCATCGGCTCGATCGCGATCGTCATGCCGGGCGCGAGGCGCGGGCCGCGCCTCGGTTTGCCGTAATTCGGCACCTGCGGCTCCTCGTGAAAGGCCGCGCCGATCCCGTGGCCGACCAGCTCCCGGACCACCGAGTACCCCGCGCCCTCCGCCACCTGCTGCACGGCATGACCGATATCGCCGACGTGATTGCCCGCGCGGGCCTGCGCGACGCCCGCGGCGAGCGCCTGCTGCGTCACCGTGAGCAGACGAGCCGTCTCAGGTCCGATGTCGCCGACCGGGAACGTGGCCGCGGAGTCCGCGTGCAACCCCTCGAGCCATACGCCCACATCGATGCTCACGATGTCGCCGTCGTGGAGCACGCGCTTGTGCGACGGGATGCCGTGCACGATCTCGTGATTGATCGAGGTGCAGAGGGTGGCCGGAAAGTCGTACAACCCCTTGAACGACGGCTGGGCACCGGGGTGGCTGCGGATGAACGTCTCGGCGAGGCGGTCGAGGTCTTCGGTGGTGAGGTCCGGCCGGATGCTTCGGCCGACCAGCGCCAGCGTCTCGGCGACGATGCGGCCGGCGGCCGCCATCGTCTCGATTTCGCGCGGCGACTTGATGGTGATCATCGCCCGATGATCCGCTTGATCTCCCCGGCAATCTGCTCGACCGTCCCGGTGCCGGGGACGCGGTGCACGATGCCACGCTGGGCGTAGTGCGCGATGAGCGGCGCGGTGTCGCGCTGATAGATCTGCAGACGCGTCGCGATGGCTTCGGGCGAGTCGTCCGGGCGCCCTTCGACTTGCGAGCGCGCGCTCATGCGACGCACCAGCTCGTCTTCGGTAACGTCGAGCAGGAGAATGTGATTCAACCGCTGGCCGCGCTCGGCCAGCGTCTTGTCCACCAACTCGGCCTGCGCCGCGGTGCGGGGGAAACCGTCGAGGATCGCGCCGTCCTTCGCCTCCGGGCGTGCCAGCTCGTCCTTGATCATGCCGAGGATGATGCTGTCGGGCACCAGCTTGCCCTCGTCGTAGTATTTCTGGAACTCGAGTCCGAGCGGCGTGCCGTCTTTCATCGCCTTTCGGATGAGATCACCGGTGGTGATCTTGGGCAGCTTGAGCCGCTCGGCGAGGATTTTCCCTTGCGTCCCCTTCCCCGAGCCTGGCGCTCCCAGGATGAGGATGAACACTTACAGTGCAGGCACTAGCGGCGGAAGCGAACCCGCGAGGTGCCCCCCCCGCTGCCCGAGCCACCACCCTTCATGAAGCCATCATACTGGCGCAGCAACAGATGCTGCTGCACCTGCTGCACCGTATCGAGCGCCACACCTACGACGATGAGCAGCGCCGTGCCGCCGAACCCGAACGGCATGTTCAGGGTGGTGGAAATCACGATCGGGAGCAGCGCGACGAAGGTCAGGAACAGCGCGCCCGGCAGGGTGATGCGAGTCAGGACCTCGTCGATGTAATCGGCGGTTGCCGCGCCCGGCTTCACGCCGGGGATGAACGCGCCCTGCTTCTTGAGGTTCTCCGCCAGGTCCACCGGATTGAAGATGATGGACGTGTAGAAGTATGCGAAGAACACGATCAGCACGGCGTTCGACACGAGATACCACACCGACGTCGTGTTGAAGTATTCGGCGAAGGTCTTGAGCCAGGGGACGCCGCTGAAGGTCGCCAATGTGCCGGGGACGATGATCAGGGACTGCGCGAAGATGATCGGCATCACGCCGGCGCTGTTGATGCGCAGGGGAATGAAGGTCTTCTGCCCCTCGCGAATGCGTCCTCGGCCCATCACCTTGCGCGGGATCTGCACCGGGATGCGCCGCGCCGCGACCGTAATCGCGACCGTCCCGGCGACGACGAGCAGCATCATGATCAACACGATGATCAGCACCGGGAAGCTCAGCGTCCCGGTCTTCAGCGCCTCGAAGGTGTTCACCGTCTCCGGCAGAATGCGCTCGATGATCGAAAAGAAGATGAGCAGGCTCATCCCGTTCCCGATCCCCCGCTCCGTGATCTGCTCGCCCAGCCACATGACGAACACGCCGCCGGTCGTCAGCGTCAACACGGTCGTCATCCGGAAAGCGAACCCCGGATTGGCGACGGCGTTGGGCAGCGATTCCGTGAACACGCCGAACCCGTACGCCTGGAAAATGCAGAGCAGAACCGTCACGTAGCGCGTCCACTGCGTCAGCGTCTTCTTGCCCTCTTCGTCGCGCTGCATCTTCTCGATGACCGGGAACACCGGCCCCGCCAGCTGAAACACGATGCTGGCCGAGATGTACGGCATGATGCCGAGCGCGAAGACCGTGGCCCGCCGGAGCCCGCCGCCCGAAAACAGATCGTAGAGCCCGAAGAGCGTGCCGGTGCCGCGCGTGCTCATGAAGTTCGCGAGGGCGTCCACGTTCACGCCCGGCGTCGCGATGTGCGCCCCGATCCGGTAAATGACGAGGCACAGCAAGGTGAACAGGAGCTTTTCCTTGAGCTCCGGAACCTTGAACAGATTGGGAATCGGGTTACTCACGCGATCGTTCCGCCCGCCTGCTCGATCTTGGCCTTGGCGCTCGCGGACAGTGCGACGCCTTTGACCACGAACTTCCGCCCCGCAACCTCCCCGGTCCCGAGCAGCTTGATCGGATGGTCGGGACGACGCACCAACCCGGCACCGAACAGCGTTTCCGGCGTCACCTCGACACCCTCCGCCAGGAGGACGAGATGGCGCACATTCACCACCTGCGCCGGCTGCTTGAACGGATTCGTGAAGCCGCGCTTGGGAATCCGTCGGATGAGCGGCATCTGCCCGCCCTCGAATCCCGGACGCACCTTGCCGCCCTGACGCGCGGTCTGGCCTTTGCCGCCGCGGCCGGCCGTCTTGCCGATTCCCGAGCCGGGCCCGCGGCCCTTGCGGATGCGCGCGCGATGCGAGCCCACGGGGGGCTTCAGGTCGTGGAGCGCTAGCCGCGCGACGGGCGCCTCAGGCTTCGCTTTTGGCTTCCGCTTGGACTTCGTCTTCGTCGCTGGCATTTACTTCTTCCCTTTTTCACCCCGGGGCGTGGCCCCGGGGTCGGCGGGCGTCACCTCCACGAGGTGCCGCACCTGTTGGAGCATGCCGCGCAGCGCGGGATGATCCGCGTGCACGACTTCAGCCTGATGATGCTTGAGGCCCAAGGCCTCGAGCGTCCGCTTCATCCGATAGGAGTGGCCGCTGCCCGATCGCACCTGCTTGATCCGCAGCTTGCCCTTCCCGGCCGGCGGCAGGACCGGGTCCCGCCCCGATTTGCGTTTGCGGTATTTCCGCGTCGGGGGCAGCCTACCCATGGGTTACCACGCCTTCCTGGCGGGCACGGTAATGAATGGCTTCAGGCTCCACACCCCGCTCCCGCGCGACGCGGCGCGCCGTCGTCAGGCGCTTCAGGCCATCGATCGTCGCCCGCACCATGTTGTGCGGATTCGTCGAACCCAGGCTCTTGGTCAGGATGTCCCGGATCCCGGCGCACTCCAGTACCGCGCGCACCGGCCCGCCCGCGATCACGCCCGTTCCCGACGCGGCCGGTTTCAGCAGCACGCGACCCGCGCCATGTTTGCCGATGATCTCGTGCGGAATCGTTCCGCCGGTGAGCGGGATTTCGTTCATGCTGCGGCGCGCGGCCTCGACGGCCTTCCGCACCGCTTCGCTGACCTCGTTCGCCTTGCCGGTCGCGATCCCGACCTGTCCCTTCCCATCCCCGACGGCGACCAGGGCGTTGAAGCTGAAGCGCCGGCCGCCCTTCACGACCTTCGCCACGCGATTGATCGCGACGACGTTCTCGACCATGCCGTCGCCTTCGCGCTGGCCGCCGCGATCGCCCTCGCGCCGCTCACCGCCGCGGCCTCGACCTCTGCCGCCGCGACCGCCTCCACCGCCGCCGCCCTGACCGCGCGGACCGCGGGGGGGCCGGTGTTCCTGCGCCGGTGCCGCCGGCGGCGCCGCCGGCGCCGCCTCAGCGGCCGGGGCGTTGGTTGTCGGGGCCTCAGGAGCTGCGGGACTCTCGTTCTTCGGCGCTTCCTGGTTCTCTTGATCCGGTGCCATTAGAACTCCAATCCGCCTTTGCGGGCGCCGTCGGCCACGGCCTTCACGCGCCCGTGATACTGATAACCGCCGCGGTCGAACACGACCTTGGCGATGCCCTTCTCTTTGGCCTTGGCGGCGATGAGCTTCCCGACCGCAAAGCTCCGTGCCACCTTGCCCTTGCCTTCGATCTGCATGCCCTCGGACGTGTCAGCCACGCCGGCGATCGTGAGGCCACGCTCGTCATCCACGAGCTGCGCGTAGATGTGCTTAGACGAACGAAACACCACCAGCCGTGGCCGCTCCGGCGTGCCCTCGACCTTCTTGCGGACGCGCAGGTGGCGGCGATAGCGCTGATCCGCCGACGTTTTGATTTTTCGGATGGATCGCATGGCTTATTTCGCCGCCTGGGCTGTCTTGCCCGCCTTGCGGCGGACCTGCTCGCCCGCGTAGCGGATGCCTTTGCCCTTGTAGGGCTCGGGTGGGCGGATATTGCGCAGCTCCGCGGCCACCTGGCCCACGAGTTCCTTGTCGATGCCCTCGATCTTCACATTCACGTTGTTCGTCACCGTGATCTTGATCCCGTTGGGTGCGTTGTAGGGGACTGGATGCGAGAACCCCACCACCAGCTGCACGCCGAACGGCTTCGGTTCGGCTTTGTAGCCGACGCCCTGGATCTCGAGCGACTTGGCGAACCCCTCCGTGACGCCGGCGACCATATTGGCGACGAGCGTGCGCGTGAGGCCGTGCAGCGCCTTGTGCTGCGCTTCGTCGGACGGACGCTTCACGACGACGGTGCCGTCCTCGAGCGACAGCAGCATGTCTTCGTGCAGCGTGCGGCTGATCTCGCCCTTCGGGCCCTTCACCGTGATCTTGTGCCCGTCGATCTGCACGGTGACGCCTGTGGGCAGCGGCACGGGCTTCCTGCCGATACGTGACATCGCTCGTCTCCTACCAGACCACCGCGAGCACTTCGCCGCCCACCCGGGCGGTGCGCGCTTCGCGGTCGGTCATGAGTCCCTGCGGCGTGCTCAGGATCGCCATGCCGAGGCCGTTCTTGATGCGCGGGATCTCGCGTGCCTTGACGTAGCGGCGGAGCCCGGGCGACGACACGCGGTGGAGCTCGCGGATGACGGGCGCGTCGTTGTGATACTTCAAGTACAGGCGCAGCAGGCCGTGCTGCCCATCGTCCAGCACCTTGAAGTCCTGGACGTAGTGGTTGTCGCGGAGAATCGTGGCGATCGCGACCTTCAGCTTCGACACCGGCATGTCGACCCGGCGGTGGCCCGCCATGCAGGCGTTGCGCACCCGGGTCAGCATATCGGCGACGGGATCAATGACGCTCATCTCGTGTCCTTTACCAGCTGGCTTTGCGCACGCCGGGAATTTCCCCGCGCAGCGCAAGCTCACGGAAACAGATGCGGCACAACTTGAACTTGCGCAGCGTGCCGCGGCTCCGGCCGCAGCGCTGGCAGCGGTAGTAGCCCCGCACCTTGAACTTCGGGCCCCGCTTCACCCTCTCCAACCACGCCTTCTTCGCCATGAAGTCTCCTAGGCCGCTGCCGGGGTTTCGACCCGGAACGGCATGCCCAGCTCTCGCAGGAGGGCCAGCGCGGTGTCGTCGCGCCCGGCGCTCGTTACGAACGTGATGTCCATCCCGTGAATGCGCTCGACCTTGTCGTAGTCGATCTCGGGGAAAATCATCTGCTCCTTGATGCCCAACGAGTAATTGCCGCGCCCGTCGAAGCTCTTCGTCGGCAGCCCGCGGAAGTCGCGCATGCGCGGCACGGCGATCGAGATGAAGCGGTCGAGGAACTCGTACATGCGCCCGCCGCGCAGCGTCACGGCGCAGCCGATCGCCTGCCCTTCGCGCAGGTTGAAATTCGCGATCGCCTTCTTGGCGCGCGTCACCACCGGATGCTGGCCGGTGATGGCCGCCAGCTCGGCGACCGCGGCCTCGAGCCCCTTGGGGTTCTTGGACGCGTCACCCATGCCGACGTTGAGAACGATCTTCTTGAGCCGCGGAATCTGATGCGGGTTCTTGAAGGCGAACTGCTGTTGCAGCTTGCCCCGCACCTGCTGCTCGTAGAAGTCCCACAACCGGGCCCGCGGCGCGGGTTCGACGGGTTCCGTCGACTCCGGCTCAGGAGCAGGAGCAGCGGAGGCCGCAGCCTTTTGCTTCTTGGCCTGCTTCTCCTGCTTCGGCTGCTTGTCCTGCTTCGGTGGTTTTTCTTGTTTCTCTTTGTCGTCGGCCATGCTCACCTCACTCGCGGGATCGGCTGACCCGATCTCACGGCAATCCGTTCCAGCTTCCCTTCCTTGTCCAGGCGCCGGCGCACGCGCGTCGGCGCTCCCGACTTCGGGTCGAGCAGCATCACGTTGGATGCCGCGATCGGGGCGGGAAACTCGATGATCCCGCTCTCACCCCCTGGGGTCGTGGCGCGCTTGTGCTTCTTCACGATGTTCACGCCCTCCACGACGATCCGGAACTTCTTGGGATACACGTGGAGGATCTTGCCTTCTTTCCCCCGATGCTCGCCGCTGATGACGCGCACGATATCGCCCTTGGCGACGTGCAGCTTGTGCCGCTCGGGCACCGTCCCACGCTCGCGCCGCGACTTCTTGTAAACGAGCGGCTTCATATCAGATGACCTCCGGCGCCAGCGACACGATCTTCATGAACTTCTTCTCGCGCAGCTCGCGGCCCACCGGGCCGAAGATGCGGGTGGCGCGCGGCTCGCCTTCGTCGTTGATCAACACCGCCGCGTTTTCATCGAACCGGATGTAGGAGCCGTCCTTGCGCCTGGTCTCCTTGGCCGTCCGCACGATCACGGCCTTGGCGACCTCGCCCTTTTTCACCTGGCCGGTCGGGATGGCGTCTTTGATCGTGACGACGACCACGTCGCCCAGTCCCGCGTAGCGGCGCTTGGACCCGCCCAGGACGCGGATCACCAGCGCGCGACGCGCGCCGGAGTTATCCGCGATCTTGACCTGCGATTCTTGCTGAACCATGGCTATTTCGCCTTTTCGATAATCTCGACCACGCGCCACCGCTTCCGTTTCGACAAGGGCCGCGTCTCCACGATGCGCACGGTGTCGCCCGTCTTGGCGCCGTGCTCGTCGTGTGCCGCGACCGTCTTGGTCCTGGTGATCTGCTTGCCGTAAAAGCTGTGGGCGAAGCGGCGCACCATCGAGACCGTGACCGTCTTGGTCATCTTGTCGCTGACGACGGTCCCCGTACGAACCTTCCTGCGGCCGCGTTCGGTCATGCCGACGCCCTTTCCTTCAAAATGGTCTTGATCCGTGCGATGTCGCGCCGAATCGTCCGCAGCTGCAGCGGATTGGTGAGCGACTCCGTCGCCCGGCGGAATTCGAGCCGGAACTTCTCTTCCGTCAGTACCACCAGCTTCTGCGTCAGCTCGTCGGTCTTGAGCTCGCGCAGCCCGTCGGAGCGGTTTTCGCGTTTCGCCGGCATGCTACCGCTCCTCCCGCTTCACAAACTTCGACCGGATCGGCAGCTTCGCGGACGCGAGCGCCAGAGCCGCGCGCGCCGACGCCTCGTCGATGCCCTCGAGCTCGAACAGGATCCGTCCCGGCTTCACCACCGCCACCCACCCTTCCGGATTCCCCTTGCCTTTTCCCATCCGCGTTTCGGCGGGCTTCTTGGTGATCGGCTTGTCGGGGAACAGCCGGATCCACACCTTGCCGCCGCGCTTCATCTCGCGCGTGAGCGCGACGCGCGCGGCCTCGATCTGCCGGTTGGAGACCCAGCCGGGATCGAGCGACATCAGCCCGTAGT
>Ga0193713_1000708_pt1 | contig 11138 bp, 19 predicted proteins | sample H3a2metaG_FD_143054 | JGI IMG/M metagenome (GOLD analysis project Ga0193713, IMG submission 143054) | Soil microbial communities from a riparian zone of the East river system, Colorado, United States - H3a2 | ecosystem: Environmental > Terrestrial > Soil > Riparian zone | place: USA: East River... | reverse complement strand
GATATGGTTCTCCGTTCTTCTACGGGTATCCCTCTTACGGGTACTATCCGTACGGCTACTACGGCAATCAAGGGTACGGCAACGGCAACCAAGGGTACCGTTACGGCAACGGCAACCAAGGGTACCGCTACGGCAACGCCAACCAAGGGTACCGCTACGGCAACGGCAACCAAGGGTATCGCTACGGCAACGGCAACCAAGGGTACCGTTACGGCAACCAACGGCAGGAGCAAAAAGGGCAAATACGTGAGCGAAGCAGACGCGATCAAAGAGGGAGATAGGCCCGCGCCCAGGAGTCACTATCCTCCGCCGCATAATACTCGTACCACATTGACTTAACTGGAGTCACGGTCGTAAAAGCGCACACTGCGCAGACCGACTACGAAGTGGGCCGCTTTTTCCGATGCGCCCCAAGTCTCCGCCACTGATTATGCGCAGAACCGCGCGAGTTTTCGGTCCGGAGAATTGCACACCCGAATCATGCAGCGAGCATTGGAGGACGATCTCGAACCCGTGTTCTGGCAGGGCGTCGAGGTTGGACACGTTCGCAAGTTCGGCAGCCGCCTCCAGATCGAAATGGCGAGGGCACACATGCCCGACAAGTTCAAGACACCGGGGCAAGCCCGAAGGTCGGTCGTGATGTAGCGCGAAAGGCTTTACGTGCCCACAAAGGGGCAGCCCCAAAGAAAAAGCCGCCAAAGCTTGAGCTCACGTTCGAGCAGGCGGTCTGGAAGCGGTTCACGCGATGGATGGAGTTCTACCCAGTGACCAAGCATCGAGAAGTAAAGCGAATCATCGGCATCAGAGAAGAATGAAACCACCTGACGCAGAGCTTTTGCAATTGCTCAAGCGATTACGTGACCGAGCGAACGCACGTAAACAGGGCAGGTCGCAGGGTAGCGTCTTTTTTCTTAGCCAAAAAACTCAGCCAAGGGAATAGAGGGACGGCAGCCCAATAAACTAGAGCGTACAACTAAATACCTTCATGAAAAACATTTCCGCCGCGTTTGCTTGGCTGATCTCCATATGAAAGAGTCACCCACTGCTTTAATAAGGAAGCGGCAGCGCGGCGGCCTCGACCTACAAAGCGAATTCAAAGTCGAACGTCGTTATTTCACTACCTTGCCAGAGGCGGTGAATTACGAGGGCAAGCTGCGAAAGCGCGACGGAATCTTCCGGTGATTTTACCGGAAGATACGTACGTTTTTTTGGGCTTGTAACAGTCAGTCCGGTTTTGCAAACTCGCGCACATGAAAGGCGCTGCAATCCTGATAACCGGGCTAGCGGTTCTTCTCTTAGAGGGATGCGTGAGCATGCCAAACTTCACCGAATATGCCAATCGACTCCCGCCACCGATGCAAGGTGAAGGGCGTATCTGGTTTTATCGGCAGCCAAGATTCGTCGGCAGTGGTATCCAACCATCTGTCTTGTTGAACGGAGAAAAAATCGGCAAGGCCCGCCCCGGTGGCTACTTCTACGTCGATAGACCTGCCGGAAACTACGTAGTAACATGCGAAACGGAACAGATAAACGAGTGCCGACTCGTCCTGTCTCCGCAATCGACCAAGTACGTCCGATTGACCATGGGCATGGGAGTGTGGATAGCGCAAATTGTTCCGCAAGAAGTGTCTCGGATGACAGCGTTAAAAGATCTAGCGGATTTATAGCCACCGGGAAAAGTGGTCTTGCTGTAGGTACTTATACTTCTGATTAAGACATGAAAACGATTCTTGCAGTTTTGATGCTGGTGGCCGCTCCGATGTTTGCTCAAACAGAATACAAAGAATCTCCTTACGCCGGCGAGCTTTTAGGCAACGCAGCAGAAGGACAAGATCACTTCGTTATTATTGAGCACAAGTGCGGCGCCGGCTGCCAAGATTGTGCTCTCTTATTTATTTCCTACAGCCGAGTCAAAATGCTCTCTCCGTCACTCTTTAATAAAGTGTGGCCTAAGATACACTTGAAAGAATACGATCACGCCGGAGTGTATTTCGACAAGTGGGACATCGACACCGGCAAGCTTTATTTGAAAGCTTATGCTAACAATACTTCACCTACCAAGGGTTTTAGCTACGAGTGGCGAGTCGCTTACGACCTTAGGAGTAATACGTTTACTGTCGGCCCTAGAACAAACTTTTCCCCTACTTCTGATTAAGGCTCTGCTTTCGGAGTCATCAGACATTCGTTTTAGCGGGAAGCGCGTCGTCTTGCGAGTCAAAACTTCGCGATTCTTTTGAGTGGACGGATTTAATGCGCCCGCACAACACAATGCACCCAAGGGTCACACCCCCCACCCAATCAGCGTCCGTTTTCCTCAAAGGGACTCGTCATAACGTTCGGTGATACACTGGATTTGAAAATCCATTGGGACTTTCCGGAGGGTTGCTTTGTTTCGCACTAAAACAAAGTCCTTGGTGTTCGGAGGCAAGCCAGTCGCGTCCCAAGTTTTAAGGCGTCGCTTCTGTTCCGCGTCGCTCAGTTCACCGAAAGCCTTCCCCAACGCTACGTCTGGTTCAATCGTCAGGATGCCGCTGACCTCCTCGTTAAAGGTGCGCGGGTAAACATCCAAAGGGACAAGGGGGTCGAGGAATAGAGCCACTAAGAAAGGCAAATGTTCCAATTGTGGGCAGTCCCCGACAAGTTCAGCACGCTGATGAGCGGCGTCCTCAATGCGGTCATCAATTTGTTTTTGTATGCGGTCGACGGGTATCTGGAACTCCGTCAGGCTTTCATTACGCATAGAGACACCACACCCTGCCGAATTGATTGTTTTGACCTCGCAGAGCATTTGTGAGCCAGAGGAATTTGAAATGAGGAACTCCGGTCGTCGGTTATCGTTGTTGCGGTCAAGCCGCTTGACGGAATACTTCAACTTCTCGAACTGCTTTTTAACCTTCGCTTCATTTTCGGTCGCCCTTTGATTTGATTCCTCGGAATTCAGCATTGTCGCGTTTTAGCCAACGCCTAATTTCGCGGCAAGCCCCGAATTGCCCGCGCCGGATGTTGAACCTTTGGATGATTTCATCCGAAGGTTGATTACAAAATCGTAATTTTAACGCACCAGCACAAGATAATGCACAGCAAGCTGCGCCACTTTGGCCGCGCGGCTTGGTTATCACTCACTTTCAACGCATGATGCTCTCAGCCAATGCAAGATAGTGAGGGCGCATGTCCACCGCCTTAGCGATTTCGTCGGCCGCTTCATCTGCTCCATTTCGGAGCAACTCGTCGAAAAGGGCTTTTAGTTTTCTCTGCATTTCCTCATCGTCGCCTTCGAATTGTGCACTCGCGGTAGCGTAATTGATTTGCTCAGCGATTGGCCGGAGTATCTCATCCGAGTTACGCAGTTGTTCCGGCAAACTCTGATGAACCCGTTCGAATATCCCAAAGCGTGCAATTTTCAGGCTGTCCATCATTCGCTCTTTTTGTTCGGGGGTTTTCTTTCCTCCGAATAGAAGCCGCAGGAATGACCTAATCATGTGAGTTTCGGCAACGGCGGGATTTTGTCGTTTGGCACCACGCCGATTGATCGCGCCAGATACTTGTTGCCTGATGCCAGCACCGCTTTCAGGAACTTCTCACGTTCTTCGCCGTCCGGCCCCTGCCTGACCAACTGCCAGTATTCGTCATCCTTTCCGTATCTGCGCACGGCTCGCATATATTTGAGCCAGTTCTTCGAGTAGAACCAGCTGCCCCAGTAAAAGTCCGGGCGACCAAGCCGAATCGCTCCCCATATGGGCAAGAACCCGAATATGGTGATGAGCGGATTGAACAGATAGAGGCCGTTGATCGTCGGCGGCCCAAATGCGTCCGCCACCGCCGCAGCGATGCCCAATATCGCGCTCCACGGTTTGCCTTTCAGGAAGCAGATGACCACGCGCGCAAGCCAGACGACGGCGATTGCGATGGCGATGGTTGCTTGTATCGGATTGATTGTTTCTGCATTCACTTTTGTTTGTGCAGGTCGGATTTGATGTTACGGATGGAATCAAGATCGCGTTCGAGTTCTTGCCGTCGTTCGTTCCGGCGAAGGAAACGAATGGCGTTCTCGCAAAACCAGAGCCAAACGCGGTCGAGTCTATCGACGATGTTTATCCAGTGGAATCCTTTGCGCGAGTTGCGCCACCCGTGAAATTCCGTTTTCATCAGTTTTTATGTTTGCGGGAAGCCGTGGATTGAACCAAAAGAGATGAGACCAAAGCAAGATGATTTCAGACACGGTGGTTAGCTCGCCCAGTGCTCCTACGTCATTGCGTGGTCTTATATCACTTTGTAATTGCCGTGTGAAGAGCAAAAACGCTGCGTAAGCGTGCGATGCCCGCAAAACGGACAGGCAAACCAGACCCTAGATTGGCTTTCCTAAGCGCAGAGGCGTTCTTGGAGGTCTGCAAGGTTATGACGGCTGCCCTCCGAGCTGGCAATACGAGAATTCTGTCTCTGGCTCTGGCGACTAATGCAGCCTTCTCGCTCGAAATGTATCTCAAATGCTTACTGCTTCTTGAACAAGGACTCGCGGCGCGGGGGCATGATATATACGCCTTGTTCCACTCCCTCAGTTCTGCCACGCAATCTGAGCTTACTAGAGCTCACGAAAAATTTGTAGAGTCCAATTCAGCATTAATGGAACGACTGAGCCAAGAAGGATTACCAACCAATCTCGAAGATTTGTTAAAGCGCGGAAGGAATGCGTTTACCGACTTTCGATATGCACACGAACAGATTCCATCGAAAACAGATTTTGCGCTCAATGGACTCACTAAATGCGTTCGTGAGCGGATTTTGGAGTTGCAGCCAAGCTGGGATTCGGCGCTGCAAGACATTGCTGATGCAGAAGCCGTGAGGTTAGCTGCATCACGTGGTTAGCGTGAACCCCCGGCAAAATTTGGCCGCTGCGCTGGTTGGGGTTCGCTTTCGCCTAACGAATGCCCCTAACGAGTCCGACTTTCCGTTCAAATCGCCGGCTGCTGCGAGCCACCGGCGATGCCGCCCTTGCTGTTTCTTGCGCTCAATGAAATGTAAGCACGTAAGGAGTAAACGAAACGATGAAACCCCAAACCAATGCACTCGATCACCGCGAAAAGGTAATTCTTCGGATGCGCAACGGGACGTTTGTTGACAAGTCAGGCAAGCAACAACCCCGAATGACGTTACAGGAAGTTGGTCGTTACTGGAACATATCCCGCGAGCGAGCGCGGCAGATTGAGAAGGGCGCAAAAAATAAAGTGTTAGCAGTCTTATAATGACCAATGTTGCGCAGCTTACACGCGATTATCGGAACCTCGGCAGAACGCAGAATATGGAAACTCGCGTAGAAGGTAATTACACCCGCTATAGCTTAATTCTTTCTTATAGGCGGCCAGTCTGTTAAAGAACGCGGCTGTGAGACGCGCACCCTTGCTCACGGTTGAAATCTTCATCACATTTTTAACTTGAGCCGATCACAGTCCGCGTTCAAATTTGCCGTCCTTAAATGGCGCACGAAGCAGAACCAACGATCATTTCGGCGATAATGCTATCGGACTTGGCGATAGTCGAACAAGGAACGCAGAAACGCTCGTTAATCGGGACTTTCGACCAATTCGGTTTTCACCAGTTTCCCGCCGAGTATGGAAGATTTTTCATCACCGCATCGATCACAAATATAGAAGGAACGTTTTCGAAGTTGGAGCTCACGTATAGGATTGAAAAGAGAGGGCACGTCGTGTTCAGCAATTCCACAACGATCCAATTTGATCCGGAGAGGCAAATCGCGCGGAATAACGTGATGGGTCTTTCTATCGGAGTCCAAGGCGTAATATTCCCGGAACCGGGAACGTACACGGTCGTGGTGTTAGTAGACGGAGACGAGATCGGCAAACGAGATTTTGGTGTTATTCAGGTACCACAGTAGAATGGAGAACTATGATCGCGCAGACAACTGACCTACCGGCAGAGCCGACATATACAACCGAGACAGTAAATGCTAGTCGCCCCCGTCGTACGGGAATCTCGGTGGTGGCCGTGAGTTTTGCGATGGCGATGGTGGATAAAAATGACGAGGCGGAATTAGTCAGGCCAGCCGCAATGGCGCAACGCGTATTTGATCATTTGGATGAACCCATTGCCGGGTGAGGTCTGGCAAGTCGATCTCGGGCTGAAAGCAAAATCGCGTCCCGCCATCATCGTGTCTAGGGATGATCCAGACGCGCCGCGCGCGTTGTGGATTTACGTTCCGGTTACGAGTCAGTATCGAGGAACCAAGTACGAAGTAATGCTGCCGAAGGTTAATTTTCTAAATCACGGCAGTTCTGCAAACGCACAGGGGGTTGGTTCAGGATTAAAACAGGATTTCCAGCGAAGGCTCGGCAGATTACCACCGGACGTACTAAAGGCAGTTCGACAAGCGTTATTGTTCGCCGTCGAGATGGGCATTGGCCCGTAGTTCATTCCAGCTTTGTCATCCATAGCGGCGCGATTTAATCGCAGAGCGCCGTGAGTCGTAAAGCGTCTTGGATGGCGAATTAGGCTTGCTCTGTGGAGCGCAAGAGCGGCAGAATCCGGCGCGTGTCCGTTTAAGCTAGGACTGTGTAGGATAAAACAAGGGATTTTGGACAGATGACCCGGCCAATTTCCGCCCGGTGATGAAGGAAAGTTAGTGCAACAATTGGCCTGCGATTGTCTCTTGTGCATAGAGCAAAATCCACGGGTAGTCAAAAACGATTCTAGCGCGTCAATGGGCGGCGCCCCCGGTAGCTTGCTGGCAACAAAAGGGGGGCACCCCTACCCCCCCCAAAAAACGCCCAAAACACCCCCTAGAAAGGGTTTTTAGCCCCCAACCCTAAGTCCAGACCCCCAAAAACCCCAAAAATCACGTTCGCCTGAACATAAACATTGGCGGACTTGTTATGATTTTACGGTATTTATGTTATGACTAACGTGGCAGTTTTGTCCATTTGCCATAGGTAAACAGCGGGCAACGGGAATCGAACCCGCATGGCCAGCTTGGAAGGCTGGAACTTTACCATTAAGCTATGCCCGCATGCGACAGTGAACGTCGAAAGCGACCCACGAGTAAATAGTGACCGGTGAGGGGTGAATAGTCAAAGCGATTGGCGCACGTCGCGGCGCGCCCGCGGTCGTGCACTACCTCATTTTTCAAACGCGGCCGCGACCAGGGTGGCATTGTGACCACCGAAGCCAAACGAGTTGTTTAGAGTAACGCGCACTTTCTTTTCGCGTGCGACATTGGGTGTGTAATCGAGGTCGCATTCTTCTCCCGGATTTTCCAGATTGATTGTTGGCGGGATGACCGAATCGCGGATAGCGAGCGCGCAGGCGGCCATTTCGATTCCGCCGGCGCCGCCTAACAAGTGACCGGTCATCGACTTGGTAGAGCTGATGGCGACCTTGTAGGCATGCTCTCCAAACACCCGTTTGATCGCGCGTGTTTCGCAGATGTCGCCGATATCAGTCGACGTAGCGTGCGCGTTGATATAGTCGACTTGATCAGGTGATAGCCGCGCATGATCCAGCGCCAGTTCCATGGCGCGCGCCGCGCCTTCGCCACCTGGCAGTGGGGCTGTCATGTGATAAGCATCAGCGGAAACGCCGTATCCTGTGAGTTCACAGTAAATCTTCGCTCCACGCGCTTTGGCGTGTTCCAATTCCTCCACCACAACGATTCCGGCGCCTTCGCTGACAACGAAACCATCTCGGTCACGATCAAATGGGCGCGAGGCGCGTTCAGGTTCATCATTGCGCGTGCTCAACGCCCTCATGGCAGAAAATCCAGCGAGACCAATCTCAACGACGGACGCCTCTGAGCCGCCGGCGAGGAAAATGTCGGCATCGCCAAATTTAATAATTCGCCAGGATTCGCCGATCGCGTTGTTTGATGTCGCGCAGGCGGTAACGATACACATGTTAGGCCCGTGCAGGTCGAACTCCATCGAGATGAGGCCGCTCGCCATGTTGCTGAGCAGCATTGGAATCGTGAACGGCGAAGTCCGGGAGGGTCCCTTGGTCAAAAGGATTGTTAATTGATCCTGAAGTGTTTTCAGTCCGCCGATTCCGCTGCTGACGAGGACACCGAAACGATCTCGCTGTTTCAGGTTCGCCAAATCAATCCCGCTGTCCACGAGAGCCATTTTTGCCGCTGCCATCGCAAGCTGCGAAAATCGATCGGTGCGGCGAACATCCTTCGGATTTTTGAAGAATAGCTTCGGATCGAAGCCGCGGACTTGGCCGCCGATTTTGCAATCGTACGCCGTCGTATCGAATGAATCGATTGTGTGAATGCCGCTGACGCCGTTCTTGAGATTGGACCAGAACGTTTCTATATCGTTCCCGACCGGCGTGAGGACGCCCATGCCAGTGATAACAACTCTGCGATCGGTCATGGCGGTGAATTGCTAAAGCGTGAAGCGTTGAAACGTTAAAACGTCAGCTCGTTCCCATCCCAACGCTTTGAACCGTTTGAAAAAGCTTTCCTTCCGTCTTGATAGAAGGCGCGATGATAATCTCCGTCTGCTGAAATTCGGCAATATTTCGAGCGCCAACGTTGCCCATGCAGGTAGTAATTGCACCAACCAAATTTTGGCTGCCATCGTCAACTTCTGCCGGGCCAAACAGGATCTGTTTCAGCGAGCCGGTGGCGCCCACCTTGATGCGGGTGCCTCGCGGTAGATTGGCGTGCGGCGTGGCCATTCCCCAATGGTATCCACAGCCGGGGGCTTCGTACGCCTTGGCGAAGGCACTTCCCACCATGACAGCGTCCGCACCGCAGGCGAGTGCCTTGCAAACATCGCCACCTCTGCTCATTCCGCCATCAGTGATGATTGGCACATAGCGCGATGTTTTTTTGAAGTAAGCGTCGCGCGCCGCCGCGCAATCGACGGTCGCAGTGACCTGCGGAACACCAAGTCCGAGCACACCGCGTGAAGTGCAGGCCGCTCCCGGCCCGACACCGACTAAAACCGCAGCCGGACCACACTCCATAATTTCGAAGGTTACATCAAAACCAACCGTGTTTCCGACAATCACAGGAATGCGCATCTCGCGGCAAAACTTCTCAAGATCGAGCGACTTGTACTCCGACGATATGTGTCGCACCGTTGAAACCGTGCTTTGCACGACGAAAACATCCGCGCCGGCTTCTTGCGCGATCTTGCCAAATTCGGCCGCGCGCTGAGGAATGGAACTAACCGCGGCTAATACGCCGCCGTCTTTGATCTGACGCACTCGCGCCGCGATTAGATCTTCCTGGACGGGTTCCTGGTAAATTCGTTGCAGCAGCGCGGTGATTTCGGATTTATCGGCCTCGACAATTTTTTGCAGTACTTCCTGCGGATTTTTGTAGCGCGTTTGCACTCCCTCGAGATTCAAAACGGCCAGCCCGCCCAATTTGTTCATGGCGACGGCGAAGCGGACATCGACCACGCCGTCCATGGCACTGGCGAGGATGGGAATTTTCATTTCGAGCGGCTCCGCTTCTCTGCTCGGTAAACGAAAGGTGATATCGACTTCGTTTGGATTGATCGTCACGCGCCCGGGTACCAGCGCGATTTCGTCAAATCCGTAGGTCACTCGTGCTTTGCGATTCCGGCCTATCCACATTCCCATATTAAATTGGCTCCATTCTAAATCGTTCGTTTAAACTTCCACAGCGCGGGCAGCGAGGAAGCAGGGCGTCCGTTCGATCTTCAAATTCGAACGCGCAAATCACACAGCGCAGCCGATACTGCAGAGCTCGTCGCTCCCGCCGCCGGCGATTCCATTCTCCCACTATCCAGAGGAGAAAAACCGCCGCAAGAAAAAGCAGCAAATAAATCGTGACCAGGGCAGCAAGACTAACTCGAATCACGGCGTAGCTTTGCCTGGCTGTCTTGCCTGTGGGCGCGCAATGTCGCTGCCCCACTCAATTGTTGCAATCCCCCAGGTTAAGGACGCGTCAGGCTTCCCGCCAGCCAGGTCGCTTCGAGAGAAACGGCAACGCGTCAGATAGAGCCGGGCCTGTTCGTCCAGCTCCGGATCACCCGAGGAATTCATAGGAAAACAATATCTGATTTCTCCAAGTCTGCTGACAGCCACCCGAAAACGAATTGCTTCAGGCGTTTCTCCATTCGAAGCGACGAACTTCAGCGCCGGCAATATCGCAGGCCCAAAAGCATCGAGCTCGTTTGAAAACGAAACAGATGTTGGGATCGGCCCGCCAGTAGAAGCGCTCTTCTGGCGCACAAACGGTACCGCCGCCGGGGGCTGAGAGTCCGGGGCGCGCGAATCGATTTCGAAGGGCGGAAGTTCCTTAAGAGTTGGTTCCATCGCATGATAGGAGGGCACGTGCTCAACCTTCGGCAAAGCGCGCAGCCTTGCTTCTGGCAGACGTTGAGTTGTAAAAGCAACTGCAGGATCTTCCGCGTCGATCCAGCGAAGCAGCGTGCGACCCTCTTCAGACGCAGGAGTTATCAAAGCCACGCGGGCAGGAGGTGGCAGAAGCGTGACCGTAGGCGGATAAACCACTTGAAAAATGTAAAAGCAGACGGCATGCGCGAATAAGGAAAGCGCCAGAAAGCCCAGGAAGGCCGCTCGTCGACGCCGAGGTGAATCCCAACTAAAGAGCAGCGGTTCTGTCGCAAGCTCAAGACTAAGATTATTCATCGCGGCGAAGCAGCGGCAAGTGACACCGATGTGATGCCGTGTTCAAGAGCAGCATTTGTTACGTCGGCTACTGTTTCGTAAGAAGTGGAGCGGTCCGCCTTGATGATGATTGATTGGCCCTCGCGCTTGGCCGCATCCAGCAGGGGCCCCAGTTGCTCCATGGTGACCCGCTGGTCGCGGAAGTAGATGGCTGGAACTGCGCCGCCGGTAATGCTGATGATTTGCTGGTTAGTTTGCGGGCCAAGCGTAAAACGAGAGAACGGCATCGAAACGGAAATCCCCTGTTGCAAGATAAAATTGGAACTCAGCAACAGAAAAAAAACCAAAAGAAAAGCGACGTTCACCAGCGCCACGAGCACAAGCCAGCCGAAGTTGTCACTAATTGTGCGCTCGAGTTTCATGACGATGATAAACCGTTAAAAAGTTAAAAGAGTTAAAAGGTTACAACGTTTAGCGCGTTGCGCTCTTTCCGAACCATTAAACTGGCTTTGTAACGCCTTTAA
>Ga0193713_1000707_pt1 | contig 11160 bp, 6 predicted proteins | sample H3a2metaG_FD_143054 | JGI IMG/M metagenome (GOLD analysis project Ga0193713, IMG submission 143054) | Soil microbial communities from a riparian zone of the East river system, Colorado, United States - H3a2 | ecosystem: Environmental > Terrestrial > Soil > Riparian zone | place: USA: East River... | reverse complement strand
TTGTGGTCTCAGTCTGATGTCTCCTTTGGGTCAAACTGAGAAGAACTCAGTATGAGCAAATATCTTCCGGGTTACCCCTGAAAGCGGACATTACTCAATACAGTCGGCATGTCTCAAAGGTGCCAACACCAGACGTCAGTCGATCACCTGGTCCGCACGGCTGAGCAACGTTGGTGGAATGATGACACCAAGCGCTTTGGCCGTCTTAACGTTGATAGTGAGAAGAAGTTCAGTCGGCTGTTCCACAGGTACGTCCGCTACTTTGGCGCCTCGCAGGAGCTTCGTAACCTGTCGACCACACTGCCGATTGATCCCATCCAGACGAGGGCCATAGGCAATCAGCCAGCCGTCCTCGGCTCCGTGCGGCCACTGATAGATTGAAGGTAGCCTTTGCGAAGTGAGGCGCTCGAGGATCAGCGATTGAACGCTCGAAAGCCTTGCCGACGCCAACACATTGACGGCATCAATCGATTTTGCCTTCATGGCGGCGATCGCATCGACGATTTCTTCCTTGGACCTTGCCTTAAACAGCACAATCTCAATACCGAGATCGCGGGCGGCGCGATCCAGCGCGTCTGGACGCCGGACTTGGTCGGGATCAACGAGGATACCGATACGCTTTGCGTTTGGCACCGCCTCGTGCAGCAACTCCAGACGCTTAAGGTCGAGCTCGAAAGCAAAGATCGCCACACCCGTCACGTTTCCTTCGGGATGGGCCATCGAGCCAACGAGACCGCTGCCAACGAGATCATCAGCCATCGCCACTAGAGGTATGCTGCGGGTTGCGAGCTTTACGGCGTGCGCGGCCGGTGTCGCTAATGCGAAAACTACATCGGGTCGTGCGCGCACCAACTCGTTGGCCGCTGTATCCAAATCCGTCAGGCCGAAGCCGCGGCGAACGACCTGAAGATTGGTACCCTCTATAAAACCGCCGGCAGCGAGTTCCTCAAAAAAGGCGCGCCAATTTGGCGCGCCATGTGGATCGGTCAAAATCCGGTCATCAGCCAATATCCCGATGCGAGGGGTCCGGCCCACTTCCTGTGACCGCGCAACTGAAACCGCCGAGGTCGCGCACGCTCCGCCAACAAGTTTGATGAAATCGCGCCGCTTCATGTCGCCTCGGGGCACCCTAACTCCATCAATTGTAGCGCCTCGATGCATCATTGGGGAAGGGGCATACATGTCGCCTTCGGGTCAATGTCTGCCGTCAGGCAAGAGCTTCATTCGATCACTTCGTCGGCGCGCGTGAGCAGGGCGGTCGGGAAAGTGATCCCGAGTGCCTTCGCGGTCTTGAGATTAAGGGTCAGTTCGACCCTGGTGGATTGCTGCACCGGCAGGTCCGCCGGCTTCTCGCCCTTGAGAATGCGGCCGGTGTAGACACCGGCCTGCCGGAATCCCTCGGGCATATCGGTTCCGTAGCTCATAAGGCCGCCGGCTTCGAAGAAACCGCGGTTCGAATAGATGGCCGGAACAGCAAGGCGGGCCACCAGGGCGACGATACGGTCGCGCTCCTGGCCCAACAACGGGTCATCGGCGTTCATCACTCCGCCGATGTCTTGCCGGGCAATACTCGCGAAGGCAGCCTCGATGTCGTTTGGGCTGCTTACCTTCAGGATCAGCAGGCGAAGACCCAGAACACGCGCCGCCGCTTGTATCTCTTCCGTTTCGCGCACCGAATTGGCATTGGTCGGGTTGGCGAGCAGCACGACGGCAGCACCCGGCGGCAACAATTCACGCAGCAGCTCCAGTCGCTTTGCTCCCAGTTGCACACCTAGGGTGGTTGTGCCCGTTATGTTGCCGCCCGGCCGGTTGAGGCTTGCGACTAGGCCGTTCGCGATCGGGTCGCCCCCGATCCTGAAAACGATCGGAATGGTCTGGGTAGCCGCCTTGGCGGCAAGCACGGCCGCAGTGCTGTCCACCACGGCGATGACCGCCACACGTCGGCTGACGAGTTCGCTGACGAAACCGGGGAGCCGATCGTTATGCCCTTCGACCCAGCGATACGCGATCGTCACGTTCCGCCCATCAGCATAGCCGGCCTCGTTCAGCCCTCGGAAGAATGCGGCGTTGTTGCGCGATTTTAAATCAGGACTAGGACCGATGTACCCGATCACCGGCAGCGCCGGCTGCTGCGCCTGCGTAGCCACCGGCCACGCCGCCGTACTTCCGAGCCCGACGATGAATTCCCGCCGCCTCATGCCCCCACCCCCAACGCTCGGTACGCAGGATAGTACTGGCCAGATCAGTTCTCTGGAAGGGGTAGGATGGCGTTTTGCCTCGATGTCTCGGTGACATGTCGATGTCGCCTTTGGGTCAAAAGCGACGTTTTGACTGTCAGCCGATGACTTCCGGTCTACCCCGATCAACGGACATTCTCAGAGCCCGTCGGCATGTCTCAAAGGTGCCACGAACGGACTCATGCATCGCAACAAATTCGAGGAAATTCATTGGCGCAAATCTAATCTCCAGTGCGACAGGACGTCGGTGGTTTGAAATTGGTTGTCAGGCGTGCAGCTCATCGAGCAACGCGCTGGCCTCCTTCAGATCGAGCGTGTCGAAACCTTCGGTGAACCAGCCGTAGACCGGAGCGAGAAGATCACGCGCCTCATCCCGCTTGCCTTGCTCGCGCCAGAGGCGGGCGAGGCTGGTGGCAGCGCGAAGCTTGAGCAGGAACGCCCCCTGCGCATCGGCGATCTCAAGGGCGGTGCAAAGCGGGCGCTCAGCCTCTTCGGCGGGGAAACGGAGGTTGCCGAGGAACAGGCCCAGAAGCCGGTGGATTTCTGAGGCGTATAGCCCTCGCGTCGGGCCCTCTCCGGTACTGAGCGCGTGATCCACGAGCGCGAGAGCGTCCGTCACACGCCCAGCGTCGAACCGCGCCGCAGCCAAGTGAGAACCATAAAACTTTATGCCGGCATTGCCATGCCCGCTCACTATGAAGGGAAACGCCTCTTCCATCATAGCGAGACCGTCCAGCAAGGTAGGCCCTTGCGCCTTCGCCCAGCCCATATAATAGCGGCCAAACCAGCCGAAGATCGGAAGATCGAACTTTTCTGCGACCGCCGCCATGCCCTGCACCACCGCCCCGCAGCGGTTGCGGTCGCGCGCTACCGTGAAGCCAACTGCCGAAACTCGTTGAGCAAATGCCATGCTCGGCGGGTGAGACAGGGTTTCGGCAAGGGTTAAGGTCTTCTCCACGGCCTGCTGAGCCTGATCGGCAAACCCATGGAGCCAGAGGGCTACTGCGCGACATCCCAGCGCGCATACGCCCGGATCATGGCCGCCAAAAGCATCCCCAAGGTGGGCGTGCCGTTTTGGGTCGTAGCGCCGTATGCCCTCTCCAGTGGCCTCCAAAATGCGTGACACATCACCATCCCAGAATCCGTCGCCCCAGCGGCAATGTTGGGCCTCAAGAAGAAGGTCGTCGTCGGCGAGCTGCTCTGCGAGGGAAGTCAGTTCTTCGGTCCACTTCCGGGATTGCCCATCACCCATCCGGTTTGCGTACATCCAAAGACCCCAGGTTGCTCGAAACAGATTGGGCCCATCACCAACCTCGCGTCCAAGATCACGGGCGCGGTGACAGACCGCTTCAACCTCGGGCTTCGTTTCACCAAACGTCATCGTAATCGCCGGTCCGAGTTTGAGCAGTAATGTTAAAGCGCGCCGGGCGCGCTCATCCTTCTGCGGCAAGCGATCCGCTTGCTCGATTGCGGCCCTTAAATGTGCGGCTGCCTCGATATAGGCGGAGCGAGCAGCAGCGCGGTCGCCAGCGCGCTCGAAGTATGTGCTCGCCGCGGCGGCCATACCGGCCACCCGATAGTGGTGGGCCATCACTTCGGGCTGCGCCTCGACCGTCATCGGAAAATGTTCGGCCAATACGTCGGCAATGCGGCCATGGAGATGTTGGCGCTGGCCACGCAATAGGCTTCCGTAGGCCACGTCACGCACGAGCGCGTGTTTGAATAGGTACGTTGCTTGCGGCGGGGTGCCCCGGCAAAACACCAGTTCAGCCGCAGTGAGGCGGCTGAGCGCCATTTGCACCTCCATATCAGTTTTCTGCACGATATGTGCCAGCACTTCGTAAGAGAACTCTCGCCCTATAGCGGCACCGATCTGGGCCACCTCCCGCGCTACGGCGCCGAGGCGATCAAGGCGTGCCATTAGGGAAGCGTGCAAAGTCGCAGGAACAGCAAGCGCGGAAGGAGCGACGCGGTTCAATATGCTTGCCTCGTCGCCGTCTCCAACTCTCGCTTCTACAACGGCCTTCGTCAGCTCCTCGACAAAAAGCGGAATGCCATCCGTGCGCTCAATGATCTCCTCGACAATCTCCTCGGGTAGCACATTGGTTCCGGCCACCGATCCCGCCAAAGCGGCACCTTCCCGACGACCAAGACGACTGAGGTTGAGCGTGGTCACATGCGCTTGGCCGGTCCATGGCGGGTGAAATTCGGGCCGGAATGTAACGACCAGCAGAACCGGTAAGTGAGCTACCCGCTCGATGGTCGTATCCAACAACTCAAGCGAGCTGGGGTCGATCCAATGCGCGTCCTCGAAGATCATCAGTACCGGCCGTTGTCGGACCAGAACCTCAAGCTGGCGGACCAGTGCCTCAATGGTTTTCTGCTTCTTCTGCCTCGCACTCAAATTCAACGGCGGGTAGCGATCACCTGTTGGGACTAACAGTAACTCCGCGAGGAGCTGAACGTCGTTATCATGATCGGGCGACGCGCCGAGCAGTGATGACAGCTTGTTGAGTTTGGCTTCCATTGTATCGTTGCGTTCAAACCCCGCCGCTCGTTCGAGTTGCGATATGAAGGGATAGAGTGTGCTGTCGGTGTGCAACGGTGAGCAGAAGTACCGCAGCGGGATGTACTGCTCCGTTTGAAGCTGTTCCTCGAGCGCCACGATTAGTCGCGACTTACCGATCCCCGGTTCGCCCGACAGCAACACCACGCGGCCTTCCGCGCCTGCCGCCTGCCGCCACCGGCGAAGCAGCAGCTCCAATTCTTCGTCCCGGCCCACTAAAGAGGTAAGTTTGGTCTCGTGCTGCGCCTCGAAGCGGCTTGCCACAGAACTCGCCCGCAGCGCTGTCCAGGCCCGCACCTGCCCCGTGATGCCCTTCAAATCGTTTGCCCCGAGGTCCTCAAGCTCGAAGAGGTTGCCGAGCAGTTTCCGTGAGCCTTCGGCGATGACCACCGTGTTCGGCTCGGCGATCCCTTGCAGTCGAGCCGCGAGGTTTGGCGTCTCGCCGACGACGCCGCGCTCCTGCGCTTCACCCGAGCCGATCAGGTCGCCGACCACGACCAGCCCAGTGGCTATGCCAACGCGAGTTTGCAATGAGACAGGAGCCTTCAGCGCGCTGACCGCCGCGATCAGTTCAAGTCCAGCTCGTACCGCTCGCTCTGCGTCGTCCTCATGTGCTTGGGGATACCCGAAGTACACTAGGACCCCGTCGCCCATGTACTTCGCAACGAACCCGCCAAGGCGACGGACGGTCTCGGTGACGCATCTCTGATAGGCCGAAATGATCTCGCGCAAGTCCTCCGGGTCCATTCGCGCGGATAACGCGGTTGAACCAACCAAATCGGCGAACATCACGGAGACTTGGCGGCGCTCTGCACTGTCCTGTGGTTGTGGGGCCACAGGCGTTGTTGCCGCCTCCGTCGGTTTGGATTGAATTTTCTCAATGCCGTTCAGGTCGGCTATCGCGCGCAACAATTTGCGTCGATCACCCAGAACAATGCCCAGGTCTTTCAGGTCCTGATCGGTTAGTTCGGGAAGTACTGAAAAATCGACGTGGTTTTCGGCAAAGCGCTGCGCATACTCGGACAAGCCGAGCTTTTTGAGCCAATCCGCAATCTGCTGCATGGCGGCCCCCCGAATTTAACGCTATCCGTTCTGGACCGGGAGAACAGAAAGTCTACCACACGCAACAACATATTACAGCGCCCACACAAGGGTCACATGTCCGTTGAGGGTCATTCGCGTCACTTTGAGCGTGCGACGCTCACTTCCGGTCTACCCCTGCGAACGGACATCAACGCACCGACCCGGCTGGTCCGGTTCGTGCCAACTGGCGACATCGACCGGGCATCACGCCATCGCCGATAGCAACTCACCGCTTGTCAGGGATTCCTGGCTTCGAAGGCCAACAGGACGTTGCCAGGCAGGCCGCCCCATTGAGCGTAGCCTGAATTCACGTAGAGCATACCATCGACGATTGTAGGGCCGGGTCCGTCCATGGCACCCCCATGGGCCGAAACGCCATTCACTGTGGGATAGTCGCGCGCCGTGTCGACCTCCCAAAGCAGCCGTGCGTCGTCAGTAGCATAAGCGCGCAGGTATCCGCTCACCCCACCCGAGAAAACAACACCGGGAATGGCGCTGACCGCTGCGGAGAGTGCAGGGCTGCACTGGCTGCGGCTACCGCACGAGACCGGCGGCACCTGCATAGAAATCTTCCCGGTGGCAAGCTCGAGCGCGAACAGACCTCCACCTGCATTCGGATCCAGAGTTTTGTAGCCGCTAAACCACATGTCAGAGTTTGCGACATAGACATGGTCCTGATCTGCGGCAGAGCCCCACATGATCCCTCCCAGCGGACCACCTTTGCCGACCCGCGTCTGCCAAAGGATTTTGCCCTCCTGGTCGGGATCCAGCGCGTGGACGACGCCGGATTTCTGCCCGACAACCAACACACGCTGTCCGCTGCGCAAACTCACCAGGATAGGCGATTGACCAAAGTCGTGGTCTGGACCAGCGCTTTCCGGACAGTTGGTCCTGTCGGCACTCAAGCAAGACGTGATGTAGCTGTCCTTTGCGGTGGCCTGCCAATGCCAGAGCATCCGACCGGTCGCAAGGTCAAACGCAAGAATCGCATCGCTCGTTTCCGAGGGAGGGTCGGAATAGTTGTCCCCGGTCGCGACATAGAGCGCCTGACGCTGGACATCGATGGTCGGCGCGGACCACACCGACGCGCCCGACGGACCATAGAGTTGGGTCCCCACGGCATTCCGCTTTGTCGGACGCGGCGCCTCAGGGACGGTGTAGCCCTTCCAGATCTGCTTGCCCGTCGCAATATCCAGCGCGACGACACTGCCGCGAAAGGTGCAGCATTGGTAGGCGGACGGCGACCCGGTGACTTCCTCGATCGACGAAACCGGCACATACAGAATGCCGGAATACAGGGTTGGCGCACCGGTGATCCGGGCCGCAGGATGATCCTCCACCTTCGTCTTCCAGATCAATGCGCCCGTGATCGCGTTCACGGCGTAGGCATTGGCAAGTAGATCGCCAAAAAACACGGCAAACTGGTCGGTACCGGAGATAGGGGCAAAACTGATCGCGGTTCGAATGACCGCCTGCGTCTTGAACTCCCAGCGGGTGCATCCGGTTTTTGCGTCAAGCGCGTAGACCTCGCGATCACCGCCCCCCACAAATAGCAGGCCGCCGACGATGGTTGGCTGGGCAACGGCGGAAGATCTGCCAAGAAATCCGAACGCCCATTTCAGCCGCAACAAGGGTACTTGGTCTCGGGTCAATCCGGCCATCGGCGCCGGCTGAAACCGGCTGTTGCCAAGATCCGTCCCCCAGCCATTCCATTGCGGCCCATCGAGCCGTTGGGGAAACCCGACCGGATTCTGCGCGCACTTCGAAATGTCGGTCGAGGTAGTCTGCGCGATCGAGGGAACGGTCTGTTGCGCGTGAGCAGCGAGCGGCAAAGCCGCTATGCCGACAATTATTGCAATACAGTCTCGCCTGCGCATCGGTCTGTGCCTCTGCTGGTTATCACCACAGCGTAGAACCTTTAAGGAGGACATCCAAGCGGCCGAATGCCTGGTTCGGGTCAATCGCGTCGGTTTAACCGTGCGCCGATCACTTCCGGTCTACCCCGATGAACGGACACTTTCAGATGCCAACGGCATGTCTCAAAGGTGCCAATGGCCGACATCGACTCGATCACGACCGTCCGCTCAGGTGGCAGGGATCGTAAACTGAAAGAGAGCACCGTGCGGTTCGCACGGGATCGCCCACAGCCGTCCGCCATGGGCTTCGATGATCGAGCGGCAGATCGAGAGGCCCATGCCCATGCCGTCGGGCTTCGTCGTGTAAAAGGATTCAAAGAGAAGCGGCAGGCTCTCCGGGCTCAGCCCCGGGCCGGTGTCCCGCACCCCGACGCGCACGCCACCTGCGGACGGGACGGTTTCGATGCTGATCTGTAATTCGCGCACGCCTTCCCCAATACCACTCATGGCCTGAATGGCGTTAACGATTAAGTTCAGCATCACTTGTTGCAGTTGGACCCGATCGCCTTGGACGCGCGGCAAGCCCTCCGCAAATTGGGTCCGCACCGACACGCTATTGTTTGCGGCCTCTGCACGGGTGAGAGCAATAACCTCAAGGATGGCATCGTCAATCGCTACGGTGCCCTTTCGTGTGGGCACCTTCTTAACGAGCGCACGAACTCGCTTGACGACCTCGCCTGCGCGATCCCCCTCCTTGACAATCAGAGAGAGCGCGTCATCCACCTCGCGAAAATTCGGTGGATCCGCCCTTAGGAAACGCCGAGCGGCTAACGCGTATGTGACTGCCGCTGTGATCGGCTGGTTTACTTCATGGGTGATCGAGGCCGTCAACTGGCCCATCGTCGCGACGCGGTTGGCGTGCGCCAGCGCCATCTGCGCCTCGCGATATTGCCGCTCGCGGCGGGTGCTCTCCAAGGCAATGGTAGCTTGCGCAGCGAAGTCCCTGAATAAGGAAATCTGTTTGTCAGTGAACGGCTGCACCTGTTTGCGGGCTAGACTAATTATCCCGACTATCTCATTGTCTTTGAGCAACGGCACAAACAGGCCCGTTCGAATACCTGCGTTCGCCACCCTGATGGAAAAATCATCCCGATGATCGCCTTCAACTGCTGTGAAGTCGGGGATGTGGGTGGGTAATCTGCTTGCCGCTAATCGATCCGGAAGGCTCCCCTTTTCTGCGAGAACTGGGATTGATGACCACACCTGACTAACCAAAAAGGGGTCCCCTCGCACCGCCACGAGACGAAGGCCGCCTTCTTCGGAGAGACGTAAGGCGCCTGAGTCTGCTTGACAGAGACGTGTGGCGCTGTCGAGGATGGCGTCGAAGATGGGCTGCAAGTCGTACGGCGAGTTCACAATGGCGCGCAGCACTTCCGAGATGGCCGTCTGTTGCTCCTGCGCGCGCATGAGTTCCGTCACATCGCTGCCGGTGCCGCGATAGCCATGGAATTCTCCGTTGGAATCAAACACTGGCTTGCCGCTGATTTTATTATAAACCACAGATCCGTCGCTATGTGTGGCCCGGTAGACGAAATCGCGGAACGGCTGACGCGCCTCGAGCATAGACCGATGAAGCTCCCACTTTTCCGGCTCCGATTGGACGTCCGTTGCGAATTCCCATCGGGCCACCCCAATCCGGCTCACAGTCGCGAAGCCGCGAGCGAGACGTCGTTCGTCCTCCGTGAGGCGTGTAAATTTGTGATCAGGATCGGTTTCCCAGTACCAATCGGAGGCGCTTTCCGCGTAGTCGCGGAATCTCGCTTCGCTTCCCCGCGATGCTTCCTCGGCGCGCTTGAGCTCCGTCAGATCGAGCACGAATGCGACGCCCTGGTCTCGTTCTTCGCCGAACGCAGCCAAACCGATCAACACGGGTACGCGGCCCCCGTCTTTCCGAAAGTACTCCTTCTCGAATGGTTGGACTGCCCCGATCATCTTCAGCTCTGCATCAGTCCGCGCGTCGCGCTCGCGCCATTCCGGCGGCGTCAGGTCCGTTCGGTTCAGGCGGCCCGAGATAAGATCCTCTCGATCGTATCCCCCCATGCGGAGAAACGCGTCATTTGCCTCAAGAATGCGACCTTCGAGATCCCAGATGATGATCCCGATGATGTTGGCGTCGACCAGGCGCCGGATCTTTGCTTCGTGTTGGTGCGATGTTGCGAATGACTTCAAGTCAGCCTGCAACATGTCGCGGAAGTGCAGCAGTAGCTTGAGATAAGCCTCGCTATATTCGTTCCTTTTATTGTCGCGAACGCAAATCGTCCCGAATAAGCGGCCATCGGGCCAACCGATCGGGAAGCCCAGGTAAGAGATCATCCCCAGCCTGACATGCGGGTTCGCTTTCCATGCTTCGTTCTCGCGAGCGTCAGGGACGAGCAGCGGCTGACCGGTCTTCATGACGGTCTCGCAATAAGGTCCCGTATCGAGAGCGCCCGGCTCGCAAGGATTTCCTTTGGACGTGCTGGAGACGAAAACTTTGATGTGGGGAGGATCGACCCGCATTATGGAGGCAGAGGGCACGTGCATGATCTCGGCAAGGAGATTCACAAACTCTTGCCATTTTCGGACGATTTCAGGCGGCACTTCGATCGAATGTGCCGCGCTCGAACTGCGATCTTGCGGCTCAGAAGCAGTCCCTCGATGAATACTCCCGGTCATGTGGAGCAGTTCCTGGGCTTAGACGGTGAGGGCAGTATAACGGCTCCAGCCACACTTCGCGATAGCTCTCACGGCCGTCCAAACCTAAGATGCGGCCAAACATACAACGTCTGCTCGGTCAAAAACGGAAATCGGGACCCGCAATCCTGACTTCCGTTCTTCCCTCAACAGCAGACATTCGCCAACGCGGTGGTCACGTCCGAAACTGCCAGGGCACGAAATCGCTGCGCGATAGCCCGCTGCGCGGGTAGCCCAACCGCGAGTGCCGTAACCGGAGGCAAGATCGTCAAAACACAAAATCGCTGCGCGCATTCATCCGTTGAGGCGGTGCGGCTTGTCTGCAAACATGGTGGTCACGGATAGAACGGTCCGCAATCCCGCGCCCAAGATGCGGAAGGCTGCATCTGCATCGTCAAGAATTTGAATGACGGACACCGTGCAATCGGAGAAGCGGAGATCATCTTGACGAGAAGCTTGAAACAGTTTCGGTTGGACAACATTGAGGTTTGTTGCGGCCTTCAAAAATTGGTTCGCGCTATGATGCTCCAAGGCTGTCGCAAGGCTGATCGCGCAGAAGTTGTCGAACGTGACCGTTTTGCAACGCCTAACTCTTTGAAATCACATGGGGAGAGAAACCTACTTTCCCCATTTAGCAATACTTGTGCCATAACGCCAAAGTTGTGCATGCCTTCGAGGCCAATAC
>Ga0193713_1000706_pt1 | contig 11161 bp, 5 predicted proteins | sample H3a2metaG_FD_143054 | JGI IMG/M metagenome (GOLD analysis project Ga0193713, IMG submission 143054) | Soil microbial communities from a riparian zone of the East river system, Colorado, United States - H3a2 | ecosystem: Environmental > Terrestrial > Soil > Riparian zone | place: USA: East River... | reverse complement strand
TATCAATCGCCGTACGGAACACCTTGAGTGGATCGGTGCCGGTCTTCTCCTGAATGACATCGAAGGCGCCATAGCAAATACGCTCGGCCGTACTCTTCTTTCCACCAGACATCAGGATATTCAAAAACTTCCCGACGAGCTTATCCCGATATCGCACATCAGGAAGAGGGTCGCGGTGGTCTAAAAATCTAGTCCTTGGCATGCGTCATTCACTCTCTCGTTACCAACTGTAATAATCGTCCTACTTGGGACGCTTCGCTCCATACTTAGAACGACTCTGCTTTCGATCCACCACACCGACGGCATCAAGGGCACCTCTAACGATGTGATAGCGCACACCAGGCAAGTCCTTCACACGGCCACCACGCACGAGCACAATGGAGTGCTCCTGGAGATTGTGCCCGACACCAGGGATGTATGTCGTGACTTCCATCCCATTCGTCAACCGGACACGCGCAACTTTACGCAGCGCCGAGTTCGGCTTCTTGGGCGTTGAGGTATAGACACGAAGACATACGCCACGCTTCTGCGGACAGGACTTGAGTGCGGGACTCTTGGTCTTCGCATGCGCCAGCTGGCGACCTTTTCTGACTAACTGATTTATGGTTGGCATTAGTACTTCACTCTCATCTTCGGCACAGTTTGACCGCTTTCCTCAACCCTTCAAGGGCAAAGCCGGTCGATTGTAGTGAGCATTGATCGCGGTGTCAAGCCTTCTCCAGCACCGCATGCATTACGAGCGAGCAGGCTCTCCCGATCCCGTCGCGACGCCCTCGTGCGTAAGCGCCGCAGCATCTCCCTGACCAACAATCACGGGCTCAGGCTTGGGGCTAATGACAAAGGTATCCCGATACTCTTCGAAGCCGGTTCCAGCTGGAATCAAGCGACCGACAATGACATTTTCTTTCAGGCCCAACAGATTATCAACGCGCCCGTTGATCGCAGCTTCCGTCAAGACACGTGTGGTCTCCTGGAATGAGGCTGCCGAGATAAAGCTATCAGTAGTCAATGCTGCCTTGGTAATACCCAGCAATACTGGCTTCCCAAGACCCGGCTGCCCACCCTTAGCCAACACTCGCTCATTCTCCTCGTCAAATAACATCTTGCTGACTTGACTGCCGGGCAAGAATTCCGTATCGCCAGGATCTTCGATTCTGACCTTGCGCAGCATCTGTCGCACAATGATCTCGATGTGCTTGTCATTGATTGTCACACCTTGCAGCCGATAGACATCCTGCACTTCATCGACGAGATACTTTTGCAACTCGTTCGGGCCCAGCACATCGAGGATGTCGTGCGGATTGGCCGATCCATCCATCAACGGCTCACCGGCCCTGACCCAATCACCCTCATGCACGTTGACGTGCTTGCCCTTGGGTATGAAGTATTCTTTCACATCACCCATCTTATTATTGACCAGCACTTTGCGCATGCCCTTCACGAAACCATCGTACGACACTTCGCCATCGATCTCGCTGATGACGGCCGTCTCCTTCGGCTTTCTGGCCTCGAACAACTCAGCCACGCGAGGCAGCCCACCAGTAATATCTTTCGTCTTGGTCGTCTCCCGCGGAATCTTGGCCAGCACATCACCGGGAGTGACCACTGCGCCTTTTTCGACGAAGATATGCGCCCCGACCGGGAGCAGATAGCGAGCCACGTTTGCCGCCGCTGCAACCTTGGCAGTCTTTCCACCCTCATCCTTGATCGACACGCGTGGACGCAACGTCGCGCCACTATGCTCAACGATGACCTTGCGGGAGAGGCCGGTGACTTCATCGAATTCTTCCTTCATGGAGACACCTTCGACGATGTCCCCATACGCCACCTTACCGCCGACCTCGGTGAGGATGGTCAGTGAGTACGGATCCCATTCGACCAATTTCTGGCCCACCTCAACGCGACCACCATTTTTCACCTTGATCTTGGCACCGTAGACGACCCCGTATTTCTCGCGCTCACGTCCAGTCTCATCGACAATGGCAATCTTGGCATTCCGATTCATGACGACCCATTCACCCTCTTTATTCTGGACCGCAATCCCGGCGTTATAGAAGTCGGCATTCTTCTTGGCATCGAAGCTCATGAACTTGATGGTGCCGGCGTGCTTGGCTTCGGTCACCGTCTGCTCAACCACTTTACTCGCCGTTCCACCGATGTGGAACGTCCGCATGGTCAGCTGCGTTCCCGGCTCACCGATCGACTGTGCCGCAATGACACCAACGGGCTCGCCTTTTTCGACCAACCGCCCGCGGGCCAAATCGCGCCCATAACACGATCGACACACTCCACGGCGTGACTGACAGGTCAGCACCGAACGAATCTTGACGTGGTCGACCGCAGCTTCCACGATCGCCTTTGTCCGGTCCTCGTCAATCTCCTCATTGAACGACACAATGATCTCACCTGTCACTGGATCACGAATATCTTCTGCCGCCAACCGTCCCAACACCCGCTCTTCGATCGGCTGAATGATTTCGCCTCCCTCGACCAATGCGCTCACAATGATGCCATCGGTGGTGCCGCAATCGATTTCATTGATAATCACATCCTGTGCGATATCCACCAAGCGACGCGTGAGATAACCGGAGTTTGCAGTCTTCAACGCAGTGTCGGCCAACCCCTTACGGGCACCGTGCGTCGAAATGAAGTACTGCAACACCGTTAATCCTTCGCGGAAGTTGGCGGTAATCGGAGTCTCGATAATTTCACCGGACGGCTTCGCCATCAATCCGCGCATACCACCCAACTGGCGGATCTGCTGCGAGCTTCCTCGAGCACCGGAATCCGCCATCATGAAGATTGGATTGAAGGACTCGACCTTGCTCGGATCGCCACCCGCGCCCAATTCCTTCATCATTTCATTGGCAATCTGCTCAGTCACATGGGCCCAGATGTCGATCACCTTGTTATAGCGTTCGCCGTTGGTGATCAACCCCTCGGCATACTGCCGTTCGATCTCCGTGACCTCATGCTGAGCCTTCCCCAGCAATTCTTGCTTCTTGGTCGGAATATGCATGTTGTCAATGCAGATCGAGATACCGGCACGCGTGGCATACTCGAACCCCGTGTCCTTAACCTTATCGAGGAACGTGACGGTCTCACGGTGACCACACTGGCGATAGACGGTATCGATGAGCTTGGTCATTTCCTTCTTGGTCATGAGCTTATTCGCGTTGGCGAAAGGCAATCCTGGAGGGAGCACGTCCGACAAGATGACTCGCCCGACGGTGGTCTGAACGAGATTCCCCTCGATCCGCACCTTGATCCGCGCATGCTCTTCCAATTCTCGCGAATCAAACGCAATGCGCACTTCCTCCGGTGAGCCGAACACTTTCCCCTCCCCCTTGCATCCTGCGGCGCAGACCAGCGGATGCAGCCGGATGGCCTTGCCTTCAACCAACACGGGATCAAACGCCTGGATACCGAGACGGTGCAACGTCGGTGCACGGTTCAGCAACACAGGATGTTCGCGAATCACCTCGTCAAGCACGTCCCACACTTCCGGCCGTTCTTTTTCGACCAAACGTTTGGCACTCTTGATCGTCGTCGCCGCGCCTCGCTCCTCCAGCTTGTGGAAGATAAAGGGCTTGAAGAGTTCGAGCGCCATCTTTTTGGGCAGCCCGCATTGATGCAGCCGAAGCTCTGGTCCCACGACGATGACGGTTCGGCCCGAATAATCGACCCGTTTACCGAGCAGGTTTTGGCGAAAGCGCCCCTGTTTTCCCTTCAGCATATCGCTCAACGATTTGAGCGGACGCTTGTTGGGCCCGCGAATCGCACGGCCGCGACGACCGTTGTCGAAGAGCGCATCAACCGCTTCCTGTAACATCCGCATTTCGTTTCGGATAATCACGCCCGGCGCCTTCAACTCAATCAGCCGCTTCAAGCGATTATTCCGATTGATGACGCGGCGGTACAGATCGTTCAAATCCGACGTCGCAAAACGTCCGCCGTCTAGCGGCACGAGAGGGCGCAATTCCGGGGGTAGCACCGGGATCACATCCATGATCATCCATTCAGGCATGTTTCCAGACTTGCGGAAGGCCTCGATGACTTTCAGTTGCTTCGCGTATTTCTTCTTCAGCGCTGCGGAGGCCGACGTCTTCGCCTTAGCCTTGATCTCATCCCATTTGGCATTGATATCGATCTTGCGGAGCAACTCCCGAATAGCATCGGCACCGATACCGACCTTGTAGGAACCGGGGCTGTATCCAGAATTTTGGAGCTCGCGAAGCTTTTCCTCCGAGACCAGCTCCTTCTCCGTCAAATCTGTCGATCCTGGATCGACACAGACATAGCTCTCGAAATAGAGAATCCGCTCCAGCCCTTTGAGGCTCATGTCGAGCAAGGTTCCGATCCGGCTTGGCACACCCTTGAGGAACCAAATATGTGCGACCGGTGCCGCGAGCTCGATATGACCCATGCGCTCTCGGCGGACTTTGGACTGAATGACCTCGACACCGCACTTGTCACAGACAATTCCGCGGTGCTTCATGCGCTTGTACTTGCCGCAGTTGCACTCCCAATCCTTGATCGGGCCGAAAATCTTTGCGCAAAACAGTCCATCTTTTTCCGGCTTAAACGACCGGTAATTGATGGTCTCCGGCTTCTTCACTTCGCCATAGGACCACGACCGAATTTTTTCGGGTGAGGCGATCCGAATCCGCATCGAATCGAACGACACCGCATCACGCGGCTTCTCAAACAATGTATAGACGCCTTCCAAGGTAGTGACCTCCTCTGATGCCGGCAGCTAAGGCCGGCACACAAATGGGTTAGTCTTGCGACTTGACCAGTTCGACGTCGAGTCCCAAACTCTGCAGCTCTTTGACCAAAACGTTAAACGACTCGGGCAATCCAGGCTCCAGAAACGGCTCACCCTTAACGATCGCCTCGTACATTCGCGATCGTCCCGGCACATCGTCCGATTTCACCGTTAAGAACTCTTGCAGCGTGGACGCAGCGCCATAGGCCTGCAACGCCCACACTTCCATTTCTCCCAACCGCTGGCCGCCGAATTGGGCCTTGCCACCGAGCGGCTGCTGGGTGACGAGCGAATAGGGGCCGATCGACCGTGCGTGAATCTTGTCGTCGACCAAGTGGTGGAGCTTTAAGACATACATGTAACCGACCGTGACGGGGCTGCCAAACATTTCCCCGGTTCGGCCGTCCATCAGCATGGTTTGCCCGCTGGTCGGCAAGTTCGCCTTCTTGAGCAGTTCCTTAATCTCCGTTTCTGACGCTCCATCGAACACCGGGCTCGCCACCTTGATCCCCAATGCCTTAGCCGCCCAACCCAGGTGAGTTTCTAGAATCTGACCGACGTTCATGCGGGACGGCACACCGAGCGGATTCAGCACAATTTCTACCGGCGTCCCATCCGGCAAGCACGGCATGTCTTCCTCGGGCAAGACCCGAGAGACCACGCCTTTGTTTCCATGCCGCCCGGCCATCTTGTCGCCGACCTGAATCTTGCGCTTCATCGACACATAGACCTTGACAAGCTTGATCACGCCAGGCGGGAGCTCATCGCCCCGCTTCAGACGTCCAACCTTCTCGTCGTACAGCGTCTGAAGGATTTCGATCTGCTCCTTCGCCCGCCGCTCGACGTCCTCCAGCTCTTTCTGCTCGTCAGGATCGCTCAGAATGATGTAGCGGACAGTCTCATCCGGCAGCCGCTTGAGAATCTCTGCGGTCAGCTTGCCTTTCTTCTTCAGAATGACATCACCGCTCTCAGGATCCATCAAGTCACGGCCAACTACCTTCCCTAGCAGCAGTTTTCTGATCTTCTTCGTTTTTTCTTCGTCAATGATACGCAGCTCCTCGTGGTGATCACGCTGGAGCTTCATCGCATCTTCGCTTTCGATACTCTTGGATCGTTCGTCCTTATCGAGCCCCTTGCGCGAGAAGATTTTTACGTCAACGACGATGCCCTCGACGCCCGGCGGCACCGTTAACGATGTATCCTTCACATCGCCCGCTTTCTCACCGAAGATGGCCCGCAGCAGTTTTTCTTCCGGCGTGAGCTGTGTTTCACCTTTCGGCGTCACCTTCCCAACCAGAATGTTTCCAGGCTTCACCTCGGCCCCGATACGGATAATCCCGCTCTCGTCGAGATCGCGAAGCGCTTCTTCTCCGACGTTCGGGATGTCGCGAGTAATGTCTTCTTTCCCCAACTTGGTATCGCGGGCCTCCACCTCGAATTCCTCAATGTGAATCGAGGTGAACGCATCCTCCCGCACCAGTTTTTCACTCAACAGGATGGCGTCTTCAAAGTTGTATCCACCCCAGGGCATGAAGGCGACGAGAATATTCTTACCTAATGCCAGTTCGCCGTGATCGATGGCGGGACCATCAGCCAAGACCTGTCCCACTTTCACTGGCTGCCCAAGCCGCACCACTGGCGTCTGCGTGATGGTCGTGCTCTGATTCGATCGCTGGAACTTGATCAGATCGTACACGTCCAAGCCGGCATCATTCCTTTTCCGACCTTCTTTTGAGTCGGCACGCACGACGATCCTCGTGGCATCCACGCTTTCCACGACACCAGCACGCCGGGCTTGCACGACATAGCCCGAATCACGCGCGACTACGGTTTCCATTCCCGTACCGACTAACGGAGCCTCCGACTTGAGCAGCGGCACCGCTTGACGTTGCATGTTTGATCCCATCAAGGCACGGTTGGCGTCGTCGTGTTCCAAGAACGGCACCAAGGCCGTGGCCACGCTCACCACCTGTTTCGGCGACACGTCCATGTATTCGATCTTGTCTGAGGTGGCTGTTACAAAATCTCCGGCAGCTCGCGCCGAGATGGTTTCTGACACCAGACGACCAGAAGCATCCAGTTTCGAGTTCGCCTGCGCGATGATGTACTTGTCCCCTTCGATCGCAGAAAGAAACTCGATTTCGTCAGTGACCCGTCCCTTCACCACTTTACGATAGGGCGCTTCGATAAACCCAAACTTGTTAATGCGCGCATAGGTCGCCAGCGACGTGATCAAGCCGATGTTCGGACCTTCCGGCGTTTCGATCGGACAAATACGGCTATAGTGCGAAGGATGGACGTCGCGAACTTCGAACCCCGCTCGCTCCCTGGTTAACCCGCCGGGACCGAGCGCGGAAAGCCGCCGCTTGTGTGTAATTTCTGCAAGCGGATTCGTTTGGTCCATGAACTGAGACAACTGGCTGCTGCTGAAGAACTCTTTCACGGCAGCGACAACGGGCTTCGCATTGATCAAATCGTGCGGCAGCACTGTTTCCATATCCAGTAGGTTCATCCGCTCCTTGATGCTGCGCTCCATGCGGACCAGCCCGAGTCGGAACTGGTTCTCCAACAACTCGCCGACCGAACGGACACGACGATTGCCCAGATGGTCGATGTCGTCGATTTCGCCCTTGCCCAGCTTCAAGTTCACGAGATAGCGGATCACCTCGACCATGTCCTGCGCCGTCAGCGTCCGCTGCTCCAACGGCAGATCAAGACCCAGTTTCTTGTTCAACTTCAGGCGCCCGACCGGTGAAAGATCGTACCGCTTGGAGTTCAAGAACAGATTGTCGAAGAGTGCTCGCGCCGTGTCGACTGAGGGCGTTTCTCCCGGCCGTAAGCGGCGATAGATTTCGACCATCGCCTCTTCCTTCGAGGCGGTCTTATCCATCTCCAGCGTATCCAGGATCACCGGCGTCGACGTGACCGTATCAAAATAAATCGCTTTAAATTCTTCGATGTCGCTCTCGAGCAGCACCTCGACGATCTCAGCGGTGAGCCGCTGATTTCTTTCAGCTATCTTGCTCTTCTTTGAATCCACCAGTTCTGTCAGGACCGCGCGCCCGACCAACTCGCTCGGCGCAAGCGGGATTTCCTTTACGCCTGCCGCCTTGAGCTTCGCGATGAGCCCCTTCGTGAGCTTTGCCCCTTCCCGTACCAATGGTTCCTTGCCGCCCTTTTCTAACACTTCCGCCGAGCAGCGCAGACCATGATGAATCTCGGGGTCAAGCTTTCGCAGCATCTTGCCCTTGACGATCCGAATTTCCTCGACCGGGTAATACATCTTGAGCAAGTCGTCGCTTGAATACCCGAAGGCCTTCAGAAGAATAGTCGTCGGCATTTTCCGCCGACGGTCGATGCGCACATAGAGAATGTCGCGAGCATCGAACTCGAAATCCAGCCACGATCCGCGATAGGGAATGATCCTGGCGGAATACAACACCTTACCGCTGGAGTGCGTCCGACCCTTATCGTGCGTAAAGGATGCACCGGGAGACCGATGCAACTGGCTTACCACGACACGTTCCGTGCCGTTGACAATGAAGGTTCCCCGCTCGGTCATGAGCGGAAGCTCGCCGACGTAGACTTCCTGCTCTCGGACGTCGAGCACCTTTTTCTTGGAACCCTTATCTTCCTTGTCGAACACGACCAGGCGTACCCGGAGCTTCAGCGGAACGGCAAAGGTCATCCCCTGTTCAAGGCATTCCCGCTCATCGTACTTAGGGGTGCCGAGCGTGTAGCTCGTAAACTCCAAAACGGCCGTATTGTTGTAATCCGGAATCGGAAAGACGCTCGCCAGGGCTGCCTGGAGCCCATGATCTTTACGACGTTCCGGCTCAACCTCCCGCTGAAGGAATTCTTCATAGGAGCGCTTCTGGATCTCAATAAGATCAGGAATTTCGATGCTACTATGAATGCGAGAGTAGTCTTTCCGCTCGATGAACTCTTGCAGAGTCGTTTCGGACATTCGCCGGTCCTCCACTACAAATGGTCAGGCCTGGGCACCCGCATTTGGCAGGCACCCACAGATACTAAAGACTGGTCAAATCGAGGCTACTTAATCTCGACCTTGGCACCGCTTTCTTCGAGCTTCTTCTTCATAATGTCGCATTCTTCCTTCGTGACACCAGTCTTCACGGGCTTTGGCGCACCTTCGACCAGATCCTTTGCTTCCTTCAAACCGAGGCTGGTGAGTTCGCGGACGACCTTAATGACTTGGATTTTCTTGTCCGCCGGAGCAGACACGAGCACGACGTCGAACGCTGTCTTCTCCTCGGCTGCCGCTGCTGCACCACTACCTGTTGCGGGAGCGGCGACGGCGACCGGTGCGGCAGCAGTAACGCCGAAGCGGGCCTCTAACCCCTTCACGAGTTCAGCCAAATCGAGCACACTCATCGTCTCAATTGCCTTGATCAACTCTTCCTGTGACAATTTTGCTGTTGTCGTTGACATGTCCCCTTCTCCTTTTCGTTTGTCCTGAATGGCTGCAATGACTCTCACAAATTTCGACAAGACCGCACTGAGCGTATACACCAGGGCACGCGCCGGTCCCTGCATGGCCGACAACAACATCGCAATGAGGACTTCCTTCTTCGGTAGCTTCGCGACAGCCGCCAATTCAGCCGGCTGCACCACCTTGCCCTCCAACACACCGATGGTGATCTTAATCTTCTGTTCGCGCTTCTCCGCCAGAATAAAATCCCGAAGGATCTTGGCCGGGAGCACCGGATCGTCATAGCCGATCACCAACCCTGTTGGTCCCTTGAGGTACGTCTTCACCCCAGAAAGGATCGTACCCTCAGTAGCACGGACAGCCAACGTATTCTTGACGACCTTGTATTCGGCTTTGGCACCTCGCAATAGCTTGCGAAGTTCCGTGACCTGGTTTACGGAGAGCCCGGCACTTTCGGTGACAATGGCAAGCCGTGCACGACCAAATGTCTCCATCAATTCCGCAACCGCCGTCGCTTTCTCGTCCCTATTCATAATCGAACCCTTCCCCTTCCGCGCGGCAACACCCCGACTAACTCCATTCCTTGGCTAACGCAATGGCATCGAGCTTGACGCCAGGCCCCATCGTGCTCGAGAGAGTCGCACTCATCAGATAGCGTCCTTTGCACGAGGCAGGCTTTGCCTTGATCACCGCCTCAAGAACCGCCGCCGCGTTGTCATAGAGCTGCTCAGGCTTAAACGACACTTTCCCGACAGGCACTTGAACGATCCCGGCCTTTTCAACTTTGTACTCCACACGGCCTTTCCGAATTTCTGACACGGCCTTGCCGACATCAAAGGTGACGGTCCCGGTCTTCGGGTTAGGCATGAGGCCACGGGGCCCCAGCACCTTTCCGAGCTTCCCGACGGCCGCCATGAGATCCGGCGTCGAGATGGCGCAATCGAAGTCCATCCATCCGCCCTTGATCTTCTCCATCAGGTCATCGGACCCGACATAATCAGCGCCGGCTTGCCGCGCTTCCTGCTCTTTCTCGCCCTTGGCAAAGACCAATACGCGAATCTTCTTCCCCGTGCCATGCGGCAACGAGGTCGTGCCACGGACCATTTGGTCAGCCCGCTTCGGATCAACGCCCAGTCGAAGCGCCAGATCGACGGATTCATCGAACTTGGTGTAGGCCGACCGCTTCACCGCGTCGACCGCCTCGCGCAAAGCATAGGCCCGAGGCTCAAGCTTTTCTGCTGCCGCTCTCATCTTCTTTCCCATTGAGCTCCCTCTCTTTCTTCAGCATTCGGCAAAGAAGGCGGGCCTCACTCGTGCGCATTGTTTTCACCCGCCCGCGCCCCGAGCGCGCCTGGACACGCTCTTAACCCCGGCGAGCACTGTTTCATCCTGCCTGTTCTGCGAGCACAGCCGCCCATCCAATCCGCCTCGATTACCCTTGAACCACCACTCCCATGCTGCGCGCCGTCCCTTCAATAATCTTGATCGCCCCTTCGAGATCGACGGCATTGAGATCCGTCATTTTCTTTTGCGCGATCTCACGTAACTGCGCCTTTGTGATTTTCCCGACCTTGTCTTTCTGGGGAACGCCTGATCCCTTAATGACTCCCGCTGCCTTTTTCAAGAGGTCGGACGCCGGTGGAGTCTTCATTACAAAGGTAAACGACCGGTCCTTATAGACCGTAATGACCACCGGGATGATGCTATCGCCCTCTTTTTGTGTTTTCGCGTTGAACTGTTTGCAAAATTCCATGATGTTGACGCCGTGCTGACCCAGCGACGGCCCGACCGGGGGAGCAGGGTTTGCTTTCCCGGCTGGAATCTGCAACTTAATCTGTGCCGATACTTCCTTGGCCATGTCCTACACTCCTACGCGCGTTCGACCATTTCGGAGGTTAAATCCGCTCCACTTGCAAAAACCCAAGCTCCACCGGAGTGGA
>Ga0193713_1000705_pt1 | contig 11171 bp, 6 predicted proteins | sample H3a2metaG_FD_143054 | JGI IMG/M metagenome (GOLD analysis project Ga0193713, IMG submission 143054) | Soil microbial communities from a riparian zone of the East river system, Colorado, United States - H3a2 | ecosystem: Environmental > Terrestrial > Soil > Riparian zone | place: USA: East River... | reverse complement strand
TGGGCGTCGGCGTAGGGGTCGGCGCAGGGGTTGGTATTACAGCAATAGCTGCTCGCAAATCAGGTCGCGGACCGATATGTTCTGCGGTATTCCCTTGCTGAGGGCTCCCGGTCTGCACCAGGATCTCTCTTATCTCGACGGGGTTCAGTGGCACTCCAAATCGGTTCAGCTCTATGCCTTGCAGATTGATAGCCGCGCCTGCCACAATCGGTCCAGCACCAGACGTGCCGCCAAAATCTCTCTTGTACCAAAAATTGCGGTTATCCTCGTCATCCGGATTCTTGTAAAAATCACCAATGCCTGTAGTCATGACCTCCTCTCCCCAACCTTGTACATCGAGGCGGTCACCGTAGCAGGAATACCCTAAGCGCTGGCGGTCAAGACGGCCGGGTGCCCCTCCAGCACCAACCAGGATCGCTCCGGAGTCCCGGAAGGTTCGATCAAACAAGTTGCCGCAGGCAGCTTCGTCCAGGTTCACACCCCCGTTTCCGGCTGTTTCCACTACCGTAATACCATTCGCCACCGCCATTTGAATCGCATCGAAGACCGAAGAAATGGCTTCGAGCGGCCCACATCCGACCTGATCATCACCACATGCACCTCCACATACAGGAGTTTGGTTCTCGATGAGGATTACATCTCCGGCGGACCCGTCTTCTACGGCGAGCATAATTGCATTTTCTGGGCTATACCCGAGGACCCTGGTTAGAGTAGGGGCTAAGCCGACGTCGGCCCCCCACGAGATGCCGGTAACACCTTTAGCATCGTTGTCTGCTATCACTTCGCCAAGAACAGCAGTACCATGATCATCATGAAAAGTATCAGGGGCTGAATCTCCCGGATTCAGCAGCAAAGGGACTCCATTAGCTTTGCTTAGATCTTCGTGCGTTTGGTTCCAAGTATTATATTCAACGTCATATAATTTGATACCATTGCCGTTGCCTCCGGGAATCGTCGCCGAAAAAATCGCATCGATGCCGTCGGGAGCCGGACCGAGATAACGTTGAGCCGGTGTGAAGTCGGGTGTAGTACGAGTAGTCGCTGGCGGCGGCGCTGCTAAGGGAGCCGGTTCGGCGGTTTCTACACTATCGAGCCTCCTGAGATTCTCAATAAAGGTAGCGGCATCAGCGCCAGGTTTCAAAGTGATCTGAAACCACAAATTCAAGTTTGGCAGAAGTTTTCTCGAGGCTTGCTCTCCAGTAGCCCTTAGCCGATCGATCTCCTCCTCCGGCAAAGTAAAAAGCCGCGTGATGCGTCCTACTGAGTTCGAGAGATCTGGAGGCAGCGGCCTCGAAGGCGGATGCACGTCAGTACCTTCTTTAAACTTAACCTGTATAATCTCTGACGAGAATCCCCGTGGAATTGGCGCAGAGGCTGTAGTAGAAGAAAACAGAGCGACGACGCCAAGCGTTGCGAGGGCATTTTTCCAACTGTAAATGGATTTTGCTATTATTTTCACGGGTTTTTCCATTCGTTTTTGCGATTGATTGTTCTTTGCGAATTAACCCTTCGCAGTTTTTCCCGAACGGGAAGAATGTCAGGAGCGTAAGTGGAACTGCTGGCAAACTTGGTGCGAGGCCGAGGATGATTTCCCGGCGGGAAGAAGTCAATACACTTTCTTCCTGGTGAAAATAGCTCCTGCTAGAACGGTTGTTACCGAATCGCTGGTTCGAGTTCCAGAAAAGCAGTTTCACGAGACAAAACACGACTGCCTGGAAGTCGTTTCTTTTGCATTGGCTTGCGTTGTCTTGCGCCGACCGTAGAAAACGACCGTGATGCGCTTGAAGATTTTGCTTGTGGCGCGCTGGCCGAATCGCGTAGGAACGAAAATCCAGCTTTCGGCGTCTCGCCGCCATTTTGCAAGAACTTCGCCCGCTAATTTTCGGAGAAGAATGTAAGCAATGGGAGTGCGAGCGTCTTTCAGTCGGTTGGGCTTATTTCGGCCGGCTCTTCTGTGTCTGTATCTCGACCCAAAGCTGGAGCGACGCCCCGCAGGTTGCTGCGCTGGCTTCGGCGGCTGGCGAATCCAACGTGTAAAGAGCCTTTTCAAAACACGTTTCAAAGGATCGTTGACAGACTTTCGTGCCCTTGGTAGAAACGGGGGCCTAATGCCAGAACTCCATCGGACCGTGTGCCACAACAAGTCCTGCAAATTTGTTATCGGTATGCGGCGCGCGAGAGGGAATCATTCTCACCCTCTCCAGTCTCCACTAAGAAGATGAAAGAACAGCCAAGGAAACCTTCACGTGCTTTTGCCCTTCCAGTTACATTTACGTTCGCCCTGATGTCCGTCTCTGGACTTTTTCCCGGCACTGGGCAGACAGCGCCTGCCGCGGACATCATTTCGAACGGCCCGGTTAGTACTGTTAAGGGCAGCGACGCGATCAATCCGCGTCCTGGTACTCAAGGTAGCGGGGCACAGTTCAACTCGCTGTTCTATGTATTACCCGGGGAAGGCGAGGCAGGGGAAGAGGGCCGTCCGTCAAGGCATAAGCTCCCCGATCAGCCGTTCTTCATCGCTTACGAGAACAGTGCCCGCCCCGTGCAATCGAGTGACTGGTGGACAGGCGTCGGGCTTCAATGGTACATTCCTCAGCGGGATGACGGCTGGGCTAGCACCTATAACGAAGGTGTTATCCGGACGCGGGCATTCATCAGCGAGCCGTTCTTTTGCCAATTCGTCGATTTCGACGGGCGGAACCTCAGTAGCGATCCGCCGCTTCCACCGCCACAAGGTTTCCGGCTTTGGAACCAGAACGCAATCGCAGTCAAGACCGACGGCAAGGACCCTAACCACCCAAATAACCCGTTCAATGCCAGGTTTAACATTGTTGATCGCGCATTCCTCGCGCCCGAAACCCAGGCAGTGGTGACTGTGGGCTTGGAAAACGTACATCCGATCGGTACGACCAAGCCAGCGGGCCCGCCTTGGACCAAAGTGCGTGTCCGAAAACACACGGACTGGGGCGTCGTACTTGCCTACACGGATAACGGCAATCAAATGGAGATCACCATGGCCAATGGGTCACCGTGCACCTGGCTAGAGCGAACTCAGGGACAGGCAAACTTTCTCGTATGGGCCGGTGGAGCGTTGGGTGATGGCACTCCGCCTACAGTGTGGCAAAACGAGAATGGTGTGCTTGGACTGACAATAAACACTCCGTTCAATCCGGACAACGGTATTCCACAGATCATATCAAAGGCAGCATACCTGGTCATTGCCGACCAAGGGACTTGGACCCGGACCGACGCGAACGACGGCAAGCAGTCACTGTTCACGAACAGCACGGCAACGAAGGTGGTGGTCCTTGCCATGCCGCATAACATCAGGTTGGACGACGCGGAACTAAGACGAGTCGCCAACGTGCTGAAGCCCTTTGCGTGCCGAAAGATCGTTGATTCGCGGGTTGACTATCCCCCAATTCCGCAGTCTACGCCTTCCGTCATCGTGGGCAATGAGACGGTCACATTGGGATATTCCCCAACAGATCACCGTGTGGCTTTGCAACTTCGGGTTGAAACGCAGCCGTTTTTACCTGGAAATTGCCCCGCCACCGACACCGGCCAGTTGCTGTTTCCGCATCAGGTTAAGTCGTTGCACCCCGGCCAAAGAGGGCAGCTGAACTCCAGGTACATTTGGCACAGCATCAAGGGGCCTTTGACGTTTTACAAAGGCAGCTCATTTGTGCAGTTGATTCAGACAAATGGGTTCTTGCCGTTTTTTCCAAATCAGGCGGTCGAATCGGATTTAAGAAATCCGCTCCCGCCGTCGCAATTGGCGGTGGACGACATTTACGAAGCGATGCGCACCTGGTTCTACCAGCAGGAACCTGACCCGAGCTCTAACTGGAATTCGTTTGTGCGTAGCATAGGCGTCTACGACAACCCGCAGTTCAACACGTATCAGCAAGGTCTCTCCACTTTGATCGAGTCCCTCATGATCGCGGATCAGCTAGCGCGTGCCACAAAGCTAACAGGCAATGATATGTCCACAAACAACGTGAACGCTTGCCTGTGTAAACCCAAGAGGCAGGTCGCGGCAGAGATGCGCGATTACATTCTACAGACACTCAAAGAGTTAGTCGGACAATGGGCGGACGTTTATACGGCTCAATTCATGCAGTATAACCCGACTTTCAATACGACCTATGGTTTTCCGGCGGGGTACGGCTCGGTTCAGGATCTGAATGACCACCATTTTCATTTTGGATATTTTCTGCGAGCGGCTGCTGCGATCGGGCGCTACGATCGACCATGGCTCGACCAGTACCTGCCGATCTTTGACCAGTTGCGCAAGGATGTCGCAAACTACGACCGGAACGACGTCACTTATCCGTTCCTGCGAAATTTCAGTCCGTTCTACGGCCATAGTTGGGCAAATGGCACGAGCCAGGGTGGCGCCGACCAGGAATCGACGAGCGAAGCTACCAACTTTGCCGCGGGTCTCATCGAGCTTGGACTTCTCCTGGGCAACAACGAGTGGCGCGATATGGGCATCTACATGTACGAGCAGGAGATACTGGCAGCAGAACAATATTGGTTCAATCAGGATGCAACACTTAGCGATGTACCACCGCGGCCACCGATTGATCCGAACGACATCCGCTACAATGGCAACTGGCCGGATCAGTTCGTGACCTATAGAGGGCCCGATGGCGGCGTCTGGCATACGACCATAGTTGGCATCTTGAATCAGAGATTTCTTAAACGTGAGACTTTCTTCGGCGGCGCCGATTCGAACTACTTCATCCATACCATCCCGATGAGTGCCAATACGCTTTACGTCAGCAGGAACCAGGATTGGCTCAGGGCGACGTGGCAGCAATATCTGCTGGATACCGGTGGTGCCAATTTCAACGGCGAAGTTGAAACCTTCATCGCAGCCTTGCAAGCGCGGCTGCCTGCGAGCGGCCAAGGTATTACCGGAACCGGGCTTACCGCTGCGCTCCAACGCCTCGCGCGAGTGCATACTTTCAAGTTTTACGGAACCAATGCCATGGCTAAATACTGGGCGTATACTAACGCAGCATTGGGACAAGTGGATACGTCGATTGTTGCCGACATTCCGGCATTCGGGGTATTTAAAGATGCTGGCACATCAGAAAACCGTTTCGTCGCGTACAATTCTACCAACCAATCCATCACGGCCACTTTTAAAAACCGGGTAACGAACACTATTGTCGCTACTTTCTCGGTGCCGGCGCGGAGCATCGTCAGTAAGTCGTCGGCCGGGCAAACCTTTCAATTCACACCCAGCCAGATCACTCCTCCTGCATCCCGGCTTTATCTTCAACCCACGACGAGCCCTACGCCCCTGCCAATGATCGGACAACTCAGCAGCACCCCGGGCACGTGGCTGCCAACTAATGGAACCTTTCCGTACCCAAGGTTGTCTAATGACATCAGCAGGATCATGCCGTCGCTGAGCATCGTGCCGATTGCTACCGGTATCTGCTCGGATCTTGATTTACCGGGGAATCCGAGCGGTCCAAATGGGGGAGATCAGAACTGTAGGCAAAGCAACAAAGCGTACGCCGAATGGACTGGCACGTTCAGCGGTAATCTTGTCGGTGCGAGGCCATTCACCCAAATGACGATTTACACCGACCCAGCGCTTCACATCGGTTGGGAGCAAGATCCGAGTATGCGGTCCAACACACACGTAAGAGTCGAATATTATTTTACTAACCCTCCGCACCCGAATCCCGACAGGGTCGAGGTGTTGACCTTGTCTTCGCCTCCAGGAAACACTTTTGTGATGGAGAAAAACAAGATGACTCCATACTACGCCGGCTGTTACTCCGACAGAACGAATTTTGGTTTATGTAACGGAAACCAATCGGGTCTGTATGTGTTGTCTATTCCGGCTCTCGCCTTCGAAAAGATTAATCTCGACAATCGATTTGAAGTCCCTAACTGTGACCCCACTATGGCCAACTGCTACAGAGGGGCGGCGCCGTTCCCGAGCAGCGTGACATGCGGCACATTTAAGGTGCAAGTGTACGGCCAGGCCGGTGCCGACCAAGGGGCAAAGAAACCCATCCCTGTGTCGGTCGGTACGTCGCCACTGTTGAACAGAGCATCCTGGATACAGCCGCCGTACGACGGTGGCTCGTGCCCTCCGTAGCGATAAATTTGTTCGTTTCCGTTTGCGCAAGCTGAAGCAACGCGACTAACTTAAGTTCCGTGTTCAGCTTGACCATGCTCGGCAGCGGGCGCGCGGGAAACCTTGGGAAGTCTCACCATGAACGTTCAAGTGGGCTTATCTAAAATCTAATAGACAGAACGGCCCGCACTTCCGTACGCTCGCCGTTTCTAATGCCCGATCACACTCAGGATTTCTCCAATTTATGAGGAAATTTCTGCAATCCTCAGCCGTCAACCCTGTTCGGCCCTACACTTCCGGACGACTGGGATTTAGTTGCAGTGGGGGACTTCAGCGGCGACGGCAAGCCTGATTATGTGCTTTCCAACGGCCGTCAAACCCAGATCTGGTATATGAACAACAACATTGTCCGAGACCTCGGGCCCGGACCGAATTTGCCATTATTGCCATTTCCGTTCCGCATAGCGGGAGCGGCGGATTTCGATTGTTCACGCCGCTGGAGGGTTCGCGGAATCCGTCAGTGTTTTAGTTTGTTAGCCTTCGCGGTTTGCCAGTTGATGTAACTTTAGAAGCGTTACCGCCGGTCATGGGATTCGCTCATGAGACCCAGATCACACGGAGCCAAAGGATCTATCACCCAATGGGACATTAAAGGAACAAATGCATAGCTTTGAAAGGTAAGAGGACCAGCGCAGCCATTGTCACACTCGTATTGTCTATCGTTGCGTGTTGGATGCTTGGTGCCGATCCAACTACTCAGTTGGGCGGCAAGGCCACTTCAGCGACCAACAGCTTACCGACCGCACCACCCGCGGTCAGCGGAGCTACCAGTAGCTTGGGCGCTCCGACCCAGTCTGATGGAAAGCTCAAGCTTGTGGTGGTCCTGTTTCGTCACGGAGTGCGTGCGCCGCTGGAGACGTTTGGTAAAAATGCTGGTGAACACTCAAAGGATCCGTGGCCAGACCTCATGGCGTGGGGCGTTGACCGCTGGGGCGATCTGACGCCGCAAGGTTCCATCGCAGTAAAGGCTCTGGGTGCCTACTATGGGAGCTATTATTCAAAGAACGCATCGCCGAACGCCTTTAAGGCCTATCTTTGGGCAGATTCTCAGGATCAGCGAGCGATAGCAACCGCGCACGCGCTGAGCAAGGGGATGGAAGGCGCCGGTGTTAATGCTCCGGTCGACTATGTTAAACCTGCAGGTACCACAGATCCGCTGTTCCATCCGTTCACGGCGAATTGCGGTACACCAAGCCAGGACAAACTAAACGGAATCGTAGCCAGTATTAAAGCGAAGTGTCCCGAGTGGCAGGATTCATTCAAGGATCAGCTTGGCCGGCTCGACCAGGATGTCCTCGCTTGTAAGAATGAGTGCGGGGATAATCCATGTGAGCCTTTGAATTGCGTTAGTTGCTTTAAATTGCCGAGCCCAACTTCGACCCCGACCACGCGCCCTGCGTCTCCCATCAAGTGGAACGGACCGTTTTCCTATGCTTCAAGCGCGACGGAAGCGTTCCTCCTGGAATACGCCAATCGCATGAACCCGGCATGGGGCAGGGTAAAGGTTGACGAGCCTGGTTCTCCTCAACTCGCTTACTTGCTGCAACTTCATGAATTCTACTTTGACAAGACTGAGCGAGAACCATACTTGGCCGGTATTCTGGGCGCCAATCTCGTTCGAGAGGTTCTCGACCAATTAAATCGCAAGGCTGGCCTAAAGTCGCCCATCGACGGAAAATGTCCCCGGGCGAATCCGGACAGTCAGTTTGTCGGATTAGTTGGTCACGATACCAATTTGGCCAATGTTCAGACGCTGCTAAACGTCAAATGGAATTTCGACGACGCGCGCTTGCCTCCTGACATGCTTGAACTTCCCGCCAACGATGCACTTCCCGCGGGCGCGCTGGTGTTTGAACTGCGTCAGACGAGTCCATCTGATTACAGCGTTCGCATTCAATATGTCACGCAAAGCCCCAACCAGATAAGAAACGCGCCCCAGCAGGCCGATCCATTTCGTGTTAAGACTACGTGTGGCGATACAAAGGAGAGTCCATGCGAGATGTCGCTGCGAGATTTTAATCAGCTTGTGACGAATGCTATTCAAAACTACAAGCCGTTCCTCTCGCGTTGTCGGGATGCCAAGCAGGTTTGTCCTTAGATTTGCGCCGCAGCGCAGTAGGCATGACCACAGACTCCAGCGCCATCGGCGTGCAGACCATTGCCCGGTCCTACTTCTGCCCGCTGCCATACAGCGTCAGAACGAATTCAACGAATGGCCAATGGATGGTCAACGCGGTAGCGACGCTCGAAAGTTACAACAAAGGCATGCTAACACTCGACCGCGGCCAAGAGCGCAGTTCGTGTCTTTGTCTCAGTCCAGTTTCACTGCCGATTCCAGTTCCATAAACGCAGTCAATTTTTCATCGACGTGCGCAGACGAAGCGCTTTCCGTCGCTGCGATGCGCATCAGCAATCCAGATCGGGCCGCGTGGATTGCGAAGGTTGAGCGCTAGCGCAATTCTTACGGTGTCGGGCGAGGGAGGGGTGTCGGGCGAGGGCGGGGTGTCGGAATTACTCGCGGAAAGTCGAACATTGATCGTAGGTCCCCAATCGCGGGACTATTAGTCGGAAAGTACGGAGCGTTGGATGCGGAAATCGGATTTGGCAAATTGTCGCGGCTGCGTGAAGACAGGGGCAGCAGATTCCAATTCCATTCGATGAATTTCAAAATCGAGGCGTGATCGGCATACGTGTGATCGACATGACCTCGCCTGGCATATGGCGAAACTGCGATCAGCACGGTGCGCGGACCATCCCCAAAAAAGTCGATCGGCTGAATATATCCCGAATCATATAGGCCGCCGGCTTCATCGAATGTGATCAGGATAGCCGTATCGCTCCACAACTGGCCGTTTGCCCTCACGGCGTTCACAATCTTGCGGACGAAGGCCTCGTGTAACGCAGGCGTCGAGGTGCCGGGGTGGCCATCGACTAACGAGTCTGGTTTAATGAATGAAATCGCCGGCAGCTGGTTAGTAGCAACGTCTGAATAGAAGTTCTCTAAATCGACTAGGTTTTGACGCAGAGAGGTTGTCATGATCGAGGTGGCATACTGGAAGCCATTACAAATCGAGCAGTAAAGCAAGTTCTCTGGCCGATTATGAGCCGCCACGTTGAAGCCGCCGCCATAGTACCTCCACGGAATGGCGTTAGCTGAAAGGGCATCGCCTATGGTCGGGATTGTCTGTGGTCCAATAGAATACGCAGGGCCAGCCGGGAATTCGTTAACGTCCTGGTTGCTGATGATTGTTCCGCTTGTGGTGTAATAGGGGTAATCGTTGTTCACCTGATACCAGTGGTTTGAGTCGCAATCCCCGTTATTGAACGGCGGGTACGGCAGCGCGTGCAGGTAACTCATGATGGGCTGGACACCTGGCTGGGTATCGTCGGAACAGTTCGTGAAACCCACACCTGCGTTTCCATCGATCATGTTGAAGCCGTCGTTATTGTAGAAATTGTTGGTGCCGGACCTCGGATTGGGATCTTCGATCAGATTTGCAGCCGGCATTGCTGCATTTCCGTTCGCGTCTGTGAAGAAATAGACATCGCCCGTGAACAGGAATTGCGCATTCGGGCCGGTACCGCCCATCACCGGCTGATGATAGTTGTCGCTTATCGCGTAGTTCTCTGCCAGATCCAGAAAATACGGGAAATCGCCCTGAGCCATATTGTAGTAGCCCATTGGCACCCCGCCCTGGAAGGTATCCTGCTCTGTCATGGGCGGATTGGTGGTCGCCCAGCCTACCGTAATCGCCACCCACACGTAGAGGTCGCTTTTGCAGCCGCTGGGATTCTGCGGGTTGATGTACGCAATCGAACAATCGGACTGTTGCCACGTCTGGTAAAAACGGTGCACCGGATCGCCGGTGTTGCTCGTGTAGGTCGTGTTCGCGATTGTGTCGGCCAAACCCGGCGGAAACGGCGGTCCACAATTGGTCAGTTTAGAAGCCCCTACGAGCGAGTAAGGCCCGTTAGGGAGGTCGGACGGATACCGGCAATCAGGCACGGGAGGTGGGTTGCTCATTCCCGGAGCGGGCGGTTGGCCTGTGCCACGGGCCGAGAGAAGCCCCTGCGATGTTGGATCAAGCCCAATGTCGGTGCAGAAAATCGAGGCGAGTCTGCACGGCCCGACTGGTAGCGCGGGGCTGATGGTGGTGTTTGGCTGCGGCAAAGTCGGGAAAGCAACTGTTTGCGTGGGGCTGATCTGATACGTGGTCGTATCAGTCGCTTGTTGCTGTGCCGCCAGAGCAGCGTTTGGTCCCGGGTCGCCATTGTTTAACACAATGCCTTGGGACAGGAGATTCCATATCAGTTGCGAACGCGATGGCACATAAGTGCCGAACACGTTATCGAAACTGCGATTTTCTCCTACTACAACAATGAGATGACGAATTGGCGAGCGCGGATCGCCAAGTGTTGGGAGAGAATCCCTGCTCTGCGCGCCAACGGAACGAGCTTTTCTGTCGAGATTGGCTGGTTTGGCTGCGAATATAGCCAGGCAGACTGCGATTAAGATCAGAGAAGATGCGATTGTGGTTCTCATAGGATTCGTGTTTGACCGACCGATAATGCCGATATCGCTTCAACTAGGCAATGCCGCTTTAGTTCTGCTGTGTAAATTTATCGGAGTCCCGTCTTTCGCCGGATCATCTACCATCCGGCAATCAAAAACGATTTATGTGCGGCGCTGCGACGCGAGCGCGGCGGTTGCGGAAGTGTCAATAAAAGGTCAATGGGTCGCCATGATTCCGCGAAACTCTAGAGATCCTAAGATCCAGTCTAGTCCGCCGCTTTCGCGGCAGCCATTCCTAATGCTTGGTTTAAATGAAACGATTCCGATGCGGTGTAGCAAGCTTAATTTGCAGACAGATCGGCGATTCGGGCGGTCACTTCATGCTTTCAGCCTGGGTGCTGGGAAATAATCGCTTGCAGTCTCAGCAAGGCCGGTTGGAGTTGGGACTGCGTCTCAGCGATTGTTTTTCGGACAACTTCGGACAGACAGACG
>Ga0193713_1000702_pt1 | contig 11174 bp, 11 predicted proteins | sample H3a2metaG_FD_143054 | JGI IMG/M metagenome (GOLD analysis project Ga0193713, IMG submission 143054) | Soil microbial communities from a riparian zone of the East river system, Colorado, United States - H3a2 | ecosystem: Environmental > Terrestrial > Soil > Riparian zone | place: USA: East River... | reverse complement strand
GCAAGCTTGATAGTTTCTGCGAGCGTAAAGTTTCGACCGGTCGATACGGGACAGTTATTCCTCTCTGGAATAATGCGGCTGCCCGCGCCGTCAAAGACGCACAGATGGGGATTGCTCAGGAAATCGTGAGGCAGCCAGCTAATCGTAAACGCTTCAAATTCCCGATTCCTATATCTTCGTAGTTTGAAACCCGGCGTCAGCTTGGGCTGCTTATTATCGGCAAGAACTCGAATGACAGAGATAAACGAGTGCGAAAATTCCGGGTGGTTCCCGCGATCTTCGTAAGCAAAAGGAATGATGAAATACCGCTCGCGCGTGTTACTGCCCTCACCAAGGCGGGCCGAGACTTTGGCTTTGATACGATCTACGATTTGTGTGTAGAGGGGCACATCATAGTTCGAAAAATCCACATCTGCCTGCGCGACGACGGGCAAAGTAAAAAGTAAGATGAAGGTTCTGAAAAACATATCGACAAATTACCAGGAAACGACTCCGATTAGAAGTCCCTGGTAGGTGGGGGTCTCGCCCGCCAAGTCGGGCATCCTGCCCGACTGAACTTGCCAATCCCGACATTACATCTTCAGGGGAGCAGCCATCCCGCTACTGCAACCACTGGATCGACATTTAGTCCGTGATACCTCTATAGGAAGTGGATCGGCCGCTCCGCTCGAAAATTCGCCGTGGCGAAGGGTGTATAAAGCAGTACCGCCGTTAGGCGCAGCTGCTTTTTCCGATGGCACTACTTCGGCGGCAGTTGACACCCGCCCCGGGGTAAGAAATGGCAAAGCGGCGCGAATTTCGGGGCGCACCGTTTATGAGCGAAACGCAGTATTCTTTGCTAGGCAGGACGTCTTTTCGATCTTGGGACGAGTAGCAGAGATCTCTCGCGGAAATTCTACTTCCTTGCTCGCACCTGCGCGGCCTGAAACGCCTGCCAGGCATTCCAAGCGCGTTCCCAGTTTTGTTTCTCCGCCCAACATTGCGCTTCCAGGAAATGAAAATAAGCCGGGGAGCTCGGCCACTCGCTAAAATGACGGGCGGTGAGGAGGGCATCATCGACTTGACCATTCTGTATCTGCGCGCGATAAAGTTCATAACCAATGCCGTAGTTATTGGGCGCAGCGGCGAAGCGCTTTTCCAGATCTTGAAGAGAGAAATTAGTGGCGACGCGCGGAAGCGCGACCGGTTCGCCGTATCTCTGGATCAACTCGTAGCCGGCACGAAAATCATTCTTGCTGGCCTTGTATCTCGCCATGCCAAGCCAGGCATAACGAAGCCAGTCGGGATGGTGCTCAACGGCCTTGGAAATCTCCTCGGGGTCGCCGCGTTCGGACCAAAAGGCGAAGAGCGCGAGTTTTTCTGTTTCACTGAACGATTGCAAGTTCGGGTCGTTTCTCAACAGTTGCGCGAGAGCGCGATTGAAAGAAGCGTCGGAAATGCGGTTGAGATAGGGCAGCGCTAAATCGTGTTCGCTAAGTCCAATTGCTTCCAGAATCGGGCTGACTTCTGGACTCCTAAGCGAAGCGTCGCTTAGCATGCTTGTGTAAACTTCCGATCGCAGAGGTCCAGCTCTGCGTAGCGCCTCACGCCACGCTGTCACGGCCAACATCGGACGGTACGGCAGCCAGGCGTTTCCTTCGGCCAGCGGAACTTCATAAGCGATCGGCTCCAGAAAGCGCGCCCGGCGGAAATCATCGACTGCGTTTTGCGTCTGTTTTGAGTTCGACTTCGGCGATAGCGCGCGCAGAGTAAAGCTGCCAATTAAGAGGCGCCCATCGAAGCGCGCGAGTTGTCAGAGCGATTGTTTCACTAAAATTGCGCTCCCAGCTGGTTTATCCACCTCCTTGGCGAGCTCCGTTTTCTTCACCTCATTGGTTTGGCAATAGCCGCGCCTTTCACAGAACGAAAACAGCGTGCGAAGATCCCGACGAAACGTATTCCGCGTCCCGGGCGCAACTAGGAGAGCCGTCAACCATTCATCAATCATTGAAGCGGTGATCGTGCCGATCTTGGATTTTTCAAAGTCCTTGGCGAACCGACTCAAGCGGAGCCTCAAGTCTCGGCAATAACGGTCGCTGCGTCCCGCTGCTTTGCGTGAATTGATGAGCTGTTCAATTGCATCACTGACACCAACGGATTTCTCCTGCGCTCGCAAATGAGCAAGAGCAAAATCAATTGCCCGATGAATGCTCCAGCCGTATCGAGCGAGCTCCCGGTTAGCGAAAGAGGCCGTGCCAGAATTGATTTTTTGCGTTCGACACTGCTGCGCATAAGTTTGCGCCTCGACTTTTGTACCAAAGAATTTCCGAGACCCGCCGTCCTTAGTTCTGGCATCCACCATCCATGAGTTTTCTCGCTCGGAAAATCGAATGTAAGGCCAGGTTTGCGTCTTTTCGTCTTTTCGGCGGCTTGCTCATGCCAGTTTCACTGGCAGTTAATTGGCAGTTGTGTCAAGTATCTATAGTAGAATACCGCCCTTTTAAGGCGTTGGTTCCGGGTTCGAGTCCCGGCCGACCCACTTATGTTCTAGAATCTCTGTGAGACACCTGCACGCTCTACGTGATTCGCGTTCATTCGCGGCGATTCGTGGTTAAGGCGGCGACCAGATCGCGCAGCGAATTCTTTGGTCGATCCAATCGAAAGATCGACAAACCAGCAGCGCTGGCGGCTTTCCAATCTCTTTCTTGATCGTCGCCGACGTGAAGGACCTGATTCGGTTTCAGCTCGATTAGCTTCAACGCGCGCAGATAAATTTCCGGATCCGGTTTGTCGGCGCCTATCTCGCTGGAGATGAAAATGTGCGCAAAAAACTTCGAGATTCCGAGGTGCTCGAGAATGAACCGCAAGCGCCCATCGAAATTTGAAATCACAGCGAGCTGAAAACGCGGCCGCAGTTGCTTCAATACGTCGGGAACTTCAGGGTAAAGTTCCCAGACGCCGGATTCCGCAAAGTGTTCGTAGGCGATTTCGAAAAAATTATCCCGATCCAATTCACTCAATGACGGCGCAGCCTCGTCAAGCACGAGATCGACCAATTCATGCCACCAACCTTTATCATCATTCTCACGCGGTCCGACGATCGCAGCGCGGGGCGGCATTTCTTTCCAAGCTAAATAAAACGCGCGATCGAGCTGATGCGCATCGAGCGTAAGGCCCACCTCATTGCCCACCAGTGCATAGTGATGGCCGACCGTTCCACTCAAATGAAACAGTGTTCCGGCTGCATCGAAAAAGATCGCTTTCGGCGGTTTCTCTTTGTTGTTCGGGGCCATGAATGCGCTGGCTCGATGGAAGGTTGTTTTGAAGCTAATTGCAACTTTCGCCGGAGCGGTCGTAATAAACCGTTAATTTTGCTTTGCAAAATTGATCGACCGGCGTTGCATGGAGCCTTGGCTATGAACGTCGTTGAGGAGTCGCGGGCCTTGCCGACATGGACCCAATCAACCGGCGAGGAATTGGCGAATAGTATCAGCCACGGGATCGGACTCGTAGGTGCAATCGTCGGCACGCCGGTACTGCTCGTGGCGGCCTTTCATCATGGCAGCACCTCCTTTCTTATCGGTACGATCGTTTTCACCGTAACAATGTTTCTGCTGTATTTGGGATCGACGCTCTACCACGCCTGGCCGCAAACGCGGGTAAAAACTATCCTGCAGGTACTAGATCACTCCGCAATTTTTTTGTTAATAGCCGGCACGTACACGCCGTTAGCGTTGGGTCCCCTTCGCGGCGCGGGAGGCCTGACCATTCTTGGAACCGTCTGGGCACTGGCGATTCTCGGCGTGCTCATGAAGGCGACCCGCGGGCCTTCGCGGCATCAGACGCTAGCGCTGTTTCTTTATCTGGGAATGGGCTGGCTGGCTCTCATTTTTGTCCGGCCGCTTTTGTTGGCGGTTCCGCTTTCGGTGTTGCTCTGGCTTCTCGCCGGTGGAATCGCTTACACGACAGGCGTCTTGTTTTATGTGAGGAAAGGCGCGCGCTATTCTCATTTTGTCTGGCACCTGTTCGTCCTTACCGGCACGGGTTGTCATTTTGCGGCCGTGCTGACCTGCGCGCTCTGACGCATTCTGTTACAGCCGGGCAGAGCGCTGCGCGTATGGGTTGGACAAGTTTGCCCGCGCATCGGATTAATTGGCATGCTGCCGGTTGAGCATAACGATCCAATCAACGCCAAGATTCTCGCGATTTCAGAGGACAAGATCGAGGGATTCATGCGTGAGCCGTTCGATGAAATTGCGCGGCGCTCAGGGGTAGGTGCTGATGTGGTCATGGCGCGGATTGCGGCGATGTTGCGTGCGGGCACCATCCGGCGTGTGCGACAAACCTTGCTTGCGACGAACCTGGCTGAGGGCGCCCTGGTGGCGTGGAAAGTTCCCGAGGACAAGATCGACGCCGCCTTCGCCTGGATGTTTCAGCGTGATCCTTTTTCGGGACACGTCGTATTGCGCTCCACGGACACGATCAGTGCCGGGTCGGACTACAAACTTTGGACTACCGTTAAGGTCCCCCGGGGATTTTCATTGGAAGCGCATTGTAAATTGCTGGCAAAAAAAGTCTGGGCTGAGCGTTTTCGCCTCATGCCGGCGAAAGGAATTTTCACTCTGGGAGTGGGCCACGTTCGGCGGAAAACGATCGAGCCGGGCAGTAAGGCAGATGAGCCGGCAAAAATGAATCCGGTGCAGATGGTCAATCTGAGTGAAGGCGAATGGGATGTGCTGCTCGCACTCAAGCGCGAATTCACTCCGGAAGAGATCAGGCCGTCGCCGTGGGTCGCACGCGCGAAGGAAGCTGGCGTCTCAGTGGAAGAATTCTTTCGCGCAGCGGAAGAATTGAATGCGAAAAAAATCATCGGCCGCTTTTCAACCTTCCTGGAACACGTCAAGCCGTCTGCGGGCGGAGTGCGGGTCACCCGATTCAACGCATTGTTTCACTGGGCGGTGCAGCACGGTCGCGAAATCGAGGCTGGCGGCGAAGTCGGCCGTCACCACATTCTGACGCATTGCTACTGGCGCGAAGCCGGGCCGGAATTCAAGAATGTCAACATTATGGCCGTGGCGCACGGCACTGATAAAGAACTACTACTCGACCACAAGGCAGCTATTGATCGGCATCTTCGCGCGAGCGGCATTCCAGTTTCGTATACAAATGTTTTCTGGGGTGGACGCAGCGAGATTAAGCCGTCGGAAATTTCGCCGCACATTTATCGCAATTGGCTGGCGCAGCAGTCAAAAGGTTGAAAGGTTAAAAGTTAGGAGAGTTATCTGCCTCAGGCCGACGTTTTGAGTTTTTTAACTTTGTAACCTTTTAACTTTTACCGAACAACTCGCGATAAGTCCGATCCAGCTTCCGCAAGAGCGCGATGGCAAATTTTTGGCGATCGACTTGTTCGCCAAGGGCCATCGCCAGGGAAATTGCCCTGCTTTGCAGCTCCGTCGGAAAATCTTCGCGAGATTGATTCACATTGACCCCGATGCCGGCGATGGCCAGATGCGGCGCGTTTTTCTGCGCGCGCATCTCTACGAGCACGCCGGCGACTTTGCGCCCATCGATTTGCACGTCGTTTGGAAGTTTAATTGTAGGGGTGAGAGAAAATTCGTTTTCGATTGCACCGGAAATGGCTTCGGCCGCCCAGGCAGTGAGTTGCGGTGAACTTGGAAGGTCGATCCTTGGTCGCAAAAGTACCGAGAACCAAAGTCCTTTCCCTGCCGCGGATTCCCATCGATTGCCGCGCTGACCGCGCCCGGCAGTTTGATGTTCGGCGAAGACAACGACACCCTCCTTTGAATCTGCATTCGAGATTTGCAAAATCGCATCGCTTGTCGAGCTGGTTTGCTCGAGCACGATGATCTCCCGGCCGATGACGGCGCTGCCGAGGTCGGCCTGCAGTTCATCTCCGACCAGCCGGTCTGACATTTCAGCCGGGAACATGGGACATTTCCAGCCCAATATCGATCGCGCGCGCCGCATTCGTTAGGCTACCGATGGAAATGTAATCGACTCCGGTTGCTGCGATGCGCTTCACGTTTTTCAGAGTGATTCCCCCGCTTGCTTCGAACTGGATGTTGTCGTTCCTCAAAGCGACGGCCTCTCGAATCTGAGCCGGCGTCATGTTGTCCAGAAGGATGACATCTATGCCGTCAACTTCGGCAAAAGCGCGCGCTTGCTCCAGATCATCGGCCTCGACTTCAATACGCATGTTTGGTCGCTCCTGACGAAGCTGCTGAATTCGATCGGCAAAACTGGAAAGTCCTCCGAACGTGGCCAGATGATTGTCTTTTACGAGCACCATGTCGTACAAGCCAAAGCGATGATTAACACCACCTCCTGCAACCACTGCAGCCTTTTCCAATGCGCGGAGCCCGGGTGTCGTTTTGCGTGTATCCAGGATCTTGGCTGGATGGTTTCCAATGGCATCGACAAATTGGCGCGTAAGCGTCGCGATGCCGCAGAGATGTTGCAAAAAGTTCAGCGCGACACGTTCCGCTTTCAGAATCGAACGCGCCAGGCCGCGAACCTCGATAATAACATCGCCAGCGACAACTTCGTCGCCATCCGGCCGAATAATCTGGATGTCTACTGAGGGATCAACCTGCCGAAAAACTTCACCGGCGGCTCCGATTCCCGCAACAATAGCTTTTTCACGCGCAGTGATACGTCCTGTTGCGTGAAGCGTCTCCGGCACGAAAAAATCAGTCGTAATATCACCCTCACCGATGTCTTCCTTGAGAGCTGCGCCAATCGGATCGAAATGGTCTGTCTTCATCGAAATTTGCTGAGGCCTGGCTTGACGAAATGGACCGTCCGGATTCAAAAGTTTCCCGGGGAGCGAAGGACGATAAGCTCGAAACCGGAGCACGTCTATCAAGCGCGGGCCAATAGGAAGCCTCCAGCAGGTTAAAAGGACAAAAAAGATTCGGGCAGCGCACGCTAAGGAGAAACAACGAATATAAGAAAACGTGTCACCACCCGAATCGCCTTAACCTGTTGAGTTAGACAGTTGGTAGCGGCGCGCGTTCAACTTTTTTACGAAAAATCCGTGTCTTAGCGTTAATTTTTGGAGGTCAGGCAATTACGGAACGCCAGCATTCCACCCGGCACTACAAAAGATTCCCCTGGGCTCCGCTCCCTATTCGCGCTGCTTCGTCGCGAACTTCCTGGAGCAAGGATTTGAATTCACACTGTTCCAGCCGCCGGATCAGATTGGGATAATCGGGCTCGATTCGGAGCTCATCGATCGGTACGGGCAGTTCCAAGTCGCAATCCAGATCGACCATTTTTCGGTTTTCCAAAATTTGGTCGCGAGAATTGACAAGTTTCTCGCGAGTTCGCGCGCTTTTCACCTTGTCGATATTGGCCAGTAACGACTCGAGTCCACCGAATTCACGAATCAACGCCGCAGCGGTTTTGCGGCCCAATCCAACTCCAGGGATGTTGTCGACTGAATCGCCGGCCAACGCGAGGACGTCGCCGATAAGGTTTGGTGGAACGTCCCATTTTGCGGATACCTGATCTTCGCCTAGCAAGGCGAATGCGTCCTTGGGCGACGCGAGCTCTGCCTTCGCTGTGGTATAAACCTTAACGCAAGGGCCAACGAGCTGATACAAATCCTTGTCATTAGTTGCGAGCACAACTTCCATCTCAGGTTGTTTACAGGCGGCGATGGCGTAACAACCCATCAGATCGTCAGCCTCGGTGTTTGGTAAGGAAATATTTCGGAAACCCAACAAGGGCGTTAGTTTTTGGATAAAATCGAGCTGCGGGACCATCGGCTTGGGCATCTCCTTGCGCGTCTCCTTGTAGGCAGGCTGGAGCTTCACCCGGCGCTCCGGCATTCCTTCGTCCCAGAAAACTGCGCCTAATTCCGGCTGCAGATGCTTGACCATCAGCCGCAATGTTTTTGTGAACCCGAAAATTGCGTTGGTCGGTTCACCCTTGGAGTTCGAGAGATTCGGGATAGCGAAAAACGAGCGATAAACGTAATAGTGACCGTCGATAAGCAGGAGTTTCATCGCAAAAGGCTGATACTGGATTCTGAATGCATGATACCGGATGATCAAGGCGTGACCGAAGAATGGATTCTGCGTGTTGATGGCAGGGAATACGGGCCGGCCAATATCGAGACGCTACATGAGTGGAAGGCGGAAGGCCGCGTCCTCCCTGCAAACGAAGCCCGTCGCGCGGATACCGAGCGTTGGAGTTTGGCCGCGGAAATTCCCGGCCTATTTAATGAAGAGGCGCTCCCCACAGTCAGCGCCGCGCGGCTGACCCATTCGACAAGTTCAGTGCAACCTCTGCCGCCATTACCGCCTCGCGGCTTCGGACAGATTTTAGCCGACGCGCTTCGAATATATGTAAAAGGTTTTCTTCAATTTCTTTCCCTTACACTCCTGGTAGTTTTGCCTTCGGTCTGCGCGCAGCTGACGGCCATGTGGATGCAGACCGGGAAGGCGTCGGATGCTGATCCACGCGTTCTCGCTGCGGGGGGCTTTGCTTTTTTGATGTTCATTTTCTCAATGGCGATGTGGCCTGTTTACGTCGCCGGCATTCAAATCATTACCGTTGAAATTGCTGCCGGGCGGCGCATCGGATTTTTCGCTGCCCTCAATGACGCGGTGCGGTTCTGGCCGCGCGTCGCGGCGCTGTGCGTCTTCGTCTATGGCGTTTTCTTCTTGCTGATCGTATTTGCGTTCCTGATCGCAGCGATGATTGTCGCCGCGGCCTCTTCGGTGCTCGTGATTCTTCTCGCGCTGGCTTTGCTCGGCCTGCAGGTTTGGATGTTCGGTCGCTTTTTCGTCAATGTCCTTTTCTGGCAGCAATTTGCCGTTCTCGAAAACGCAGGAGTGATCGAGTCGTTGCGCGAAAGTCGAAATCTGGCGCGTAGCGGCCGCGAGCTTCCGTGGTTTCAACGTCCGTTGTGGCGCGGCGTTTTTATTGCGTCTCTCTGGTTTGCGTTTGTGTTGGCGATCGCGCTCGTCTCGGAGTGGACGACGCTTCAGCATTCTCTCAATGAATTGATGACGACACAGGATCCGCAGACGCTTCTGCAAAAACTGACTGAAGCCCAGCAGGCACACGGTTTTGACGTTTTAACGCTCGCCCTAGGGATTTTGCAAAAAATTCTTCAGCCGCTGATCGGGATCGCGTTCGTCCTAATATACATTGACAGCCGAAAGGAGGGCTAGAATTGCCACTCCACAGAGCGGCGCGACTCACGTTACATCAATTGGGGCACGATGGGATACGCTCAATCCACCTGTCGGCTCTGCAAGAGAAGCTGCGCAATCTTGCTGAAGTGACGGCCAATGTAAGCAAGATAAGTAATGAACGAAATGAGTTGAGAACTGATTAGCCAGATGTGACCACCGCGAGTAATGAAGAAATCAGGCCAGATCCAAATCGCGAGCGCGCAGGCGAGGTTGAGGAAAAAAAGTAAAGGAACCAGCACATAAATATTGAACAATTGGTCGGCTCTGGCCCGCCCGTAAAGAGCCCGATCGGCATCGTTACGCGCTTCTGCGATGCGCGCATGAATGAGTCGCATGTCATAGATGAAAAGCAGCCACACAGCGGCCGCATAAGTGGCGCTGAGCCGGAACCACGCCAGGGGATTGTCTAGGCGGCTAAAAAGAATCGCTTCGCCCAATGCGCAACCGATGTAGAAAAAGTTATGCCCAAATTCCATCGGCCAACGAATCAGCGTGAGCGTGTGAATGATTGACCGTGACCAAAAGATAAAGATCACACACAAACCTGCGGCGACATAGAGGAACGAAATCCAATGCCGCATCGTGATAATCGCACGAGCATTATCCGTTAAGAAAAAAAGTGCGACTCCCTGGATAATACTGGCAAGCGTAAGCTCGACGTTGATGACGACCGAATCGAGCTCGCGGCGGCCTTCACTGTGTGGATTCACGATGCGACTCGTAACCGCTCGATGATTGGAATGTCAAGGTACTCGGAATGTTCGCGGCCTTTTGATTTGTTCCGAATCTTTTCTGCTTGGCGAATCGGCGAGGGCGTCGTACTTACAGTCATCTTGATATGGCGGCGAAAACCGAGCAAAAAACCAGCGAAGACAAAGTCACTGCAGCACGAAATAAGAATCTCGACCTGGCGATTCAACAGATCGCCAAAGATTACGGCGAAGGCGCGATCATGCGCCTCGGCGATGAGAAGATTGTCGATATCGATGTCATTCCTACCGGGAACATTTTGATCGATCGCGCGCTCGGCGTCGGCGGATTTCCAAGAGGCAGAGTCGTGGAGGTTTTTGGCCCAGAGTCCTCGGGAAAAACGACCTTAACATTGACCGTAATTGCGCAGGCGCAAAAACGAGGCGGGCTTGCGGCCTTTATCGACGTCGAACATGCGCTGGACCCCGCATACGCAAAAAAGCTCGGCGTGGATCTGGATGATCTGCTGGTTTCTCAACCGAGTTCTGGCGAGGAAGCGCTGCGAATTTGCGAGACGTTAGTGCGTTCCAACGCCCTCGATGTGATTGTCCTCGATTCCGTGGCAGCTCTCGTCACTAGAGCGGAGCTCGAGGGCGAGATAGGGGACACGACCGTTGGCGCGCAAGCACGCTTGATGAGTGCAGCGCTGCGCAAGCTCACCTCCCTCATTTCAAAAGCGCGGACCTGCTGCGTTTTCACAAACCAAATCCGGGAAAAAATCGGCGTCATGTTCGGCAACCCGGAAACCACGCCCGGCGGAAAAGCATTGAAGTTTTATGCCAGTGTGCGCGTCGATATTCGCCGCATCGGCGCGATCAAGCAGACCGATGGTGTTGTTACAGGAAATCGTACCCGCATCAAGATTGTGAAGAACAAGGTCGCGCCGCCGTTCACGGAAGCTGAGTTCGACATCATGTACAACGAGGGAATTTCATCGACCGGCGCGCTGCTCGATCTCGCGTTGGAAAAGCAGATCATCGAAAAACGTGGTTCGTGGATGAACTACAAGGGCACCCAGCTTGCCCAGGGACGCGACGCCGCGAAAGAAGTTTTAAAGAACGACAAGGCCCTGTACGAAGAAATTGAGTCGGCGGTTAAAGCCAGGCTCGACGAAGAAAAGAGCTAGGCCGGAGCAAAGCCATCTTGGCTGTGGGGGCCCGCTGGCACCTTACTTTCCGAGGATCGGCAATTATCTCAGTCGGCGGCGTTAATCACGCC
>Ga0193713_1000698_pt1 | contig 11198 bp, 6 predicted proteins | sample H3a2metaG_FD_143054 | JGI IMG/M metagenome (GOLD analysis project Ga0193713, IMG submission 143054) | Soil microbial communities from a riparian zone of the East river system, Colorado, United States - H3a2 | ecosystem: Environmental > Terrestrial > Soil > Riparian zone | place: USA: East River... | reverse complement strand
ATCCGCCTCGCCTCGCAGCTCGGCTCGAACCTGCGCGGCGTGTGCTACATCCTGGACGAGCCCACCATCGGCCTGCACCCGCGCGACAACCGGATCCTGCTCGACACGCTGGAGCAACTCCAGGCAAAGGGCAACACGCTGGTCGTGGTCGAGCACGACGAGGACACCATCCGGCGCGCCTCGCACGTGATCGATCTCGGTCCCGGCGCCGGAAAGCAGGGCGGCCGCGTGATCGCCGAAGGCTCGGCCGCCGACCTGATGCGGAACGCCGATTCGGTGACGGGAAGGTTTCTCAAAAATCCGCTCATGCATCCGCTGCATCCGCCGCGTCCGGTGACGCGCACCACTCCCTCGCTCGAGATCGCGGGAGCGTCGCTGCACAACCTGAAAAACATCGACCTGTGCGTGCCGCTCGCCAGGCTCAGCGTGATCACCGGCGTATCGGGCTCGGGCAAGTCGACGCTTGCGCGCGACATCCTGTACAGAAATCTCGAGCAGAGGGTCGGCGAGCACAGGAAGGGAAAAGACGCGCCGCTGTTCGGTTGCCGCGCGATCCGCGGTGCGGAGAACATCGGCCGCGTGCTCGAAGTCGATCAGACGCCGATCGGCAAGACGCCGCGCTCCTGCCCTGCGACCTACGTCGGCTTCTGGGATGCGATCCGGCGCCTGTTCGCCGAGGCGAACGAATCGCGCATGCGCGGCTGGAGCGCCAGCCGTTTTTCGTTCAACGTGAAGGGCGGGCGCTGCGAGGAGTGCGAGGGCCAGGGAATCAGGAAAATCGAGATGAGTTTCCTGCCCGACGTAAAGGTGACCTGCGAGGTCTGCCGCGGATTCCGGTTCGGTCCCGAGACGCTCACGGTGCGCTGGAAGGGAAAATCGATCGGCGAAGTGCTGGCGATGAGCGTGGACGAAGCAGTCGATTTTTTCGCCGCGCACCCGTCGACCCATCACGCGCTGCGATTGCTCCAGGACGTGGGCCTGGGCTATCTGACGCTCGGCCAGCAGAGCCCGACGCTCTCAGGCGGCGAGGCGCAGCGCATCAAACTCGTCACGGAACTTGCCAAGGTACGCACCGATGCGCAAGGTAATGCTGCATCGCGCCCCGGTCGAGGCGGTGCCGACAACAAAACGCTCTATGTACTGGACGAACCCACCGTCGGCCTGCACATGGCCGACGTGGAAAAACTCCTTCGCGTGCTGCACCGCCTCGTGGACGCGGGCAACACGGTGGTGGTGATCGAGCACAATCTGGATGTGATTGCGGAAGCGGACTGGATCATCGATCTCGGGCCCGAAGGCGGCGAAGCGGGCGGACGGGTCGTCGTGCAGGGACCGCTCGAACGAATCATAGCCGCGCGGCAAACGGGCCACACCGCGAAGGTGCTCGGTGATTTCCTGAAGGACCGGCGCTCGCCCGCGGTCGTCTAGCAGGCCGTTGAAAAACGATTCCCGTTCAGAGGGAAGCGTTTTTCCACAGCCTCATCCGACTCAAGCCGATCGCTCGGCTTTTTTCGCCTGCAGGTACTTCTGCAGGTTGGCCGTGGTCTCCATTTTCTTGCGCTCGGTGATGTCCCGCCCGGTGATGAACATCCCCTCTTCCCCGCGCGCCGGCCGGCGCTCCCACTCGAAGCACCTGTACGATCCGTCGTTGCACCGCAGCGAGAATTCGATCGGCCTGGGGCCGACAAGGCGCGTATTTACGAGCATCAGCGCAGGGGCTTGCTCGCCCTGATCGATGAGCCTGGTGAGCGGCTTTCCCAGCAATGTCGCGCGCGGATAGCCGAGGAGTTTTTCCCAGGTTCGATTCAGGTTCTTGAGCCTCAGATCGAGCGCGACGATTCCCAGCAGCAACGGCGATTCCTTGACGACCCAGTCCTCTCTCCTGCGTCCGAAATCGTCCAGCGGTCCTTCCGGTTTTGCAAAATCTTCCACGGTTCTCCCCGGTCGAATCTATAATTCTGACGGTTTTTCGATTCGCGTGCCTCTGCAGCTCGAGGCTAGAACGGACGGGTGGGCGTCGTCCATCGGGTAAACCCGACACATGATGTCAGGAAACCGCGATAATTCAGACGAATCAAAGAATTATTCCCAGCTAGCGCCCCGTCCGGCACCCTGTTGAACCCCTTACTCCTTCGAATTCTGCGGTTGGTAGCGGTCCCGGCGGTGATCCTGCTGGCGGCGGCGCTCGCGCTCGCGGTCGCGGCGACCCACGCGCTTCCTTCCTCGCTGTCCGGCCTGACAGTGGTCGGGCCCTACATCGTGCTGCTGCTCGGGACAGCGATCAGCGCGTGGTTCAACCGCAGCCGCGCGCTGATCATGCTGGCGTCGCTCCTCGCCGCCTACACGGGCTTCCACCTGGTCTCGGGCCTGGGTCCCAAGAGCTTCGCCGTGACGGCGGTATCGACCGCGCTCGCCGTGCTCGTTCCCTTCAACGTCCTGCTCGCGCTGGTCTTTCCGGAGCGCGGGGTACGCCAGTACCGGAATTATCGCTGGATTCCGCTCGGCCTGGCTGAAATCCTGATCGTGATCTGGATCGCGAATTCCGGCCGCTCGGATCTCTCGGGCACGGCGTGGCGCGATGTTCTCAATCACTGGTTGCTGCGCTCCCCGCCGATGCCGCTCGTGGCGCGCCTCATGCTCGCTGCCGCGTTCGTCGCCGCCTTGGCGAGGGCGTGGCCCCGCCGCGGGCCCAAGGAACTGCGCAAGGACCCGCGGCCTCTCGACGTCGGCATCGCGGCGGCGCTGGTCGCATTCTTCATCGGCTGCGAATGGATAACGGTGCAGGGCACGTTCGGCGCGTTCATGTCGGCAGCGGGCGTGATCCTGCTCGCGGCCGCGCTGCAGGAATCGCACCGCCTCGCCTTCCGCGACGAATTGACGAACCTGCCCAGCCGCCGCGCGCTCGAGGAGCGCCTCTCCGGCCTCGGCCCGACCTACGCAATCGGGATGATCGATGTGGACCATTTCAAGCAGTTCAACGACACCCACGGCCACGATACCGGCGACCAGGTACTGAAGCTCGTCGCCGCCCGCCTCGCGGCGATCGAGGGCGGCGGCACTTCGTACCGCTACGGCGGCGAGGAGTTCTGCGTTCTGTTTTCCGACCGCACGCTCGAGCAGGCGCTGCCGCACCTGGAGCAGCTTCGCAAGGACATCGAGGGCTACAGAATGGCGGTGCGCGGCGGGGACCGGCCGAGGGAGAGGAAGACCGGATCGCGTCTCCGCGCAGCGCACGCTCCGCAAAGGACGCTGTCGGTGACGGTGAGCATCGGTGCAGCCGAGCGCGACGATACGCTCATCAAGCCGTCGCTGGTCATCCGCGCGGCGGACGAAGCCCTTTACCGCGCCAAGCGCGCGGGGCGGAACCGGGTGATGCGGTAGCGCGGGCTGTAACCGCCGGTCTACAATGCCTGAACGCATGAGACAGTCCGCCCGCCCCAGGCACAAAGGCAACGACCGGACCCCCCCGAAGCAGGCCAGCGAAGGGCCGGGCAAGAGCGAAGGGCCGGGCGAGAGCGAAGCGCGTTTTCGCGCCATCGCCGAACTGTCGGGCGACTGGTACTGGGAGCAGGATGCCAGCCACCGTTTTACCTGGGTGTTCGTGCGCGGGGGGGCCGCCGAAGAGGTCTCCTCGATAATCGGAAAGACGCGCTGGGAGCTCGGCGAGCAGCCTCTCAATGGAACATGGGAGGAGCACCGCAGACTGCTCGACGCCCGCCAGCCCTTCAGCGATTTCCACGTGCGGCTGGTCGACAAGGACGGCGCACAGCACTTTTTCTCGACGACCGGCGCTCCGACATTCGACGCTGCAGGAATTTTCACGGGGTACCGCGGCCTCGCCCGCCGCATCACCAAGCGCAAGCGCGCGGAGCAGCTGCTTTGGCTCGAGCACACGGTGGCGCGCTCGGTTACCGAGGCCGACAGCGTTGCAGCGGCGCTGAAGGCGGTGATGCGCGCGGTTTGCGAAGCGCAGGACTGGGAGTGCGGGCGTTTTTTCCGCGCCGACGACGAATCCGGCACTCTGCACTTTGCAGAAGCCTGGAGCAAGCCCGGACCGCAGTTCGATCTGTATATGGAGCGCTCGCGCAAAGTCGTCTACACCCCGGGCGTCGGACTGGCCGGAAAGGTGTGGCAAACGGGCGAGCCGATGTGGGTCGCGGACATCACGCGGGACCCGGACAGTTCGTGCAGCGCAAGCAGGCCGAGGAAGTGCTGCGCGAAAGCGAAGAGCGCTTCCGCAACCTGACTGAGCTTTCATCGGATTGGTACTGGGAGCAGGATGAGAACTTCCGCTTCACCATGGTTTCCGACAATCTCCACCGGCGCCTCGGACACGTGATTGAATCGGTCATCGGAAAGGCCCGCTGGGAATTGCCCACGCTCAACATGACCGAGGCCGACTGGGCGGCGCACCGCGCCCTGCTGGAAGCGCATCAGCCGTTCCGCGACCTGCAGTGGCACCGCCTCGACGGCGCGGGCAAGCTGCAGATCGCCAACATAAGCGGCAAGCCGTTCTTCGACGCCGAAGGGCGCTTCCTCGGCTACCGCGGGATAGGCCGGGACATCACCGAGAGCAAGCGAAGCGAGGAAGCGTTGCTGCGCTTTCGCGCTTCCATGGACATGTCGGACGACATGATCCTGCTCGTCGATCGCGAGACGATGCGCTTTGTCGACGTGAACGAAACCGTTTGCCGGAATCTCGGGTATACGCGCGAGGCGTTTCTCGCGATGGGCCCGGAAGACATCCTGCCCATGACCCGGAAAGAGCTGGAGACCGTTTACGACGAGATGATCTCGACCGGTTCGACGCAGGGCATGAGGAGCGAATACCGCTGCAAGGACGGCTCGACGCTGCCGTTCGAATCGAGGCGGCGCGGACCGCTGGATCATCGTCGCCACGGCGCGCGACATCCGCGAGCGCATCGCCCGGGAGGAGGCGCTGCGCAAGAGCAACGAGCGCTTCGACATGGCGGTGCGGGCCACCAACGACGTGATCTGGGACTGGAACCTGGGCACCGACGAAATCTGGTGGAACGAGAACTTCAGCAAAGTATTCGGCCATCCGCGCGAAGCGGGGGACCGCACCGTCAAATCCTGGTACGAGGGCATTCATCCCGACGATCAGGGGCGGGTCATCGCCGGCGTGCATCGCGTGATCGGCGCGGGCGGGCAGAGCTGGAGCGACGAGTACCGGTTCCGGCGGCATGACGGCAGTTTCGCGCACGTGCTCGACCGCGGCCAGGTGATCCTGGACGGCGAAGGGCGGGCGGTGCGCATGATCGGCGCGATGGCCGACATCAGCTCGCGCAAAGAGGCCGAGGAGAGAATCCACAACCAGGCCCTGCGGCAGCGCCTCATCGCCGAGTTCGGCCAGCAGGCGTTCGCGAGCTCCGACGTCGAAGACGTGCTGAGCCGCGCCGTGGAGCTCGTCACCGTGGCGCTCGCGGCGGATTACTGCAACGTGCTCGAGCTCGATGCAAGCGCCAAACAGCTACTGATCAAGGCGGCGTCGGGCTGGCCGAGCGAGATGATGGCGCGCCGGACGGTGCCCATCCGCCCGGGGGGCCGCCTGGAATTCGTGCTGTCGCGCCGCGAGCCCCTCATCATCGACGATCTGGCCAAGGACGGGCGATTTTCGGATTCCCCGCTGGTCCGGCTGGGCGTGCGCAGCGGCATCCAGGTCCCCATATTCGGAACGGCCGGAACGTTCGGAATACTCAGCGCGCACACTCGCACGGAGCGCCACTTCGGCCAGGACGAGGCAAGTTTCCTGCAGAGCGTGGCGAACATACTGGCGGTCGCGATCGAGCGCAGGAGCGCGGAAGAGCGCCTCGAGCGCCTCGCGCAATTCGACTCTCTCACCGGGCTGCCCAACCGGCACCTGTTTCACGACCGCCTGCTGAAAACCGTGGCGCACGCACGGCGCAGCGGGGAACCCATGGCGGTGCTCTTCATCGACCTGGACCGCTTCAAGCTGGTGAACGACACACAGGGGCACAGCGCCGGCGACAAGCTGCTCAAGCAAGCGGCGACCCGGCTTTCACAATGCGTGCGCAGCGGCGATACGGTGGGCCGGTTCGGCGGGGACGAATTCGGCGCCATCGTGTCCGAGCTTTCGAAACCGGGGGACGCGGGCGTCGTCGCACAAAAAATCCTGGACGCTCTGGCCCTGCCGTTCAAGCTCGATGCGCACGACACCTACGTCAGCGCGAGCATCGGCATCACGCTGTTCCCGGCCGACGGCGACAACCCCGAAGCGCTGGTCATGAATGCCGACACCGCCATGTATCGCGCCAAGGAACAGGGCCGCAATACCTACCAGTACTTCACCCGCGAGATGAACGAGCGGGCGCTCGCGCGCGTGCAGATGGATGCGGCGCTGCGCCGGGCCATCGATAACAAGGAGTTCCTCCTCCACTACCAGCCAAAAGTGGAGCTGAAGAGCCGCCTCATCTGCGGTTTCGAGGCGCTGCTGCGCTGGCAGCATCCCGAGAGGGGTCTGGTCCTGCCGGGGGAATTCGTTTCGGTTCTGGAGGACACGGGCCTGATCGTGCCGGTGGGCGAACGGGTGTTGCGCGAAGTGTGCGAGCAGATTCAGGCATGGCGGCGGGACGGGCTCGCGGTCAAGCCGGTGACGGTGAACCTCTCCGCGCGCCAGTTCCAGCAGAAGGATTTCGAGTCCATCGTCAGGCACATCCTGCGGGAAGCGGGCATCGATCCTTCGCTCGTCCAGTTCGAGCTCACCGAGTCTCTCCTGATGAGCGATCCGGAGGGCGCTGCCCGCACGCTGCGCGGCCTCAAAGACTCGGGCGTGAAGATCTCGGTCGACGATTTCGGCACGGGCTATTCGAGCCTCGCGTACCTGAAGCGCTTTCCGATCGACGCGCTCAAGATCGACCACTCCTTCATTCGCGACATCACGACCGACCCGGAGGACGCGATGATCACGCTCGCCATCATCGGCCTCGCGCACAGCCTCAAGCTCAAGGTCGTGGCCGAGGGCGTGGAAACGCAGGAGCAGCTCGAGCTGCTCGCCGCGAACGGCTGCGACGAGATCCAGGGCTATTATTTCTCGGTTCCGACGACGGCCGAGGAGTGCGCAAAGATGCTGAGGGAAAACCGCAGCCTCGCCTGAAGCAAGCGCGCGCTCCGGTGCCGGGAGGCGTATCATCGCCGCTTTGTCCGCGGCACCGCATGAGCGCAAGCGCCCTTTCCCTGCTCAAACCCCACACCCGCGACCTCGGCGGGTTTTCGGTACGGAGGGTGCTCCCGGGGATGCCGCACCGCATGGTCGGCCCGTTCATCTTTTTCGATCACATGGGGCCGGCGGATTTCGCGCCGGGCACCGGCATCGACGTGCGCCCGCACCCGCACATCGGCCTGGCGACCGTCACCTATCTGTTCGATGGCGAAATCCTGCACCGTGACAGCCTCGGCACCGTGCAGGCGATCGCTCCGGGCGACGTCAACTGGATGACCGCGGGGCACGGCATAGTTCATTCGGAGCGCACCGCGCCGGAGCTGCGCCGCACCGGCGCGCGCCTGCAGGGCCTGCAAACCTGGGTCGCGCTCCCGAAAAGGAACGAGCTCGCCGATCCCGCGTTCAGCCATCACCCCAAGGCGACGCTGCCGCGGATTTCAGCCCCCGGCGTGGAGCTGCGTGTCGTGGCGGGCAGCGCCTTCGGCAAGCGCTCGCCCGCACCCGTGTTCACCCAAACGCTCTTCGTCGGCGTCGAGATCGACGCGGGCCGCGCCTTCGAGCTCGAGGCCGGGCACGAAGAGCGGGCCGTCTACGCGCTGGAAGGGGACGTGACCGTGGCCGGGACGCCTCTCCCGCCGCAGCATATGGCGGTCCTGGAGCATCGCGAGGCCGTTGAAGTGAAGGCGCTGACGCGCGCCCGCCTGATGCTGATCGGCGGGGAAAAAATGGACGGCGAGCGCCTGATATGGTGGAATTTCGTCGCGAGCTCGCGCGAGCTCCTGGAGGAGGCGAAGCTCCGCTGGCGCGAGCAGCGTTTCCCGCGGGTTCCGGGGGAAGACGAGTTCATCCCGCTTCCGGACGCATGACAGGAAAGCAGCACCGATGCGTGATCCCGCTCCCGTTCCAATCCGCCTGAAGGACTACACGCCGCCCGCTTTTCTGATCGAGACCGTCGATCTCGACATCGAGTTGTTCGAGGATCACGCAAGCGTCCGCTCCCGCTTCGAGGGCTCGCGCAATCCGGGGTCGAGGGATTCGAACGCACCGCTGGTGCTCGACGGGGAGGAGCTCGAATTCGAGTGGGCGAAGCTCGACGGCACGAAGCTCGCCGCCGGCGATTACACGCTCGGAGACACGCATCTCACCATCGCGAAGGCACCGCCGCGCTTCGTTCTGGAAACCGCATGCAGGATCGCCCCGCGCAAGAACACCCAGCTCACGGGCCTGTACGCGGCGGAGAACGGGTTCTTCACCCAGTGCGAGGCGGAAGGCTTCCGGCGAATCACGTACTTCATCGATCGGCCCGACGTGATGGCGAAGTATTCGGTGACGATCCACGCCGACCGCGAAAAGTATCCCGTGCTCCTGTCGAACGGCAACCTTGTCGCAGGCGGCGACGAAGCCGGTGGCCGGCAGTGGGTGAAGTGGCACGATCCTTTCCCCAAACCTTCCTATCTCTTCGCCATGGTCGCGGCGAAGCTGGACAAGCTCGAAGACCGGTTCGTCACGCGCTCGGGCCGGCGCGTGCGCCTCGCGATCTACGTCGATCAAGGCAAGCTCGACCAGTGCGGCTTCGCCATGCAGGCGTTGAAGAAATCCATGAAGTGGGATGAGGACAAGTTCGGCCTCGAAGTCGACCTCGACAATTACTCGATCGTCGCCGTGGGCGACTTCAACATGGGGGCGATGGAAAACAAGGGACTCAACGTCTTCAACACCAAGTACGTGCTCGCGCGGCCGGACACCGCCACCGACGGCGACTACCTCGCCATCGACCGCGTGATCGCGCACGAGTATTTTCACAATTGGACCGGCAACCGCGTCACCTGCCGCGACTGGTTCCAGTTGTCGCTCAAGGAAGGGCTCACCGTGTTCCGCGACCAGGAGTTCGGCGCGGACATGTACTCGCGCGCTGTCGAGCGCATCCGCGAGGTGCGCGGCCTGCGTGGCGCGCAGTTCGCCGAGGACGCGGGGCCGATGGCGCATCCGGTGCGGCCGGCCTCCTACATGGAGATCAACAATTTCTACACGAGCACCGTCTACGAGAAGGGCGCGGAAGTCGTGCGCATGATCCGAACGCTGATCGGCGAGCGGAATTTCCGCAAGGGCATGGACCTGTACTTTGCGCGCCACGACGGGCAGGCGGTGACCTGCGACGATTTCGTGCGGGCGATGGCCGATGCCGCGGGCGCCGACCTCTCGCAGTTCATGCGCTGGTACGACCAGGCGGGCACGCCCATCCTCGAAATCAAGGGCGAGCATGACGCGGCGGCGCGGCGCTACGTGTTGTCCGTGAAGCAATCCTGCCCGCCTACGCCGGGACAGGGAACGAAGCTGCCCTTCCACATCCCGGTCGCGGTAGGGTTGGTCGGACCGGACGGACGCGATCTGCTCGCCGAAGGCACGCGCGTGCTGTCGATGAAGCAGCCGGAGGAGCGCTTCGTATTCGAAAATGTCGGGGCGAAACCCGTGCCATCCCTGCTGCGCGATTTTTCCGCTCCGGTGATCGTAAAGCACGATTACACGGAGGCCGAGCTCACGCATCTCATGGCGCACGATTCCGACGCCTTCAACCGCTGGGAGGCGGGCCAGCGCCTGGCGCTCGGCATCATGCTGCGCGGGATCGCGGCGGCGCAGGGCGGCGGCGCCCTCGAGTTGCCGCGTGCTTTCGCCGACGCAGCCAAGCGCGTGGTGGCGGATTCATCGAAGGATCCCGCATTTGCGGCCGAAATGCTCGCGCTGCCTTCGGAAAGCTACGTCGCCGAGCAGATGCAGGTCGTCGATCCGGACGCGATCCATGCGGTACGCGACGAGCTCAGGCGGCGGCTCGCCGCCGCGCTGAAGGAGGAATTGCTCGCGGTCTACCGCGCGCACAGGGGCGCGGGTCCCTACTCGCCAGATGCAGTCTCCGCCGGCGGGCGCGCGCTCAAGAACTCAGCGCTCGGGCTTCTCATGGAGCTCGACGATGCCGGTGCGCGCGCGCTGTGCATGAAACAGTTCGAGGCCGCGGACAACATGACCGATGCGCTCGCAGCGCTTTGCCTGCTCGCCGATTGCGACTGTCCCGAGCGGGCGCGGGCGCTGGATGCCTTCTACGACAAGTGGAAGAACGAGCCGCTGGTGGTGGACAAGTGGCTCGCGGTGCAATCGACGACCCGCCTGCCTTCGGCGCTCGCCGACGTGAAACGCCTGATGACGCATCCGGCGTTCAGCATCAGGAATCCCAACAAGGTCTACGCGTTGATCGGCGGATTCCGCGGCAACCAGGTGCGCTTCCACGCGGTCGATGGCTCGGGCCATGCGTTCCTCGCCGAGCAGGTGATCGCGCTCGACGCGATCAACCCGCAGGTCGCGGCGCGCATGGCGCGCGGCTTCGACCGCTGGAAAAAGTTCGACGCCGGGCGCCAGGCGCACGCCCGAGCGGCGCTCGAGCGCATCCATGCGGCGAAGGGCATCTCGAAAGGCGTGCTCGAGATCGCCTCGCGGGCGCTCGCCTAGGGCCGCGCTGTTTCCTGCGGTGCATTGCGCCGAACTTGGACAGCTCCCGGGGTTGAACCCCGCCTCAGGTCCGGCCGCGCACCATCGCGACCTTGTCCTGCACGCGCACGTCGAATCGTGCCACGTTGACGACCATGCGCTCGTGCGTGCCGTCGCCGATCGGTTCCTTTTCGTCCGCCATCCCACCGGCGTTGCGGCGAAGTGGCGGATATCCAGCCGCGTGCCGAGCGACTGATGCCCCGCGGGGAGCAATCGCTCGATCGCGGCGAGCGCCGCCGCCTCGATCACGTTGATCATGACGGGCGTCGCCAGCACGTGCACGCGTCCGCTGCCGACTCGCGGGGCGGTGTGCTCCTCGCCCACCAGCAGCTCCGCGCTGCCTTTCAGGCCGGGCTTCAGGTTCTGTGTCGAGCTCATCGGGTTCTCCAGCGGGCATAATAACGCCGGAATGCCGAAGGCTCCCGGGACCTGGGATATGATCCACGAAGAAAGGCGCACG
>Ga0193713_1000697_pt1 | contig 11201 bp, 11 predicted proteins | sample H3a2metaG_FD_143054 | JGI IMG/M metagenome (GOLD analysis project Ga0193713, IMG submission 143054) | Soil microbial communities from a riparian zone of the East river system, Colorado, United States - H3a2 | ecosystem: Environmental > Terrestrial > Soil > Riparian zone | place: USA: East River... | reverse complement strand
GTGTCGGGCAAGAGCAAGGCCCTGATTCGCCTCGCCAAAGAGATCGAGCGCTACGCGCCGGACCTGACCGGCCCCGTCCGTGAAAAGATCCGCGCCGACCTGCTCCAGGAGCGCGTCAAGGGTCGGGCGCAGGCCTACGCGGACCAGCTGGTCCGCCGGATCCAGGATAAGGGCCCGTCCGAACTGGCCAAGCTCCAGGGGCGGCGCGACATCCAGGTCCAGCGGTCCTGCTACCTCACGTCGAAGACCGGGGACAACGAAACCGGACTCAAGCCCTCCCAGCTGTCCCAGCAGGTGAAGAACCAGTTCCTGACGACGAACAAGAGCCCCGACGCGGACCCGACCTCGAAACCGAACAAGGTCGAGGCCGCGGCCATCGCGGGCCATCTCGTGGGCGCCAACTGGGATTCCTGGGCTTACGTGGTCGTCGTCGAGGACGCGGTCCAGGTGCCGCCCGACGCGAACGATGAGGAATTCCTCCGGGATGTCCGGACGCGCGAGTCGGAAGAGGTGTACAAGAGCCGCGCCGCCCGGGCCGCCCAGCTGGTGGCCTCCGCCGAATGGAAAGAATCGGCGACGGCGAAATCCGAGGATTAACGGTCGTCAACTCCGCGCGAGGGTTGGAGAGCCCGCGGGCGGATTGTGAATGAAGGTCTCCGGAAGAGAGGGGAAAACCATGTCGATGCTCGCACGCCTGTCGATGTCCCTGTCCGTCGCGTTGGCCCTCGGTCTCGCGGCCTCCGCCCAGGAGCCGCCGAAGTCGGGGGAGTCCCAGTCGTCGGCCGCGGTGGCCGAGTTTCCGTTCGAGGGCGAGGTCTCCGTCGAGAACCTCAACGTCCGCCTGGCGCCCAAGACCGAGGCCGGCATCGCCGTGGTCTCGGTGCTCCGGCAGGGCGATAAGGTCGTCGCGGTCGGAACCTCGGGTGAATTCCTGATCATCCGTCCCCCGCGCGGCGCCTCGGTGTGGATCTACGCCAAGCACGTCAAGAAGGAATCGGACGGTTCGGGCAGCGTGATCGTCAACGACGCGGCCGTCCGGATGGACAGCCGGATCAACGCCGAGAAGCTCGGCGCCCTGAAAGAGGGGGAGCGGGTCACGATCCTGAAGGAGCACCTCGGGTGGTACCAGATCGCCGCGCCCGATGCCGTGAAGTACTTCGTCTCGAAGAAGTACGTCAAGTTCCTGGCTCCGGCCGCCGGCGCCGCGCTGGCGAATCCCGAGACGAAGGAAGCGGGCGGCTCCGACGCCGCCGCGCTGGCCAAGATCCGTGAAGCCGAGGAGCTCATCGATGAGCAGCGCAAGCTCATCGCCGGTCAGAAGCTCCTGGAAGTCGACTTCGGCGGAGTGGTGGCGGCCTTCACGGAAGCGGTCGCCCTGGCGAAGACCGAGCCCGTGAAGAAGCAGGCGGAGAGCGACCTCAAGTCCTACACGAATTTCGACATGATGTTCAAAGGCGTGAAGGGGAACCTCGAGGGGACGCAAAAAGCCCTCCAGGCCCTCCGCGATTCGCAGGAAGAGAAGCGCAAAGGGCAGCAGCTCAAGTACGACGCCTGCGGCTACGTCGACACCGTCGGCATGCTCCTCAACCGGCCCGGCGCCCACAAGCTCGTCATGTCCGGCAAGATCGTGGCCTTCCTCAAGGTGAAGGAGGGCGACGAGGAGATGCGCATCCGGCTGAACAACCTCTACGGCAAGTACGTGGGGGTCACGGGCGCGGTCCTCAAGGACCCCGAGGGATGGCTCGGCCACCGCGTGGTCACCGTCGAGCTCGCCGAGGAGCTCATCAAGAAGTAGGTCGGGTCGAGACGTTCCGGCAGACCTTCAAGGCCGGGGGCGGCGTCGCGCCGCTCCCGGCTTTTTTTACGATCCCTGTCCGCGGAGGGTCCGGGTGTCCGTGTCGCGCTTCGGCGGCTGGAGCGTCCCGGGAGTGGGAGTGTCTCCGATCGGCTCGGCGCCCCGGAGCGCCGGATCGGTTTCGATCGCGCGCCGGGCCGCCTCCTCGCCCGCCCGGATGACCTCTTCCGTGCGGTCGAACTGGAACATGCCGTGGCTCCTCACTCGGGGCCAAACGAGCGCGATGGGGGCGCCCTCGAACCGGTTCAGGCGGAGGCCGAGGAGCGTCCGCGAGACGATCGACTGCGCCTGCTCGAGGATGGCGCCGATCCCGAGCCGCTGGACGGACCGCGTCGGCGAGGCGCCGGGCTCCTCAAGGTAGACCGCGATGATCAGGTCGGAGGGGGAGGCGGTCGCCGCCCGCACCGGCAGCGTGTCCACCAGGCTTCCATCCACGAAATGCCGCCCGCGGATTTCGACGGGGGGATAGATGCCCGGGATGGCGCACGACGCCGCGACGGCCAGGTGGACCGGGATGTCGTTCCAGCCTTCGCGGCCCCAGGCGATCTCCTCACCGCGGTTGATGTCGACAGAGGTGAAGTAGGCGGGCTTCATGAGCTGGTCGAACCGGTCGACGGGGAGCGCTCGGCGGATCCAGTCCTGCAGCGCGACGCCGCGGTAGAGGCTGCGAACCCGGCCCCGGCGGAGGATCAGGCCTTTCCAGTCGTAGTCGAGGATGTCCGGCTTCCGGATGGCGAGGGCCATCCGCTCGATCTCTTCCGGCATGAGGCCCGAGGCGGCGAGGGCGGCGACGATGGAACCTACGCTGGTCCCGACGTACTCGTCCGGGACGATGCCGTAGCGGGCGAGGACCTTGAGGACCCCGATGTGCGCGAGGCCCTTGAGGCCGCCGCCTCCCAGCACCAGCGAAACCCGTCGATCCTGGAACATTGCGACACCCGCCAAACGGGGGCCATTCCTCCTCCCGTCATATTGGAACGCCCGGGAGGCCGATACATTTCACGAAATCGCCCGGAAACCCAAAATTAATGGATGAGTCCCGCAGCCCATTTGGCGTGACTTTCCCGGCCCCCCGAAGTCCTATAATGGGGCCGTCTCTACAGGGGGTTGCGCCATGAGAAAAAGCATCGCCGGCCTGGCCTTCATGGGGTGCGTCCTGGCCGCCATCGGGGCGTACGTCGCCCTGCCCGGGAATCCGGTGCCGTCGATCGCGCTGGGCCTGCTCGGGTTATACCTCGCCGCCTCCATCCAGGTGGCCGCCGAGTGGGAGCGGGCCATCCTCCTCCGCGCCGGTCGCTTCAAGGAGCTCAAGGGCCCGGGCGTGTTCATGATCATCCCGGTCCTCGACACGATCGTCTACTACATCGACCAGCGGGTCGTGACGACGCCCTTCAACGCGGAGCAGACGCTCACCCGCGACGGCGTCCCTATCAACGTCGACGCCGTCCTCTTCTGGCAGGTGAAGGATCCGACGCGGGCGGCCCTCGAGGTCGAGGACTACCGCAAGGCCGTCCAGTGGGCGGCGCAGACCGCGCTTCGCGAGGTCATCGGCAAGACTCCGCACGAGGTGGTCCTGTCGAGCCGCGAACAGCTCGACCACGAGCTCCAGCAGATCATCGAGCGGCGCGCCGTGGCGTGGGGCATCAAGGTGATGAGCGTGGAGATCCGCGACATCATCATCCCCGAAGGGTTGCAGGACGCGATGTCGATGCAGGCGCAGGCCGGACGCGAGCTGCAGGCGCGGGTCATCCTCGGCGACTCCGAGGTGCAGATCGCCCAGAAGTTCAAGGAGGCGGCCCTGCAGTACGCCGACAACCCGACGGCGCTTCATCTCCGCGCGATGAACATGCTCTATGAGGGCCTGAAGGAGAAGGGCGCGCTGGTCATCGTACCGAGCACGGCCGTGGAAACGATGAACTTGGGCGCCCTCAGCGGGCTCGCGGCGATGGCCGGCGCGAAGCCGCCGACGAAGTAGCTTCCGGCTCCCGGCTTCCGGCTTCCGGCTTCCGGCTTCCAGCCGCGCGGCTACCCTGCTATCCTTTCGCCACCATGGCCCGTCGCCTGACCCTCCTGGCACTTCTCTCGACGATCACGGGCTGTTCGCTCTTCGAGCCCGACCCGGAGACGTGGGGCATGCCCGAGGACCAGCGGGGCCGGGCCGAGAACGCCAAGTTCGACACGCTCGTCGACGGCTATCTCGCGTGGCTCTACGCATCCCATCCGGTGCGCGCGACCCTCGACGGCATCCACGACTACGACGATCGATTGCAGGATGTGTCGGCGTCGGGCGTCGCGGCCGAGGTCGCGTCGCAGCGGCGGTGGCTCGAACGGGTCCGCGCCGTGAAATCCTCGCTGCTCGCCGAAGACGCGGATATCGATCGCCGCCTTCTCGAGTCGTCAATCCTGGCGGCGCTGTGCGATCTCGAGGAGGTCCGCTCCTGGGAACGCGATCCCGACTTCTACTGCGGGATCATTTCGTCGGGACTCTACGCCCTGGCCGCGCTGCGATTCGCGCCGCCGGAGCGTAGGATGGCCCTGGCTGTCGAGCGGCTCGCCCAGGTCGCCGGCGTCCGCGAGGCGGCGCGTGCCAACCTCAAGAACCCGCCCGGCATCTTGACCGAACTGGCGATCGACGATTTCTCCGGAGCGAAGTCCTTCATCGCGGAGTCCCTGCCCCAGGCGCTGTCGGAAGTGAAAGACGAGGCGCTCCGGAAGCGCTTCGAAGGGCGGCGCCAGGAGGCCGTCGCGGCCCTGGAGAGCTTCGTCCAATGGCTGAGGTCGGATCTCGCGCCGAGGTCCAAAGGGGCGGTCGCGCTGGGCGAGGAACTTTTCCGGCGCAAGCTCGCCGCGGAGGAGATGGTCGAGACACCCACGGAGTCGCTGCTGGCGCAGGGGGAGGCGCTGCTCGAATCGACGCGCGCGAAGATGGTCGAGGTCGCCCGGGGCATCGATGCCGCGAAACCGCCGGCGGATGTCCTGCGCGACACGGCGGCGGAACATCCCAAGGCGGAGGAGCTCCTGGACGCGGTCCGGGCCATGCTCGACGGCCTGAAGCGGGCGTCGCGCGAACACCTCTTCGAAGTGCCCGCGGACGCCGATTGCAAGGTCCAGGAGACGCCGGCGTTCCGGCGCGGGACGTCGTTCGCGTCGATGGAGATTCCCGGGCCGTTCGAGACGGTCGCCCGCGACGCCTATTACTCGGTGACGATGCCCGAGCCGTCGTGGGATCCGGCCCGGCGGGAGCAGCATCTCCGTTTCTTCAACCGCCACGCGCTGAAACTCATCTCGGTCCACGAAGCCTACCCGGGCCACTACACGCAGTTCCTGACGCTGCGGGGGCTTCCGTCCAAGGTGCGTCGCGTCTTCGGGAGCGGCGCCTTCGCGGAGGGCTGGGCGCACTATCTCGAAGAGGCGTACGTCGATGTGGTCGAGCCGGCCGACCCGAAACTGCGGCTCCACCAGCTCAACATGGCGCTCCTCCGGATCTGCCGTTACATGGTCGCGCTCCGGATGCACTGCCGCGGGATGACGGTCGAGGAAGCGACGCGATTCTTCGAGGAGAGGGGGCTCCAGGAGCATGCCAACGCCGAGCGCGAAGCGCGCCGCGGGGCCTCGGACCCGATGTACCTCGTCTACACGCTGGGCAAAATTGAGATCCTGAAATTGCGCGAAGAGTGCAAGGCGGCGTGGGGCGATTCGTTCAGCCTCAAGCTGTTCCACCACCGCCTGCTCGCGACGGGTTATCCGCCGTTGAAACTCGCCCGAAGGCTGCTCCTGCGCCTGCCGGACTGACCGGCCGCTATAATGGCCTCATGCCGCGCCTGACCCATCTCGGCCGCTCCGGCGCCGCCCGCATGGTAGACGTCGGCGAAAAGCCGGTGACCCACCGGATGGCCCGGGCCGCCGTCGAAGTCCGGATGAAACCCGCGACGCTCTCCCTCATCCGGCGCGGCGCCGCGAAGAAAGGGGACGTCCTCTCCGTCGCGCGGATCGCGGGGATCTCGGCGGCCAAGAGGACGGCCGACCTGATCCCGCTCTGCCACCCCATCGCGACGACCAAGATCGAGGTGGACTTCGCCTTCGCGGGGAAGGGGAGGCTCGACATCGGATCGCGCGTCGAGGCGCACGACCGCACCGGCGTGGAGATGGAGGCGCTCGCGGCGGCGGCCGTCGCGGCGCTCACGGTCTACGACATGTGCAAGGCGGTTGACCGGGGAATGGAAATTGATAGACTCCGGCTCCTCGAAAAGACCGGCGGCCGTTCCGGCCGCTACCTTCGGGATCGCGGTCGTTGACCCGTCGGCGGCCACGTCCGGCTGAGCGCTGAAAGCAGAGGGCTGACAGCTACCACCATGGCCAAGAGTTATCGCGTCGCCATCGTCGGCGCCACGGGCGCCGTGGGGCGCAAGTTCGTCGAGTGCCTCGAGAAGCGCCGGTTCCCCGTCGCGACCATGACGATGTACGCGTCGCCCGACTCCGTCGGGAAGGTGCTCCACTACGGGGGCAAGCCGCACCGGATCGTGGGACTCTCCCCCGAGACCGTGGAGCCCTTCGACTTCGCCTTCTTCAGCGCTGGCTCCTCCATCAGCCGCGAGTACGCCCCGATCTTCGCGTCCAAGGGCGCCGTCGTCATCGACAACTCGAGCGCGTGGCGCATGGATCCCGGCACGCCCCTCGTCGTCCCCGAGGTGAACGCGGCGGATGCGGCAAAGCACAAGGGCATCATTGCGAATCCGAACTGCTCGACCATCCAGATGGTGGTCGCGCTCAAGCCGCTCCACGACGCCGCGCGCATCCGGCGGATCGTGGTCTCCACCTACCAGGCGATCAGCGGCGCCGGCGGCCGCGCCCTCGCGGAGTTCGACGAGGAGGTCCGCAGCGATTTCCTCAAGGACGGCCTCTCGAAGCGGAAGATTTTCCCCCGGCCGGTGGCCTTCAACTGCATCCCGCAGGTTCCGCAGAAGGAGGCCTACCTCCCGACCGGCTACACGATCGAAGAGACGAAGATTGTCGAGGAAACGAAGAAGATCCTGGGCGATCCCTCGATCCGCGTGGCCGCAACCTGCGTCCGCGTCCCGGTTCGGAACTGCCACAGCGAGTCCGTCAACATCGAGACGGAGCGCAAGCTCACGCCGGCCGAGGCGATCGCGATCCTCAAGAAGGCGCCGGGAGTGTCGGTCAGCGAATCGCCCGAGACCTTCCCCACGCCGCTCGAGGTGAGCGGGCGGGACGAGACCTTCGTCGGCCGCCTGAGGGAGGATCCCAGCGTCACCAACGGCCTTCATCTCTGGATCGTGGCCGACAATGTCCTGAAGGGGGCCGCGCTGAACGCCGTGCAGATCGCCGAGCTCCTGACGCCGCGATGAAACCCCCGGCGAAAAAGAAGCGCAAGGGGCCGCCGCTCCGGAACCTGCGATTGACCCTCGAGTACGACGGGACGCGCTACTTCGGCTGGCAGGTCCAGGACGGCAAGTCGACGGTCCAGGGCGAGGTGGAGCGGGCGGTCCGGGAAATCTCCGGGGCGGAGACGACCGTCATCGGCTCGGGCCGCACCGACGCCGGGGTCCACGCCGTGGGCCAGGTCGCCAATTTCCGGACGGCGTGCCGCATCCCGGCCCCCAAGTGGCCGCTCGCCCTCAACGCCCATCTTCCGGACGACATCCGCGTGGTCTCCGCGGAGGATGTCCCGATCGAATTCCACGCGCAGTTCAACGCGAAGCGCAAGACGTACGTCTACACCGTCCTCAACCGGGACGTGGCGAGCGCGATCGAACGCGACCACTGTCATTTCGTCCGGCGGTCCCTCGACCTCGCCGCGATGGCGGAGGCCTCGAAATTCCTCGTCGGGACGCACGACTTCCGCGCGTTCGGTTCGGACATGTCGACGAAGGAAAAGACCGTCCGGACGATCGACCGCGCCGAGGTCCTCTCCGAACGCCCACGGGTCCGCTTTCTCTTCCGCGGAAATGGATTCCTCTACAACCAGGTGCGCGCGATGGTGGGCACCCTCCTCGACGTGGGGCTGGGGAAGGGGCCGCCGGACCACGTGAAGCGCGTGCTCGAGGGCCGCGACCGGACGAAGGCGGGGGCGAACGTGCCCGCCCGCGGGTTGTGCCTGGTGTCCGTCGAGTATGATTAGCCAGACTTCAGACTTCAGACTTCAGACCTCAGACTTCAGAAGTGTTCAGTCGGTCTTCTTCTTTCCGAAGTCTGAAGTCTGATGTCTGAAGTCTGGAGGTTGATGACTCACCCCAAGGTATTCCACGTCATCACGCGTCTCGTCGTCGGCGGAGCGCAGGAAAACACGATCCTCTCCTGCCGGGGTCTCAAGGAGCGCGGATTCGACGTCACGCTCGTGACCGGTCCGGAAGCGGGACCCGAGGGGAGCCTGCTCGAGGAGGCGCGCGCCGGCGGGTTTCGCGTGATCGTCCTCGAGTCGCTCCACCGGGACCCGAAACCGGCGCACGATCTGCGGGCGCTCTACTCCCTGTGGAGCCTGTTCCTCCGTGAGTCTCCGGACATCGTTCACACGCACTCGAGCAAAGCCGGAATCCTGGGCCGGGCCGCGGCGTGGCTCGCGGAGGTGCCCGTCATCCTTCACACGAACCACGGCCTTCCCTTCCATGCCGATCAGCCTCTGTTCGTGAATCAGCTGTGGCGGTTGATGGAGAAGATCGTCGCCCCCGCGACGCGGAAATTCCTCTGCGTGAGCGAGGCGATGAAGCGGGCTTCCGTCGAGGCGCGGCTCGCTCCCGCGTGGCGCCACGAAATCGTCTACAGCGGCATGGAGATCCCGCCCTTGGAGAATCAATCCAGGAAGCGCCTTGAAGTGCGCCGCCGATACCTGATCGATGAAAAGGCTCCCGTCGTCGGCTGGGTGGGGCGCATGGCGCCGCAGAAGGGACCCCGCGACTTTCTGAAAGTCCTCGGGTACCTGCTGGAACGCATGGCGGACTCGCGCGTCCTGTGGGTGGGGGACGGCCCATTGCGTCCTGACATCGATCGCGAGGTCCATTCGCTCCCCGGCAGGGACCGGATCCACTTCACGGGCCGGATCGCTCCCTCGGAAATCCCCGGCCACCTGGCGGCGATGGACGTCCTGGCGCTGACGTCGTTCTGGGAGGGGCTCCCGCGCGTCGCCGTCCAGGCGGCGCTGGCGGGGCTTCCGGTCGTCGCCTACGATGTCGAGGGCGCGTCGGAAATCGTCCGGTCGGGCGAGACGGGATTCCTGGTGCCCGTCGGGGATCGCCGGGGCCTCGCGGAGCGGGTCGCCGAGGTGTTGTCGCTCCCGGATCGAGGCCGCGCGATGGGGGCGAAGGGGCGCGAGTTCGTCCGTGACCGCTTCGACGGCGGGCGCATGATCGAAACGCTGGTCCGCATCTATGGAGAGTGCCGGTGAGCGCGAGGATTCCCAGGGGACGGTGGGCCGTTGGAATCATCCTGCTCATCGCCTTCGTCATGGCCGGAGTCACTTGGCCGCTCCTGAGACTTCGGCGGCGGAACGAAATTTGGCGGACTCATGCGATCCTTGGCGGGATCGAGGGCTCACTCGAGCAATTCTGGATCAGGTATGGGACCTATCCGGAAACACTGAGGGAAGAACCTCGGGACGCGTGGGGACGACCGATCCAGTATCGGAATCCAGGCATCCACAACCCGAAAGGAGTGGACCTTTGGTCCCTCGGCCCCGATCCAGACGATCCCTCTGACGACCTTGGGAACTGGTCGAACTCCGGCTCTCCTTGATCGAACTCCGCCGCGTGGTATAATCCAATCAGCATGGCGGTCGCCTCGGTTTCCGACGTTCACTCCGGCTTCGAAGCGCTCACCAGGATTCCGGCGAGCATTTTCCAGCGCACCACGAAAGCAATCTTCGACCAGGCGGATCACGATCCGCGGGCGGGAGAGCGCCTGGCCCTGGGACGGTAAGGGGGACCCGCGGGAGTTTTTTTTGGGCGGAGGAAACTGTGAAAGTCACGGTGACCGGGCGCCACATGGACGTGACGGAGGTGTTGAGGGGTTACGCGATCGGGAAGACGGAGAGGCTGACCCGGTATTTCGACAACATCCAGCGGGCGGAGATCCTCTTCTGTCCCGAGAAGGACGGCCAGTTCTCCGCGGAGCTGATCCTGCACGCGCCGCGGGGCTCCGTCCTGGTGGTGCACGCCCAGGACCAGACGGCGACGGCGGGGTTCGACACGGCCTTCGCGAAGATGGAGCGACAGCTCACGAAGCTGAAGGACCGGCTGAGGGACAGGGCGAAGGCGGCCCGGATCACGCGCGCGCGCCGGGCGGCGGTCGGCGAGGCGGAGGCGGTCCTCGGGGAGGCCTCCGGGGACATCTGGTGGTAGGCGGAACACGGCGGAGGAGCGTGATTTCATGAAGCTGACGGAATTCATCGCGAAAAAGGCGATCGTCGCCGAGCTCAAGGCGACCGACAAGAAGGGCGTCATCGCCGAACTCGTAGCCGCGATGAAGAAGGCCTACCCGTCGGACAAAGTCCCCGCCGGGGACCTCGTCGACGCGATCCTCCGTCGCGAGTCCAAGCTCGGCAGCACGGGCCTCGGCGGCGGAGTCGCGATCCCCCACGCCCACGTGGACTCGCTGAAGAACCTCCTGGGGGTCTTCGGACGGTCCTCGCACCCCATCGAGTACAGCGCGATCGACGGCCAACCGGTCCACCTCTTCTTCGTGATCGCCTCGCCGACGACCCGGAAGACCGAGTACATTGACGCGCTCAAGGCCACCTCCGCCGCGATCCGCACGGCCAACTTCTGCCGGTTCCTCAAGGCCGCGCGGACCGCCAGGGAGATCGAGGAGATCTTCCGGGAGATCGAGCAGGTCGCGAACGTCTGACCGCCCCGGGCCCGCCGGCGGCCGCCCGCCCCGGGGGAGCCCCCCTCCAGGGAAAACCCTACATGATCAGTGAGCGTCAGGTTACGATCGCCAACAAGAAGGGGCTCCACGTCCGCCCGGCGGCGGCCTTCGCGCAGGAGGCGGCCCGGTTCAAGTCGAAGATCCGCATCCTCCGGGACGGCCGCTCCTTCGACGGCAAGAGCAGCCTCGATCTCCTCATGATCGCCGCCGTGCCGGGCACCCGGCTCGTCATCCAGGCGGAAGGGGAGGACGCGGAAGAGGCGGCCGCCGCGCTCGCCAGGTTCGTCGAAAGCCGGTTCGGGATGGAAGAGGCCGATTGACGCCGGCCCCGGGGAGGGGCGCACCGGAACTTTATGGAAATCCGAAGGGGTATCGGAGTCTCGCCGGGGTACGCGATCGGAGAGGCTTTCGTCCTCTCCGACGAGGAATTCGCCATTCCCCGGAAGGAAGTCGCCCCCAAGGAGGTCGA
>Ga0193713_1000696_pt1 | contig 11202 bp, 3 predicted proteins | sample H3a2metaG_FD_143054 | JGI IMG/M metagenome (GOLD analysis project Ga0193713, IMG submission 143054) | Soil microbial communities from a riparian zone of the East river system, Colorado, United States - H3a2 | ecosystem: Environmental > Terrestrial > Soil > Riparian zone | place: USA: East River... | reverse complement strand
AATTTCTTCCCGAGTACCGGCGTTGATAATCCGGGAGCGGGGCAGGCGCCACATTCGCTGCACGCTGCGGCCGATCCCAGTCACTCCGGCGCTCGGCCCAGCTTCGACCCCAGTGATCATTCCAGCGCGGTGCGCGGTCCGGCTGCCAGCCTCTGAAATACAGCGGTGGCCGCCGGTAGTAGCGCACGGGTACCTGCAGGACATAGATGGGCACGTACATGGGGTCGACCAGATCCCAGGGACCGTTGTACCAGGAACTCGAATACCAGTTATCGTCCTGGTACACCCAATAAAACCCGTCGTAAAAGAAGAAATTGGTGCCGACATCGGGCGCGTAGTAGACCGGGTAGCCGGGCACGACCATGAAATTTGGATAGGACCCGATGCTGATGCTAATGCTCACCTGAGCGGTCGCCGGGACCGTTGCGGTCAGCAGCAGCAATGATGCAACAACAGCGATTCGCATGATGCACTCCAGTTGGAATTTGGTCCTGACGCAGTCTGCCACAATTCAATGTTCATTAATTCGCTCGTTGATGTAGGACCGCCCCTACGGCAGCAAACACAGGCAGAACGCAGCCGCGGGAGTATGTGTGCCGCCGTACCAACGACTACAATGGTGAGTGGCTGGTTTGGCCTGCTAACTGCACAAGTCCCTTTGAAGTTGCCACCGTGAAGGAGACCTGCTGCCGTGGGTTGCTGAAATCCCTTGAGACCCTCACTGCGTCGGTTGCGCGGCCTCTGCACTCCAGCTTCGCCGTGGAATACGGACGAGCTCATTCGTGCCGAGCTCTTCAGTGTCGAACGCCTGGAAGAGCACGCGGCCAGCCTCGCCGTCGCGCAGCAGGTTGCCGCGCGACCCATTTCGCGTCGCTCGCTCGGCGCGCGTCTGCGCGATAACGAAGCAATACTGCTCGCGGCATATCGCGGCATGGCTGAGACAGCTGCAGAGGGTCGTGTCATTACGCCGGCTGCGGAATGGCTGCTCGATAACTACCACCTGGTGGAAGATCAGATTCGGGAGATTCGCGAAGATTTGCCCCCCAGTTTCTACCGCCTGCTGCCGAAGCTGGCCGGCGGGCCGCTGCGGGGTTACCCACGCGTGTTCGGTGTGGCGTGGGCCTTCATCGCCCATGCCGACAGTCGTTTCGACCCCGAGGCGTTGCGTCGCTTCGTGCGTGCCTACCAGCGCGTCCAGCCGCTGACTATAGGCGAGCTTTGGGCCGTGGCCATTACGCTGCGCATTGTGCTGGTCGAAAACCTGCGCCGTGCCGCCGTGCGAATGGTCAGCAATCGGGACGCACGGCAGGACGCGGATGCCGTGGCGGATCGGTTGTTGGGCGTGAATGGCCTTCAGGGCGAGCCGGATGCTCTGCAGCGGCTCGAACTGATCGACGGCGACTTCCTGCCGGCGTTCGTGGTGCAGTTGGTGCAGCGGCTGCGCGATCAGGACCCACAGGTGACCCCGGCGCTGCAATGGCTGGAACAGCATTTTGGAGCCAAGGGGCAGACCCCCGAGCAGATCGCGCGCGAGGAGCTGCAGAAGCAGGGCGCCTCGAATGTGACCGTGCGCAACATCATCGCCAGCATGCGACTGCTCTCGGATCTTGATTGGCCGGAATTCTTTGAAGAGGTCAGTCTGGTCGATCAACAGCTACGCGCCGGGAGCGATTTTGCGGCCATGGATTTTGCGAGCCGCAATCTGTATCGCAGCGCGATCGAGGAGATTGCACGCGGCTCGGCACGTTCAGAACTGGAGATCGCCCAGGCCGCGGTAGTGGCGGCGCAGTTGCCCACGGCCGCTGGCGGCGGACTCGAAGGCCGGGTTGCAAGCCGCGAAGGCGATCCGGGCTTTCACCTGATCGGGGCTGGCCGAGCGGCATTTGAAGAGTTGGTGGGGTTTCGGGGATCAATCTGGAACTGGCCACGGCACTTCAGTGTGGCGAAAGGGGCTCGCCGCTACATCGCGGCCATCATGCTGCTCGGCGCGATCGTGCTGGGAGGTCCGCTGCTCGGCCTGTACGAGCGCGGAGTTGGCCTCTGGCCCCTGGCCTGGCTGGCATTGCTGGGGCTCATTCCCGCGCTCGATGTGGCGGTCGCACTCGTGAACCGTGCGGTAACCCGAGGCCGTGGGGCCACTGCACTGCCCGGACTGGCCTTGCGCGCGGGCGTCCCGGATAGCCTGCGCACGCTGGTGGCGGTGCCCGTGCTGCTGACCACGCGCGCCGCAATCGAGACACAGATCGAACGGCTGGAGGTTCATCACCTCGCCTCGCCGGACGGGGAACTCTACTTCGCGCTGCTGTCGGACTGGGTGGACGCCCCGCAGGAGAGCCAGGCTGGAGACGATGAACTGCTCAAGGCGGCCATGGATGGCATTGAGCGGCTTAACGGACTTTACGAGGCAGGCGCCGGAGGCAGGCGCTTTTTCCTGCTTCATCGGCGCCGCGTCTGGAGCGCGGGACAGAGGCTGTGGATGGGCTGGGAGCGCAAGCGCGGCAAGCTGCACGAACTGAATCGCCTGTTGCGTGGTGCGAGCGATACCACATTCATTGGTCCGGCGGGGCGCGCGGTAGCTGCACCCGCTGAAGTACGCTACGTCATTACGCTGGACGCCGATACTCGCCTGCCGCGGGGCAGTGCGCGGCGCCTGGTCGGCAAAATGGCCCATCCGTTGAATCGACCGCGCTTCGATGCGAACTCGGGTCAGGTCCTGGATGGCTACGCCGTGTTGCAGCCGCGGGTTGCCCCGTCGCTCCCGACCGGCCTTGAAGGATCGCGCTTTCAACGGGTGTTTTCCGGCGCCAGCGGCATTGATCCTTATGCGGCGGCAGTATCGGATGTGTACCAGGACCTGTTCGGCGAAGGTTCCTACGCCGGCAAGGGCATCTACGATATTGATGCCTTCGAGGCGGCCCTGACCGGGCGCGTCGCCGATGAATCGTTGCTCAGTCATGATCTGTTCGAGGGCATCTTCGCGCGCGCCGGTCTGGTCACCGATATCCAGGTCGTCGAGGAATTTCCCGCCCGCTACGATGTAGCGGCCGCCCGCCAGCACCGCTGGGTGCGCGGTGACTGGCAGTTGCTCCCGTGGATTTTAGGGCGCGCCGACGCCGGTGCCGCGACAAGCGGCCGCGGCAGAGGCAAGCTCCCGCTCATCGGTCGATGGAAGATGCTGGATAACCTGCGCCGTTCGCTGTCCGCACCAGTCAGCGTGGCGGCGCTCATGGGCGGATGGCTCCTGCCCGGCAGTGCAGCGCTTCTGTGGACCGGTTTCATTGTGTTGACCATCGCGCTGCCCGCCTGGCTACCGGCCTTTGCGGCCATCATTCCGCGCCGCGCCGGCATCACCGTGCGCAGCCACTTCTACGCGCTGCGCCAGGACACGCGCACGGCCGGCATGCAGACCGCGTTCCTGCTCACCTTTCTTGCGCACCAGGCGTGGTTGATGTGCGACGCAATCTCCCGGACACTGTTTCGTCTGCTGGTGAGCCGACGCAACCTGCTGCAGTGGGTCACCGCCGCCCAGTCGAATCTGGGCGCCCGACTCACGCTGTTTGGCGCCTATTGGCACATGGGGGGGACGGTGGCGATTGCTGGCGTGGCCGCGCTCGCCGTCGGCTTCCTGATGCCGCAGACGTGGTGGCTGGCCGCCCCGATCGTCGCGTTGTGGTTCGCTTCGCCAGCCCTGGCGGTCTGGATCAGTTTTGCCCCACGCATTGCCAGCCAGGCAGCGCTCACGGAGCGCGAGGTTCGCGCTCTAAGGCGCATAGGGCGCCGCACCTGGCGATACTTTGAGAGGTTTGTGACGGCAGAGGACAGCATGCTGCCGCCGGACAATTTTCAGGAAGACCCACAGCCGGTCATAGCCCACCGGACCTCGCCGACCAATGTTGGCCTGTACCTCCTCGCCTGCGTCAGCGCCCGCGACTTTGGCTGGGCAGGAACCTTCGAAGCGGTGGAACGCCTCGAGGCGACGCTCGCGACCTTGCAGCGCATGCAGCAATTTCGCGGTCACTTCTACAACTGGTATGACACGCGCGATTTGAGCCCACTGGAGCCGCGCTATGTGTCCACCGTGGACAGCGGCAATCTCGCCGCCCATCTCATAGTCGTTGCCAACTCCTGTCGGGACTGGGCCGATCTGTCAGCAACCGTCGATGTGATACTCGGCGGCGCCGGGGACAGCCTGGAGCTGACCCGCGAGGCGTTGCGTGCGATCCCCGGGGACCAGCGCACCCAATACGTCGGACGCCATCAGCTCGAGGCGGCAATCACGACGCTCGATGCGGCACTCAGGAACCGTCTGCCGGCGCCCATTGCCGCGGCCGCGGCGATCATGCTCGACATGGCGCGCGCCCTTGCCAATGAACTGAGCCCTGAGGCCGGTTTGGACCTGCTCTACTGGGCGGAGGCGACACAGCGATCGCTCGTGAGCTCGCGTCGCGATGCCGAACAGATGGCGGAGCGGGCTGGCGGTCTCGATTTGCGCCTGGCAGCAATCGCATCCACCGCGCGATCGATGGCAGAGGCCATGGAGTTCGGCTTCCTGCTCGACCGGGAGCGCCGGCTGCTCTCCATCGGGTACCGCCCGGCGGAGGGCACGCTGGATCCCAACTGCTACGACCTGCTTGCCTCCGAGGCACGCCTGGCCAGTTTTGTGGCTATCGCCAAGAACGATGTTCCGGCGCAGCACTGGTTCCGCCTCGGGCGCGCAGTGACCCCCCTGGGAAACGGAGCGGCACTCCTTTCCTGGTCGGGGTCCATGTTCGAGTATCTGATGCCGTCGCTCGTGCTGCGGGCGCCTGCCGGGAGCCTCCTGGATCAGACCAATCGCCTGATTGTGCGACGGCAGGTGAGTTACGGCGTGGAACTCGGTGTTCCCTGGGGCATGTCGGAGTCGGCCTATAACGCCCGCGACATTGAACTGACCTACCAGTACTCCAACTTCGGCGTGCCAGGCCTGGGGCTCAAGCGAGGCTTGAGCGAAAACACGGTCATTGCACCCTATGCGACCGCCCTGGCGGCGATGGTCGACCCGACCACCGCGCTCGCGAACTACAGGCGTCTGGAAGTTCTTGAAGCCTTCGGCCGCTTTGGTTTCTATGAGGCGCTCGATTACACGCGTACCCACCTGCCGGAGGGTGCCACGCTCGCTCTCGTCCGAGCCTACATGGCGCATCACCAGGGGATGACAATTGCGGCGATTGCCAACGTGCTGCATGGCGGACGCATGCGCGAGCGCTTTCATACGGAACCCATGGTGCAGGCGACCGAGCTGCTGCTGCAGGAGCGCACGCCGCGCGATGTGTCGGTGACGCATCCGAGGGCTGAGGAAGTCAGTTCCGCTGCGCGCATCAATGACGGATTGGCGCCCGTCGTGCGGCGGCTGCAGACCCCGCACGATGCGACGCCGCAGACTCATCTGCTTTCGAATGGGCGCTACGCCGTGATGTTGACGGCCGCCGGCTCTGGATACAGTCGCTGGGGCGACCTGGCCGTCACGCGTTGGCGTGAGGACGCCACCCGTGATGACTACGGCAGCTACATCATGCTGAGCGATGTAGACAGCGGGCACGTGTGGTCCACCGGATACCAGCCCTGTGGCGTCGAGGCGGATCACTACGAGGTGGCGTTCACCGAGGACCGGGCTGAATTCCGGCGCGTTGACGGCACGATGACGACGACGCTGGAAGTCCTGGTCTCGCCCGAGGACGACGCGGAAGTGCGGCGCGTGTCCCTCAGCAATGCCGGCAGCAAGGCGCGGGACATCGACGTCACATCGTATTGCGAGCTGGTGCTGGCTCCACCGGCGGTTGATTTGGCACACCCGGCCTTCTCCAAGCTGTTCGTGCAGACTGAATACCTCGACAAACCCGGCGCGTTGCTGGCCACGCGCCGCCGGCGCACGCCGGATGAGCCGGAGATCTGGGCCGCACACCACGCGGTCGTCGAAGCGGAGTGCTTGCGCGAGCCCGAGTACGAGACCGACCGGGCGCGTTTTCTCGGCCGCGGGCGCGAACTGCGCGACTCAATCGCCGTGCTGGATGGTCACCGCCTGTCCAACACCGTGGGCATGGTGCTCGATCCCGTATTTGTGCTGCGTCACCGGGTGCGGGTTCCGGCGGGCGGCACGGTGCGAATTGCGTTGTGGACGTCCCTCGCCGCCACACGTGAGGGCGTGCTCGAGCAGCTCGACAAACACCAGGAGGCCAATGCCTTTGTACGCGCCGGCACGCTGACCTGGACGCAGGGGCAGGTGCAACTGCGCCACTTGGGTATCGATGCGGCGGAGGCCAGTCTGTTTCAGCGTCTCGCCGGGCACATACTCTTTGCCAATTCGGCCATGCGGCCGGCGTCCGCGACGATCAGCCGCGGGGCGGGTGGCCCTGAAATCCTGTGGGCCCAGGGCATCTCCGGGGACCTACCGATCGTGCTGGTACGTATCGATGATGTGGAAGACATCGATATCGCCCGCCAGCTCCTGCGGGCGCAGGAATACTGGCGGCTCAAGCAACTGGCCGTCGATCTGGTCATTCTCAATGAACGCGCTTCCTCCTACGTCCAGGACCTGCAAGGCGCCTTGGAGACACAGCTGCGCATGAGCCAGTCACGGCCGCGCTTCGGTGGCGACCATACGCGCGGGGCGGTCTTTATTTTGCGGAGCGGACTCATTTCGGAGCAGACTCGTGCGTTGCTGTTCTCCGTGGCCCGCGTCGTATTGTCCGGGCAACGGGGGAGTCTGGCCGCGCAGCTCGATCGTCAACGCGAACCGGCTGGCGAGGCGCAGTCGGATCCGGGGAGTCGGCCGTCGGCCGCGCTGCCACCAGAGACCGCACCGCCGGCCGGACTGGAATTCTTCAATGGGCTCGGGGGCTTCGCCGCCGAAGGGCGCGAGTACCTCACCCTGCTCGGTCCCGGGCAGGCGACGCCGGCTCCATGGATCAACGTCGTCGCCAATCCGCACTTTGGTTTTCAGGTGGCCGCAGAGGGGAGTGGTTATACCTGGTCACTCAACAGTCGGGAAAACCAGCTGACGCCCTGGTCGAATGATCCGGTCTCCGATCGTCCCGGTGAAGTGCTCTACGTCCGCGACGAGGAAACCGGCGAGCTGTGGGGACCTACGGCTGCGCCGATCCGGGATTCCGGTTCGACCTACAGTGCCAGGCATGGTCAGGGCTACAGCCGCTTTGAGCACAGGGCGCGCGGCATTGCACTCGATCTGCTGATGTATGTTCCGCTGACGGATTCCGTAAAGATCTCGCGACTGCGGATTCACAATGCTTCAGGCGAGAGGCGCCGGCTGTCGGTAACTGCCTATACCGAGTGCGTAATGGGTCAAACGCGGGGCGCCACGGCACCATTTATAGTGACGGGAGTGGATAGCGGGACCGGCGCACTGCTGGTCCGGAATCCCTGGAGGACCCAGTCCGCCGGGCGTGTAGTCATTGCGGATTTAGGTGGACGGCAGGAAGCCTGGACCTGCGATCGAAGGGAATTTATCGGCCGCCACGGCACCTTGGCGCGGCCGGCAGCCCTGGTCGGCCTGGCGCCCCTGTCACGACGAGTCGGGGCGGGTCTCGATCCATGCTGTGCGTTGCAGACTTTCATTGAGCTGGAGGCGGATGAGAGCACCGAAATTGTCTCCCTGATTGGCGAGGCGGCCAGCGTCACGGAAGCGCAATCCCTGATTGCGCGCTACCGATCCGCGGATCTGGACGACATCTACCGGCAGGTCCTGGCCTTCTGGGACGACGTACTCCGCACAGTCCAGGTCAAGACGCCGGACCGGTCGATGGATCTCATGCTCAACCGCTGGCTGCTGTATCAAACCCTATCCTGCCGCATGTGGGCTCGCTCGGCCTTCTACCAGGCCAGCGGCGCCTATGGTTTTCGAGACCAATTGCAGGACAGCATGGCGCTCACCATGGCACGGCCGGCCCTGACACGCGCACATCTGCTGCGTGCCGCAGGCCGCCAGTTTCACGACGGTGACGTACAACACTGGTGGCTGCCCGGCAGCGGCCAGGGCATACGCACCCGGATCAGTGATGATCGGGTGTGGTTGGCACACACAGCGGCCCACTATATTGCGGCTACCGGTGACCTCGCCGTCCTGGATGAGCAGGTGCCCTTTCTGGAGGGCCAGACACTGCGTCCCGGGGAGCACGAGGTCTACTTTAGACCGGTCATTTCAGATACAACCGCTACGTTGTTCGAGCATTGCGCGTACGCACTGGATCAGAGCCTGCAGCTGGGTGCCCATGGCCTGCCGCTGATCGGCACCGGCGATTGGAATGACGGCTTCAATCGCGTAGGCGAACTGGGTCGTGGCGAGAGTGTCTGGTTAGGCTGGTTTCTTTACGCCACGCTGACGAGCTTCACGTCCCTGGCGCGTGCGCGCACCGAACCAGCCCGCGCCGCACGCTGGTTGAGCTACGCCGCGGCCTTGCGCGTAACGCTGGAAGCTGCTGGTTGGGATGGGCAATGGTATCGGCGCGCCTACTACGACGATGGCACGGCTCTCGGTTCCGGCGCGAGCGATGAATGCCGCATTGACGCCATCGCGCAATCCTGGGCGGTGCTTTCTGGCGCGGCCGATCCCGAGCACGCGCGGATTGCCATGGCGGCCGTCAACAAGCAACTCATTAATCGTGACGCCGCGTTGGCGTTGCTATTTACACCGCCATTTGATCGCAGCCGGCTCGATCCAGGGTACGTCAAGGCCTATCCGCCGGGCGTGAGAGAAAATGGCGGGCAATACACACACGGTGCCATCTGGTCAGTCATGGCCTTCGCCTCGCTCGGACAGGGAAACGAAGCCAGCGAGCTATTTTCCCTGCTCAATCCTGTCAATCACGCGAGCACGCGCACCGGTGTGCAGCGCTACAAAGTAGAGCCCTACGTGATCGCCGCGGACGTGTATTCCGTGGCACCGCACGTTGGGCGCGGCGGCTGGACCTGGTATACCGGTTCGGCGGGCTGGATGTACCGGGCCGGGATCGAGTCGATCATGGGTATACGCGTACAAGGTGGGAGTCTGCATCTTGCGCCATGCATACCCTGTAACTGGCCACGTGCCGAAGTCACTGTCCGTCAACGCTCGACGCGTTATGACATTGTCATTGAGAATCCGGAGGGTGTGAGCCACGGCATCATTCGCGTCGAGCTGGATGGGGCGACAGTGCCTGCAGGCCTGGAATCCATAGATCTGGTCGATGATGGTGGAGTGCACCCGGTGCGCGTGTTGCTCGGCAAGCGGTGACGAAGTGCGTTGACGTACAGACCCGGCACCGCAGTCCGTGGTAGTTTGCCGCAAATGATCAAGCTCAAAGGCAGGCGGCCGGCGCGCGCGATGTTGCTCGGTTGTGCAACGATGGCGGCAATCGCAAACGCCTGGGCAGGCGGTGGGGTCTGGTTGCCCAACAGCTCGCTTGGGCCACAGGTCACCTTGTATGTGAGCCAGCCTCTTTGGGCGCGCGGCAGCTCCGCCCGAAGCTATGGCATGCGTCTGGAACAGGTCAGGTCCGATGCCGGCCTTCCAAGGCGCGCCGAATACGGCGCGGTGCATCGCAAGGCACTCATTGATCTGCAGGTCAGACCTCATGCAGGCACACGGCTCGAATTTGCGGCCCGCGTGAGCTGGGACCTGGGGCGCGACACCTTTGGCCCGACTCCGGACGGCTCAAGCGGGGTCATCAACCTGGCGTTCCGCGCGCATGGGCTGGCTGGTGAACAGTGGCTCAAGCCCTGGTCAGTCCCGATCCGCAGTGCCGCGCTTCCACTGCGGTATGCCTGGCATTGCGATGCGGCCTCGATTGAGGCGACGGCGTCCTATGTGCGTCACCGCATCGATCAGTCTGCAGTTGCCTGCGACGCTTTGGCTATGATTACCGGCCGACCAGCGCTGATGAATTAGGGGAGGCCCTTGCCAGACCGGGTGAATGGCGGCGCGCGGCAGCCTGCCTAGTGTCTGTGCAGGCGTTCTGTCACGTCCATGCCGATGCCGCGGTATCCCGTATATCGCCCGGATTGACTGAATATGGGCTCGCCGCTCACCTGGAAGAACTGCTGTGAGCCGTCGGTGTTGGTCCTGCTGCAGATCAGGTCCAGGAACGGCCTCCGGGCGGCGATATTCGCATCAAGACTGGAGCGCCCCGGCTCATTCCAGCGCGGCCCAGGCACGTCGGGAGTGGGGAGCGCAGGCGGGGGGTCGCCACGGATGCCGAGCATCTCCAGGGCTGGCCCGGAGAGCTCCGTATATTGACCGCTCGCGTCCTGCTCCCAGTACCAGTCGGACGAGAGTTCGGTGAGGCGGTGAAATCGTTCTTCGCTGACGCGCAGTTCGGCGGTCCGTTCCCTCACCGTCTGCTCCAGCACCAGGTTGTGGTTTGCGATCTGGCGGTACAGCAATCGCACTTCCAGCATGTTGTGGATCCGGGCTTTGGCCTCGATCAGGTCGATCGGCTTGCTGATGAAATCCTTGGCGCCTGCCTGCAAGGCGCGCAATTTGTGCCCCGGCTGGGCGGTGATGACCAGCACCGGCACGTAACGCTCCGCCTCAATGGCCTTGAGTGCTTCCAGCACCGCGAAGCCGTCCATGCCCGGCATCAACAGGTCGAGCAGGATCAGGTCGTAGTGGTTCTTGCCATGGAGCTCGCAGACCTCGCGCGAGTCCATCGTCGAGTCGATACGGGTATAGCCGGCGCCGCGGAGCATCTGTTCCAGCAACCGGACATTGGCGGCCAGATCGTCGACGATGAGTATCCTGCCGCTCAGGATGTCGGCCTCGCTGATCATGGTCCGCCTCCCTGCGGCCCGATGGCAGCCGCTGCGGCTTTCGAGGCTTCCAGCGCCACGTCGAGGGCCGTCATGAACGCGTCGACCCTGATGGGCTTGGTCAGGTACTGGAAGAAGCCGGCCTCCAGTCCCTTGTGAATATCGTGCGGCATGGCATTGGCGCTGATGGCGACCACCGGGATATGGCGCGTCAGGGGGTCCTCGCGCAGCAGCTTCAGGGCCCGGATACCGTTGATACCCGGCAGATTGATGTCCATCAGGATCACCTCGGGCTGGTGCGCGCGCGCGAGCTCGATGCCCGCCGTAGCGTCCGCGGCGCTTAAGAGCCGCATGTTCGAGCGGCGCGCAATGAGCTGTTCCACCAGTTTGAGGTTGGCGGGATTGTCCTCCACATACAGCACG
>Ga0193713_1000694_pt1 | contig 11216 bp, 10 predicted proteins | sample H3a2metaG_FD_143054 | JGI IMG/M metagenome (GOLD analysis project Ga0193713, IMG submission 143054) | Soil microbial communities from a riparian zone of the East river system, Colorado, United States - H3a2 | ecosystem: Environmental > Terrestrial > Soil > Riparian zone | place: USA: East River... | reverse complement strand
GCCCAGGTTGTGCGCCCACCGCAGTCCTGGATTGACGATTACTTCGCCGCTCTGCGCCGATCCGGTCCACACAACCTCCAGCATGAAGTTGACCGAGGGGCGCGCCAGCCAGATGAGGCTCGCGCCGCCGTTGTAGACCGTTCCGTCCGCCCTCCTCAGCGTGGCGCCGGCGTTCCAGTGGCTCACGACGCCCGGCGTGAGCATCGCGCTCACGGGGAGGTTGACCTGGAGTCCCGGGCTCCCGCCGTCGGCGGTGGGGAGGAGCAGCGACAGCCGTGGGGCGAACGCCGCCCCGCCACCGCCGCCCGTGCCGGTGACCTGACGGCGATAGTTGATCGCCACGTCACCCACCCCGCGCTCGATTGGGATGGTGAAGCTGAGCTGGTGGCGCTGCCCGCTGAGCGGCCACTCCTGCGTCAGACTGTAGGACCAGGACCCCCGCGAGCGCAGCAGAGTGCTGATGTGCTGCACCACGCCGCGTTCTTGATTATAGGCCTCCTCGATCAGGAAGCTGTTGTCCTGTATGGGGATAGGGATCGCCTCCTGGGCGGCCGCCGCCACAGGCAGGCAGGCCGCCAGCGCGAACCACTTCACGGGGCTCCCCCGATGTCGGCGCACAGCAGCAGCAGCGCCAGCTCCTGACCCACGACGCGAGTGTCGCCGGCCGCGGTACGGACGGTGATCGGTCCGTTGAAGGGCTGCCGGTCTACGACGGTCATGCGAATCCCCGGTGTGAGGCCCTGCTCGGCGAGGTAGCGGAGCCGCGCCGGATTCTCGTCGCCCACCTGGCGCAGCAGGACCGTGGCTCCGATGGCAGCGTCGGCCAACGTCACCAGCTCCGCTTCTTCGATCTCACCCGCGGCCGTCGGAATCGGCGCGCCGTGCGGGTCGTAGCGCGGATCACCCAACGCGCCGGCCATCCGGTCGATCAGCTTGTCGGAAACGGCGTGCTCGAGCTGTTCGGCCTCGGCGTGCACGTCGCCCCAGTCGTAGCCGAGCTGCTCGGTGAGATACACCTCGAGGATGCGGTGGCGACGGATCATCTGGAGCGCGGCGGTGCGACCCTGATGCGTCAGCTGCACGCCGCGGTACGGGACATGCTCGATCAACCCGGTCTCGGACAGACGTTTCATCATGCCACTCACCGACGGGGGAGCGACCATGAGCATCTGGGCGATGTCGCTCGTCGTGGCAAATCCGCCCTGACTGGACAGGTGGTAGATGGCCTTGAGATAGTCCTCGACCGACCGTGTCAGGGGTGGCGGGGGGTTTCTGACAGACGAATGCATGGCGCCGGTCTCCGGAGCTAGGAGCTTTCCACAAAACTAGTTAGCCAAAATGCCCACTAGGCAATTAGGCTAACCTAATTATCAGATATTGTCAAGCGAAAATGTGGATTTTGCTAAGCTAAGAAGTGCCCCTAGTGATCGATAATCGATAGAAGATTGCTCAAGATGCGCTCCGTCATCCCCCAAATCGTGTGGTCGCCCACGACATAAGCCGGCATGACCCGGGTCGCGCCGCGGTGGTGGATCGTGACTTCGCGCTGGACGGCGGGAGCCGTCAACGCGCGAAACGACACCCAAAACGCGTCCTGCACTTCGTCGCCGTTGAGGGTGACAGGGGGTCGCTCGACCAGCCCAAAAACAAACGGTCGCACGACGACGGGAGGCAATACGGGGGTGCGTGGGTACATGTCGTCCAGCACGCCGAGCGGCTCGGCGGCGGTCAGGTCGACGCCGATCTCTTCACGGGTTTCACGGATCGCGCTGGCCCGAAGGTCCGCGTCGGCTGGGTCGCGCCGGCCGCCGGGGAACGCAATCTGGCCCGACCAGGTGTCGCCGGCGCGCTCGGCGCGGTGAATGAAAAGCGCTTCCACACCCTCGGCACCGTCATGCAGCAGCACCGCGACGGCCGCGGGAATCATCCCCGGTTCGAGGGCCACCGGCGTCGCGCGGTAGTCGCGCAGCGCACGCCGGGCGTCCTGCAGAGTTATGCCGAGATCTCCTCGCCGCCGTCGACGTTGATGACGTTCCCGGTGATCCAGTCGGCGCCCGGATTGCACAGCGCGATGATCGCACCGCCCAGGTCCGCGGGGGTCGTGAGCCGGTGGTGCGGATTCCGCTGGGTGGCGATCTCCACCAGCTTCTCGTTCCCCGGGATCTTGCGCAGCGCCGGCGTGTCCGTGACTCCGCCGCGCAGCGCGTTGACCGCAATGCCTTTGGGGGCGAGTTCGAGGGCCAGCTGGCGCGTGTGCGACTCGAGGGCGGACTTGGCGGCCGACACCGCCCCGTAAGTAGCGAAGACGCGAGTCGACCCCGACGAAGTCATCGAGAAAATGCGCCCGCCGTTCCCCATCAAGCCGTGCTTCACGACGCCCTGCGACCAGTACACCAGCGAGTGGGCCATGACGTCGAGCGTCATGTCGATGTTGGCCTTGTTCAGGACATCATCCCCGATGTAGGGCTTCAGGGTCCCGAACGCGAGCGAATGGAGCAGCACGGCGACGTTGAGCTTCTGCTTGGCAAGCTCCGCCAGCACCTCGTTGCGCTTTTCTTCGTCGGCGGCGTTGACGTTGAAGTACTGGGTCTTGCGGCCCATGGCCTCCAAGTCGCGCCGGATCTCGGCCACGTGGTCCATGCCGCCCTTGCGGTCGAGATGGACCCCGGCGATATCATAGCCCGCCTTCGCGAGGGCCCGAGCGGCTCCCTCACCGAATCCGCTCGAGGCGCCCAGGATGAGGGCCCACTTCGGGGTCGTCGTCTGCGCGTGTGCCAAACGTTCCTCCGGCAATCGGTGTCCGGTATTATAGCGCAGGTTCGATGAGTTGGCTCCTCGCCTCTCCGTGGATCCTCGCGCTGCTCGTCATCTTGTACAGCTACGCCACGCGCCGGCCACACCTGCGAGACTACCCGCCGGCAGCGTCCGGCCCCCTCGTTTCGGTCATTATCCCCGCGCGTAACGAGGCGCGGAACATCGAGCGTTGCGTCCGGTCGATCCTCGCCGCCACCTACCCCAACATCGAAATCATCGTCGTGGACGACCGCTCGACCGACGGCACCGGCGACCTGGTCGAACGCCTCGGCGGGAGCGTACGGCTGGTGCGCGGCGCGGAGCTGCCGGCAGGATGGTTCGGCAAGCAGTGGGCGCTGGTGCAGGGATACCGCGTGGCGCGCGGCGAGCTGTTGCTCTTCGCCGACGCCGACACGAAGCACGAACCGGAGCTGATCGCTCGCGCTGTCGCGGCGCGCGCGGCCGAGCGGGTGGACCTGTTCTCGGTCATTCCGCGCCAGGAGACGGTGACGTTCTGGGAGCGGTTGATCCAGCCGCAGGTGTTCGTCGCGCTGGGGGCCCGTGTGGGCGATCTGCGCCGCCTGAATCGCACCCGCACCGAGTGGAATGCGATCGCCAACGGGCAGTTCCTGCTCGTCACGCGCGAATCGTACGAAGCGGTCGGCACCCACGAGGCCGTCAAACACTCAGTCGCCGACGACCTGATGCTGGCGCAAACCTACGTGCGCCACGGCAGAGACATCTTCCTTGCGCTCGCCGTGGAGTACATGCAAACCCGCATGTACGGGTCGCTGCGCGAGATCCTCGAAGGGTGGACCAAGAACCTCGCGCTGGGCGCTCCCCTGATGGCGCCCCCGGTGCCCTGGATCCGCGCGCTCTTCCCATACGTCATGTGGATGCCGGCCCTGTTGTGGATCGGACCCCCCATCGCCTGGGCCCTGTTCGGCTGGGACTTCGCCGCCATCGCGACGGTTGCGTCACTCATTACGTGGATGGGCATCTACGCCGGAGAGCGCGCGCCAGTCCAATACGCGCTGCTCTACCCGCTCGGCGCTGGGATGGTGGCCTTCATCATGATGAGATCGGCATGGAGGGGGGGCAGGACAGTCGAATGGAAGGGGAGAACGTACAGAGGCAGCGGCAGTCACAAGAGAGACGCCTAGACGTCGAGACGGCTAGCGGTGGTCAGGGACTAGGCGTCAGGTAGGCCTACCTACACACTACCACCTACGTACCGCTAGGCGTCTGAGCCCCTAGGCGTCTGCCTGGCATCTCATTCCCACATCACCCGCCACACCAGCACCACGCCTGCACCCACGCTCGCCAGAGCAGATCCTACGTGTAGCAACGTGGCCCACCTGGAGCCGCGCTCGGTGGCCCGCTGCACCAGCGCTCCCAACGTGAGCGAGACCGCCAGCATCCCCACGATCGTCCCCGCGCCAAACGCCGCGAAATACGCGAGGCGCAAGCCGGCACTCGGCGCCGCCGCAACGAGCAGGACCGCGATCGCGCCGCTCCCCGCCAGGCCGTGCGCGATCCCGAAGCCGAGCGAGCGCCGAGCGTCGGCGCCGGCATGAAGGTGCGAGTGACCGGCGTTCTGCGCATGACTGTGGAGGTGGAGATGGGGGTTCGTCTCGTGCACATGCAGGTGCATGTGCCACCGGCCGCGCGCGTAGCGCCACACGACCGCGCCGCCGAGTAGCACGAGCAGCCCCGCCACGACGAGCTCCGCCGCGGGCCAAAGCGCCGGCGGGAGCCTGACGCCCAGTGCTACAACGAGCAAGACGATCGCGCCGACCGTGACCGTGTGGCCGAGTCCCCAGGCGAGCCCGAGCCGTGCGGCACTCCACAGCCTTCCCTGGCGGCTCGCGAGGGTAGACACAGCTGCTAGATGGTCGGGCTCAAAGGCGTGGCGGAAGCCCAGCAGGCCGCCCAAGGCGAGGATGGGAAAGAAGCTCATTGGCGCCTTAATCTACTGTGCTACAACCTTCTACAGGAGTCGACTATCCAATCCCCTGCATGGCCCGACAGACCCTTGAGGGACCACTGACCCGAGACGAGCCGACAGCTTTGGCGGACGCGGAAACGGTAGACACGGCACTCGCCGCGAGCGGCGATGCCAGTGCGTTCGAGCGGTTGTACCGCACGCACGTCAACCGCGTCCACAGCCTCGTGCGCCGCATGCTCGACGCCGACGAAGCGGACGATCTCACCCAGGACGTCTTTGTCCGGGCGTGGCAGAAGCTGTCCACCTTCCGGGGCGAGTCGGCATTCGGGACCTGGCTGCACCGCCTGGCGGTGAACGTGGTCCTGGCGCGGCGCAAGACGCTGGGCGTCGAGCGGGGACGGTTTCACACCGGCGAGGATCCGCTCGAGGGGTTGTCCGGCCGGCGAGAGACACCGGAGATCTCGATGGACTTCGAGGAGGCGCTCGCCAACCTCCCCGACGGAGCCCGGCAAGTGTTCGTGTTGCATGACGTGGAGGGATATCGCCACGAAGAGATCGCGCGCATGCTCGGCGTCGTGCCGGGCACATCAAAATCGCAGCTGCATCACGCGCGGATGGCGCTGCGGAGGTATCTGGACCGATGAACGACCAATGGACTGACCGGCTCTCGGAGTATGTGGACGGCGAGCTCGCTAACGGCGAGCGCTCCGCGCTCGAGGCACATCTCGCGACCTGCACCGTTTGCCGCGGGGCGGTCGCGGAGCTGCGCCAAGTGGTGGCGCGCGCCAAAGCCCTGGAGAACCGGCCCCCCAAGGCCGACCTCTGGCCCGGCGTGGCGCAGCGGATCGGCGCGGGCACAGTCGTAGACATCCGCTCGCGTCGCTTCAGCTTCAGCGTGCCACAGCTGATCGCGGCGACCATCGCGCTCATCCTGCTGTCGGGGAGCGGCGCGTGGCTGGCGCTCAAGCCGCGGCAGACACAGATCGTCGTCACGCCCAAGCCCGACTCTAGGTTTGAGACGATCAACGTGTCTACGCATCCCACCGACGCAGCCATCGCCGATTTACAGGATGTCTTCGAGCGCAACAAGAGCAAGCTCGACACGGCAACGGTGCGGGTGGTGCAACAGGCCTTCACCACTATCGATCGGGCAATCGCCGACGCGCGCGCTGCGCTGCAGGCGGATCCCAGCAATGCGTACCTGAATCTCCATCTCGCCGATACGATGCGGCGCAAGCTGGAGCTGCTGCGACGCGTCAACGCGATCGCCACAGCGCAGTCCTAGAGAGGATACACATACATGTTGACGATGCTTACAGCCGCCGTCCTGGCCTCGCTGGCCCCCGTACAAGGGGTCACCGACACGACGTTCGCCGTGCCGGCTGGAGCGAGCCTGTCGGTCGACAATTTTGGCGGCTCGATCGTCGTCCATGGGTGGACGCAGAACCGAGTCAAGGTGCACGCGGAGCACGGCAGCCGGGGCGCCATTGAGGCGTCGCTGGTGGGCAGCACGGTGACGATCAAGGCGAGCAGCCGGCATGGCGCGCCGTCGGTGGTCGATTTCGAGATCACGGTGCCCCAGGACATGGCCCTGACCCTGTCCGGGACGTACACGGAGATCACCGTGGACGGCGTGCGCGGCGCGATCAGCGCCGAGACGGTGGACGGCTCGGTGGACGTGCGGGGTGGGAGCGGGAACATCATGCTCCACTCGATCCAGGGATCCGTGGCACTTGCGGACGCGACGGGCCGTATCGAGGTGAACTCCGTCAACGAGAGCGTCGAGCTGTCGAACGTGTCGGGGCAGATCAAAGCCGAGACCGTGAACGGCGACGTCTCGCTCAACGGGATCAAGGCGGCCAGCGTGGAGGCGACGACGATCAACGGAGACGTGGAGTACGAGGGGACGATCAGCGATGGCGGGACGTACTCGTTCAACTCGCATAACGGCGACATCAAAGTGTCGATCCCCGAGGGCGCGAACGTGACCTTGACGGTCGCGACCGCCAACGGTGACATCGACGCGAGCTTCCCGCTTCCCTTTACAGGCACACGCGAGAAACACCGCTACACGTTCAAGCTCGGCTCCGGCAGCGCACGGATGGAGGCCGAGTCGTTCCAGGGCGACATCGAGCTGCGCCGCCCATCGGAAATGCAGATGCGTCACAAGGACAAGGACAAGGAAAAGAACAACAATAGAAACCACGAGGAGAACTGAGCATGCGCGCCTTCATCTTGACCGCCGTCGCCGTCTGCGTTCTACCCGCAGCCGCGCAGGCGCAGGACTTTCGTTGGCACGGCCGCCTTGCCCCCGGCAAGCGAGTCGAGGTGAAGGGCGTGAACGGCGACGTGCGCGCGGTCGCCACGACCGGCAGTGAAGTCGAAGTGACAGCCGCCAAGCACGCGCGCCGCTCCGATCCCGAGGACGTGAAGATCGAAGTGATCGAGCATGATGGCGGCGTGACGATCTGCGCGGTCTATCCCACGCCTCGTCGCGCCCGTCGCGAAAACACTTGCGAAGTGGGCGATCATTGGTCCTCGAGCACCGAGGACAACGACGTCACGGTCGACTTCGAGGTGAAGATCCCGGCGGGCGTGGAGTTCGGCGGCCAGACGGTGAACGGCGAGATGTCCGCCGAGGGGATGAAGGCCGACGTCTCGGCGCGCACGGTGAACGGCAGCGTGCGGGTCACGACGACCGGCCTCGCCGAAGCAGGGACAGTCAACGGGTCCGTGTACGTCGAGATGGGCCGCGCCGACTGGACCAACGAGCTGGAGTTCAGCACCGTGAACGGCGGCCTGACGCTGGTCCTGCCGGCGGGGCTCAACACCGAAGTGCGCGCCTCGACGGTGAACGGTGACCTGGTGACGGACTATCCGCTCATGGTCACGGGGCGTTTCGGCAGGCACCGGATGCAGGGGACGATCGGCTCAGGGGGACGGTCGCTGAGCCTCTCGACGGTCAACGGCGAGATCCGGCTCCGCAAGGCGACCTGACGGGCGGGGGCGCCTAGTTCGGCTGGCACCCCGTCCCGATTGCGACGATGACCTGCAACCGGCCGCGCTTCAACACGCCGCCGCCGCTGGCGTCGGCGCGCACGTCCACCTCGTAACACCCCGCGGACCAGGTGCGCGTCCAGTTGGTCTGCGGTCCGATCCCGCCGCTCCAGTTCGTGGCCGGCAGGATCCGCTCCCACCACCGCGAGGCAACGCTCGCCGAGTAGGCGTACGTACCCTTCACCGTGATGAACGTCGGTCCGCTCATCGTGACGCTGCCGCTCTGAACCGTGAAGTTGTAGCCAGCGGTCGTCGATACGCCCGTGCTCATGTCCTTGACTTCGAGGGTGACGCGGTGCGGCCCAACGATGCCGTGTCCCCAGAACTCGTACGACGGGCTCGTGGAGTAGGCCGTCCAGGGACCCGCCGAGTCGGTCTGCCAGCGATACTGAATGTTCGGGCCCGAGCTCGAGCAGCTCGCCGAGAAGAGCTGATCGGTGTTCTGCCACGTGGTCGTGCCCTCGAACGTGGCGCAGGCAATGACCGGCGCGGTGACGGTCACCGCGCCGCTGACGCCCACGTTGTTCCCTTCATCGCTCTCGATGACCGTGTTGTTAGCGTCCAGCGACGCGATCGCGTAGTACGTCCCCGGCGTGAGATTGGCCGGCACCGTGACCTGTCGCTGCGCCTGGATCGTCTGGCCGGCACCGATCGGGTTGGCCTCGACGTACGTATCGACAAGCACGTCCGTTGCGGGAGAGAGAACCTGGTCGGTCGAGAGGTACACCTTCCCCGTCCAGTTGGCTTCGACTGGGCCGAAGGTGTTCGACCCCAGGTTCCGCTCCGGAATCGCGACGGCAAGGACCGCGCCTTGCTGCGCCCCCGATGGCGCCGTGACCGTTCCGGGCGACAGGTCGGGGTTGATGCGCGTAATCGTCACGGTCCGCGTGACGGTGGGCGTCCCAATGTCCTCCGCCATTTCATCGGGCCGCTTCAGCTCGAGGCCGACTGCGTACTGTTTCGAGGCCGTGGCGGGATTCGGGAAGCGGTGGAGCCGCAGCACCGGGCTATTCTCCGGGATGTAGCTGTAATAGCCCGTCGCCTGTGACAGATCCGTCCCATCGAAGTACAGCCGGGCCAACGCCACCCCGCGGGTGTCCACTTGCCACCCGCTGGTGCTGCGCATGACGCTAAAGCGGAACCAATCCGCAGCGGTGCCGCTCGGCGCCGCCTGGTCGGTGAAGGTTGCCAGGTAGGGGTCCGTTCCCGCGTTCTGGATCTCGAGCACCGGAGAGTCACCGGGGTGCGTCGTGGTCAGGTCGATGAAGATGACGAGGTCCTGCCAGTTGCTCATGGCGTTGGGATCGTAGGTGGGCGACTCGACGTATTCGGTCGCGCCGGTCCCCGAGTTGACCACCGAGTGCCCGGACCACTGGACGTAGTCGACGTCGAAGCCACCGCCGGGACCCTCGAAGGCGTAGCGACCGGGCCGAACGCAGTGGCCTTCCTGCGGGCTCGCGGCTGCGTGCGGAACCTCGGCCCACGGGGAGCCATTCTGCACAAAGTCCGCCGGCGTTTGTCCCGCGCCGCCGCAGGGGAATCCCGCCGTCGGCTCCCACCACTCGAACATGTTGGCCCAGTACGGGTCGGCGACGAGACCCGAGAGGTAGCTCGCCGTATGCAAGCGGCTCGCTGCATCGGCGTACGCGGTGAGCGCGATCGGATACGTCTGGCAGGCCGGCGCGCCATTTTGGAAGATGCTCCCGTAGATCTCCCCTTCCGAGGATCCCGCGGGTTTGTGCGTGCCCTGACATCCCGTCGTGACCGAGAGGTTGGGGGATCCCGGTGCGCGTGCCGCCGGTGGCGTGGTGACGTCCTCGGCGCACGCGCTCAGGAGAACGGCAGCGCAGAGAGGCAGGGCGAACAGTGTGACGCGACGGTCCATGGGGGCCTCGAGGAGCGGGTGGTCCCCACAATCTCTTCGCCGCTCGAGTTGCGACAAGGGATAGCGCACTAAACGTCATAGTGAGGTCGCGGCTTTTCGTACCTCCTCGCAGCAACCCGGTACCTAATCCGGCACCCACAAGCCCCACCTTAGCTCCCCTCCTAGCCAAAGGGGCCCGTGGTGTTGCGGGAACTTCTCGCCCGCACCGAGCAGATCGACGATCTCCGCGACCTGTTTCGCGTGCTCGGATACGACGCGGCGTGGGAAGCCGTGCCACCCGGGCCCTGGCTCGGGGAGGAAGCGGTGCGCGCCGCCGGCGTGAGTCGGGCCGCACTCGTCGCGCGGCATGACGCATTTCGCGTGTTCGGCCTCGAGGCAGCCGATCCCGAAGGCGCCGCACGCGCCGCCGCGCGCCGGCTCGCCGCCGGTGCGGAGCGCGGGCTCGCATGCGCCGTGGGCACCAGCCCGCGGCGCCTGGTCTGCGCCGCGTGGCGGACATCTGCTACGGGCGCCGTCGGCATTCGTCTCGCCACCGCGACGCTCGCGATCCTCGAACGCCTCGCCCCCGCCGCCGGCGAATCGGCCCTCGCGCTCAGCCTCCGCGTGGGTGAGGTGTTGGCCACGGAGGGAGTCACCCCGCGCTTCTTCCGCGCCTTTCGTCAGACACTCGACCGCCTCACTGGCCGGCTGAAGACTCCGTCGGCCCACACTGATCGCCACGCCTTGGCGCTCACCACCCTGACCCGCGTCCTGTTCCTCTACTTCGTGCAGGCCAAAGGCTGGCTCGACGGCGACCGTCGCTACCTGCCCCGGCTGTTCCAGACCGCGCTCAATCGGCGACTGCACTTCCACAAGGTCTTCTTGCATCCGCTGTGCTTCGGTGCGTTGAACCAGGCGATGGCGAGTCGCAGCCGCCAGGCGCGCGCCCTTGGGCGGGTGCCGTTTCTGAACGGCGGCTTGTTCGAGCCGACGGGCCTCGAACGAAGGCACGGGCCCGCCATCTGGAGCAACGCCGATTGGCGCGAGGCGTTCGACGACCTGTTCGAGCGATTCCACTTTTCGGTGCGCGAAGACGACACCGGCGAGCTCGTCGCCCCCGACATGCTGGGCCGCGTGTTCGAGGGAGTCATGGACCCGGCGGAGCGCCGCGCCAGCGGCAGCTACTACACGCCGGCGGCGCTGGTGCGCGAGATCGTGCGCGCCGGACTCGAGGCGGCGCTGGTGCACCGGATCGGGCTCAGTGGGGCCGCCGCCGCCCGTTGGATCCATCAAGGGCTCGCCCCGAACCCGGCTCCCGATCTGCGAGCCCTCACGGTCCTCGATCCCGCCGCCGGGTCGGGTGCGTTTCTGCTCGGCGCCCTGAGTGAGCTCGTGACCCTGCGCCGCGCCGCGGGCGAGGGGCCTCCCCTCGCGATCAAGCGCGACGTGCTGGCCCACTCCCTGTTCGGGGTCGATCTCACTCCCACCGCCGTCCGCCTCACGGAGCTGCGTCTCTGGCTCGCCCTCGTCGCCGACGACGAGACCGGTGATCTC
>Ga0193713_1000692_pt1 | contig 11225 bp, 7 predicted proteins | sample H3a2metaG_FD_143054 | JGI IMG/M metagenome (GOLD analysis project Ga0193713, IMG submission 143054) | Soil microbial communities from a riparian zone of the East river system, Colorado, United States - H3a2 | ecosystem: Environmental > Terrestrial > Soil > Riparian zone | place: USA: East River... | reverse complement strand
CGGGCAAGACGCGCACCCTGACGTACCGCGTCGCGCGGCTCATCGAGTCAGGCACGCCGCCCGCCCACATCCTCCTGCTCACCTTCACGAACAAAGCCGCGCGTGAAATGCTTCACCGCGTGGAATCCCTCCTCGGCCCGGACATCCGGCGCATCACCGGCGGCACGTACCACCACGTCGGCCACCTCGTGCTGAGAAGGCACGCGGAGCTCGCGGGTCGGCGGCAGGATTTCACGATCCTCGACCGCGAGGACGCCCGCGACCTCATGGACGACATCCTCCGCCGGCTCCGCAAAAAGGCGGACGACATGAAATTTCCGCGCGCGGACATCCTCATCGACCTCCACAGCTACTCCGTGAACACCCGGACGCCTCCCGAGCGCGTCCTCGCCGACCGCTATCCGATGTTCCTCGAGTTGGGCGACGAGATCCTGCGCGCCGTCCGCTCGTACGTGACCCGCAAGGCGGAGATGAATCTCGTCGACTTCGACGACCTGCTCCTCCTGTGGCGCGACCTGCTCAAGCGCGAGGAGATCGTGCAGGGCCTGCGGGCCGCGTGGCGCCACATCCTCGTCGACGAATACCAGGACACGAACGTGCTCCAGGCGGAAATCGTCGACCTCATCGCGGGAGAGGACGGGAACCTGATGGTCGTCGGCGACGACGCCCAGAGCATCTACTCGTTCCGCGGCGCCAACTTCGGGAACATCATCGATTTTCCGAAGCGTCACCCCACGGCGCGCCTCTTCAAGCTCGAGACGAATTACCGCTCGACGCCGCAGATCCTCGATCTCGCGAACTCGAGCATCCGCCGAAACGTGCGCCAGTTCCCCAAGGTGCTTCACGCCGTCCGGAAGGAGGGCGTCATGCCGGAGCGCGTGACCTGCGGCGACGTGCAGGAGCAGGCCGCCTTCACGGCCCAGCGCGTCGAGGAGCTGCGCGACGAGGGGTTCGCGCTCAAGGACATCGCGATCCTCTACCGCGCCCACTGGCACTCGATGGAGCTCCAGATGGACCTGACCCGGCGCGGGATCCCGTTCCAGGTGCGCTCCGGGATGCGCTTCTTCGAGCAGGCGCACATCAAGGACGTCGCGTCGTACCTCAAGATCGCCGCCAACCCGAAAGACGAGATGGCGTGGAAACGCGTCGCCCAGCTCTATCCCCGGATCGGCCGGGCGGCGGCGGACAAGATCTGGGAGGCGGTCGCGCGGCTCGAGGAGCCCTTCGGCGCGCTCCAATCGGACGCCGTCCTCAAGGCCGTTCCGCGCGCGGGCCATCCGGGCTGGAAGGGGCTCTCGGCGACGCTCCGGGCGATCGCGGGGCCCGACCTGCGCCAGGCGCCGGCGGAGATGATCCGCGCGGTGCTCGAGGGCGGCTACGAGGGTTACCTGGAGGCGACCTTCCCGAATTTCGCGCTTCGGGTCGAGGATGTCCGGCGGCTGGCCGACTATTCGGATCGCTTCGCGGACGTCCAGGAACTCCTCGCGGAGCTCGCGCTCGCCGGGCCGGCGGCCGGGGCGCAAACGCCGGAGGATCCCGGGGACCGGGACGAACTCGTCCTGTCGACCGTCCACCAGGCGAAGGGGCTCGAGTGGCGCGCCGTCTTCGTGCTGTGGCTCGCGGAGGGGAAGCTCCCCGACGCGCGGGCCATGAAGGAGGACGACGGGCTCGAGGAGGAGCGGCGCCTGTTCTACGTCGCCTGCACGCGGGCGAAAGATCTGCTGTATCTCGTTCATCCCGTGGTGGCAGATGAGCGGCGGATGAGCTCCGTCATCCAGCGTCCGTCGATTTTCCTTCTGGAGCTCGACAAGTCGACGTACGAGCAGAGCACGGTGGGTTACGAACGCGGACCGGGGTATTGAACGGTGGTGACAGTTCGCCCGGCGCGCGTCGAGGACGCGGCGATCCTGTGCGCGGCGGAGGTCGAGACGGCGCGGACGCCGGGCCGGCTTGTTTCGCGCCCTCACGAACTCAAGCCTGAAGCGTTCGCGGCGACAATCGCGGAGCTCCGGTCGCGGGGTCGGTACGTTGTCGCCGAGGAGAACGGTCGCCCGGTCGGGCACGCCGTGCTCGAACCCATGCCGCTGGAGCGGATCGCGCACGTCCAGCGCCTGACGATCGTCGTGCACCCGGGACACCAGCGGAAAGGCGTGGGATCCGCGCTCATGAAGGACTTGGTTGAATGGGCGGCGGGCAACCCCGCGGTAGGAAAGATCGAATTGTGGGTGCGCGCCGTCAACGAGGGTGCGATCGAGCTCTACCGGAAGTTCGGGTTCGTCGAAGAGGGGCGGTTCAGGAAACGCATCCGCCTCGAGGACGGCACGCACCTCGACGACGTGGCGATGGCTTGGTATCCGGCGAACCGTTAGGCGCGTCGACCTTCAAGCGGCGGACATCTGACCGACTCTTCCTTCGCCAGCTTCACCAGCGTCCCGGCCGGGATCGCCTCCCGGATCCGCTTCATCAGCGTCTGGTAGTACGTGATGTTGTGGAGCGACAGCATTGAGAGGCCGAGGATTTCGTCGACCGCGAAGCAGTGGCGCAGGTAGGCGCGGCTGAACCCGCGGCAGGCGGGACAGGCGCAGGCGGGATCGAGGGGCCGCACGTCCTCCTTGAACGTCGCGTTGCGGATCTTGAGCATCCCCTCGCTCGTGAAGGCCCACCCGGTCCGGCCCATCCGCGTCGGCAGGACGCAGTCGAACATGTCGACGCCCTGCAGGACGGCATTCGCGATGTCGCCGGGCGTCCCGACCCCCATGAGATAACGCGGCTTCGATTCCGGCACGGCGGCGCAGACCGCGGCCGTCATCTCGATCATCGTCGTCGCGGGCTCGCCGAGCGAAAGCCCCCCGATCGCCGCGCCCGCCAGGTCGTGCCGTTCCACGTCCTCCGCCGATCGCCGCCGCAGCGCCGCGTCCGTCCCGCCCTGCACGATTCCGAAGAGCCCCTCGTCGCGGCGGGCCTTCACCGTCCGCTCCAGCCACGCCGACGTGCGCTTCACGGCGGCTTCCGCGACCGCGGGAGTCGAGGGGAAGGGCACGGGCTCGTCGAGCGGCATGACGATGTCCGCGCCGAGGAGGCGCTGGATCTCCAGCGCCCGTTCCGGGGTGAGGTGGATCCGCGAGCCATCCAGGTGCGACTGGAACTCGACTCCCGCGTCGTCGACCTTCCGCAATTTCGCGAGGCTGAAGACCTGGTAGCCGCCGCTGTCGGTGAGGATCGGCCCCTTCCAACCCATGAACCGGTGGAGGCCGCCCATTTTGTGAATCAGCGCCTCGCCCGGCCGGAGCGCGAGGTGATACGCGTTGCAGAGGAGGATCTGCGCGCCGGCCGTCTCGAGCTGGGCAGGCGCAAGCGTCTTCACCGCGGCCTTCGTGCCGACGGGCATGAACGCCGGCGTGTCGAAGGCCCCGTGGGGCGTCTCGATCCGTCCCGTGCGGGCGCGGCTGTGGGAATCCCGCGCCGAAAGGGAGAAGGAAATCATCCGTATACTGTAAGGTCGTCAGGCGGATTCTGTCCAACCCGGGGATCGGCGGATGAAACGGTTCTTCGCGGTACTGTTGCTGGCGGCGCTCGCGCCCGCCCTCGCTCCGCAATCCTCGGAAATCGATCGCGCCATCAAGACGATCCGCGCCCTCGACATCCAGCGCCACCAGGCCTTCCTCGCTTCCGACGAGCTCGAGGGACGCGAGGCGGGAAGCGACGGCGGCCAGCGGGCGGCGCTCCACATCGCGGACCACCTCGCGAGCCTCGGCTTCGAGGGCGGCGCCTCCGACGGCGGCTATTTCCAGCCCTTCGGCGGCGGCTCGGCGACGGGCGATCTCGCGGACGCCAACCTCCTGCGCCTGTACAAGGACACCACGCGGAGGGTTTCCGAGGATTTCAAGCTCGGCGCCCAGCTCACCCCGTACGCCAGATCGCGCGCCGGCTCGGCCGAAGGCGCCGTGGTCTTCGCGGGATACGGCATCACCGCCCCCGAGTTCGGGTACGACGACTGGAAGGGCGCGACGGTGAAAGGGGCGATCGCCCTCGTCCTCGACGGCGAGCCGCAGGAGGCGGACGAGCAGAGCAAGTTCGACGGGACGAAGCCGACGAAGTACTCCGAGCTCGAGCACAAGATCCAGATGGCGGAGAAGGCCGGCGCGGTCGCGCTGCTCGTGGCGTCGCGGGAGGGGCTCGCGAAGCGGCCCGAATTTGCGTGGCCGCCCGACGGCAAGTCGCCTCCGGTCAAGGTCCCGGTGGCGCTGGTCTCCGCCGAGCTGGCCGACCGCCTCGCGGGCAAGCCGCTCAAGAATCTGCGCGCGGAAATCGACGCCGATCTCAAGCCGCGCTCGATCAAGGGGGCGCCGGCCGCGGAAATCTCGCTCTCCGCCCGCCCGATTCCCGGCAAGGGCACGAAGAACATCCTCGCGGTCTGGCGCGGCATCCACTCGAAGCTCAAGGAGGAGTTTGTCGTCCTCGGCGCCCACTACGACCACGTGGGCCGGGGCACGCCGCAGAACAGCCGGGGCAAGGTGGGCGAGATCCACAACGGCGCGGACGACAACGCGTCGGGTACGTCGACGCTCCTCGACATCGCGGAGGCCGTGAAGGAGACGAGGCCCAAGCGGTCGATCCTCCTGATGTGGTTCGACGCGGAGGAGAAGGGCCTCGTGGGATCGAACAACTGGTGCGGCTCGCCGACGGTGCCCCTCGATCACGTCGTCGCGATGCTCAACATGGACATGATCGGCCGCAACGACACCACCAAGATCCTTCTCGGCGTGGAGAAGGAGGGTAAGGAGCCGCGCTACCCGAAGCTGGCGGCGGCGCTCGCGCAGACCGAGCAGAGGTTCCGGCTCAAGTTCGACTGGGAGGGCGCGGACGACCTGATCCGGCGGAGCGATCACTGGAGCTTCATGGAGAAGGGCGTCCCCGCCGTGTTCTTCACGGGCGGCCTGCACGCCGACTATCACACCGAGCGCGACGACATCGAGCGGATCAACTTCCCGAAGGAGGAGCTCGTCGGGAAGATCGTCTTCTGGCTCGCCGAGAAGATCGCCAACTCCGACCAGTCGCTGAGATAGGGAGGCTCGCCAGCCGCGATATTCCCCACGAAGCGCGCCGGGCCTCCGTCATGAGAGTATTCGGCCATCATCCGGCCGTCGTTCGAGAGGGTGATGCCATGCGAAGCGCCTTGGGCTTTCTGGCTCTGATTCTCCTGTACCCCCAGGTTGCTACGGCTCAAGATCCGCCCGCCAAGGAATCCGACACCATCATCCATCGACTGGGCGACCTCCGCTGGCAGCACGGGGCGCACATCACTTCCATCGCCGTCCTTCCGGGGGATAGGCAGGCGCTGACCTCGGCGTACAACGGCACCGTTGTTCTCTGGGATCTTGAGACAGGACTGAGGCTTCGCACCTATGAAGGTCACAAGGGCCTGATCTACTCCATGGCGCTCTTTCCGGATGGGAAGCGATTTGTAACGGCCGGCGCAGACAAGTCCGTCCTGCTGTGGGATCGCGACTCGGCGACTCCAATTCGAGTCTTTGAGGGGCACAAGAGCCTGGCGCGCGCCGTCGCCTTGACGACGGACGGATCCCGGATCGTCTCGGGTGGAAATGACGGAGAGATCATCGTCTGGGATCCCGACACCGGATTGGCGGTTCGTTCCATGTCGTCGCCCTTGGGTAGCGTCGCGAGCCTTGCCGTTCAGCCCGGCGGGAAAATCATCCTGGTCGGCGGACCCGGCAAGGCGGCGCTTCTAGACCTGGACGGCGTCAAGCCCGTCAAAGAACTAGTCCGGAAAGACGAATCGGACCCACATGGGATGCGTATCCGGGGAATGGAGAGGGTGGCATTCAGTCCCGACGGCCGTCACGCGGCGGCCTGTTTTCTCTACCAAGGTGTGTCCGTGTGGAATGTCGAGTCCGGGAATGAGGTCAAGCTGCTGGGCGGGAAAAATCGCGCCTATAACGACATTCTTTTCACGCCCGATGGCAAGCACGTCCTGCTCGGGGGCCAGAAAGATCTGCAAGTTTGGGACTTCGATAAGGGCGAATGCACGAAAACCGTGGCTGGTTCGGGCTTCTACACGATGGCTTGGAGGAGCAGGGGTGCGGGCCTGGTTTCAACGCCCGGCGACGGAACCGTGGCCACGTGGGACTTTGAGGCCGGCCAGCGACTATCGGCCGGCGGCCCCGGTCCGGTTTATTGCATTGCGGTGAGCCCCGATGGCCGGTCGGTGCTCTCCGGAACGCGGGACAGCTCCTTGGCCCTTTGGGATGCCGTCTCAGGTACCCGGATTCGAACGTTCGAGAAACTCTCTCCCAAAACCTTCGGCGACGGCTCACCGACGCAGGATTACGCCGCGTCCGTCGTCTTCAGCGCGGATGGACGGAGGGCGCTTTCGGGGCATTGGGATTGCAGGACCGCGCTGTGGGATGTCACGACCGGAAAGGTCGTCCGGGAATATGGCGGGATGTACGGAACCTCGGTCAAAGGAGTCGCTTTGAGCCCGGACGGCCTTCGCGGGGCCGGGTCGGGTGCACCCGCTGTAATCTGGGACCTGGAAACGGGCGAGCCGGCCCGCCGGTTTCCGATTGATCCGGGATCCTACATCTCGATCGCCTTCAGCCCCGATGGAAGGCAGGTCCTGATCGGGTCGAATTCCCAGAAGCTCAGGCTCTTCGATGCCCTGACCGGAGATTCGATTCGGGAGTTCGACGGGAATCCGGGCCGAGTCGATTCGATCGCCTTCACGCCGGACGGGCGCCTCGCGGCTTCGGGGAGCGAATCGGGAGAACCGGTCCAGCTGTGGGACGTCTCGACGGGTCAATCCATCCGTTCGTTCCAGGTGCCGCAGGCGGCTCAAGGCTCGTGGGGCTCGGCGTTGGCACTTTCGCCGGACGGCTCTTTTCTCTACACCCGCGGAACCCAGGGTGAACTCATCGTGTGGGACGTGGCGACCGGAAAGTTGCTTAAGACCTACCCGGGCCACCTCAACGGCGTCAGCTCGATTTCCCTCAGCGCCGGGGGCCGTCTCATCGCGACGGGCTCGCATGACTCGACCGTCATCCTTCGCCGTCCAGGTCGAATCTTCGAGTCCAAGTCTCGCGCGTGGGCCGAGGACTTGCGGAAACCGCTGGCGAGGGATCAGGACCTGCCTCTCAAGCGCTTCATGGACGGACTGCGGAGCCAGGACTACGACGTCTGGTGTGAAACGATGGAGCGCGGGGTGGCATCGGGCGCCGATTTCCTCGGACCCCTCTTCGCTTCAGAGTTTCCTGGACCCAAGACGACCGTCGGCGAGAAAGAACTGGGCGCGTTTCTGAAAGATCTGGACCACGAGGACATCGCGGTTCGTGAACGAGCCGTGAAAGGTCTCATGGAACTGGGGGAGCCGATCTACGGGTGGGTCCGGGATCGGCTTGCGGAGAAGGCCCGCTCCGACATGGCTCGGGCTTCGCTCGAGGCTGTACGCAGGAACCTCGAGGCGCGGCCGGTGAAGGCCTTGGATGCGACCAACCTCGCGGAGCTTCGGGCGGTGCTGATCATGCTCGAACTTCCCCCTTCCGAGTCACGTCGGACGTGCCTGGAGCACTTCGCAAAGGGGCCTCAGAACAGCGTCTCCGCGCGGCTCGCGCGTCGGTACTCGCCTCAAGATTTGCGTCGGTAGATCCGTACGCGCACGGCGGCCGCGTCGAAGAGGCGCTCGTACGCCACCTCATACCGGGGCTCGCCGCCCAGAAACCGCATCGTGAACTGGGGCCAATCGTTGTCCGCCTTGCGAATACTCCCGACGCCGCGTACCCCTCGGGATCTCAGGGAGGCGGGTTCGAGGGCGACAACCATCTCCTCGGGGTCGCCGGCCATCCACAGGTCGAACACCTTTTGGGGTCCTTCGGGATCGCGATCCCACGACGGGGGCAGGTCCAGGTTGAAACCGAGGCGGCGCGTCCGGATGTCGGCGCGCTTTCGGAGCTCCCATTCGAAGAGATGGCGACTCAGGCCTTCAAAGCCGCCCACGATCCGGACCGACGGCGCGCTCTCAATCCGCCGGATCGTCCAATGAAGGGCATCCTCGTACTCGCGGTGCACAGGCGGCGGACCGATGGTGGGCCCAAGCTCCACCGCGTACAGGATCCACGCCGCCGGCAGGATCGCCGCGGTCGCGATCGTCGCCGCGATGAGACGGCTCCGCCTGGCGGGCAGGAATTGCGCGAGCGTGTCGGTCGCGAGAATCCACCACGCCGGCAGGAAGGGGACGAGAAACCGCGTCTGGCGCGTGGGGTGGGCGAGGACGAGCGCGGTTCCCGCGATCACCGCCCACCGGAGGAACCGGTCGCGCTCCGTCGCGCCGCGCCGGAAGAACGACGCCGCGGCGAGAAGGACCACGGCGGCCCCGATCATCCACACCGCGTGCCCGCCCGTGAAAAAGTACTCGGGGTAATAGGCCCAGTGCGACGGATCGGTCCGGGGCTGGTCGGACGGCGGCCGCACGAACCACTCCACGTACTGCTGAAAACGCGGAGGATAAATCACGAAGATCCAGACGTAGATCGGCACCACCGCGGTCATGAAGATGGCCCGGAAGCGCCACGGCACCGTCTCTCGAATCGCCGCGCGGTGCTTCCAGACCAGCCACCCGACGCGCGCCCCGGCGAGCCATGCGGCGGCGATCAACGCCCCTCCCGCGCGCGTCATCGAGAGCGTCCGCGACCCGAGTGGTATCGACCACCCGCCGCTGACGCGGACGGCGATCGCGACCAGGACGCACATCGCGATCAGGATGTGCACCGGGTGGTAGAGCGCGCGGGATCGCGCGAAGCAGACGAGCGGGCCGCGAAGATACTCGCGCATCCGCCACGCCTCGAAGGCCGCCAGGATCAGGATCCAGCAGACCGCGTACTGCGCGGCGGTGAGCATGAAGATCGTGAGCGTCCACCCGAGCGGCCGCACCGCGCGGTCGTCCTCGAGCGATCGCGCGTAGAGGCGGAGGGTGAGAACCGCGAGGATCGCCGCCGGGATCTCGAGCATGATCTCGCCCGAGAGCGCGAGGAGTCCCGGGCAGGTGAGCGCGAGCAAGGCGGATATCCAGCCCGAGGCCTTCGACTCCGCCGTCGCGTAGAGCAGGATGGCGAGCGCCGCGAAGAGGAGCGTGCTGACGGCGATCGCCGTCCACCACGACGGGCCGAACGCCAGGTACGCGGCCGCGAGCAGGATCGGGTGGCCCGGCGCGTAGCGGTAGCGGTGGCCAAAGACGTCCGCCGCGAAGTTCGGGAGGTCGAAATGGGCGACGTCCTGCGCGACGGCGTACCCCTGGAGCCCGTGGGAGGCGGAATCCCAAGGGGGCGTCCCGCCGTTGATCACGCGGGCCCGGAAAGCGAGCGTCGACGCCGCCGCCGCGAGCACCACGACGGCCCACAGTCCGGCGCGCCTCATTCGGCCAGTGTAAGATAAGCGCGTGAAACCGGCCACGAAGCCCGGACCCCGCGTCGCGCTCGTCACGGGAGGGAACCGGGGCATCGGATTCGAGGTGTGCCGCCAGCTCGCCGGCCAAGGGCTTCGCGTCCTGCTCGGCGCGCGCGATGCGACGCTCGGCAAGAAGGCCGCCACTCAACTGGGTGTCGAGGCGGTGAAGCTCGACGTCGCGGATCCCGCGTCGGTCACTGCGGCGGCGAAGCGCGTCGGGGCGATCGACGTTCTCGTCAACAACGCGGGCGTCTACCCGTCCGGCAAGGTGCTCGACTCGGATCCCTCGCCGTGGCGCGAGTGCTTCAACGTGAATTTCTTCGGCGCGCTTTGGACTTGCCGCGCCTTCGTGCCCGGCATGCTGGAGCGCGGATACGGGCGCGTCGTCAATGTCTCGAGCGGCTACGGCGCGATCTCGGAGGGGCTCGAGGGTCCGGCGCCCTACAGCGTTTCGAAAGCGGCGCTGAACGCGCTGACGATCAAGCTCGCGTCGGAGATGGGGGGCGACGTCAAAGTCAACGCGGCCTGTCCGGGATGGGTCCGGACCCGGATGGGCGGGCCGGGCGCCAGTTCCAGCGTCGAGCAGGGCGCCGACACGATCGTGTGGCTTGCCACGCTGCCCGCTGACGGGCCGAGCGGCGGATTCTTCCGACATCGCCGAGCGATTCCCTGGTGAACGCTAGCCGATGAACTTGTGGCGGACCTCCGGCGCGGGAATTGGGCACGCGTCAAACTTCCCGAACCACTTGTAGCGACGCCGGGCGACGAGGTTGTAGACGGGCCGACGCAAGAATCCGGGGATGACCCGGAAGACGACCGCCAGTTTCCAGGGAAAGCCGAGCCTCGCCAGGACGAAGAGCGCCGCGCGGTCGCGGTCGAAGATCCGCGGGGCGGCGTCCTCGTAGTCCGCGATGACGTAGAATGTGTCCAGGTCCTCCGGATTCTTCCCGTGCCGTCGCAGGAGCCCCCGCGCGAATTCGCCCTGGAGCGGGGCGAACCGGAAGCGGTCCTTCCGGTCGCGCGGCAGGACGAACCGGACGAGCGCGTTGCACAGCGCGCACATCCCGTCGTACAGGATCAGGTGACGACCGCCGGTCACGCGATTCTCCCTCCCGCCGCACGCGCCCCCAGGAGGCCGCACGTCGCGAAGCCGCCGGCGTTCACGATCCCGTGGAACCACGCCATGGCGGGAATCTCGATCAGGAGCCGCTGGCCGTACTCGCCGATCGAGTAAACCGCGACGAGCCCCATGCCGATGAGCAGCGAGAGCGACGCCAGCATGAAGAGGAATCGCGGACGATTGTCCGTCACGACGGCCGCGACGCGCATCAGCAGCCACGCGAAGACGATCATTCCCGTGGCGATCCAGAGCACGGCGATGAATTTCAACGTGGGGGAGAACATGAATCCGATGGCGGTGAGCGGCGACCCGAGCAGCACGGCCGCCGCCGCGAAGAGGACGGGCGCCTTGGGGCCGAGCTTTCGGCCCGCGAACCCGATGAGGAGCGGCGCGACGAATCCGGTGTAGTGAAAGTGGACCGCCGTGAGGAGGATGATCGGCTCCTTGAATCCGAGCGGCAGGCCCAGGCGCGACGCCGCCAGGCCGAAGCCGCCCACGGCGATGAGGCCGAGGGCCGCGTCCGTGCATAGTTCAACGGGGTCCCAACGCCCGCGCCGCGCAAATCGCGCCGCCCCGAGCAACGCCAGCGCGCCGCACACGGCCACCCACGGAATAGCGAAGAGCAGCGCGTTCCATCCGGGAGGGAAGA
>Ga0193713_1000691_pt1 | contig 11230 bp, 5 predicted proteins | sample H3a2metaG_FD_143054 | JGI IMG/M metagenome (GOLD analysis project Ga0193713, IMG submission 143054) | Soil microbial communities from a riparian zone of the East river system, Colorado, United States - H3a2 | ecosystem: Environmental > Terrestrial > Soil > Riparian zone | place: USA: East River... | reverse complement strand
CATTTCACTACCGCTCCACACTGCCGTGTGATTCTGTCGGGCAGCAGGCGCGTTGGCAGCGCTGGTTGCCGTCCAGCTGTTTGTGCTAGGATCGTATCTCGCGCCGTCACCCAATGCGTTCAATCCGTCGGTGCCACCCCAGACGATCATTTCACTGCCCGTCCAGACCGCGGTATGATAGTAACGGGCTTCAGGCGGATTGGTAGTGCTAGTCGCTGTCCAGTTGTTTGTAACCGGATTGTATCTCCCGCCTGTGTTGAACAATGCATTGCCATAGCCGCCCCAGACGATCATCTCACTGCCAGTCCAGACTGCCACGTGAAACTGTCGGGCATCAGGCGGGTTGGTTGTGCTGGTAGCTGTCCAACTGTCGGTGCCAGGATTGTATCTTCCGCCGGTGTTCAGGTAGTTGCCATTATACCCGCCCCAGACGATCATCTCGCTACCAGTCCACACTGCCGTGTGAATGTATCGGGCATCAGGTGCGTTGGTGATAGTAGTAGGTGTCCAACTGTCCGTAGTCGGATTGTATCTGCCGCCACTGTTCAAAAGGCTGGCGTCATTCAATCCACCCCAGACAATCATCTCTTTGCCCGTCCACACTGCCGTGTGATAACTTCTCACTACAGGTGCGTTGGTTGTGGTAGTCGTCACCCAGCTATCCGTGCTGGGATTGTACCGACCGCCAGTATTCAGGGGGATTGGACCGAGACCTCCCCAGACGATCATTTCAGTGCCGGTCCAGACTGCAGTATGGACTGCTCGGCCATCTGGTGGGCCAGGGGTGGCGGTCCAAGTATCTTCGGTGCATCCGCCACCCAGTATTGATGAAAGTGTATAATTGCCGGCGGGAACCGCGGTTGCAGTAGAAAATTGATTTTCTGCTTTTGTTAGCCACGACTGCAGAGGCTTCTTTAGCCACGAAACTGTAGCGAGCTTTAAATGGTCATTAGTCTTCTCGATTACTGCCGTTACGTAGTAGCGGCTTTCGTCTTCTTGTAACGGACTTAGTTTTCCCGTGGGTATCATCTCATAAGATTCGGCGGAGTCGTACGGACGGCTTTGCAATCGGCCGCTGGCATTAAAGCGAGGACGTTCGATCCTAGGGAACGTGGCGGATAACTTTTGCGCGGTTTCGTCCCATTCATGGCCGTTCAGTTTGATACTCCTGCCAGAATCGCGATTTTGTTTCGCCTGAGCCGGGTCATTTTTGACTACCTCCATTTCACTGTACTTGCCGCTGAGCTGTTTCATTTGCTCCACGCTGGCGCGCGTTTGCAGTTCGGTTTCGGCGCGCCGCTTTAGCTCGCCATGGATTCTCTGGTCATAAGCATACCAGTTTGTTATTAAGCGGTCGGCGAGCGCGGGCCGGACCAGACATTCCGCGATGACGAAGGGGTCGTTTCCCAGCGCTTCAAAGAGCTCCTGTAACACTTCCGGCTGTTTGGTGTTTCTTGCCATGCGATCCATCTCGGCTTGCAATTGCTCGGCGGTAATCGGTCGGTGCCAGTAATCCTCCAAGGCTTGGGAATTGCCCAGATTGTCTTTAACCTTCTTCTCCAGTTGCGCCTGTGACATCACGGCATCGATGGATGGCTTTGGATCAGAATTTTCCTTTGGCCAGATGCGGTGACGCCAGTAAACTTCTTCAATGGCGCGCTGATACGACACACGCTCTTCAAACGTCAGAGTTCTTTGGGGAGGCTGCGCGAGGGCTTCGGATCGGAAGAAACCCAGTGATGTTCCGAGTACCACCAGACAGGCAGCAGTCGTGCAGGCCAGAAGAGCAAGTAATGCGCGCAGATTGAAGAAGCCAGATAGGGAAGTGGATTTCTTTTTCATAGATCAGGGTTGCCGCGGATCCAGAAGCGCGGAGGCCGGATTTACGAGCGGCGATGCTAATTGGTACGCGCACGCGTGTCAACGCTCCACGATTGACCGGTCGATTGAGTCGCGGGCTTACGACACAAGACTCGCGCCACTTTGGGACGGAACACACGCAGCCGGGGTCAGCGACCCCGGCTACAGCTGGTCACCGATTGCTAACTAGTGCGGCGGCGTCGGGCGAGGATGTGGAGTTGGCCGCGGCCTGGGTGTCGACTTAGGCGGGGGTGTCGCAGTCGGCGATGGTGTGGGGGTTGCCGTTGGCGTTGGACCTGTCTGAAAGTCGATTTCAACGTTGTCGATCCCCAGAATCCAAGTCCCGAGACTGGGATAAGCGAATCCAGGCTTGTAAAATCCAATGCTCGTCAGATCGATGCGATGAAGAAACGGAGACCATTCCGCGTCGGTACCAGGCGTCCCGTCGCCGCGTGTAAAGACCCAACCCTGTGGGATCGTCGGTGAATTGGCATCGACCGGGAATAAGTATGTCTGCCAGGCGATAGGCGGTTCAGGGAGATCAGGTAGCGTATATGTCGCGTCATAAGTGACGTTAAAGCCAGTCTCATCCATCTGTAGCAGCTCGAGAGTAACCGCGCGATCTGTCGCCCAGGTGGCAACTTGAATGACGTTCAGATCGACAGTTATGCTGGTAACGCCGAGGCCGGTCCAGTCGCCCGTGTAGATACTGTCGATCTTATACGGATCGTTAACTCCCGGTTGAAAACGCGTCGAGATGCTCGCCCATGCCGGTATAGAGCTGCTGAAGCCGCCCTGCTGAAGATAAGCTCCCGGATTTCCGCCACTGGTCTCAATAATTCGAGGCACACCCACGCTACAGTGCCATAGACCGACATCGTGCCATCATCATAAGTTTCAACGAACGTGCTGGTCTCACTGTCGTTACCCGCGGTTAGAACAGATGCACTCAGCGCGATGGAGAAGAATGTTATTAGTAAGTTTCTCATGTTTTTTCGGTTGTCTAGCAAGACTGAGGTCTAAGCGCGAAAACGTTCACTTGAAACGCCGCGTCTTTCCACAAGTAAGCGACGAAAGAGAATAAATACGCTTCATCGTGGCGGAGTGGGGCGAGGCGGCGGTGTGGGACGAGACCTCGCTGTTGGGCTAGGCCTTGGCGTAGGATTTGGTGTGGGAGTTTGACTAGGTGTGACAGTCGGTGTTGGACTTGAAGTGGGTGTGACACTTGGTGTTGGAGTAGGGCCTGCAAAGTCCACCACGTGGACGACACTCTCCCAGTTACCGCCTATATTGGCGAAGCCTACGCACCAGACCCGGGTACCGACACTGGCACAAGAGCTTGTTTCATGACCGGTGTCCAGATCGAGCACCCATGTCCCGCCGCCATCGTCGCTAAAGTAGATGCCGCCGACACCACCATTTCCTCCTGCGGCCCAGCCGATTTCCGGAGTCAAAAAAAGTAGCGATCAGATTGGCCACGGCGCGTCCATCAAGCGTTCACTCCATGTCACGCCGCCGTCGGTCGTGCGATGGACCCAACCTCGAACTTCGGGCGAGATAGAGCCGCCGCCAACCCAGCCTGAGGTGTCGTCAAGGAAGAAGGTCGGGCCATCGAAAACCTCGTCGATGGACGGTCGGCAACCCCAGGTCGCGCCCCCGTTGGTGCTATCGCAGTATGTGATACCCGATGCGCGAGCCCTAAGGCTTGGTAGGAAGCTGAACTGATTGCCAAACCAACCGCCCACCGGGTCTGGTGTGACCTGGGTCCAGTCATCCGCTGTCTCTCCACCGTTTGTTGTGTAGTGTGCGGCGTTGGGTTGACTAAGGCTAATCAGGTCCAGCACCAACCCGTTCTGAACATCTGCGAATCGCACTCTGGTGGACCAACCGTCTGTCGTGAGCACCACGTCGGGGTCCCATGTCTGGCCTCCATCGTGGCTCCAGCGAAGCAATCCGCGGAAGTTGGAGTTATCGAACCCGGAGATGACAACGTCATTCTCAGAGAGCGCATCGACACCATACCAGTAGTACGGGAACCCAAGATCCATGATGACGGTCCAAGTCTCGCCGCCGTCAGTCGTCTTCCATACCCGACCGAGTTCCGCCGCGGCATAGCCGGTCGAGGCAGTCGGGAATGCCAGGTCTGTGACTACACCACTCAACGTAGCTTGGAGCCTCCACGGGTTCGTCTGCGGCTGAGCTGACCGGGCCGGCCTGTCAACGAAAGCTGGTGCAGTTGCTATGGGTCGGTCGGCTGCCAAAATGTGAGTCGGTCCCTGTCCTTGCATCGGGACACGGCCGTATGTGTAATGAACCGTAACGGCTGTTTCGTTTCCTTTGATGGAACCGGGAACCAAAACCCTTGGTTGTGCCAGCACATTCCCAAAGGTACCAAAGCCTAACACTGCCAGAAAGACGCCGGCCGAAAAGACAACAAGGCCAACTGAAACGCGCAAGTAGGCGGATCGGGCAATAGATCTATTTTTCATTTTTATCGCGGCGTGGGGCGAGGATGCGGAGTGGGGCGGGGTCTTGGCGTGGTTCTGGGCGTGCCAGTAGGTGTTGGAGTTACTGTCGGAGTCCCGGTCGGTGTCGGGCTTGGCGTAGGACCCTGAGCTGTTGTTCTCAGAATAGCGCCAAAGCCGCCTACTGCAGTTCCGGTGTTTGTCTGAGTGAAGAAGACATTATAAAGATCCTGGTTTGTGCCGCTTTCCTCACGAGTCCATGTCTGTCCTCCATCCGTCGTGCTAACCGTTGTGCCGAGTTGTCCAACTGCTGTTCCATTAGACGGATCTGTGAAAGAAACTCCTAGAAGGATCTCGGAGACACCGCTAGTCTGGCTAACCCAGGTCTGTCCGCCATTTGTCGTTCTTAAAATCGTGCCCAGGTCGCCTACAACTGTGCCTGTGTTAGTGTCCGCAAACGAGACTGCCCGGAGCTGATTGATTGTTCCGCTTGTCTGCGGAGTCCAGTTTTGGCCTCCGTCTGTGGTTCTTAATATCGCACCATCGTTGCCAACGACCGTCCCCGTATTGTTATCTGTAAAATAGACGCCAAGCAGCCCGGTTGCCGCGCTAGATTGCACACCCCAATTTTGTCCACCATCGGTTGTGCTGAGAATTTTTCCTTCAAGGAAGCCGACAGCCGTGCCGTGATTTTCATCGGTGAAATGGACGGCATAAAGCCAGTCAGTTGTGTCGGTAGCCTGTTGCGTCCAGTTGTTGCCGCCGTCTGTTGTCCTCAGGATGATGCCCTCCTGGCCTACGAGGGTCCCGATGTTGGAATTGACGAAATGCACACCGAAAAAGTTTAGGCCGGCAAACGGATCGCCTATTCCACTGTTTTGCCGTACCCAGCTGTTACCGCCATCTGTTGTCCTTAAAATCATGCCGTCCGGATTCTCATAGCCGACGACAGTTCCCGTGTTCGCATCGGTAAACGAAACGCCGTACAAAAAATTGAAAATGGCAGTTGGCTGGGTGTTCCACTGCATGCCTCCATCGGTTGTTTGAAGAACGATGCCAGCGCCACCCACAATAGTGCCCGTGTTCGCATCGGTGAATGATACGGCGTAAAAAGCGTTGGCTCCTTGAGGCATCGAGTAATTTGTCTGCTCAACCCAGTTGTTTCCACCATCTGTCGTTCTGAGTATGATGCCGGTCCCGCCCAACTCGAAACCGGAAATCGTTCCGTGATTTGTATCAGTGAATGAAACGCCATAAAGAGTTTTGGTCGTTCCGCTTGTTTGAGGCGACCAGACGTTGCCTCCATCTGTCGTTCTGAGAATCAGGCCCCCTTCGCCGACTGCGGTTCCGGTATTGGCATCGGTAAGCGAAACTTTGAAAAGGCAGATCGTTCCCGGGTTTGCCTGGGTTGTCCAGGTGCTGCCACCATCGGTTGTTCTAAGAATGGTGCTTTCTCCGCCGATTCCGCACGATCCGCCCACGGCTGTTCCCGTATTCGCATCAATAAAGGAAACACCAAATAACATATTCGCGGTCCCGCTTGATTGAGGGACCCAGCTATTTCCACCGTCAGTGGTTCTGAGAATCGTGCCGCTGTCGCCCGTAGCCGCTCCATTATTTGCATCAGTGAACGAAACTCCACGAAGTTGAAAAGTCGTTCCGCTCGCTTGGCTAGTCCAATGAGTCCCTCCGTCTGTGGTTCTAACGATCGTGCCGCCTTCACCAACAGCGGTTCCATTATTTGCATCTGTGAAGGACACGGCCCACAAAGTTTGTGTTGTGCCACTCGCTTGAATCGTCCAGCTGTTGCCGCCATCTGTCGTCCGCACGATCGTCCCGTATTCGCCGACGACAGTGCCAGTGTTCGCATCTACAAAGGAAGCGCCTCGAAGATTGTTACCCTGCGGAAGAGGATTTTGCCAGTGCCATTGAGAAGTTGGAGAGTCAGCTGGGAGTTTGCTTGAGATGGTAGCTGCTGCCCCACTTCGGGCCTGTCCGGAGTGCATGGCTAGTACAAGCCCGCAGGAAGCTGCAAGGCCCAGGATGGTCAATGGTATTTTAGCATTTGTCAGATTCATATGTTTGTTGGCATAACTGTTAGGAGTTATTGGTTAGCTGGTGCCTTAACCCGCGGCATCGTATCCCGGCAAACCACGCGCTAGCGCGGCGGAGTAGGGCGCGGCCTCGGGCTTGGGATGGGCCTCGGAGTCGGGGTGGGCCTGGGCGTTAACTCTCGCCTAAGGATCGTACCACCGTAACCCACAGCCGTGCTTAAGGAAACTCTCGAAAGATCATAGCCTGTTCCACTCGTCTCATTTACCCAGGTGTTACCTCCATCGGTGGTTCTGACGATGGTTCCAAGGGCGCCGACAGCGATTCCGTGGTCTCCATCGGTAAAGGAAACTCCGGCGAGCAACTCAGTTGTTCCACTTTGCTGTGGTAGCCAATGACTTCCCCCGTCTGTAGTTCTAAGGATCGTCCCAAATTGACCGACAGCTGTCCCATTATTCGCGTCGGTAAAGGAGACCCGTAAGAGATCAGACTCTGTTCCGCTTGCCTGCGGGCCCCAGTTGTTCCCGCCATCCGTTGTTCTGAGAATTATGCCAGCTCCGCCAACAACTGTTCCGGTATTAGCATCCGTAAAAGAAACCCCTACAAGAGGACTGAAAGCCCCGCTTGATTGGCTTGTCCAGGTGCTTCCTCCATTTGTTGTTCTTAAAATTAAACCTGTAACAGTGTTAAAATCAAATCCAACCGCTGTTCCATTATTTGCATCGGTAAAGGAGACGCCCCAGAGATCAGAGACTGTTCCGCTTACCTGCGGGCCCCAGTTGTTCCCTCCATCGGTTGTTCTAAGGATTGTGCCAGAGAAACCCACAGCCGTCCCATTATTTGCGTCGGTAAAAGAGACGCCTAGAAGCGTGTTGGTCGTTCCGCTTGTCTGGTTAATCCATGTGTTTCCGCCATTTGTTGTTCGAAGGACGGTTCCACCGTCTCCAACGGCCGTTCCATTGTTCGCATCAGTAAAAGAAACGTCCTCCAGCGAGTTGGTCGTAACTGCGCTTGATTGACTGACCCAGTTGTTCCCTCCATCGGTTGTTCTCAGGGTCGTGCCAACTAGACCCACAGTCGTCCCGTTATTCGCATCGGTAAAGGAAACACCTATAAGCGTGTTAGCCGTTCCGCTTGTCCGGTTAATCCATGTGTTTCCCCCGTTTGTTGTTCGGACGATCGTTCCATCGCTACCGATGGCTGTTCCATTATTTGCGTCCGTAAAGGAGACGCTCCACAGAAAGCTCTTGGTCCCACTGGTCTGACTAACCCAGTTCGATCCGCCATCTGTTGTCCTGAGGATAGTGCCACCCTCGCCAACAGCTGTTCCGTTATTTGCGTCAGTAAACGAGACCCCGTAGAGAAAGCTCTCGGTTCCGCTCGTCTGACTAACCCAATTCGCTCCGCCGTCTGTTGTTCTGAGGATTATCCCGTACCAGCTTACGGCCGTTCCGTTATTTGCATCGGTAAATGAAACAGCATTCAGATTGTTGGTCGTTCCACTTGTTTGGCTAACCCAGGTATTTCCTCCGTCTGTAGTCCTGACGATTGTTCCATTCTCGCCGACGGCAGTTCCGGTGTTGGCATCAGTAAATGAAACAGCCAGGAGGCCATTGGTCGTTCCGCTGGTTTGAGCTACCCAGTTGTTACCACCATCGGTGGTCCTGAGGATTGCGCCTGAAGCGCCAACGGCTGCGCCGCGATTTACATCAGTGAACGAAACCCCGTACAACGTATTTGTAGTTCCACTCGATTGAATGACCCAGCTATTACCACCGTCGGTTGTCCGGATGATGGTTCCATTGTCGCCAGTGGCAGTCCCCGTGTTGGTATCCGTGAAGAACACGCCGTAGAGTGTGTTACCCTGAGGCAGAGGGTTTTGCCAGACCCAGTGTGCGCCTGTTGAACCAACTCTATCATGATTCGACCGTCTGATTGCGCCGCTTCGAGCATAACCAGTGTGAATAGCCAGACATGTCGCGCAGATACCCGCAAGGCTCAGCATAAACACTGGAATTCTGAGATTCGTGACCTTCATGACTTATCTGTGTTCGGCGTTCTTGTAGTCGCCTCGCTGTGTCGAGGCGCTCGGTGCGTTGCTACCTGCACGGCGGCACAGCGCCGTGGCTACAACCTTGCACATCTTGCCAGCATTTGTGAGCTGCGGAGGTTTGTGACAACGCCAAACGCATTCTAATTTTGTCGAAGTTGTTGTTATAAATCGCTGACTATCTCGCGTCTTAGCCCGGCGGAGTAGGGCGTGGTCTTGGTGTTGGAATGGGTCTAGGTGTTGGAGTTGGCCTTGGTGTAACGCTCGGCGTGACGCTCGCAGTGGGAGTTGGCGTCGCAGTTGGTGTTGGTGTTGGTGTTGGCGTTGTGCTAGGCGTAGCTGTAGGGGTCGGCGTTGGCGTTCCGCTTGGGCAGTGATTGAAAGCCATGTGCGCGCTGAGCGCGCCATTTTGGGCGCCAGGCGTCGCCGGGTTGACCGTGCCAATATTGCCATTCATCGCGGGCCAGGCATCCATTGTCCCAAACGTGCCGCCGATCGGTGTGGGATCACCGCGGCGCGCAGCGATTAGCAAAGTACCATCGGTCAATCCCAACACGAGGCGGTCAGATGTCCCGTTGCTATCAAGATTTGCCCAAAATACAACGTTGCCTGCCGCATCGATTGTTTGCATCGGATTACGGGAGAACGCCAGGCCGAGGCATTGGCCGCCGTCGATGGGATCGAAGAACACGACGACTTTTCGCCAATTTCCAGGCGCTCCCGCGAACCAACCAGAGTTGAAGGTATCGGGAGTAGGATGGTAATCCGCAAAGAAGGCAATCTGCCCGGCGTTATTAATTGAAGCGGCTTGCATATCAAAATACGTTCCACCGATGGGCGTCGGATCGGGGACCTTGACGTACCATTCATCGACCTGGCCGGTGCGAACGACGATACCGCGTTGGGTGATGCCACCGCTCACAATGGCGCGGAAGGCAATCTGGTCCGAGTCATTAATATCGGGGACGGGACCAATGGGAATAGAAGTTCCGTCCTGGAAACCGAAGCTCTCAGTGCCAAGGCCGGAAAACGTTCCACCTCCCGGCGCCGGATCGCCGAGGGCAGCCACCTTTGTCACCACGCCGTTGTCCCACATGAATAAGTTGCTATTGATCGTTTCACCAGCCGGCGACGCAAGGAACACGACCGTTCCGTTGTTATTGAGGGAGCCTGGACCAACCGCCCCGAATGTCCCTCCGATCGGCGAAGAATCACCAACGGCGGCTACCTTAACAATTTGCCCGGAAGCAGCCTGATAAAGGAACAGTGCTCGGCGTGAATCGCCGCCATTGACATCGCAGAAGAAGAGTACGTCGCCTGCATCATTAATGTCAGGTGTGAAGACGGTGCCGAAAAAGAAGCCGCCGAAATGTCCACCTATCGGGGAAACATCACCGCACATTGAAGTCGTATCGCCGCCACCGCCTAGCCCGCCACAACCAATAGCGATCGCACTGATTGTACCGTCTGAGTCAGCGACGAATACACCCTGGTTACGGTCTGAGCCATCGACCTGCGAGTTAAATGCGACGCGTCCAGATGCATTAACCGTGGTGGGGTTGATGAAAGCCACCGGGTTTAAAGTCCCACCGTTGGTGTTGGGCGCGACCTGGCCGTGTGCGGCACGGGACTCCACACCACAAATAACCCCGGATGGAGCGGAGGTACTGGTGACGCTGTAAGTTTGTTGCGCCGACCCAACCTGCGTACGTTCCGCAGTATCGTGAACTCTTACGATGGTCTTTGTGCCATTGGCGGTGTGAAGGCTGTTGCCTGACGCCTCGGAATTGGCCTGGGACTTCTTGCTATTCGGCGGCTGTGCGTACGCAAGCCGTATCATAGTGATCGCGACAAACAGCAGAGCGACGAAAAACGCGCCTCGAAGAAGGTGCGTTACGAAAGTAGTAAACAGCCGTTTATTCATTCTTAGTTATCCTTTGTATGAGGTTGAGTGATTCCATGACTTTGATATTTATCGAGTTAAGCCCTTAGCGCGGAGTCGGGCGAGACCTCGGAGTTGGACGAGACCTCGGTGTCGGCGTAGGCCTTGGAGTCGGTGTTACACTTGGTGTCGGTGTTGGAGTTATAGTTGGAGTGGGGGTCGGCGTAGCTGTTGGCGATGGCTCACCACCATTTGTCGTCCGGACAATTACGCCGCCGTCCCCAACCGCGATGCCTGTCAACGCGTCACTGGCAAAAGAGACATCATGGAGGTTTGCTGAGGTTCCGCTTGTCTGATCGGTCCAGGTAGTTCCGGTGTCGGTGGTGTGCAGGATTCTGCCGACCGAACCAACGGCAAATCCGCTACCCGCAGTTGGGAAAGCAACACCTTCTATCGGCTGATCGAAGAATAGCGTTGACCAATTCATCCCGGCGTCAGTGGTTCTTGCAATTGCGCCCGTCCCGTCAAAAACGCTTCCTGAGACGAGGCCGGTGTTTTGATCGAAGAAAAACACGTCATTAGCGCCGCCCTCGTTTCCGTCGAAGTAAAAGGGCTGAAAAGCCCAACTGGCACCGCCATCCGTGGTAGTGCCAACCAACGCTTGAAAAATCGAATTTTGTCCCGCCACAAATCCTATGGTTGGACTCAACATCTGAGCGCCTGGGAAGCCGCCTCCAAAGAATCCAGATTGACCGATCTGCCACGATGCCCCTGAATCAGTGGAGTAAAGAATATCTTGCGAGTCGCCTCCGCAAATTCCGTTTACCCCATTAAACGAGACGGATCTAAGACTATCTCCTACGCCGCTGGTAACGCTTTGCCAGGCAGCTCCTCCATCGGTCGTGCGAAGAATTGTGCCAC
>Ga0193713_1000689_pt1 | contig 11236 bp, 13 predicted proteins | sample H3a2metaG_FD_143054 | JGI IMG/M metagenome (GOLD analysis project Ga0193713, IMG submission 143054) | Soil microbial communities from a riparian zone of the East river system, Colorado, United States - H3a2 | ecosystem: Environmental > Terrestrial > Soil > Riparian zone | place: USA: East River... | reverse complement strand
CCTGATGTCATCCACCGTCGCACCCGCCTCGGTGAGCCGGCGGGCCAGCGTGCAGCTCTTGTAGCACGCGATCCCGCCCGACACGCCGAGCACGACGTGACGGCCGGCAAACGACATCAGGCCTCCTGTTGGCCCCGCCGCCGCCGCACCAGCCGGTACTTGAGATTGCCCCGGACCAGCTCGTCGAAGGCGCGCGTCGTCAGCTTCTCCTCCCAATCGACCGAGCGGTCGCGAGGGAAGTCGTTTACGTAGCGCGCGAATTTGGCCGCGACCAACACGCCCAGGTACTTGTTCTGGGTCTGGTTGGCGACTTCCGCGGGGGTCACGATTCTCATGAGATCTCCTTGGTCTGCTTCGTCAATTCCGCGATGAGCTTCTTGATGTGCTCCGGTTCCACTTGCGCCCGTCGTGCCGTCTCGGGCGCCTCCACCAACTGGTGCACGGTCGTTACCGCCGTGTCCAGGTCGTCATTCACGATCACGTGATCGAACCCCTCGGCTTGGCGCAGCTCCCGTATCGCCGTTTCCAGTCGCTTCGCCATCTCACCGGGCGATTCGGTGCGCCGTCCCATGAGGCGCCGCAGCAGCTCCGCGCCGCTCGGCGGCAAAATGAACACCGCGCGCGACGCCGGTGGCGGATAGCGCTTCCTCACCTGGCGAGCGCCCTGCACTTCGATGTCCAGGAGCACATGCCGTCCAGCCGCGAGCACGCGGTCCACTTCTGCCTTGAGGGTGCCGTACAGCTCGCCCGCGTACTCGGCCCACTCCAGGAAATCGCCTGCGGCCTGCCGGCGGCGGAACTCGTCCTTGGACAGGAAGAAATAGTCCTCGCCGTCCCGCTCGCCCGGCCGCGGCGGCCGCGTCGTGGCCGAAACGGAGAATCCGTATCGGTCCGGCCAGCGCGCCTCGAGCGCCCGCGCGATCGTCGTCTTGCCGCCCCCCGATGGCGCGGCCAGGACGACGACAGCCGCCTTCACTCCAGGTTCTCCAACTGCTCCCGAAACTTCTCCAACTCGCCCTTCATCGCGATCACGGTCTGCGTGATCGTCGCGTCATTCGCCTTCGAGCCCATCGTATTCACCTCGCGCAGCAGCTCCTGCGCCAAGAAGCCGAGCTGCTTCCCGACCGCATCGCCCGAGGCGAGCGCCTGACGGCACGCCGCGAGGTGCGTGCGGAATCGTACCAGCTCCTCGGTGATGTCCACGCGATCCGCGAGCAGCGCGACCTCGAGGGCCAGGCGCTGCGCGTCCACTTGCATGCCGCCCGCCAGCTCGGCCACCGCGCGCTTGAGCCGTTCGTGCTCCGCCGTGAGCCGTTCGGGCGCGCGCTGCGCGATCGTCTCCGCGCCCCGCTCAAGCGCGTCGAGTCGCGCGGTCAGCTCCACCGCCAACGCCCCGCCCTCCCGCTCGCGCATCACCAGCACATCGCGCGCCGCCTGTTCGACGATCGGCTTGACGTCGGTCCAGGTCACCGCCGCTTCGGCGGTCGCGCTCCCGCCGTTCGTAGATGCCATCACGTCCGGCTGCCGCGCCACGAACGCGAGATCGACGTCGCCCTTCAGCTTCAGCTTTTTCTTCAGTTCCTTCGCGGCCGCGACCACCTGCCGCGCCCGGTCGAGGTCCACCGCCACTCCGACCGCTTCGCTCGTTGGGGCCTCGACCCAGCGGGCCGTGACCGCGACGTGGCCGCGCTCGAGCAGCTGCCGCAGCCGCTCGCGCAGCTCACCCTCGATCCCGGACAGCTGCGTCGGGAGCTTGAGCTGCGGATTGAAGTAGCGGTGGTTGACGGTGCGGATGTCCACCCGCAGCCGTCCGCCGAGGACGCTGGCCTCGGCCGAGCCGAAGCCCGTCATGCTTCGTGGCACAGACTTTAAATGTAGTCGGGTGAAGGACTTGCTTCAATCCGCCCTAGTTGCTGAAAAACCAGCGCGCGCCGTAGATCTGGACGCTCTTGGGATGGCTCAACCCCTGCACGTAATTCGCCCGCATACCGTTGCTGTTGCGAATGATCCAGAACAACGTGACGCCGGCGAGCTGGAACTCGAAGTTCGTCTCCGCGAAGCTCGCGCCCCCGAGGCGCAGCTGCGTGCCGCTCGAATCCTGGCCGCCGAAGGCCGAGCGACTCCACGACTCGACCGCCACTTCGGCCCGCAGGGCGAAGATGCCGCTCTTGTACACGCGCCAGAACTTCGAGTAAAACGCGGCCGAGAAGCGGGCGTGATGCGGGGGCTCGAAGTCGCCCCCGCCCACCACGGGATTGAAGTACCAGCCGCTGAGCCAGACGCCCGGCAGCGGCTGCAGGCTCGCGTGCGCGGCGACGAACTGCGTCGCGGGGGTGGGCCCCAGGTGATCGACGGGCGCGATCCCAGCCTCGAAGCCCAACGAGGTGAACGGATCGCGGCGGCCCCGGCCCACCTCCACCATGATCCGCCGGTGGTCCCAACGCAGCCAGCCGGCGACGTCGGTCGTGTGCTGGCGGACGCTGTCGCTGCGGTCGAGCGGCGCGCGCACGTCGTGACTCCACGCGAATTCGCCGCGCACGCCGAACCCCAGGGGGAGGCTGAGACCCGCGGTCAGCTGCGCGCGATCGCCGGAGCGGTTGCCCGTGTACGTGGAGTGGCGCGCCGACCCGGCAAGCGTGAGGCGCTGCACGGGCATCCAGCCGCCTTCGATATCGAACTGCGTCGGCGCCCCGGCGTAGCCGAAGCGCCCCGTGGCGACGGCGCTCGCCCGCGGCCAGGTTTGGCTCACCTCGAGGCTGGTTTGGTACAGGGCCCGTTTCGCGACCGTGGTGTCCTTGTCGATCGAGCTGCTGCCGATCGTTCCAGCGAAACGCAGGCCAAGGCCGTCGCCCCGCTGGGCGGCGAAGAAGCGGAACACCTGATCGCGACGCTGCTGGCGCCAGGGGTCCACGCGGCCGCTCTCGCCGCCCCGGCGCCAAGCCGAGCTCAACACCTGGAACGACGCGCCGATCCGTCCCCCCGGTTCGACGAAGTCCGCCTTGAACCAGAGATCGGTGCTGCTGAAACTGGTGGTCGTGGCCGTGCCGTTGCCGTCGAGGCTGTTCTGATCGAAGACGAACGAAAAACCGAGTCCCGAGCGCGAACGCACGGCGTATCCGCCGCGATAGCCCGCGATGCCGAGCTCGCCGGTCGAGATGCCGATCTGGGTGAATGGTGCGGTCGATCTCGGTCGCGCCGTGACGAGGTAGACGCGCAGCTGCGCCGGCAGGACGATCACGTCGACGCGCTCGAGCGGCGCGAGGGGGATGCGCGCGGGATCGAGGGCGAGCGAGTCACGCCCGATCGACAGGTACGGCACGCCGTCCCAGTACACCTCGAGGGCCTGCATCCCGGCCCCGCGCCCTCCGAACAGGACGGGCTCGGCTTGCCCGTACCACCCGCCGCGCGCCACGTACACGCCCGGGATGTGGGCGAGCAGGTCGCTCAACGTGCGGGCGTTGCTGAACAGCAGCGAATCGGTGGTGAACGTGTAGCGCGAGCCGACGGGACGCGGTCCCGGGGCGATCGGGAGCGGCAACACCGGCAGCAGCGCCGTGGTGGTGTCGCGGGGCGGGACGGTGTCGCGGCGGGCCGTGCTGTCGTGAACGGTCGTGTCGACTTGGGCGGCGGCGCCTACCGCCACGGCGCCGGACAGGGCCGCGACGAGAAGGCTCGCCCGGATCACGCGCCCGCGCGTTTGAGGAGGAACTCGGTGAACAGTCGCACTCCCACTGCCGTCGGACCCTTGCCCTGCGTGGCGACCTCGCCCTCGGTGTAGGCGGTGCCCGCGATGTCGAGGTGGACCCACGGGAAACCCTCCACGAACTCCTTCAGGAACCAGCCGCCCGCGATCGAGCCCGCGGAGCGGCCGCCCGAGTTCTTCACGTCGGCGATCTCCGACTTCACCAAGTCGCGGTATTCGTCCCAGAGCGGCAGCGGCCAACAGCGCTCCCCGGCGCGCTCGCCCGCATCCTGCACTTCGGCGAGCAGCGCCTCGTCGTTCCCCATGATGCCGATGGCGTGGTGCCCCAACGCCACCACCACGGCGCCGGTGAGCGTCGCGGCATCCAGCACGGCGGCCGGTTTGAAGCGGCGCGCGTACGAGAGCGCGTCGCACAGAATCAGCCGGCCCTCCGCATCGGTATTGATGATCTCGATCGTCTTGCCGAGGTGGCTCTTCACCACGTCCCCCGGTTTTACCGCGGTGCCCGAGGGGAGGTTCTCCGTCGCGGGAATGAGGCCAACCACGTTGATCTTCGGCTTCAGTCGCCCCAGCACTTCGAACGTCCCCAGCACGGCGGCGGCGCCCGACATGTCGTACTTCATGTCCTCCATGCTCTGCGCCGGTTTGATCGAGATGCCGCCCGAGTCGAACGTGACGCCTTTCCCGACGAGCACGACCGGAGCGCCTGCGCCTCCTTTGTACTCGAGCGCGATGAACCGAGGTTCCTCGGCGCTCCCCTGGGCCACGGCGAGTAACGCCCCCATGCCTTCCTTCTTTAGTTGGGCACGGTCGAGCACGGTGAGGGCAAAGCCGTAGGTCTTGGCGAGCTTCCCGGCCTGATCGGCGAGGTAGGTGGGGGTGCAGACGTTCCCCGGTTGCATCTGGAGGCCGCGCGTCAGCCGGTGTCCGGCGGCGATCGCGTCGCCGACGCTTCGTCCCGCGTCGGCGTCTGCCGACTCGCCGGCGTCCACGACCACCGTGACCGCTTCCAGCTCAGGCTTGGGGTCCTCCCCCGCCTGCTTGAGCTCCGTGAACTGCCACCCGCCGTGCGCCGCTCCCTCGACGGCGACCTGGCCCAGCTCGCCGGCGCTCACCCCGCCGCGTGCGTCGGCGGCCACGGCGAACGCGAACGCCGTCGCCCCGAGGCCGCGGGCGCGCTTGGCGGCGACGGCGGCGCCACGGCGCAACACGCTGCGTGTGACGTCCGCGGCCTTGCCGAGGCCGACGAGCAGGATGCGCAGCGCCTTCCCGCCCCCGTAGACGAGCAGCGTCTCGTCGCGCTTCCCTTTGTAGTCCCCGGCGGCGAGCGCGCGGGTCAGCACACCGCCGGCGGCGCGATCGAGGTCGGCGAGCGAGGCGGGCAAGGTCGTTCCCTGCGCCACCGCGACGGCGAGGAGCGGAGTCTCGACTTGCGCCAGCGGCTTGGCGGCGACCGAACTCTTCATGACAGGTGCTCGATGATGGCGTCGGCGAAGGCGGAGGTCGCGACCTCCGTCGCGCCCGGCATCTGGCGCGCGAGGTCGTAAGTTACGCGTCGCCCGGCGATCGCGCCTTCAATCCCCCGCAAGACGGCGGCGGCGACGTCCTTCCAGCCGATCTCCTCGAACAGCATCGCGCCGGAGAGGATCACGCTGCCGGGGTTCACCTTGTCCTGGCCCGCGTACTTGGGCGCCGTGCCATGCGTCGCCTCGAACACGGCGAACCCGTCGCCTACGTTGGCGCCTGGGGCCATGCCGAGGCCGCCCACTTGGGCGGCACAGGCATCGGACAGGTAGTCGCCGTTCAGGTTCGGGGTCGCGAGCACGGAGTATTCCGACGGCCGCAGCAGAATCTGCTGGAACATCGCGTCCGCGATGCGGTCCTGGATCAAGACCCGGCCCGGTTGGGGCTCCTTGCTCGTCTTGTCCCCGAACTTCTCCTCGGCGACCGCATATCCCCAGTCGCGGAAGGCTCCTTCGGTGAACTTCATGATGTTGCCCTTGTGCACGAGCGTGACGGACGGACGCCCCGCCGCGATCGCGTATTCGATCGCCTTCGCCACGAGCCGCTGTGAACCGAACTTCGACATCGGCTTGATGCCGAGGGCGCTCTGCTCGCGGATCGTCTTCACGCCGAGATCCTGCAGCAGGAAGTCGCGCAGCTTGTCGGCCTTGGCGCTGCCCGCTTCGAACTCGATCCCCGCGTATACGTCCTCGATGTTCTCGCGGAAGATCACGACATCGAGCTTTTGGGGTTCTTTCACCGGCGCCGGCACGCCGGTGAACCAGCGGACCGGGCGAATGCAGGCGTACAGGTCGAGGATCTGACGCAAGGCCACGTTGAGGGATCGGATTCCGCCGCCGACGGGCGTGGTGAGCGGGCCTTTGATCGCCACGCGATGCTCGCGGATCACGGCGAGCGTCTCGTCGGGGAGCCAATTGCCCGTGGCCTTGAAGGCCTTCTCGCCGGCGAGCACTTCGCGCCAGGCGATGTACCGCTTGCCTTTCGAGGCGCGCGCGACCGCGGCGTCGAACACCCGCACCGCGGCGCGCCAGATGTCGGGCCCGGTGCCGTCTCCCTCGATGAACGGAATGATCGGGTGATCGGGGACGACCCAGCGGCCGTCCCGGTAGTCGACCTTGGCGGGAGCCATCGTCAGGCGCGCCGGGCTGGTGAGACCCAGGTCCGGTTCATCGGGCCGATGTATTCGGCGCGGGGCCGGATGAGCCGGTTGTCGGCGTGTTGCTCCAACACGTGCGCGCACCAGCCGCTCATGCGGCTCATCGCAAAGATCGGCGTATAGAGGTCGAGGGGGATGCCCATCACGTAGTACATGGACGCGGAGTAGAAGTCCACGTTGCAGTAGAGCCCCTTCTCCCGCAGCAGCAGCGTTTCGATGATCTGTTGTATCGCGTACCACTGCGGTTGACCGGCTTTGCGCCCCAACTCTTCGGACATGCGACGCAGGTGCGCCGCCCGTGGGTCCTCGGTGCGGTACACGCGGTGCCCGAACCCCATGATCTTGTTTTTCTGCGCCAACGCCGCGCGCACCCACGCCTCGGCGCGGTCGGGGGTGCCGATCTCGAGCAGCATCTTCATCACTTCGGTGTTGGCGCCGCCGTGCAGCGGTCCCGCCAGCGCCGCCATCGCACCCGTCACGGCCCCGTGCATGTCGGCGAGCGTCGCGGCGATCACCCGGGCCGCGAAGGTCGAGGCGTTGAGCTCGTGGTCGGCGTGGAGGATCAGCGCGACGTCCAGCGCCTTCACCGCCTCGGCGTCGGGCACGGTGCCCGACATCAAATAGAGGAAGTTGGCCGCGAGGTTCAGGCCGCGGCGGGGCGCGAGCGGTTTTTGCGCGTTCCGCAGACGGTGGAACAGCGCCACCATCGTCGGCAATTGGGCGATGAGCCGCACCGCCTTGCGATGCTCCGCCGCCGGCGAGTCGTCTCCCTTGTCGGGATCAACGAAGGCCGCCGCGCTCACGGCGGTGCGCAGCACGTTCATCGGCTCGGCCGTGAGGGGCGCATCCTTGATGATGCGCTGCACGACTTTCGGGAGTTTCTGCGCCGCCTTGATCGCGGCGATGAACGCCTTGAGCTGCTCGCGCGTGGGGAGGTCGCCCTGCAGCAGCAAATAGGCGGTTTCTTCGAACGTCGAGTGGTCGGCCAGGTCGTGGATGTCGTAGCCGCGGTAGATGAGGCGGCCTTCTTCCCCAAAGACGTAGCAGATCGCCGACTGGTTGGCGACGACGCCTTCGAGACCCTTGGCTGAGGTGGGAGCTGGCTCCACGGCGGTTGGCATGGGACGCAGTTTACCTATGCCCAGCAGAAACCGGAAGCGAGCGCGCGGTAGCGCTAGTCTTCCTTGGGCGCCCGTACGAACGGCCGCGCGAAGTGCACCGCCAGGAGCCGCTGTTCCTCGACGCGTTCCACCCGCCCCGTCAGCGTCGTGACGCCGCGGACGTGGTCGTGCAGCACGATGCCGGGGACGACTTCGCGAAACCGCGTGGTCGCCACGAGGCTGAGCACTCCCCGTAACCCGCGCTCTGGCCGGGTGAGGCGCACCCGCGTGTACCGGAGTTGATACGAGCGCTCATCGAGGTAGGCGGCTCCGGCGACGTCGGGCGAGCGGATTCGCGCCGCCGGCTCGAAATCGATCCGGACGAAGGGTGCTCCTTCCATCGTATCGCGCCCCGCCAGCCGGAAACAATGGCTGTGCACGAACGTGCTGTCGGCGAACTGGTCGAGCGCGGGGAGTCGGACGATGCGGTCGCCGCGGAACGGTCCCGTGCCCCACTCGATGATCGCGCCGGCGCGGTAGCGGCGCCGCTCTTCGACGCTCGTTTGCCCGATCGTGTCCACGCTGCGCGCTTCGCCGCTGAAGGAGTATGCACGCTCGAGCACGAAGTCGAAGGGGAAGGAATCGGCGAGCAGCCGGTAGCGGCGCGCGTTCTCGAGCAGCTGATCGAACACGGCGGCGAGCGCGGGTGTGACCACCGAATCCGGTGGTCCCGGTTGGACGCACGTCAGCTCGCCGGTCACCGTGATGGGGGGCAGATCGACGGCCACGCGGCCGAGTGTGATCCGCATCGACACGTCGGCCCCGGGTCCCAGGACGAAGGTCGTCTCCGCCGGGGCATACCCGATCTGTCGGACCAGCAGCCGATACGTCCCCGCCTGGAGCCCCGAAAACTCGAACGCGCCAACCTGGTCCGTGAAGTGCTCGTCGACGCCTGGGCGGAGGGAAACGATGCTAAACGGGAGGGGCTCGCCGGTCTCGGCACTAACGACGGTGCCGTGGAGCGTGATGGCCGCGGCTAGGCCTTGGCGAGATAGTGCTCGTCCCACGCAACGTCGAACAAGCCGTTGCAGCGAGAACAGCGCATCGACGTGGGGTGATCGACCAGCGGGGCGCGCCCGCGGCAGCTGGGGCAGACGGCGTACTGTGGGCCCCAGCTCGAGGGGAAGCGCGGTGCGCTGCGCGGGGCCGGCACGACGGTCCACTGCAGCACCGGTTCGGACGCCAGTTGCAGCTGCGCCCGCGGCACGGGCAACGGCTTGCCCTTCACGTTCAGCGTGGCTTCCATGGCTGTCAGCTTGAGGATGCGGTACCAGGCGCCGCGCCGCAGCGGCGACGGCGTGTTCACCTGGAGGCGGGCCCACTGAAACGCAGGCGCTGGCATCAGGTATGGAAGAGCGTTCCATCTGCCCTGAGGTAACGTTCCCCGGTCGTGCAGGACGGTACCGATCAGTGCCCGAGGAGAGAATCGAACTCTCATGGGGTTGCCCCCACCGGATTTTGAGTCCGGCGCGTCTGCCAGTTCCGCCACCCGGGCGTGGGTGGCGGAATATATCTAGATGCCGCGTCCCCTGGGACGCCGAGGACGCGTGCCCGGCGCGATGCCCGGCCGTCGGCCACCCTGCGGGCCCATCCCCGGCCCCATCCGCCCGCCGCGCCGTTCGGCGCGCATCTCGGTCACGCGCCGCATCAGCCGCTCGCGCATCTGTTGATAGCGCGCACGCTGCACGGGGGTCAAGTAGCCGGACATCTCCCGGTCTGCGTCTTGCTCGACCTTGAGCATCTGGGCTCGCCCCGCCTGCATCCCATCCATGAGACGCTTGACGCTGTCGGCGTTGGCGGCCAAGCCGGGCTGCATCTGGTCGTCGAGCGCCCGGCGCCGGTCCAGCTGCTGGCGCATCAACGCGCGCCGCTGCGTCCCGAACCGCTCCTGGCTGGCGCGCAACTTGGTCGCCTGGTCGGGCGTCAACCGCAGCTCTTGCTGCACGTGTTGGGAGAAGCGCTCTTCGATCTGCGCGCGCAACCGCTCGGCCTCCGCGGTGTCGGGCCGGGCCGGGGTCACCGGCTCCTGAGCCGACAGCGTAGACGCGAGCGCGAATGTGACGACCAGAACGAAGCGATTCATTAGCCCTCCAGAGAGCGCAGCACCGCCTGGAGCTGCTGCGCATCGAGATCTTCGAGATCCGCGTCCGGGAGCGTCGTGCTGCCCAGGTTCAGCGTCTCGTCCAGCGTGTTCAGCACATCTTGCAGCTGATCGGTCGTGAGATCGGTGAGGTCGTCGGTGACGAGGTGCGACCCGTGCGACAGCGCCGGACTCTTCACCGTTTGCAGCACGACGCCCCCGCCCACGAGCAGCAGCACCGCAGCCGCGATGCGCAGCCAGGTCGGCTGGATCCACGCCGGACCGGCCCCGGCCGGCTCGTGGCGCAGCCGCTCCACCACGGCCGCGGCGACGCGCTCGATGTCGAGGCGCTCAGCCGCCGCGGATCCCAACCGTCGAGCCGCTTCGTGCAACTTGGCGTCATCGTTCACCGCAGCATCTCCTTCAGCCGTTTGACGGCATGGTGGTAATGCACCCGGGCCGCCCCTGTCGTCGTGTCCAGCGCCGCCGCGATTTCCTCGTACTCGAGACCCTGCTGGGCGCGGAGCATGAAGACTTCGCGCTGTAACCTGGGAAGCTGGCCTACACCCACCGCGAGCCGAGCCTCTACTTCTCCAGCCTCTGCTCGCTCGTGCGGGTCGCCGTCCCGCGCGATCAATCCCTCATCCTCCGTCAGAGGCACCACCTTGTATCGCGCCGCTCGCCGACCGTGATCCTTCAGCACGTTGCCGCCGATGGTCAGGAGCCACGTCCGGAATTGGCACTGCCCCCGGAATCGATCCACCGCCCGAAATGCGCGGATCAACGCCTCCTGCACCAAATCTTCCAGATCGGCGCCCGAGGCCCCTGCCCCCGCCAGAAACCGCGCCAAGGCGCGCGCGTGACGCCGCACCAGCTCGGCCGCCGCTTGTTCGTCTCCCCCGCGCCACGCCGCGATGAGTGCCGCGTCGGGAGCCGGCAATGGTGCGGCGGCGATCGACTGGGGTTGGGCCATGGCTCCAGGGGGTAGACGTGCCAGTTGCGTGGATATTAAGGACGGGGTACCTTCCCAATTCGAACGCTTGTTCGAACCCATGCGCCCCTACGACGAACGTCTCGACCACCTTCTCGCCCAGGCCGCTCGGGTCTTTGCGGAGAAGGGCTACCACTCGACCACGATGCGCGACCTGTCCGCGGCGAGCGGGATGTCGCTCGCGGGGATGTACTACTACACCCGCGGCAAGGAGGACCGCCTCTCCCTGTTCCAGGAGCGGTGCTTCACCCGCGTCTTGGCGGGGGCGGAACAGGCGGTCGCCGCAGCTCACGACCCGGCAGAACGACTGCAGGCGTTCATCCGGCATCACGTGACGTTCTTTGCGCAGCACATGGCGGAGATGAAGGTCTTGTCGCACGAGCCGGCGCGCGGCGTGGCGGCGATCAAACGACGCTACGTCGATCTGCTCGAGCGGTTGCTCAAGGACGCGGCGCCCGAGGAGGCCGCGGTCGACCGCAGTGCGGCCGCCTATGTGCTCTTCGGGATGATGAACTGGATTTACAATTGGTACGACCCGGCGGGCAAGATCGATCCGCCCCGCCTGGCCGATCTCATCGCGGGCATCTTCCAATTGTAAATCCAGTTCATCATCCCGAAGAGC
>Ga0193713_1000687_pt1 | contig 11249 bp, 10 predicted proteins | sample H3a2metaG_FD_143054 | JGI IMG/M metagenome (GOLD analysis project Ga0193713, IMG submission 143054) | Soil microbial communities from a riparian zone of the East river system, Colorado, United States - H3a2 | ecosystem: Environmental > Terrestrial > Soil > Riparian zone | place: USA: East River... | reverse complement strand
TACAACATCACGAACGTCCAGCCGCGCGAGACCTCCCTCCTGAACATCGCCTGCAACGACGTCGAGGCGGTCTTCAAGAACATCATCGCCCGGGTCGGGCTGGCGGGCGGCCGCGTGGTGCAGTCCAACCTCAACCGGGTGAAGGCCGACCAGATCGACGGACTCGTCCAGTTCGAGGTGCCCGTGAAAGAGGGCGAGGCGGTCCTCGCCGACCTCCGCGCCCTGGGCGAGGTGATGAACCTCCGCGTGATGGAGAATCCCGATTCGGCCAACGTGACGAAGTCGAAAAAGGGATTCAACGTGAACCTGCTGGCGATGGCCCACGTCATCGCCCGCGAGACCACCACGATCCGGTTCGCCGCGCGCGAGGTGACCGAGGCCTACCGGCGCCTCCAGGCCCTCGTCCTCGAGAAGAAGGGCCGGATCCTCGACGCCCAGCTCAACGAGCAGAGCAAGGACAACGTGTCGGCGTCGCTCGACTTCGAACTGCCCCGCGGCGACCGGACCGCCCTCGACGAGGCGCTCAAGGCGGCGGGCCAGGTCCTCTCGCAGACCGTCCAGCGCGCGCAGGACGACGGCCGCGTCGTCGACAGCAAGATCCGCGTCTCCCTGACGCTCCAGACGATCGCCTCGATCGGCCCGCGCCGGGTCGTGAAGCTCGGCGTCGAGGTCTCGAACGTCGACCGGACGGCGGAGCAGATCACCGCGCTCGTCACGGCCAACGGCGTCGGGACGCTGGTGGACAGCCAGAATTCCCGCGACCCTAGCGGCCGCGAGGTCTCCCTCCTCGTCTACGAGGCGCCGCTGGCGGCCTCGGCCGGGTTCGTCGAGGCGATCCGCAAGGCGGGCACCGTGCGCGTGGAGGAGACGAAGCGGAATCCCGGCGTTCCCGAGGGCGAACTCGCCACGGGGCGGATCGAGCTCACGCTTTCCAACGCCGACCCGATCGTCGACGGCTTCATGGCCCAGTTGAAATCCGGCCTTCGCAGCGTCATCGCGGCGGCCGGGTTCAGCCTCAAGTTCATCCTCATCGGGGCGCTCATCGTGGTCCCGTGGGCGCTGGTCGTCTGGCTCGGCGCGAAGCTCGTGCGCCGTTTCCGCTCGAAACCGGCTTAGGGGTATAATCGCCGCCGGCAATGGACCTTGATTTCCGGCCCCTGAACCCCGGGGGCTGTCGGACGTACTTGATTGGCGCCCCGAGATCGGGCGAGGCGGCCCTCATCGACCCGGCGCTCGTCCACCTTTCCGACTATCTCACACTCCTGGATCGCGAGCGCCTGAAGCTCACGCATGTCCTCGACACCCACACGCACGCCGACCACATCTCCGGCGCGGCGGCTTTGCGCGATCACACCGGTTGCGAGTATGTCATGCACGCGAAGGCTCCGGCGAAGTGCGTCACGACGCGCATTGCCGAGGGCGCCGAGATTGAACTCGCGGGCGCGCGGATGAAGGTCCTCCACACGCCCGGCCACACGCAGGACGGCATCTGCCTCGTTTTCCAGGATCGAGTCCTCACGGGCGACACGCTCTTCCTCGACGAGGGAGGCGCGGGACGGGACGACCTGCCGGGCGGCGATCCGGGCGAGCACTACGACAGCCTCCAGCGGATTCTCGGCCTGCCCGAGGCGCTCACGATCCATCCGGCCCACGAGTATCGCGGCCGGGCGCCCTCGGAACTCGGTCGTCAGAAGCGGACCAACCCGCACTTCCGTCCGCGGTCGAAGACCGAATTCGTCCGGTACCTGCAGAGTCTCTGCCTCGGCCCCGCGGAGTGGATGAAGGAAGTCCTCAAGGCCAACACCACCTGCTCGCGCGATCCCAATGCCGTGATGATCCCGACCGAAGGCGCGGCGTGCGAGGTGCAGATGCCGACCGCACGCGGAGGCGCGTCGGTCGAGGGGATCGGGCCCGACGATCTCACCGGCCGTCTCGAGCGGGGCGAGAATCCCGTGCTGCTCGATGTGCGGGAAATACCGGAACTCGTCGGAGAGTTCGGCCACCTCCCTGGCATCACCCACATTCCGCTCGGCGACGTGCCCGAGCGCCTTCCGGAGCTCGAGGAGTCGCGGGATCGCGAGATCGTCGTGATCTGCAAGGCCGGGCCCCGCTCAATCGCCGCGGCGCAATTCCTTGCGCAGGCCGGATTCCCGAGGGTGGTGTTCCTCGCCGGCGGGATGATGCGCTGGACGCGGGAAGGGCGACCATCTGTCCGGTGACGATCGATCGCTAACTGCCAATTGCACACCCTCAACTTCAGATTGCCGATTGCGGATTGCCGATTGCTTTATCGTAGACTGCGCCAATGATCGAGGCCGACCACCTCTCCAAGACCTTCACCGTACACCGCAAAGATCCGGGGCTCTGGGGATCCGTCAAGTCTCTGTTCCGGCGCGAGAAGGTCCACAAGCACGCCGTGAGAGAGGCGACGTTCCGGATCGACGAGGGCGAGATCGTCGGCCTCGTCGGCGCGAACGGGGCGGGCAAGACGACGCTCGTAAAAATGCTCGCGGGCATCATCCACCCGACCCGCGGCGACGCGCGCGTCTTGGGGTTCCGGCCATGGGAGCGCGACAACCGGTTCCGCCGCCAGATCGCGCTCATCATGGGCCAGAAGGCGCAGCTCTGGTGGGATCTCCCCGCGGCCGACAGTTTCCTCCTGCTCAAGGAAATCTACGGGATCCCCGAGGACCGCTACCGGACGAATCTCGACTACCTCGCCCGTGTCCTCGAGGTGACGAAGGAGCTGACCATCCAGGTGCGGCGCCTCTCGCTCGGCGAGCGCATGAAGATGGAGCTCATCGCGGCCCTCCTCCACGGGCCGCGGGTGGTCTACCTCGACGAGCCCACGATCGGCCTCGATCTCACGGCGCAGAAGGCGATCCGCGATTTCATCCTCGCGTACCGCGAGCAGCATCGCCCCGCGATGATCCTGACGAGCCACTACATGGAGGACATCGAGCGGCTCTGCCGGCGGCTCCTCATCCTGCGCGAGGGGGAGATCGTGTACGACGGGAGCCTCGCCGGGGTCGTGGAGAAGTACGCGGACCACAAGGTGGTGACCGCGCACCTCCGGAAGATGAACGGCGCCGTGACGCGCGACGGGCTCGAGGCCCTCGGACAGGTGGACGCGTGCGACGATCTCACGATCCGCCTGCGGGTTCCCCGGGGAAAAGTGGCCGAGGCGGCCGCGGAGCTGCTCCGGCGCTATCCGGTCGCGGACCTGGCGATCGAGGAGGTCGAGATCGGCACCATCATCGAGAAGATCCAGCGGGCCAAGGGGGGCGCGCCGTGAGGTGGGCCGTCATCCGCGACCTGCTCACCACCGAGATCCGGCGGCGCATGAGCTACCGCGCCGATTTCTGGCTCAGCGCGTTCTCCGCGCTCGCGGTGCGGCTCGCCGTCGTGTGGTTCATCGTGAAAGCCGTCTTCGCCGGATCGGGCCGGCCGGGGATCGGCGGCTACGACGCCCAGGGGATGCTGGTTTACTACAGCGCGGCCATCCTCGTCGGGAAGCTCGTCCAGACGACCGAGCTGGAGCAGGGCATCTCGCAGGACATTTACGAGGGGGCCCTGACGCGGTACCTCCTCTATCCGGTGCCGTACGGGGTCGTGAAGTACGTGCAGCAGCTGGGCGCGCTGGGGCCGGCGATCGTCCAGCTCGTCCTCTTCGGGGCGTGGCTTCCCTTCGTCGTCGGAATTCCGCGCGGCTTCACCGCGGCGGGTATCGCCATGGGGATCGGGGCGATCGCGGTGGCGAACCTCCTGCAGTTCCTGATCACCTTCCCGATCCAGCTCATCGCCTTCTGGGCCGACAACGTCTGGAGCCTCATGGTGATGCACCGGTTCGCCTCGGCCCTTCTCGGAGGGATGCTCGCGCCGCTCTCGCTCTTTCCGGACTCCGCCCAGCGGGTTCTCCAGGCGCTTCCGTTTCGCTATCTATTCGCCTTTCCGGTTGAGACGCTCCTCGGGCGGATTTCGGCCGCCGAGTGGTGCGCGGGAATGGTTGTGGCCCTGGCGTGGTGCGGAATGATGGCCTTGGTCGGACGCGCCGTTTGGAGAAGCGGGACGTACCAGTACACCGGGGTGGGGATCTGATGGAATCAAGAATCAGGAATAAGGAATCAGGGAGGCCGGCCCCGGTGATTGGTTCCTTGGTCCTCGGTTCGGGATTCCTGATTCCTAATTCCTGATTCAATGAGATATCTTCGCCTTTACGCCAGCTTCCTCCGGTTCTCGTTCAGCCGGGCGATGGAGTTCCGGCTCGACTTCGGATTCCGGATCGTGATGGACATGGTCTGGTACGTCGTCAACTTCCTCTTCTTCTGGGTGCTCTACCGCCACACGACGCTGCTGGGCGACTGGACGTACGACCAGGCGATGGTCTTCATGGGCGGGGTTTTCGTCTCGGACGCGCTCCACATGACGATCTTCTCGAACAACATGTGGTGGCTTCCCTTCTACATCAACAAGGGGGATCTCGACTTCTATCTCGTCCGCCCGGTCTCCTCGCTTTTTTTCGTCAGCCTGCGGGAGTTCGCGGCCAACTCGTTCGTGAACCTCCTCATGGCGTCGGGGGTGCTCGTGTGGGCGCTCGCGCGGTACCCGGGGCCTCTCGGGGTGTGGCCGGTCGCGATTTTCCTCGGCTGTCTCCTCGTCGGGCTTTTCCTGCACTATGTCCTGAATCTCCTTTTCCTGCTTCCGGCTTTCTGGATGCACACCTCGCACGGGCTCCGGGAGATTTATTTTTCGCTCACGGAAACGATGACGCGGCCGGCGGGGATCTTCACGGGATGGGTGCGACAGGTGCTCGTGACGGTGCTTCCCTTCGCGCTCATCGTGTCGTTCCCCACGCGGGCGCTTTTCGAGGGGAATCGGTGGCCCGTGGTGCTCCACCTCGTCGGGGTGACGGCGGCGGCGTTCGTCTTCGCCCTGGGGGTGTGGCGGTGGGGGGTGCGGTCCTATGTTTCGGCTTCATCTTAGGGATGGCGTGACCGATGCATTTGATGCGGGGGTGTCCGACGCTGTATCATTTATGGTCCGGTATCGGACGCCGTGGGAGGATGGTCTGACCCTATGACTCGGGCAACATTCCTGTCGATCAGCGATCCGCGCGGCGATCTCGATTTCATCTCCGCGGTGGTCGATGTGGCGTCCCGGAAGGACCTCCAGGCCAACGCCCTGTTCGTAATCGGGAACATCGTCGGGTCGATCATCACCCCCGAGGAGCAGCCCATCTACCTCGAGGCGCGGCGGGTCCTCGAGTTCGAGCTGAACAGCAAGCGCGACCACTACGCGCAGGAGGGGGTGCGCGACATCACCTCCCTCGGCCACATCATGACGGCCAACCCCGACCACTATCGCCGCGGCGAGGAAATCCAGGCCCTCCGGACGATCCGCGTCTACGTCGGCCTCAAGGACCGCTCGGGGAGGCTCCTCGAGCGCGGCCGCGCCGCCCTGCGGGCCCGCAAGGTCTACGAGCAGATCGAGGAGATCTTCAAGCGCTCGAAGGTCCCGGTCTACGTGCTCGCCGACACGATCCTCGCCGAGGACGCCATCCCGCCCGGCCGCCACCTCCAGTTCGCCCGGCTCACCGTGGCGGGGATCCCCATCCGCGCCCTTCCGGCGGAGGATTCCGACGATCCGGATTTCCTGCCCGAGCTGCGCCTCGGGGCGCGCCGCGACGGACGGCCCGTGAACCTCGACGACTACGCGCTCGGCGAGGGGCGGATCATCTTCACCCCGTCGCTCAACCCCATGGTGCACGAGGCCCTCAAGGCGCACGCGGGGCAGCTCGTTGTCACCTGCGGCGACGGCGCGATCGACTGCTCGTACCCCAACTCGGTCCTGTCATCCCAACAGCGCGGCCAGGCGTACGTCTACCGCGTCGAGGGGTCGTCGGTGACGCGCGGGACGATGCGGATGATCAAGGGGGGCTTCGGCGAGGCCACCGCGGACGACATCCACCAGGCGCGCGCCTCGATGAAGGGGGACGTGGCCGAGAGCCGCCGCCGCGACCTCGATTCGCGCGCCCGGCTTGCGGGGTTCGGACAGGAGCTCATCAAGTTCACCCAGCTCATGCGGAAACAGAACCCGTCCCTGGCCACGGAGATCGAGAATTCCGCCGACCGCGTGGAGGTCGTCCTCAAGTACGTGGGGCAGATCGAGAATCAGCTGAAGCACCTGCAGGACGTGCTGAGCGTGGAACGCGCGGGGATGTCCCGACTTATCCGGACGCTGGAGCCCCTGGTGGGTCCGGCCCACTCGGCGCGGATCTACGCCGCCTTCAACCTGGCGCCGGAGAAGCAGCTCGACGTGGCTTCGGTGGACGGCGCCAACGTGGAGGCGGTGCGGCTGATCGCGGAGGCGCTGAAACTCGACAGAGATTTCAAGACCCCGCCCCGCGGCGTGGCCTCGCTGCCCACTGAAGGCGGGAAGGCCTGAGGCCGGCTTCCAGTTCCCAGTCCCCCGGTCCCCGTTTCAGAAGCTTCGAGTTCCGAGCTCCGAAACCAGAAAGTCCCGCTGCCTATTTGGGCGGTGGCGGAGGCGGCGGCGGAATCGCGGCCATGGCGGCGAACTCGGTCCCCACCTTCGGCCCGACCTTGTAGATGAAGACCCACGCCGTCAGGATTCCCAGGACGAGCACCGCGGCCATCCAGCCGAGGATCATTCCGACATTGACGCCATCCGCGCCCGCCCCGACGGGGAAGTGGCTGCGCGCGCCCATCCCGAAGAGCATCGGGACCGACAGGTAGGTGTTGATCCGCGAGAATTTGCCGGCCGTCGCGACCCGGGCGTCGAAATCGGGCGGCTTGTTCCCGGTCGCGATGCCCCGGAGGATGACCCGCTGGTTCGGCCAGATGATGAACCAGACGTTGAACCACATCGTCAGGCCGAGGAGCATGCCGAAGGAGATCCACCAGTCCTTCGCGTTGTGCCACCAGCCGTCGAAGTGGAGGCCCGAGGCGACGAACTGTTCCCAGACGATGTAGAGCACGCCCGAGAACATCGTCATCATCGCGCCGTGGCGGAACCACCAGAGGGCGCGCGGCCGGAGCTGGGGCACGACCGATTTCTTCCCCGCGGCGTCCAGGGTCTTCTCGAAGTTGGAGTTGACGAAGTTGAAGAAGTAGAGGTGTCCGATCCAGATGATCCCGAAGAAGACGTGGATCCACCGCAGGAGCATGGGAATGGTGAGCGTAGTCCAGTCGGGCATGGCCGTTCTCCCCTCGGAATGTGTCCTTCAACCATTATGGGCCGGGCGGCGGGCCCGTCAAGGGCCGTCCGTGCCCTCGTTATTATATACAGTATATACTGTACATAATGGATATGACAAGGATGGAATGTAGCCGGGGCTCAGGGGCGCGGCGCCGGGCCATGGGTGAGTATCCAGAACCCCGCTTCCAGATTCCAGCCCCCGAAGTGGCGGGCGTCGAGCCGGATTTGACGCCTGGGGTTCCTCCTTATCCGTATCTTGTCGGGGCTTGAAACTCGGAGCTTCTTGAGCTGGGATCTGGGAACTGGAATCTGGAAACGGACCCTCCCGCCGCGCAGAGGGGCCTTACGGCCGCGCAGGAGGGGTCCCGCCGAGCGGCGAAGCTTTCGACGGGTCCGGGTCGGGCGGGGTCTTGAGGAGGGGCGGGACGGGCGACGGACCCGAGCCGTCGGGGGGCTCCCGGCGGCGGAGCTCCTCGCGGTACCACTGGGTGAGGTCGTCGCGGAGGGCCTGGCCCTTCGCGTCGTCCTCGACGTTGATCGCCTCCACCATGGAGGCGGCCAGGAGCGCCGCCCCGGCTCCCGCCAGAGCGCGTGCTCCGGTCGAGGTCCCCTTGAACTGGATGCGGTCGGCCGCGAGCGCGGCGGCAATCACTCCGCCCCCCGCCACGATTTGCGAGACGGGGGTGTACGGATCGGGCGCGGAAGCGCAACCCGCCATCAGAGTCGCCATAAGAGCACCGGTAACGAACCTCATAACCCTATTTTACCACGGCGTGGGCCGACATTGGACTTTTGCACTCAGGACTATGGGCTCCTGCGGGCGGCTTCCACGAACGCCAGGTGCAGCTCGTGAAGGGCGCCGGTGATATGGCGCTCCTCCTCGGGAGTCAGGTTCCCCTTCGTCTTCACGGCAAGCATGTCCAGGAGGTCGATGGCGTATTGCGCCCGCTCGAGATCCGGGGGCGGCGTCTTGCCCTCGGCGTCGGGGAGGATGCCGAGAGCCAGGAGGGCTCCGGAAGCGAGGGAGGCGACGAGAGAGGGAAAGTCGGCAGGGGGCGGCGGCTCGGAGGGCTTGGACGCCGCTTCTAACCCATCCTTCTCAGCTTGGGCCTGCTTTTTCCAAGCCTCGTCGATGTTCTTATCGTCAGGCATCGCAGGCTGGCGTGAGCTTCCCGTTCCCCGTTTCCCGTTCCCCGTTTCGGAAGCTTGAAGCTTCGAGCTTCTGAGGCTGGAATCTGGGAACTGGGATCTGGAAGCGGTTCATACCGTGGCTCGTTCGGACTCGGATCGCGAGGGCGACTTGGGCTTCAGGTGGTCCCCGGCGGCGCGGACGAACTCCCGGAAGAGCGGGTGGGCCGCGGTGGGCCGCGACTTGAATTCGGGGTGGAACTGCACGCCCACGAACCACGGGTGGTCGGCCAGCTCGAAAATCTCGACGAGATCGTTGTCGGGGCAGATCCCCGCGAAGCGCGCCCCCTTCTCCTCGAAGGCCTTCCGGTAGGCGTTGTTGAACTCGAACCGGTGGCGGTGGCGCTCGATCACCGACTCCGTGGCGTAGGCGGCGGCGGACTTCGTCCCCGGCGCGATCCGGCAGGGATAGGCGCCCAGCCGCATCGTCGCCCCCTTGCCCGTCACGCGCTTCTGGTCCTCCATGATGTGGATCACGGGATCGGGCGTGGCGGGGTCGAACTCCGTGCTGTTCGCCTTCGGGAGCCCGGCGACGCTGCGGGCGAATTCGATCACGGCGACCTGCATGCCGAGGCAGAGGCCGAAGTAGGGGATCCGCTTCTCGCGGGCGTACTGCGCCGCCTTGATCTTCCCCTCCGTCCCGCGGCCGCCGAACCCGCCCGGCACCAGGATGCCGCCGACGCCCGCCATGAACCGCTCCATCCCGAGCTTTTCCACGTCGTCGGCGGGGACTTTCTTGATGATCACCTTGCAACGGTTCGCGATCCCGGCGTGCGCGAGCGATTCGTAGATCGACTTGTAGGCGTCGTTCAGCTCGAGGTACTTGCCCACGATCGCGACGGTCACCTCCCGCTCGGGGTGCTTGATCAGGTTGAGCATCTGGTTCCAGCGGGAGAGGTCGGGCTTGCGGGACTGCAGGCCGAGGCGCTCGACGATGAGCTCATCGATCCGCTGGTCGGCGAGCATCACGGGGATCTCGTAGATCGAGAAGTCGACATCCTTCTCGTCGAGCACCGCCTCCTTGGGGACGTTGCAGAAGAGGGAGATCTTCGAGCGGACGTCGTCGGAGATCGGCACCTCCGTGCGGCAGATCAGGATGTCGGGGATGATGCCGATCTCGCGGAGCTTGCTGACGCTCTGCTGGGTCGGCTTCGTCTTGATCTCGTGGCTCGCCCTCAGGTAGGGGATGAGCGTGAGGTGGACGGACATGGCGTTGCCGCGGCCGCCCTCGAGCATGAACTGGCGGACCGCCTCGAGGAAGGGGAGGCTCTCGATGTCGCCGACGGTGCCGCCGATCTCGGTGAGGGCAACGTCGATGTCGGGGCCCTCGATGCTCCGGACGGCCTCCTTGATCTCGTTCGTGATGTGGGGGATGACCTGGACGGTCTGGCCGAGGTATTCGCCGCGCCGCTCCTTGGCGATGACGGAGCTGTAGATTTTGCCCGTGGTGTAGTTGCTGTGGGCGTTCAAGACGGCGTGGGTGAAGCGCTCGTAGTGCCCCAGGTCGAGATCGGCCTCGAGCCCGTCCTCGGTGACGTAGACCTCGCCGTGCTGGTACGGGTTCATCGTCCCGGGATCGACGTTGATGTAGGGGTCGAACTTCTGCATCGAGACGCGGAGGCCCATGCTCTCGAGGAGCATGGCGATGGAGGAGCAGGTCAGGCCCTTGCCCAGGGAGCTCACGACGCCGCCGGACACGAAGATGTGTTTGGTCACCGTTTCCCCCCGCTCCGGTGCCTTGCTGGACGCATGGGACAACATATCACAGATGGCCGGCTTGGAACAACGGAGAGTTTTCAGACTTCCGACTTCGGACTTCAGAAGTCTTCAGACTGGGAACTACTGAAGTCTGATGTCTGAAGTCTGAAGTCTGCCTTTGTATCTGGCCACAAAGGCCGCGTAATCGGCCGGGGTGTCGATCCCGCCCGGGTTTTCCGTGTCGACCACCGCGACGCGGATCCGGTGCCCGTTCTCGAGCACGCGGAGCTGCTCGAGGCGTTCCTGCTCCGCCAGCGGCGTCGCCGGCAGCCGGGCGAGTTTCAGCAGGAATTTCCGGGTGTAGCCGTACAGTCCGAGGTGAAGGAGCGCGGGGCCCGCCGACGGGATGCGGGTGCGCGAGAAGTAGAGCGCGTACCCGTCGCGGTCGAGCACGACCTTCACGCGGGCCGGGTTCACCTCCTCTTCGGGAGCGAGGAAGGTCGTCGCCACGGTGCTCATGTCGCAGGACGCGAGCAGCGCGGCGCACTTGTCGACGGTCGCGGGATCGATGTCGGGCTCGTCCCCCTGGATGTTGATCACGTGGTCGCAGGGGATTCTCCGCGCCACCTCGGCGCAGCGGGAGGACCCGTTCGGATGGTCGGGCGAGGTCATGGCCACCTCGGCCCCGAACGATTTCGCGGCGCGCTCGATGCGCTTGTCGTCCGTGGCGATGATGACGCGCGAAAGGCGGCGCGCCTGGATGACGCGGTCCCACACGTGCTGGACGAGGTACTTCCCCGTCTCGCTCAGGAGCGGCTTGCCCGGGAGGCGGACGGCGGCGAAGCGGGCGGGAATGATGGCGACCACGCGCGGCCGGCGGGTTCGGGCCATGAAGCGGGGGAGTATAGGGGGGGCGAAGGGTGGTGTCAAAGTTTCCAGATCTCAGATCCCAGATTCCAGATCCCGAAGTTTCGAGCTTCGAGCCAGACAAGTGGAGGGAGTCGGCGAAGCCGGGCCGGAGCTTCACCAGCACTGGCGGGTGTAGCCGGACCCGACTTGGAGGGCGATCGCCGCGGCATAGAACGTCACGTAGAAGAAACCCAGGGTGATGTTGGCGAAGGTCTTCGAGACGATGACGTGGAGGT
>Ga0193713_1000685_pt1 | contig 11279 bp, 13 predicted proteins | sample H3a2metaG_FD_143054 | JGI IMG/M metagenome (GOLD analysis project Ga0193713, IMG submission 143054) | Soil microbial communities from a riparian zone of the East river system, Colorado, United States - H3a2 | ecosystem: Environmental > Terrestrial > Soil > Riparian zone | place: USA: East River... | reverse complement strand
TCCGCCTTGGCCAAACGCGATTCGTGCCACGGATGCGACCAACATCGCAATTGCTAATCGTCGCACATTCTAATGTTTCACGGATTCAGTTGGACCGTAAACGAGCAGCTTGAGTGTGTTGGGCACGACGCTGGGTCGCCCTGGGGACACGCCAGGAGACGGTGACGGTGGCGGTTGAAACTGTGCGGTCGGCAAATATATCCGATGCGTTTCTGGGTCGAGCGCCATCGTTCGCGCGCCGCGTTCCGTTTTCAATACTTGAACGACTGTCAATTTGTCGGGCGATTCTTCTTTGGCAATCGTAGTTGTTCCATCGCCACACGATGCGAAAACGAGCTGCGCTGCGTCATCGAATTCGCAGCCATCAACACCTGAGCCGATCGGCACGTTGGCGATTACCTTGCCGGTTTCACTATCGAGCATCACCATCATTTTGTTGTGGCAGCCGGCGAACAAACGATGATGCCCGGCGTCCAAAGCGATGCCGCTCGGCTCTTCTCCCGGCGCCAAAGGCCACCGTGCAATGACCTCATGTGTAGATGTGTCGATGACCGCAACTTCGCTTTTGTCTTCGATGTTGCAGTAAATCCGACCCGCAGCTTTGTCCACAGCTGCAAACTCGGGACTGCCACCGAGTTGAATCGTTGTAATTACGCTCGCGCTTTTCGGGTCAATCACGGTGCATGAATTTCCGGTATGATTGAATACGTACACCTCATGACGCTTCGGTTCGTAAACGATAGCGTCGGGATTAGGCCCAGTGTCTATTTTTGACGTCGTTTGTAATGTCTTTAGATCGACGACGCTCGCTTTGTCCTCTTTTCCATTTGAAGAGAATCCGCGCTGCAATTCCGGCACAGCAACGAACGCGTGAACTCCCGGCGTGTCGGTGATTTCCCCGATCACTGAGTTTTTCCCGAGATCGACAACAACAACCTTCGTGGCGTGCGAGAGATAAAGGCGATTCGCCGTCGAATCGATTGTCAAAATATCCCAGCCGCCTTCACCACCGATCGGAATCTCGCTTACGGAGTGATACACTTCGTCGCCCAGTGCAATCGCGCAGATCAAAGCAAATAACCCGCTAGTTACCCATCGAACAATTAGACGCATTTATTAATTTTCCGTGAAGGTGCGCTTTGTCGCTGGCCATCGTTTGACCGGCTTAATTGGTCCCGCTGACCTGGCGTTTACATTCTGCGTAGAGCGCATCATAAACAATAAATTCACGTTCGAGAATTTCGTGGTCGGTGAGCCCGAGCGCTCCGAAGCCACCGGCAATCCAACGTAGACCTTCACCGGCTGGATGCGGATTCGCCGGGTGCGAATCAGCTGCCCGCACAATCTCGCCCAGCAAAACGAGCGCTGGATCGGTGAGCTTGTATTTTGTCGCGATTGAATTGAACGAAACATCTTCGCCGTGATGTCCGAGCTCGCAATTGGGCACGTCGAACACGATTCCGTCATCGATCTTTGTCCAGTCAGTATCGCGTGGAAGGAAGACAAACTCGGCGTCCCGGTCGACGAATTTCTTGATGAGCCATGGGCAGGCAACTCGATCGACTTTAATTTTCTCGCGAGTGATCCATTTCATAAACTAGATTCGTTTCGTGGCAGCTTGGTTCTGGTATGCGGTCATCGCTGCTGTGCTTTATGGCGCGCATCAAATCCTCACCCGGATGGCAGCCGATCACATTGGCGAAGGGCTGGGAGGTTTTGTGGTCGAAGCAACGGCGGCGTTGTCGATCTTGTCTTACCTTGCATTCCTCTGGTTGGCGAATCGGTGGGACCAAAAGTCGAGTCTAAACGGAATTGTTTATTCTGTGCTTACTGGTATCTGCGTGGGCGCAGGAACAATTGCGTTCTTCCTGCTGTTTCAAAGAGGCGGTCCGCTGTCTTCCGTTCCTGCCATTCTGGCGGGTGGCGCCGCGATCATGGCCGTCGTTGGCATCTTGTTTTTCCGCGAACCGCCATCCTGGCAGCGATTCGTCGGCATCGCTTTTGCTGTCATCGGTTTGTTTTTGCTGCGCAAATAAAATCGAGGCTCACAATATGATCTTCGCAGGCTTACCCGGTATTTAAGAGCTAGAGCCGCGAATCATTCGATTTGATAACAGCGAACTTCCGCTTGTTGTGAGCCTCGACGCGGGACAGCTACGAATAAGACGTCGCGTTCCGAAACAAAAAGTCCGGTACGAGCGCCATCCGCTGTACCGATCGTGGTTGAGACTCTATAGGTATTTGGATCGATTTGGTCGATGACGTCGATTTTTCCCGCTCCGCAGATCGCGTATACACGCTGGCGCTTCGCATCGTAGAAGAGATCGTCGCAATCGCCTGAAATATCGGTCTTTGCAATAACGTCGCCCGAATCCGTGTTGAGCACGACCAGCCTGGAGGGAAGGCGGCAGCCGACAAATAATCGATGATCCGTTTCATCAAGTGCCATGGGAAAATTCGCGAACGCCAGATCTGTTTTCCACCTCGCAACTACCTCGCCTTCATCGCGATCGACCACCGCCACGTGACGCGAGTTGGGAACATTGACGAAAATTCGGCTTCCCTTTTTCTCCAGCTGAAAAGCTTCGGGATGTCCGCTGAGTTTAATGGAGCCGACCTGTTTCCCGTCGGGAGCGTTAACAATGGCAATGCCTCCGCTGCCAAATCCGACATAGATTTTTTGGCTCGTTTCATCATAACGAACATTGTCGGCGTCATCTTCAAAACGCAGTTCCCCGACGGCCTGGAATAATTTTCCGTCGTAGATCTTGCAAACACCGCCTTTGTCATTGGCAACAAACAAACGATTCAATTCCGGGGCATATCCGACTCCCTGCGGTGCGCCGAGACCGATGATCGAGTGGACTCGCTCGCCCTTTCGCAAATCGAGCACTTCGACGGTGTTATTGCCGAGCGCACAAACAAACAATCTTTCGCTGACAGGATCATAGGTGAGATGATCTATTCTTCCTTCCACCCCACGCAACGCGATCGTTTGCTTTAGTTCGAGCGGTAGCCCGCTCTGTGCAGCGACGGCGCAGATGCCGCTGCAACACAACACCGCAGCGAGGGATGCTCTCTTCGACGCGGAGGTCGCGCTCAACTTTACAACGGCGAACTTACCTTGAGCAGTCCACCAACTAAAAACGCGCCTTTGATGGCATTCGCTAAATCTTTGGCAGGCCCACGTCCCCAATAATGGAAAAACATGATTCTGGGCTCTTCGTGCGTCATGTGTTGGTGAATCGCTACAATGTTGATCTTGTCCTTCAGTAATGATTTCAAGACCGGCTGCAGTTCATCTTCCGCCACAGCGAAGTCGCCATCCACGATCGCATTGTCGTCGCTCCCAGCGAATGCCGCCCATGTATTTACGCCCATGTCCTTGCCGATGTTTGTGCCGTGCATTTTGGCAAGACGACCGAACGTAAATTTTACCATTCCATCTTTTGATTCACCTTGTGCTTCAAGGATCTCGTTAAGAGGAGCAGCACTGATCGAATTCTTTTGCGGCAATGGCACTGCGCCGAATGAATCTTTTGGCTGCGAATTTGCCGCGCGAATTTGTTTGGCAGCGTCGTAAACTTTTCTGACCGCTCCGGCCAGCTTATCGACTGCGCCTTCGCCTTCGATGTGCATGAAATAGACTTTGGGTTGGTCGAAGAAGAAATGATTATGCAGCGCGGTAACGCTGAGGCCGTTGTCGAGCGCGGCTGACATCGCAGCGTTCACTTCGTCTTCAAAAAGAACGGTGTCGCCCATCACCATTGCTTCGGTGTGCACGCCTTTGGTGAATGCCGCCCAGGTGCCGAGTCCCATGAACGGCGGCATTGTCCATCCATCGACAACGACCTTCACGTCGTTACGCGGAAAGGTGACTTTATAAACGCCTTCCTTCTCGTTGAATTTGCCCTTTAGGCCCGTTAGCTGGTCGATTCGTGCATTGTCCAGATCAGCGGCGGAGACAAGTGAGACCAGTCCGAAAAGAATCGCTAGGGAACCGCGTGTTGTCATAGCTCGTTGGCGGAAAAGTCGAATCGCTGCCGGTAGCGTATGAGCAACCGGCAGCGATGCCGTTCTCGCTCTTAGTACTTTTCGCCTTTTTCTTTGTGCTCTTTGCTCTCGTCGTGTCGGCTCACCACTTTACCGCTGGCATTGATTTCGATACCCGTCTGCTTCCCGTTGTTCTCGACAACGGCTTCGTAGTTTTTGCCTTCCTTTTCCCAGCGGACAATTGTTCCGCCTTTGGCTTCAGCCTGAGCAGCTTGCTGCACCGCTTGCGGCACATCAGAGCTGCTAATCGGTTGCTCTTCTTCTTTTTCCTTTGCTTGCACTGTGACGCCAAACGTGAGTCCGGCGCTTACCAGAGCTGCAATGATCGTGTTTTTTGCTTTCATGGATGTTCGTTCTTATTCCAAGGTTAGTTGTTCCTCGTTCGTGTTTCGTTCAAAGAACGTACTCTGGATGTAAGATTAAATCAGATTTGCAATACATCTTTCCTCAGACAGGATGAAACGGTGAAATCCACGTCGTGGCTCCTGCTGCTGTTCAGCTTGCCAACGAATCGAAACACTGAGCGCGTGGCCGTGTGGCGGCGTCTGAAAAAAATGGGCGCAGTGCAGATCAAGACGTCGACGTATCTCCTGCCCAATGACGCTGCGCAACACGAGCAATTCCAATGGCTGGCACAACAGATCCGCGATTATGGAGGCGATTCGACGCTTGTGCGAGCACAGGAAATCGAAGGCCTGACTAAAGAGAAGGTGATCGCGATGTTTAACGAAGCACGCGCCAAAGATTACGCCGCGCTGCGCAAATCCCTTCAGGGTTTTATCGCCCGCCGAAAGAAAATGGACGCGAACGAAGCAGCGGCGGAACTGGAGCGGCTTACTCGCCAGTTCCGCGAGATTCGTGCCGTCGATTTCTTCGACAGCGCCCGCGGACATGAGACTGCCATGCTGCTGCGCCGTGCAGAAGGCCGCACTCGCGCGCGACAACTCGCAGTGCTCGATCCGAAGCAATTCCAGCGCAAAACATGGCTGACGCGCCCTCGGCCCGAGATCGATCGCGTCGGGTCAGCATGGCTGATTTCGAAGTTCATTGACCGCAAACCGAAGTTTGTATTTACAGGAAGTGCGGACGCCGTGCCGGACGCGATCCCGTTCGACATGCTTGATGCTGAGTTCTCGCATCACGGCAACCATTGCACCTTCGAAACGTTCACAAAGCGTTTTGGCATTGCGGACAAATCGATCGCCAAGATTGGCGAGATGATCCACGACGCCGACTTGGACGATGCGAAATTTCAACGAGTGGAAGCGATCGGTATTGATCGGGTGCTGAAAGGTTGGGCAAAGGAGGGGTTGCCCGACGAAGAAATCTTGCGGCGGGGCTTCGAATGCTTCGATGCCCTTTACGCGTTCTTGCAGCGAAGATGAAGAGAATATGACGGCAGACCAACAGAACGATTCCGGCAGAGGCGATCGAATGCCGTCGTGGCGCGAAGTGTTTCTGTATTTTCTTTTTCTTGGCTTCGTCAACATCGGCGGGCCGGTGGCGCAGATCACGATGATGTTCAATCACATGGTGGAGAAGCGCCGATGGCTCTCCAAAGATCGCTTCATCAAAATCATGGCTTTCTGCCACATGCTTCCCGGGCCGGAGGCGCTGCAGTTGGCGATCTACGTTGGTTACCTGAAACGCAAACTATGGGGCGGCGTGTTGGCCGGTGTTACTTTCATCGTGCCGGGCGCAATCGCGATGATCGCCTTGAGCTGGCTTTATGTCCGTTATGGGAAACTTCCTGAAGTCACGAACGCTCTGTATGTGATCAAGCCGGCTGTGCTCGGCATTATCGCCGCAGGGATTATTAAACTTGGGCGCGCTTCCATCAGAAACGTGTTCCTTGCGGTTCTGCTGGTTGCCGCGTTTGCAGGAATGCGTTTCGCGGGAATCAACTTCCTGCTGATTCTTCTGATCGCCGGATTACTGAACCTGATCGTGGAGCACGGCTCTGCGGTGCTCAAAAGGGGTGCGCCAACTTTGCCGCTGATGGTTATTGGAACTAGTGCGCTGATTCCATTCAGCGATTCGCGCTTGTTTCAAATTGCCTGGCTGTTTTTCAAGACAGGACTGCTGAGCTTCGGCGGCGCATACGCTTCACTTGTTTTCGTGCAGCGCGGCGCGGTTGCGCAATATCACTGGCTCTCCGACGGCCAACTGCTCGATGGCGTCGCCCTCAGTGTAGCAACGCCGGGACCGTTCATGTTGTTCACGACTTTTGTGGGTTATATCGCCGGTGGAATTCCTGGCGCGGCGCTCGCTACATTCTTCGTCTTTTTGCCATCGTTTGTCTTCGTGCTCGCCGGCGTGCACTACATCGAAAAAGTCCGCGAAAACCGCGCACTTCAAGCGTTCCTCGCCGGGGTCAGCGCTGCAGTAGTAGGCGTAATCGCAGTTGTATCGCTGGATCTGATCCCCGGAGCGTTGACTGACTGGATAACTGTCGCGATCTCAGTAGCAGCGTTCCTTCTAATTGCGTTTCTAAAGCGGGATGTCGCTTTGGTAGCCGTCGGAGCAATGGTCGGTGGAATTATTTACGCGAGCGTGCGCTCGCTCGCGTGAGCTGTAACCACCGGCCTGTGGCCGGTCGTACTCATCGCCGCTTCCGCACTGGGAGGACCGCCCCGAGGGCGGTGGCTACATCGCCTTTGGCATTAAAGAAGGCGGCGAAGACGACGTTACACTACGCCGCTTCGCCGCGTTTCACCCTGATCGCATTGAGCGCCTTTCAGACTCCCGGCTATTCATTCACAACGCGATCCATCCACAAATTAGTGGCTCTCGCCCTTCTCTTTGTGCTCTTTGGCTTCGTTGTGCTTGCTCAGCACTTTACCGTTCGCGTCCATTTCAACGCCAATCTGCTTCCCGTTCTTTTGAATAACGGCTTCATAATTGGCGCCTTCCTTCTCCCAGCGAACGATTGATCCGCCTTTTGCTTCCGCCTGTGCAGCTTGTTGTACTGCGGCAGGTACATCGGAGCTGTTGATAGCTTGTTCCTCGTGTTTTTCTTCTTTCGCTTGTGCGGTCACGCTGAATGACAAGGCAGCGCTCACCGCTGCCACTGTGACTAGGTTTTTCGCGTTCATTGTTATTTTTTTGACTATTGGCGTTTCAGTATTGTTCGAAACTGATTCCTCATCCGCGCGAAAAAGACTGAAAAAAAGAATTCTCAGCGATCAGGATGTCAGGCCGAACCCGACAAGCGAGTGCACTCCGTCTCGTAGGCTCCGATCAATTCCAAGATCTTGGATTGAAATGCATCCTGCGCACCGTAAACGGAACCGATACCCTCTGCGAACGCCTTTTGCTTGAGCTCTTCCTCAATCGTCAGGCTAAGTTCAGCGAGTTTTTCGATATTCGCTCGCGAATGAAACTCCAGTTCTTTAAGTTTGGAGAGGACTACAAGCGACTTCTCCAGCTGTGTCGGTTCTGCGGGTTGAGTTGGCTTTGCAACTTCAGATTTGGCAGGACTTTCGGCGACAGACGCAGGCTTCTTGTCGGTTTGAACATTCTTCGCGTGCTGCGATGAAGCGGAACCAGCCTTGGGAGCATGCTTGTCCTTATGATGCTTCTCCTGGCTGACCTTTTTGGCGTGCGCGACGTTTCGTGGGTCTCCCATCAACTTATAGACGGGTCTCAAAGGTTTGCTGGTCGTATCTACCGAGCAAACTACTCATAAACATGACGGTGTAGCCACGGCGCTGTGTCGCCGTGCTGGACAGAGCAACACCTCCAAAGCGCCTCGACATAGCGAGGCGGCTACAACATTCGCGCGATGGCTTCTAGTGTTTCCCGAAATGATCACGCAGGGCCGCGCGCGCTGCGTGATAGCCGCACATGCCGTGAACTCCGCCTCCGGGTGGGGTTGATGCGGAGCACAAATAAACGCCCGGCAACGCCGTGCGGTAAGGCGTAGGGCTAAGGATTGGTCGCGCAATTAACTGAGTCAGGTTCGCCGCGCCGCCGTTGATGTCGCCACCGATCAAATTCGGATTCGATCTCTCAAGATCAGCCGGACCCATTTTGTGGCAGGCGAGAATGCAATCGCGAAAACCAGGCGCGAATCGTTCGATTTGGGATTCGATTTGATCGGAGACGTCCAGCTTGCAATCGAATGGTACATGGCAATAAACCCAAAGCGTGTGCTGACCGTGCGGCGCGCGCGTTTCGTCGAACAGACTCTGTTGTGCGACCAGGACGAACGGACGTTCTGGAACTTTTCCCTCCGAGACATCGCGTTCTGCTGCTGCTATCTCGTCTATTGTGCCGCCGAGATGAATTGTACCTGCGCGATGGCAGGGCTCGGCTTTCCACGGAATTGGTTCCCTTAGCGCATAATCGATTTTGAAGACTCCAGGGCCGTGTCGGAACCATTCTAATCGATGACGGTATGCCGGTGGCAATTGTTGACCGGCGAGTCGCAAAAATTCCCAGACAGAAACGTCCAGAAGAACGGCGCGTGATTTCGGCAGGTCATTTAAGCTTTCTATCCGTTGGTTGACCTCGATCCTGCCACCGAGTTCCCGCAAATGATTCGCCAACGCGTTTGCAATTTGTTGCGCGCCGCCGCGCGGGAATGGCCAGCCTACCGCATGCCCTGCGATTCCAAGCACCAGTGCAAATGCGCAGGAGACTGGCGCTTCGAGAGGAAGAAACGAATGCGCGGCGATTCCGCCGAAAAGGGCGCGGGCCGGTTCGTGCTTGAAGTAAAATTTCGCCAGTAAAGTCGCGGGACAAATTGCCGGGATGCCGAAGCGCGCCATGGCGAATGGATGCCTTGGCAGATGCAGCATTGGTTGCAACAACTCGACGGCCAAATTCTGCCAGTTGCGCGTCAGCGGCTTCAGCAGGCGCAGATACGCGCGCGAATCGTCGCCCAATTTTTCAGCCGTAAGATCGACATCTTTATACAGGCAGGCGGCGGAACCGTCATCGAGCGGATGCGCTAGTGGAATTTCCGGCTGGACCCATTCAAGACCGAAGCGCTCCAGCGCCAGCGTTTTGAAAAACGGCGAGCCTGCTGCAAGTGGGTGAACTGCCGAACAGACGTCATGCAGAAAGCCGGGCAGAGTGAGTTCGGCGGAACGCGCGCCGCCGCCAATTGTCGCGTTTGCTTCGTAAACAAGAACGGAACATCCCGCGCGCGCCAGCGTGATCGCCGCCGCGAGACCATTCGGTCCCGAGCCGACGACAATCGCATCGTATTCAATCGGCATGTTGAAAATGGAGGATTATGCGCTCGAATTGGCCTGGTGTCGGTCTGATTCTGAAACGCGCAGAGATCCAGAACTTCGCGATGTATCCTGCAACGCTTTGATCATGTTGTAGGGCGTTTCTGTGAAACGCCGTTCAGGATTGGCGTCTGATACAGGCGCCCTACAACTACCGGCGACGCCGCAAGCCCGACGCCTGCGTTCCACGCGCAAACGCGCAGAATTTTTCGATTTAGTTCTATGGAGCGAACACAGCCTCACGAAACTGAAGCGAACTTTTCGATCGAAGAGTACGGCGCGAAGACTGCGGAGACTGAGGAGTGCGAGGAACAATTGCTCGCTGAATACGCGACGCTACTTGGGTTTTATCTGGCCAGTGCGGCCGTTCTAACAGGGATTGCCGTTCAACGGGACCGTCTGCCCAGAAAATTTGCTTTGCTTGATCTGGCGCTGCTTGGATTAGCCACCCACAAGTTGAGCCGCATCGTCGCGAAGGACAGGATCACCGGCATCGTACGCGCGCCTTTTGTGAGTTACATTCGCAGCGCCGGCGCGGGAGAAGTGGAGGAAGAACCACGCGGCCGTGGATTTCAACGTGGAATCGGTCATTTGATTTCATGCCCATATTGCATGGCGCCCTGGTGCGCCACAGCTCTGAGTTTCGGTCTGCTTTTCGCCCCGCGTGTGACGCGGTTTTTCGCTGGGATTTTGGTAAGCGTAACCGCCTCGGACTTTCTCCACCGCGCCCATGCCAAAATGAAAGAGGAGTAACTATTGAGTCTCACGCTTCTCAAAAAAAATATTACGTCTCTGCAACGAGCGATCGCGCAAACTCACCGATGTCCTTCACCAGATCGGGTGAATCCCCGAGCTTCTCGATTTGCTTCACGATTGCGCTGCCGACAACAGCTGCGTCTGCAAAACGCCACACCGCGCGGACTTGCTCTGGACTTGAAATGCCAAATCCAACCGCGATCGGCGAATCGCTGACCGATCGAACACGTTTCACCAGAGCGTCAGCATCGCGCGTCATTTCATCGCGTGTGCCTGTCACGCCGGCGCGCGAAACTGCGTAGATAAATCCGTGCGCTTGATGCGCGATCCGCGCGAGCCGTTTTTCCGAAGTGGTTGGCGCGACCAAAAAGATCGGATCGAGTCGATGTTGAAGCAGGTTCTGAGTCCACGACTCTGCCTCCTCAGGAATCAGATCTGTCACGAGCACAGCGTCGATCCCGGCCTGTATCGCTGCCGGGCCGAATGGTTCCGGGCCGAATTGCAGGAGCGGATTGAAATAACTGAAGAGGACGATGGGTACATCGATGTGCGGCGTAACGTTCCTCGCGCACATGAGCGCGCCGTGCACGGTCACGCCGTTTCGCAGACGCGCGCTGAATCACTTCCCCATCCGCAACCGGATCGCTGAACGGCACGCCCAACTCGATAATGTCGGCTCCTGCCTTCGCGAGCTCAATTAACAAGCGCTCAGTAGTTGCAAGATCAGGATCACCCGCGGTGATGAATGGGATGAAACCACCGCGCTCTGAGCGCTTCAGTTCGCCGAATTTTTCTCGAATTCGGCTCATCGGCCTTCTAATTCCGCCACGAGCTGAACGTCCTTGTCGCCGCGCCCGGAGAGATTCACGATGATTGCGTCATCAGGCGGCAGTTCACGCGCGACGCGAATCGCGGGCAGAATGGCATGTGCCGTTTCCAGAGCAGGAATGATGCCTTCCAGTTTTGCGCAGAGTCGAAGCCCTTCGAGGGCTTCAGCATCGCTCGCCTGCGTATATTCGGCTCGCCCGCTGTCGTGAAGGAACGCGTGTTCGGGCCCGATTGCCGAGTAGTCGAGGCCGGCCGAGATGGAATGCGTCGTCGCGATTTGTCCGTTCGTGTCCTGAAGCACGTAGGACATTGTGCCTTGCAGAACGCCGACGCGCCCGCCACCGCTTTCTGATCCGTTGTGAAATCTTGCGGCGTGTTGCCCTAACGAATCACCGCAACCTC
>Ga0193713_1000684_pt1 | contig 11302 bp, 9 predicted proteins | sample H3a2metaG_FD_143054 | JGI IMG/M metagenome (GOLD analysis project Ga0193713, IMG submission 143054) | Soil microbial communities from a riparian zone of the East river system, Colorado, United States - H3a2 | ecosystem: Environmental > Terrestrial > Soil > Riparian zone | place: USA: East River... | reverse complement strand
TGTAGTCGGAGATCGAGCCGATCGTGACGAGATGCCCCCGGCCCCGCTCCACCATGCGCGGGACGAGGGCGCGGGCCACCAGATACGGGCCCGTCAGGTTCGTGGCGAGCGTCGCGGTGAAATCGGCGGGAGTCGTCTCCATCAGCGGCTTGATCATGAAGATCCCGGCGTTGTTCACGACGATGTCGGGCACGCCCAGCTCGCCCACCACGCGCCCCAGGGCGCGGTCGACGTCCTCCGGCCGCGTGACGTCGCATTGCACATCGGTGAGGCGATCGCCCGACGCGTCCTGCAGACTGCGCGCCAGGCGTATGACGTGCGCGCCGGCGGCGCGCAGCTCATCGGCGACGGCGAGGCCGATCCCGCGCGACGCGCCGGTGACCAGCGCGAGCTTCCCGACCAGGCCCGGCCCGGGGACCGTCACGCCAGTCCGCTGCCGCCGTGCACGAGCCGCAGGAACTCGTCGCGCGTCTTGGCGTCGTCCCGGAAGGCGCCGCGCAACGAGCTGGTCACCGTCTTCGAGTTCTGCTTCTCGACGCCGCGCATCATCATGCAGAGGTGAAACGCCTCGATCACGACCCCGACCCCGAGGGGCTTGAGCACCGCGCACAGCGCGTCGGCCACTTGGTCGGTGAGCCGCTCCTGCACCTGCAGCCGGCGGGCAAACACCTCCACGACGCGCGGGATCTTGGAGAGTCCGACGATCTTGCCGTCCGGGAGATAGGCGACGTGCGCCCTCCCGAAGAACGGCAGCATGTGGTGCTCGCACATCGAGTAGATCTCGATGTCGCGCACGCAGATCATGCTCTCGTGCTTCTCGTGAAAGACGGCGTCGCCGATCACGTCCTGGACGCTCATCTGGTAGCCGCGCGTCAGCCACTTGAGCGACGCCTCGACGCGCGCCGGCGTATTCCGCAAGCCTTCGCGCTTCGGGTCCTCACCCAGCTGTTCGAGCATCTCATGCACGAGCGAGTCGAAAGGAATGCGCACGACGGTCGGTTCCGTATGCGTTTCGTGGAAACTGTGCAGGCTCGCCGACTTGATCTTGTCACGTCCCATGGTCACGTCCCGGTGTAGTCCACGTAGTTACGCTCCGTCTCCCACAGACGGATGTGCGCCAGGCGCGCCGGCTGCAAGGCCGGCTCGAGCACCCGCCAGCACACGACCGCGATATGCTCCGCCGTGGGGATCAGCTCGCGAAACCACGGCACGTCGAGGTTCAGGTTCTTGTGGTCCAGGTGCCGCACCAGGGATTCGGTCACGATCTCCTTGAGGCGGGCGATGTCGAGCACGTACCCGGTGGCCGGGTCGATCTCGCCTTCCACCGAGACGTCGAGGTTGTAGTTGTGGCCGTGGAAGTTCGGGTTGTTGCACACGCCGAACACGCGCTCGTTCTCCGCGTCCGAAAAGCGCGGATTGTAGAGGCGGTGGGCGGCGTTGAAGTGCACCTGGCGCGTCACGACGCAGCGCGGCATCGCTTGTTCGACCTCCCAGGCAAGACTAAGTTGGGCTCCCGTGCGACTCCTAAAGCTACTCGCGGCCGCGTTGCAGGCGGGAGGCTCGGCGCTGTCGGCGCTGTGGACCTTCCCCAGCATCCTGCTGTCGGCATTCCTCGTTGCCTGGGGCGCGGAAGCCGCGCAATTCCTGATTTCTCAGGGCCTCGCCCTCGCCATTCTCGCGTGGCTGCAAACACTGCCGGAGTTCGCCGTGGAAGCGGTCATCGCGTGGGAGGCGGGGAAGGATCCTGAGCGCGCCCATCTCGCCATCGCGAATCTGACCGGCGCGATCCGTCTGCTGCTCGGCCTCGGCTGGCCGATGATTTACTTCGTGTTCGCGTTCTCCGGGCGCGGGCAGCGCGCCGCGGGCGATCGGTTACCCGTCATTCAGCTCGAACGGGAGCACGCCGTCGAAGTCGTCGGCCTCGTCCCGCCGCTCCTGTACTTCGTAATCATCCTCTTGCGACAGCGCATCACCTGGGTGGATGCGCTCGTGCTGATCGGACTGTATGTGGTGTACCTCGTGATCCTGACGCGCAACCCGCCCAAGGCCGCGGAATCGCTGGACGACGCGCCCGCGGTGTCGCGCTGGGCCTACCGCCAGCGGGGATGGCGTCGGCAGGCGGCGATCGGGGGGCTGTTCGCGGTCGGGGGGCTCCTGCTGTACGTGACCGCGCATCCGTTCCTCACGTCGATGATCGCCTTGGCCGGACTGATCGGCATCAACCAGTTCTTCCTCGTCCAGTGGGTCGCGCCGTTTCTGTCGGAGTTCCCGGAGTTCGTATCGACCTTCACGTGGGCGCGCCGAGTCACGCAGGCCCCGATGGCGCTGATGAACATCGTGTCGAGCAACATCAACCAGTGGACGATCCTCGCGGCCATGATCCCGCTGGTGTACGGCTACTCCCATCTGCGGAATCACGGCGCGTGGGCCGATTTCCCGTTCGATCCCGGCCAGCGCATCGAGATCGTGCTCACGCTGCTCCAGACCGCGCTCGGCGTCATGCTGCTCGCCAACATGGAGTTCGACTGGCTCGACGCGACCGCGTTGTTCGCGCTATGGGTGGTGCAGTTCTCCGTGCCGCACTTGCGCGAGGAGGTCGCCCTCGCGTACGGGGTGTGGATGGTGATTCTGGTGATTCAATTCGTCGTGGGGAGAAAACGGCTGTTGGCGCCGAAGTACTTCTGGGAGACGGTGAACGCAGCGAAGCGTTGAGAGAACCCCGAGAGCAATCCGTGCCCTAAAGGGCCGGCTCGGCCACGACACACGTCCTTAAGGACGCGCGTATTACTCACCCCAAAGCACAACCGGCCGGACACCGGTGTAACCCGGGCCGGCCGGTCGGTAGAGCAGGAGCGACGAGGATTATTGAAGCCCGAAAGTAATGACAGGTCCCTCACCACGAATTCTGTCTTCCCCACGAGGGGGCATGACATGGGCCGCAGTATCTGGGTCCACGATCGAGCTGTTGGCTCAATAATTTGACTCCCCGCTCCTGAGCACTAGAATACGTCTTGGCCTTGAAACGTCAACAGCCGTGAACGTGACGCTCGTCACCGCGATTGCCTTGCTCGTCGCGTGGGCCCTGCTCGTGTTCGTCGCGCAGGTGCCCTCGGGGTACGTGCACGTGTTGTATGCCGGCGCCTGCATCCTCTTCGCGCGTCGCGTCTTGGTCGGCGCGCCCAGTTTCCGCTCGTAATGCTCAACGTCACGCCGTGGGACCCGCGCGTCGGACCGCTGCAGCTCTCCACGCTGCGGCGCGCACTCGAGAACGAAGGGATGACCACTGCGTGGTGGTCCGACATCCCGGGCACGCACGTCCCCACGCATGCGCACGACTTCTCCGAAACCCGCTGGGTGCTGTCCGGCTTCCTCCGGATCATGACCGAAGGCGCCACGTTCGACCTGGGTCCGGGTGACCGACTCGACCTGCCACCGGGCACGCCGCACGCAACTGACGTGGTGGGCCTCGGGCTCGTCGTCTATGTGACGGGACGGCCGGAGGAGCAGCGGGTGCAGGGGTAGCAAGAGCCTCACAGCGCGCCTTTGCTCAACAACCGATTCGGCGTCCCACCGGGATTCCCGGTGATCACTCCTGCCGTCGCGTTCGAGAGGATCCAGCTCGACACCGTAGCCGACGGCGCATCGCCAAACGTCGCCTTGTACAGCACCGCGACCCCGGCCACGTGGGGCGAGGCCATCGACGTCCCGCTCAACGTGTTCGTCGTGCCCGCCAGGTAATCGGACTTGATCGCCGACCCGGGCGCGTAGGCTTCCACGCAGGTTCCCCAGTTCGAGTACGACGCCTTGAGGTCCGTCTTTTCGGACGCGGCGACGGTGAAGGCGCCGGTCGCGCTCGCCGGTGAGGCCTGGCACGCGTCGGCGTTGTCGTTGCCCGCGGCCACCGCCACGAAGACACCCGAGTTCCACAGATTCGTCGTCGCGTCGTTGAGCGCCGTCGACACGCCGCCTCCCAGCGACATGTTGGCGACCGCCGGGTGAACGGCGTTCTGCCGCACCCAGTCGATTCCCGCGATGATCTGCGACGTGAGCCCCAGACCCGCGCAGCTCAGGACCCGGACGCCGTGCAGCGACACGCCCTTCGCTACTCCATAGGTCGCTCCCCCGATCGTGCCCGAAACGTGTGTCCCGTGCCCGTTACAGTCTTCGCCCGTCGCGCCGAACGCATCGTACACGTTGGTCGCCCGGCCTCCGAAATCCGCCGACATCGTCCAGATCCCCGTGTCGATGATGTAGGCGTGCACGCCGGTTCCCGTGGCCGTGTACGTGTACGTGCGGGACAACGGGAGCGCCGCTTGGTCGATGCGATCGATCCCCCACGGATCACCGTTCGCGTCCATGGATTGGGTGACGTCGATGCGGAACTCGCGGTCCGGCTCCACGTACGCGACGAGCGGGTCCTGCTCGAGCGCGCGCACCGCGTCGTCGGAGAGACGAGCCGCGAACCCCTTCAAGGCACTCGTGTAGGTGAAACGGAGCGTCCCGCCCTGGGCCTTGGCCATTCGGGTGGAGAGACCCGCGGGATCGGTGACGCCATCCCGGAACACAACGATGTACTGCCCCGGGACGGCGGTGGCGCTCACAGGCGCCGCGGGCACGTCGGGAATCGTCGCGTCGCGGCAGGCGGCGAGACCCGCGCTCAACAGAAGGGCGACGGCTGCTGCGGATTTCCATCTCATGGCGAACTCCTCGAGAAGGGGTCGGCCGTTTGGAAGGCAAGTTCCGTTCTCGGAGGCGCCGAAGCGACAACGACGGGAGGGTGTGGCGCGCGCGCTACCGCAGCAGGATGAGCACCGCGATACCCCAGGCGAGCGTGAGCAGCGTGACGGGCACTCCCACGCGAGCGTACTCGAGGAAGCCGATTCGTACGCCGCGGGCCTCCGCGCGCTCGGCCACGATCAGGTTCGCCATCGACCCGATCAAGAGCAGATTGCCCGCGAATGTCGAGCTCATCGCGACGATGCGCCACGTGAGATCGGGGTCCGGGAGAGTGGGAACGGTGTTGCGCCACAACAACACGGCGGGGACGTTCGAGATGAGATTCGAGAGCACAACCATCACGCCGCTCACCGTCGTCGCCCCGCCCCACGGGGATGCGCCCTGCGCCAGCGCCACGGCGTGCGCATCGATCCACGCCACGGCGCCGGTCTGCTCCAGCCCCCGCATGACGACGAACAACGACGCGAAGAACAGCAGCAGTGCCCATTCGATGCGGTCGATGGCGTAGGCCGGGTCGCGCTGCGCGATCGCCACCATCAGGGCCCCCACCGTGATCGCGACGAGTGGCAGCGAGCCTCCCGCGAGCCAGGCGACCAGCGCGACGCCGAACATCGCGAGCCCCTTGGCGACGAGCGGCCGGTCGAGCGAAACGGGAACAGTCGCGAGCACCTCTCGGAACGGCTCGCGCAGGTCGGCGCGGAACGCCCAGCGGAGATAGCCATACGTCAGCGCCAGCCCCCCCAACGCCACGGGGAGCATGCGTACCAGGAACCCGCCGAACGACGCGCCGCTCCAGATCCCGACGAGCATGTTCTGCGGGTTTCCGGTGATCGACAACACGGATCCCACGTTGGCGCCCATCGCGAGGCCGATGAGGTAGGGCGTCGGGCGCACCCGTAGGGGGCCCAGGGCGGCGAGCAACACCGGCGTCACCATCAAGCAAATCGTGTCGTTCACGAAGAACGCGGACAGCAGTCCGCCTCCGACGACCACACCGAGCAGCAGGCGCTGCGGCGTCCGTGCCCGGCGCAGCAGCCACTCAGCGGCCCACTCGAAGAAGCCGCCGACCTCGAGGTAGCCGACGACGAGCATCAAGCCGAGCAGGAACACCAGAACGTCGAAGTCGATCGCGGCGTAGGCCTGCGGCAACGTCAGCACGCCGCACACGACCATGGCCACGGCGCCGAGCAGGCTGGCGGCGGGACGATTCAGATGAACGAAGGGGAGACGTTGGACGGCGATGAGGAGGTACGTCGCCGCGAAGATGATCAACCCGGTGGTCATATCTCCCAGTTGGAGAACAACACGCCGGCCGAGGGATGGCGCTCCGGGTAGCCCTCGTAGCTCATGCGCAGATCGGTCCACCGCACGCGGTAGCCGCGCGCGACCAGGCGGCGAAACGCGTCCGCGAACCGCGTTTGGCAGCGCACCGCGACCCGGCGGATGCCGGCCTTGGCGGCTGCGGCTTCGACCGCCGCGATGGCGGCCTCGAAAGCACGGTCGTTCCGCGCCGCGAGCTTCAGCACACGGACTTCATCGCGTGCGCGGGTGTCGGCGAGGGGCGCCGAGTGCCAAAGCGCCATCGCGTCGAGCCCCTCGTGTCCCTCGACCAGCGACGTGTCGCCGAGCCCCAGCTCGGCGGTGAGCAGCATCTCGCGCGAGAAGTCGCACCCCGGGACGAGCGCGCTCGAGAGGCTGCGGGCCGCGGCGAGCGCGGCATCCTTCTCGGCGCCCGCGCTGTGCGAGAGCAACGTCGGCGCCGGATGGCCGCGCGTCGCGATCTCATTCGTGAGCGTGACTGTGAGGTGGCCCGGCGAGAACCCGAGCCGCGCGTAGAAACCGATGTTCTCCGGAGTGCGCGGCATTGTCTCGAGGCCGAGGGTCGCCACGCCGCGCTCGATCAGCCAGTCGGTGGCGGTGCGGACGACCGTCTTCCCGATACCGGTGCCCTGACGGTCGGGGCGCACGGCGAGGGGGCCCATCCACCCCTCCGTGCCCGAGCGGTGCGCGACGTTGAACGCCGCCACCTCGTCGTGCTCGTCGCGCCACAGCATCGCCCCTTCGCCGGCGCCCAGCAGGGCGTACCGCCAGACCAGCGGATTCAGCTGCGGCACGCGAACGCCGACGAGGCCGTCGCGGCGATAGCGGTCGGTGAACGCCTCCGCGAATACGCGATTCAACCCCTCGATGTCCCGCTCCGTGGCGGGCTCGGGGCCGGCCACCCGGGTGTCAGGCAGCCACGCCCGCATCGGCCGTCCCTCCTCCCAGCGTCGCGGTTTCGTCTCGCACGATGCTCGCCCCCACCGCGGGGTCGTACGCGACGCGAATCACGCGGTCGAGGCCGTCCCGCACCTGCTCGATGTGCGTGATCAGAATGACCTGCGGGAAGCGGTCGCCCAGGCGCCGCAGCAGACCGAGCACGTGCTGGCGCCGCGTTTCGTCGAGCGAGCCGAAGATCTCGTCGAGCACGAGCAGCGACAGCGGCTGCCCCGCCCGCTCGGCGATCATCTGCGAGATGGCGAGGCGCAACACGAGGTTCGCGATGTCCTCTTCGCCGCCCGAGATCACCGGCTTGGGCACGCCGTCGTCGAGCACGACGACGCGGTAGTCGTCGTCGAGGTCGACCTCGTCGTAGCGGCCGTCGGTCAGATCGGCCAGGAAGGTCGAAGCGAGCTCGCCGATTTCGGGCCGCATCGCGGCGTTCAAATCGGCGCGCAGATCGGAGAAGGCGCGGTCGAGCTCGTGGTGCAGCCGCAGCTCCGCCTTGCGCTCGGCGATGGTGCGCTCGCGCGCGGCGCGCTCTCCCTCGCGCCGCTCCGTCTCGCGCACCGCCGCCTCCGCGCCCACCAGCTCGCCGCGCGTCTCCGCGACCAAGAGCTCGGCAGCCCGTAACGCGTGGGTCGCGTGGTCATGGCGCTCCCGCGCCGCCTTGAACTTGGCTTCCGAGAACCCCTCGGCCTTGACCGCGTCGGCGAGCTGGCGCGCCAGGGCTTCCCGCGTGGAGAGCGCCTTCTCCGCGAGCTCCGCTTCCCCCACCAGCACCTCCGCGCGCTCAGCCCGCGCGGCCAGTGTCGCGGCGTGCAGGGCGACGGGGTCGAGCCGCGTGAGCTCCGAGCGCACGGCGTCGTGGCGCGTCGCGTCGTACCCCGTGGCCCGCGCGGCGACACGCCGCTCCAATTCCGCCGCCCGTCGCTTGGCCGCCACCCGTTCCTTCTCGAGCCGCACACGCTCCGCCACCTGGGCGCGCAGCGTGCCCTCGCGCTCACTGGCGCGGCGGCTCTCCTCCCGCAGGGCATCGCGAGCCGCCTCCGCCTGCGTCACCGTCTCGGGCGGCGCGGCGAGCTGCTCGAGCCGCTGCCGGAAGTATGTGCCGTCGTCCACGATCGCCTGGAGCTGCCGGTCCAGTACGCCGAGCACCGCGGCGTGCTCCGCGCCCAGGGGCCGGCGGCAGGTGGGACACTCTCCCTCCGGTCCGAGGAGTTGGATCTTGTCGCGCTGCTCCTTTACTTCCTCGTACTGCTTGAGGAGCTCCTCGCGTCGCGTGCTGGCGTACCCCTTCTCTCGCACCCACGTCGCCTGCTGCTCCTCCGCGGCTCGCTCGGCAACGTCGAGTCGCTCAGCCAGGGCGTGCGCCTCCGCCTCCGCGCGCTGCACCGCCGCCGCGGCATCGGACAGCTCGGCGATGCGGCCGTCCAGCCCGCTCAGCGCCCGCGCCAGCTCCGTCAGCTTCGCCTGATCCTCCCGCCGCGCGGCGTCCTCCTGGTGCAGCCGATCGAGGTCGGCCAACTCGGCCTTGAGGCGCGAGATGGGCGCCACCTCCGCCTCCAGCTTGCGCAGCTCCTCCCGCGCCGAGAGCGCCTCGGCCAGCTCCTTGTCGAGCCGCTGGAACTCCTGACGCTGGGCCAGCACGCCCTGCTCCGCCACGCGCTGGTCCCCTTCCAGCGACAGCGTGCGCTCGCGCCGCGTCACCCACGTTTGCCAGCGCGGCTCCTCCTCGCCGAGCGCGTCCTGCGCTTTCTGGCGCGCCTTCTCGGCGTCGGCGGCGGCGCGCCGCGCCCCCGCGAGCCGTTGCTCGGCGTCCTTGCGCTCCTTCTGGAGTTCGCCGCGCGGCGGGAGACCCGTCTCGAGGCCGTCCACTTCGTGGCTCAACGCGCTGCGCCGCTCGCGTACCCGCTCCTGCGCGAGGCGCAGCCGCTCGTACCCGAGCACGCGCGACAGGAACGCGGCGCGCTCGGGGCGGCTCGCATTCGCCAGAACCGCCAGCTCCTTCTGTCCCGTGAAGTAGGTGTTGAAGAATTCGTCGTGCGTCATGCCGAGCACGCGTTGCAGCTTGGCCGTCACTTCGCGCAGCGAGTTGGCGACGATCGTCCCGTCCTGGTACAGCTCGGCGTCGTTCAGGCCGCGCTCCACGCGATACTCGTGGCTGCCGAGCCCAAACTCGAGCTCGACCCGGACAGACGTGCGCGCCTTGGCCCGCAGATTCCGGATCGAGTCCTTGTCGCCGCGCGCCGCGGCGTTACCGTAGATCGCCCAGGCCAGGCCCTCGAGCAACGACGTCTTGCCCGAGCCGTTGGGGCCGATGATCCCGGTGATCCCGTCACCGAAGACGATCTCGGTGTCGGCGTGCTGCCGGAAGTTGACGAGGCGGAGCCGGTGCAGCTTCACGGCTGCTCCTCGCCGCCGGCCGAGGCGTCGACGTACTCGACGCCCAGGCGCACGAACGTCGGCCGGTCGAGTTCGGCGTCGAGCGGCCGGCGGCCGAGAAACTCCCGCACCGTCTCGGGCAGCGTCTGCCGCTGTCCCGGCGCCCCGACCCCGACCACCCGGTGCTCCTCGGGACGCCGGATGTCGAGCTGGAAGTTCAAGGCCCGCGCCTTGTACCCGCGCAGGGCGGCATGATCGAGATCGCGCGCGGTGCCGCGGGGGACGTTCCAGATCAAGAGCCGCACCACCTGGTCGTCGATGGAAGGCTTGGCGGCGGCGATGACCTTCGCGATTTCCTCATCGAGCTCTTTGGCGGTGCGCCCTGCCCCCTCGATGGCCGGTAGCTCGACGAATCGGCGCGGCGGCGCGACGGGACGCGGCTCGACGCGGGCCCCCGGGAGGTGGACGAGCAGGTACCCCTTCCCCGCGCGGCCGCGCTCCCGTTCGTCCTGCAACTGACCCCACGGGTTCGGGCCCACGTAGTCGAGGCTGCCCGCGTACCACACGTTCGGCTCGACCTGGTGCGTCACGTGGTAGTGCCCCAGGGCGACGTAGTCCCACTGCGCGGGGGCGATGTCGTCGCGCTGTAACAGGGCGCCTCCGTACTCCATCGTGCCGCGCTGCTCGCCGAGCGCCGGCCATTGACCATGCGTGACCAGCAGGTTGAGGGCCGCGCCCGGCTCGGGGCGCAGGGCGGGCCGGTCCGGCTGCATCAACGCCTGGTGCGGGACGGCGAGGACGGCGCAGTCGAGGTGCGGGAAGGCGACGCGGCGTGGCCGGTCGGTCGCGACTTCGACGCCGAGCGCCTCGTACAGGCGGAGGATCGTCCCCGTTTCGACCGAGCGCGGCGTGTCGTGATTGCCGGCGACGACGACGATCGGTGCGTCCGGCAGCCCCGACCGCAGCCGCTGCATCTGCTGGAAGAAGAAGAGGATCGCCGGGTTCGTCGGGCGGACCGAGTGGAAGATGTCGCCGGCGATCACGATGAGATCGGGACGCTGTACCAGGAGGTCGTCCACGGCGCGACGGAAGGCGTCGGCCACGTCCACCTCGCGTTGATTCCCGCCCCGGGGTGTCTGCCGGTCGAACTGGCGGAACCCCAGATGCAGGTCGGCGAGGTGCGCGAGTTTCACGAGATTATTAGTATGGCTCGTCGGAGATCGGATTCAAGGGCGGCACCGCGCGGCGCTCCCGCGGCGCGTCGGGCGCCACCCGGCCGCCCAATGCCTTCCGGAAGTAGGCCAAGACGTCCTCGGGACGCTTCTGGCTCACGGCGGCGAGCGCGCGGCGGACATCCTCCTCGGTGCGATCCGCGATCAAGTCCTTCACCTGATTCGGGCGAATCCGCCGGTCGAGCTGCACCAGCCGGCGCACGACCGCGTCGTCGAAGGCCAGATCGACGGTGGCAGGGAAACGCCCCATCCCGTCCCGGCCGCGCAGCACCGGCGGCTTGGGGAACCGCACGAAGATCGGCTGCGTGAAGTGCGGATGCCGCACCATCAGCTCGCCCACGGGGAGCGTGGCCAACTTGATTTTCGTCGCCGGCGACAGGACCTGATAGCCGGGCGTGGCCAGCTCGTCCATGTCCATCCGGCCAAACACCTGCGTCCCGGCGTTCCCCACCACGCGGCGATGCACCTGCGAGCGGAACTGCTCGGCGCCGAACAACACCAGACCGAGGTAGCGGCCGCGCTCGGAGATGTCGAGCAGCATCTTCTTCACGTAGGTCTCGGGGCCGTCGCCGGGCGCGTACTTGTTCAGCTCGTCCACGAACACGATCACCGCGTCCACGCCCAGGTCGCGGCGCTCCAGATGCTCGCGCAGCTTCGACACCGAGCGGGCGAACACGAGATCCTGGCCC
>Ga0193713_1000683_pt1 | contig 11310 bp, 6 predicted proteins | sample H3a2metaG_FD_143054 | JGI IMG/M metagenome (GOLD analysis project Ga0193713, IMG submission 143054) | Soil microbial communities from a riparian zone of the East river system, Colorado, United States - H3a2 | ecosystem: Environmental > Terrestrial > Soil > Riparian zone | place: USA: East River... | reverse complement strand
TCAGGTCGTGTTTCGTGAAAATACCGAAGGGATGTACGGCGGCGTCGAGTTTTTCCCGTTGCCGGAACCGGTTTACACCGCGCTGTGCGCCAATCCGAAAATGAAGAAGTGGAAAGACAAGGCCGGACTTGAGAACATCGCGCTCTCCACCCGCATCATGAGCAAGCAAGGTTGCACGAACATTTGCAGACAAGCGTTCGAGTTCGCCAAAAAAACCGGGCGCAAACGCGTCACGCTGATCGAGAAACCGAATGTGCTGCGCGAGACCGGCGGCCTGATGATGCGCTGCTTCAAAGACGTGGCCAAAAATTACCCCGACATTCGCGCGGACGACGCGAACATCGACGCCATCTGCATGTGGATGTTCAAAAACCCGCAGGATTACTCGGTGCTCGTCGCGGAAAACATGTTCGGCGACATCGTCAGCGATTTATGCGCCGGGCTGGTTGGCGGACTCGGGTTCGCGCCCAGCGCCAATCTCGGCGACAACTACGCCGTGTTCGAACCGACACACGGATCGGCGCCGAAATACGCCGGCCAATACAAGGTCAATCCCATCGCGATGCTCTTAACCACGAAGCTGATGCTCGATTGGCTCAAGGAAACCGAAATGGCCACGCGCCTTGAAGCCGCCATTGCCCGCGTGATTGCCGAAGGCAAAGTGCGTACCTACGACATGGGCGGCAAAGATTCCACGCTCGACGTGGCCAAAGCCATTGCCGATTACGCTAACTCGTAAAGTGCAGGCAGAGTCGCTGTCCAACAAAATTCTCTTTCGCGGGTCCGTGGCCATCGGATCCTTTTACGTAGATGACGCCTCGAACACAGTCAGGTTGTCGAACCGAACGGATGCAATAAAGTTGCGCGAGTGAACCGCCTGTACTTCGTCGACAATTTGGAGTGGCTGCGCGACAGGCGCGAGTTCCCGGATTCCAGTGTCGATCTTCTTGCGAATTGTCAATCTGATCAGCCTTTCGAATCGAGACTGATTGCCGCAGTGCGGTTTTCCACGCCGAGTTTGGGATAAATTCGCTCGAGATGCTTGCTCACGGTCGCGGGTTTTATGCCAAGGATCGCGGCGACCTCGGCATTCGATTTCCCACGCGCGACCCAGAAGAGCACCTCGCGCTCACGCCGCGTGAGAGCGCGATGCCAGCGAGACCACTCCTTTCCGCTGCCTCTAATCATTTCCAACAGCAGACTGACAGTTCGCGGCACGTAGGAATTTTGCCTCTTCAAATAAAGTCGCGTATCGCCCTGCCTGGCGACCAGTGAGCAAGACAGCTTTATCCGATCGTGTTGTGCAAGCCAGCGGCACACCTTGCGCGGTAATAATTCGGCGTGAGCCGGCCGCCCAAAAAACTGCTTGAGCCACCGCCGCGCCACTGGGTCGGCAAACTGAATCTTGAATTTCCGGCGTAGCGACCACAAGTGCGCGGCCCCTTGATTCCCTGCACTTTTTCCGCGGAACTGGTTTCGGCATGTGGATGTCTCCACTGCCTACTACCGGGTTTGCCGGCCAAAGTCCTCGGAAATCTAAAAACTTTTTTGCCTCGTAAGCTGCAAATCGCCCTGAGCAAAAGTGTACGGCATTCACCGTATATACGGCCCCGTCACGACCTGCCAAAAATATGCACCTGTGAGCGTTGCTCCCGAAACTTGCGCCTCGATCGCACGGAGGCGTACTAATCCTTTGCCCGCCATCTTACTTTTCGCGTTTGTTACCGTCACCCTCGGCACAGTCTCGCACGCGCAACAACTCGCCACACCGACGTTCACGCCAAATGGTGAACGGATTACCGCTCAACCGCGACGCAATGGATTAGCAGCGAATCAAATCCGGCTGGCGGCGAATGGATGCGATAGTGGGCCGAATGGCGAGGCGGTCCATCAGTATGTGAGCTACTCCGCTGAAGCGCCTGATTGCGGAGGGCCGACCGTTACCGTCCAGACGCTCACGAATCCGTTCTCCGAGCCTTGTTTCGTGTTCGTTTACTTCTCCGTCGATGACGACATAACCATCGATGGACAAACATATCAGTCCCCGGGGACGGATTTTACCTTTCATGACACGGGTTTTGATCCCTGCCCGGATGCGAATGGCGCGCACTCCGACCAGTACTGCCGAGCGATGGATGTCGGCGAGCAGATCACGCTTGGAGTTAGGAGTAACTTTCGCGGCCAGATATACCTCTACGCAGACGTGTACTTCAACAGGGACACAACCGCTGGGCTATCCGACGCAAACACGAAACCAAACGACCTGAAAGAAGGCGGTAATCAGGACGATTGCTATGGGATGGCGCGTTACACCGCACATGCAATGCTCGCCAGCTTGAACATCGAGGATACGCTGCTTCGCTATTCCCCACCCCGCGGGCCGGCGATCAATTTTACGGTTACGTATAACCAAAGAGAGAGTCAGCAGCCGCAAACGTTTAGTTACTCAAATCTCGGCCCAAAGTGGACTTTCAACTGGCTTTCGTACGTCACAGACGATCCGAATAATGCTTCGGCAAATGCCGCGGTTTATGTTCCTGGCGGCGGCACAGAGAATTTTTCCGGATTTGATTTGGGATCACAAACGTATTTGCCAGATCCGCAAAGCCACGCCGTACTCGCTCGAAGCTCGCCCACAAGTTACGAGAAGCGTTTCCCGGATGGCTCGAAACAAGTCTTCAATTTAAGCGACGGTTCGATTTCTTATCCCCGCAAGATTTTCATAACGCAGGTTGTCGACCCTGCTGGTAACGCGGTGACGATCGGCTACGACGCGAGCTTTCGCATCACCACGCTTACCGACGCGCTCGGTCAGGTGACCGCGCTTTCCTATGAACTGCTCGATGATCCGTTGAAGATCACCAAAGTAATAGAGCCATTTTCAACTGGACGCTTCGCTACGTTTGCTTACACGAACGGTCAGTTGACGGCCATCACTGACGAAATCGGCATTCAATCGCAATTCCATTATGCCACGGGAACTACTTTTATCGATTCGCTGACGACGCCTTACGGGACGACAAACTTTGCCACTGGCGGATCTGGAATAAATCAATGGATTGAGATGACGGATTCGCTCGGCGGCAAAGAACGAGTCGAGTACCGCGATAACGCTCCTGGCATTAATGCGAGCGAAGCGGTCGCGCCTGCTGGCATGACAAACGCCGGTCTGGGCGTTGCCGACAGTTTCTACTGGGACAAGAAGGCGATTGAAATGTATCCGCCGCTCAATGGGGTTTACGATTATACGAAGGCTAAGATCACTCACTGGGCTTACAACTCCGACGGCACAGTTTCAGGAATAGCAGCGAGTGAAAAGGCGCCGCTGGAAAACCGCGTTTGGTACGCCTATCTCGGTCAGTCGGATACGAATCACACGGGACCCAGTGCGAGCCCGAGTCAGGTTGCGCGCATTCTCGGCGACGGCACGACGCAGTCGTCCCTCTATGAGTATAACAGCATCGGCAAAACGACCAAATCGACCGACCCGGTCGGACGCGTGATGACCTACGTGTATGACACCAACAGTATCGATCTATTGGAGATCCGGCAGACCACCGGTGGCGCGGACGAATTGGTACGCAATTTTACTTACAACACTCAGCACAAGCCAATCACCGACACCGATGTCGCCGGCCAGCCGGCAACCTACACTTACAACGCCTCTGGACAAATACTCACGCGAACGAACGCGAAGAACGAAACGACCACCTTCGCGTACGGCGGCACGGCCCCCAACGGTTATTTGGCTTCGATTACCAGTCCACCCTTCAATAGCGTTTCCGCAGTCACGACTTTCACGTACGATAGCGCGAATCGAGTGCGCACGGTCACCGATTCAGATGGCTACACGGTGACCACCGATTACGATAATCTCGATCGACCGACACAGGTTACGTATCCCGATGGCACAAATCAACAATTGCAGTACACCCAGGATTTCGGCCAAGGGCTGCAGACAATCCTCGATCTGACCAAGAGCAAAGACCGTCGTGGCCTGTGGACAACGCGCCATTACAATGTGAATCGGCAGATGGACTCGATTAGCGATCCGCAGAATCGGACGACGCTCTTCGGTTGGTGCACGTGCGGCGCTTTAGCTAGCATCACCGACCCGAAGAACCAGGTAACGACCTTCAATCGAGATTTGCAGGGGCGTGTTTACCAGAAAGTGTTCGCGGACAACACTACGGTAAATTACCTCTACGATGGACAAACGGCTGCGAATGCGGTCGGCGCCTCCAGCCGGCTGAAATCATCGACCGACGCAAAGAACCAGCGAACGAACTACTCTTATTTTGCCGACGACAACATTCAGCAGATCACCTACACCGATACAAGCGGTCAGCCGCTCAATCCGCCTACGCCGCCCGTCAGTTACACCTACGACTCGAATTATAATCGTGTGAGGACAATGGTCGACGGGACTGGCACAACGAGTTACGCATATAAGCCGATCGCGTCTCCGCCCGCGCTGGGCGCAGGTCAATTGGCCAGCATCGACGCTCCGCTAGCGAATGATACGATCACCCTTAGCTATGACCAGCTTGGCCACGTCACAAATCGCTCGATCAACGGCACTGCAAATGCTGGTACTTGGACATTTGACAGCCTTGGGCGCGTCAGTTCGGCAACGAACAAGCTGGGCACATTCAATTACGCTTATGTTAACGTGAGCAATCGGCTCAGCATCATGACTTACCCGGGCGGCTCATCGGCTGCGTACACTTATTTTCCGAACGCACAGGACAAACGTCTGCAGGAGATCAAAAACCAGACGGCCTCAAATGCGCTGATTTCACAGTTTGATCATACGTACGATAGCGAAGGCCAGATCCTGACCTGGACGAAGAACTACCCCGGCCTGACCCCGGCGCCGCAGCGATTCGATCTCGGCTACGACAGTGCCGACCAGGTGCTGACCGTGCCACTGAAAAACGCTTCCACGAGTGCTTTGATCAAGCAATATAGCTATAGTTATGATGTCGCAGCGAACAGAACCTTGGAGCTGGTGGGAGCTACGACGACCACATCGACGCTGAATAGTGTCAACGAGATCACCAGCCACAGTGGTGGAGTCAATCGCACGCTCACGTATGATTCCAACGGGAGTCTGATTAATGACGGCTTGACCCGCACGTTCGAATGGGACGGGGCCAATCGGCTGGTCGCGGTCAATTACACCGGAACTAATACTCGGAGTGAGTTCAGTTACGATGGCTTGAGCCGCCTCGCGAAGATCGTGGAGAGGACCGGTAAAAGAACGACGTCCACACGCAAGTTTGTCTGGTGCGGGATGGAGCAATGCGAGTTTCGAGACGCCAACGATAGCGTGACGCTCTATATCTATCCGCAGGGGGAGTACAGCGGTAATAAGGCTTACTTCTACTCCCGCGATCACCTGGGAAGCATTCGTGAGATGCGTAAGAGCAACGACATGGTTGTGGCCCGATACGACTACGATCCGTACGGTCGACGCACGAAGCTGAGCGGCGGTCTCGATGCGGATTTCGGTTTCACCGGCCATTACTACCATCAGCCGAGTGGGCTACATCTACCCTTATATCGCGCCTATGACGCAGATCTGGGACGATGGATCAGCCGAGATCCCATCGCAGAGCGAGGCGGTATCAACCTCTACCAATACGTGTTTAACAATCCTGTTGTATTTGTCGATCTTCTGGGCCTACAAACACCTGGTCCGGCTCCGACGCCTACTCCGGCACCGCCTGGTTTTCATTGGTACGGCAACTGGGGTGGACCGGGATGGGCCAACGGCGGATGGAATCGTGAAAGCGGGCCTTTGCCGAATCGAGGGGATCCTAATTATGTTACGCCGATTGACGAAAGGGACAGGTGCTACGAACAACATGACAGATGCATTCATAACTCCCCCAGTTCGCCCGACCACGGGAATGGCTGCGTGAGGCAATGCGATCATGAACTTCATGACTGCCTGAATAGACTAACAAACAAGACCATTGGATCGCGATTCGACTCATGGCTTTTTGGCGGACCGATCCCTTGGCTGGTGCACTAAACCGCGAGAAACGAGAATCAATGGGCAGGGCCGTGATAAAGGTTGGTATTATGCTTGGATTAATGTTTGTTACCGGCTGCAATGTTGCTTCTGAAGAACCCTTCGTGAATGACGTAGTTCTTTCCCCGGGTCACAGTATCGAGGCAAGCAACAAAAACGGGAAAGTTAGAATTTCATATGTTACTTCTGTCAAGCGAAAGTACGAATGGGATGGAAGAGCGAAGATTATCAAAATGATTCCACGCAAGAAACCGTTCGACGGGAGGCTAGGCTTGTATCACCCGGCCAGTTCTTGGGGGTTGAATCCGTTTGAAATTCGACTTGTAGCCCAGGAGGCGGTCATTAACTTCGACAGCGAAGATCAAATCTACGCATTTTTAAGGCAATCGAGTGACTATATGGATTGGGTATATACGAATAATGGCTTAGTTGTTGGGTTCGGTCGGACACCGTCAAGAAGACAGATTAATATCGATCTTTGGCAAATCCTGCTTCGCGGACAAAAACCGAACGGCCTTATCGGTGCGAAGCCAGAAGACATTGTAGTGTTGGGACAAAAATAGGTCCAGCGAAGGAAGCGCCTGACCTTCAAAGATAAACAGGGAAAGCAGAGGGGTCTGATCTTCAGATTGGGGACGAGGAAAGGGGTCAGTCCTCACTAGTGACACTAGCGCATTCCATTGCTGGCGACACGTGCAAGTTTGATTACGACTATGACAGTGTGGGCAACCGCAAATGACCAAACGCGACGGTGTTTGCTTATGATGACTGGATTCTGCCCAAGCAGCTATAGCTACAGCAAATCAATCTGCGCGCTGTCCTGCGTCGTCTCGGCGAAGCGGACGCCAACGCCGATGAGGCGCACCGGTTTGCCAGTGCGCGCGAATGCTTCATCGAGGAGAGACCGGAAATCTTGTAAAGTCGGTGCCAATCCGGCGCGTTCGGCAGTCGTGCGGGTAAAGTCGTTGAACTTCAGTTTTACAAAAATCTTGGTGATCGCTCGGGTCGATTCCTTCTGGGCAAGATCCGCCATCATTTCCTGGAAGAGTTCCTCCAATCTCTCCTCACATTGCTCCAGCGTGGTAAGATCAAACGTGAACGTTTCCTCTGTGCTGAGCGATTTGCGCGGACGATCTGGCTCGACCGGCCGGTGATCGAGGCCGCGGCAAAGATCGTAGAGTTCGATTCCGAATTTGCCGAAAAGATCGACAAGATCTGGACGCGAGAAGCGCTGTAGTTCGCCACAAGTTTTCACGCCGAGCTCTTCCAGTTTTTTCTCCGTCTTCTCGCCGATTCCCCAGATTTTGCGGACGGACAATTTCTCCATGAAGGCCGGCACCTGTTCCGGCGTGACCTCGAATTGGCCGTTCGGCTTGTTTATTTCGCTCGCGATCTTCGCGATGAGTTTGTTCGGGCCGATTCCTGCCGATGATGTCAGTTTTGTTTTCCGAAGAATCGTACCGCGGATCACCTGTGCCAGTGGACCCGGCGCGCCGGGATGGGCGGTTACATCGAGATAAGCTTCGTCCAGCGAAATCGGTTCAATCAGCGACGTGAACCGGTGCAGGATTCCGCGGATGATGGCAGCGTCGCGCCGGTAAACATCGAACCGCGTCGGCAATACGATCAAATTCGGGCAGCGTTGCAACGCCATGAACGTCGGCATGGCCGACCGCACACCGAACTTGCGCGCTTCGTAGTTGCACGTCGTCAAAACACCACGCCGGTCGCGGGCGCCACCTACGCCAACCGGTTTGCCGCGCAATGAAGGGCGGTCGCGGACCTCGATCGCCGCGTAAAAGCAATCCATGTCGAGATGGATGATTGCGCGCACCTTCGAATCTTTCTCCACGCCACGAATCTAGCTTTAAAGGAAGCATTTCAACAAAGCCGGGCGCGACACACCTTGGATTCAGAAAACAGGATGAGGAAAATCGAAGCGAACAAGCAAAGTATCGCCTGCGGCCAGAGCGGGATTGTGTTTTCGCGGAATTTAGGTGATGACAGACAAGTCGTATGGCAACACCTGCAACGCGAGTTTTCATGGTTCGCCACGGGGCCACGGTTGTGAGCGCGGAAGATCGATTTGCCGGGGCCACCGACGTGGCGCTTTCCGATGAAGGACGCGAGCAAACACGACGGCTGGCACAGCGTTTAAGCCGGGAGAAAATCGCCGCGGTCTATGCTTCGCCACTCGGACGCACGGTTGAGACGGCGCAAATCCTGGCCGCACCGCACAAACTCGAAGTGCAGATGTGCGACGGCTTTCGGGAAATTTCCCACGGACGTTGGGAACTGATGACCCGGCGCGAAGTCGAGGAAAAATTTCCGGAGGAAGCTGCGGAATGGGAAAAGGACCCGTACACATTCGCGCCCGAAGGCGGCGAAAGCGGACTGGCCGTGACGGCACGCGCGTTGCCGGCATTGATCGAATTGGTGCGCGAACATCCCGGAAAAAATATTTTGGTGGTATCGCACAAGGCAACAATCCGACTTCTGCTCAGCTCGCTACTTGGATTTGATCCGCGACGGTACCGGGACAGTCTCGATCAAAAACCGGCCGCGCTGAACATTGTCGATTTTAAGGACGCGACGCATGCGCGGCTCACGCTGTTCAACGATACATCGCATTATGCCGAGGCCGGCGCAGCAATCCCGGCAGTTCCGGAAGGCCGGTTATCGAAGTGGTGGAGCGAGCACACAACTCGCGCGAATGAGAGGTGACCGAGGTCGAGCATCGGGCATGCGATTCCAGCATGCTTCCGCGCTTTGTGGATCTACGGCAAGATTAACAGCCGATTTTCCCAAATTTCACGCTTTGCAAATCACACTTCTCTTTAGATATTGAAGCGGTAACATTTTCCTGAATGGACGCTTCCACTTCTCTCGAGACGCATCCCCATCCAGGCGCACACGGCGCTGAACACGAGCATCACGAGCTCGGATGGTGGCGAAAATATATTTTCTCCACCGACCACAAAGTCATCGGCATCCAGTACGGCCTCTGCGGGCTGGTCTTTTTGTTCTTCGGTTTTTCCTTGATGATGCTGATGCGCTGGCAATTGGCCTATCCGGGTCAGGCTCTGCCGGTCATCGGTAAATGGATCCCGTACATTTTCGGGCCGGGCACGATGCCGGATGGCAAGATGGCGCCTGACTTTTACAATTCGCTCGGTGCGATGCATGGCACGATCATGATTTTTCTCGGAATCGTGCCTGTGGCGTTCGCCGCGTTTGGCAATTTCGTCGTGCCGCTGCAAATCGGCGCGCCGGACATGACCTTTCCGAAGGTCAATGCCGCCAGTTTCTGGGCGTTCGGGGTGGGAGGAGTAATCATGCTGACGAGTTTCTTCGTTCCCGGCGGCGCGGCCAAGAGTGGCTGGACTTCTTACACGCCTCTCGCCGATATCGCGGACAAAGGGCCCAACTATAACGTGATCTTCAGCGGCCAGACGCTTTGGCTTCTGGGCTTTATTTTTCTGATCACGTCGTCATTGCTCGGCGCCGTCAATTTCATCACCACCATCATTCAATTGCGCGCTAAGGGTCTGACCTGGATGCGGCTGCCTTTTTTCGTATGGGCGCAATTTGTCACCGCGTTCCTGCTCTTGCTGGCGTTCCCGCCGCTTGAGGCCGCGATCGTTATGCAGTTCATGGATCGAGTAGCGGCGACGAGCTTCTTCTTGCCCACTGGACTCGTCGTGAACGGCGCGGCAGTGAGTATCAGTGGCGGCGGCAGTCCGCTTTTGTGGCAGCATCTCTTCTGGTTTCTGGGACATCCGGAAGTTTACGTGCTCATTCTTCCGGCCATGGGCATCGTCGCGGAAATTCTGGCGAACAATTCGCGCAAGCCGCTGTGGGGTTATAAATCGCTTGTTTTTTCCGTGCTCACGATCGGCTTTTTGTCATTCATCGTCTGGGCGCATCACATGTGGCTCACCGGAATGGGCACAGCGGTCAGCGCGTTTTTCCAAACAACGACTCTTCTGATCTCCATTCCGTCGGTGATCATCCTAAGCGCGTTCTTCATTTCACTTTGGGGTGGTTCGATCCGTTTCACCGTCCCGATGCTTTTTGCCACTGCGTTCCTGCCCATGTTTGGGATCGGCGGGCTCACTGGCATTCCGCTCGCGTTCAACAGCGCCGATCTCTATCTGCACGACACCTACTACGTGATCGCGCATTTCCATTACATCGTCGCGCCGGGCACAATCTTCGGGCTTTTCGCCGGCATCTATTATTGGTTCCCGAAAGCGACCGGCCGAAAAATGAACGATTTCTGGGGCAAAGTGCATTTCTGGCCGACGCTGATCTGCATGAACGTGATTTTTCTGCCGATGTTTTTGCAGGGTATGGTCGGCATGCATCGGCGCTGGTATGACGGCGGGCAGGGCTGGACTCTCTCCGGTGATCATGTTTGGGGTCTGACTGGTTTTCAGTGGAACACACCGATCTCGTGGGCGGCCTGGACCATGGGCCTGGCGCAAATTCCGTTCATCATCAATTTCTTTTGGAGCATTAAGCACGGCAAAAAGGTGAACGACAACCCGTGGGAAGCGACGACGCTGGAGTGGACTGCGCCTTCGCCGCCGCCGCACGGGAATTTCGTTACGACGCCCATCGCTTATCGCGGCCCCTACGAATACAGCCTACCTGGACGCGACCGTGATTACACAATGCAAAATGAGCCGGTGGAGCCAAGGGAACGGGTGCGGCGCAAAACTACCGAGCAACCGGTGCTCGTGTAGACTGAAGAGATGGAGATTCCGTACACAGTCTCCACGCGACCTGACACCGGTCTCTGGAACGCCAAGGTCGGCATCTGGTTGTTTCTCGCGTCGGAAGTGATGCTCTTCGGCGGACTTTTTTCCGCCTACATTTTTTTGCGACTCGATGCGCCCCCGGGGATGTGGCCGCATGGGTTGCTCAACGTTCCCGTTGGGACCATGAATACGGCGATCTTGATCTTGTCGTCGGTAACGGTGGTGCTCGCGTGGGCGGCGTTGAAGATGAGAAAATATCGCGCCTACTGGTGGTACATGTTGGCCACGATTCTTTGCGGCGTAATCTTCTTAACTGTCAAACTCGTTTACGAATGGCCGCAGAAGTTCGACCACTTCGGCGCTTACATTAAACCGGATGCGCTCGCGAAGTACGAACAGTATCTCGGCAACGAGCATGCCGCTGCGAAAGGTTTGCCGCCGCGGCTCGAGATCACAGGTCATTTGCACAATCGCACGGCGCTCAACGATCCAAACATCAAGGATTAC
>Ga0193713_1000682_pt1 | contig 11315 bp, 10 predicted proteins | sample H3a2metaG_FD_143054 | JGI IMG/M metagenome (GOLD analysis project Ga0193713, IMG submission 143054) | Soil microbial communities from a riparian zone of the East river system, Colorado, United States - H3a2 | ecosystem: Environmental > Terrestrial > Soil > Riparian zone | place: USA: East River... | reverse complement strand
CGGCAGTGGCGCCCAACGCGAAAGTGGTTCGTCGTGCTCCGGTTGCCGAGGGTGTACCGTCATGAGGTCCGACGGTTCGGTCATGATGCCGGGAGAACGTGCGCAACATGAAGAGCGCGCGCAACATGATGACGAGCCCGCGCGGCGCTCGGCCTCCCAGCCCCGCCGCGACGACGTCGGACCGCAAGGCGCCGCGCTGATTCTTGAACTGGAGCGCCTGCGGGAGGCATTCGACAAGGATGATGCGAATGACTTGACCGCGCGGCAAGCGCCTCGTTTTGCTCGCCACGACATGCGTCCCCCCGCCGGGCGTCAGCGGGCGCGCAAGCCGAAGCGACCGCGGAAAAGCACGATGGCTCGGGCCATCGAGGTCTGCCTTGAACAACTCGGATTCATTGCCGCCCCGGCCGGCCGCGGTAAAGATGCGCGCGAAACGCGTGTCAGCCCGCCGCCGCGCCGACCCCGGCCTGGCGTTATCTCGCTTGACGGTTCGATACCGATGGATCTGTTGAAGCCCGGGCGAGAAATTCCGGGATTAGACAAAAAACGCCGGTCGCCGCCGTTCAATAAGGCACGATCGACTATTCCGCCGTCTCCGTCGGCCAACAGACCTCGGTCGGCCATTCCGCAGCCACCGCCGATGGATAAGCCCCGATCGGCTATCCCGCAGTCAATAACCATCGATCATCCCCGATTGAATGTTCCGCAGTCGGCGCCGATCGATAAGCCTCGATTGGCGCTTCCGCGTCCAGCCGGCAATGTCGCGTCCAAGACGTCCATTGGACAGCTGATTGAGAGGGGCCGCGTCGGCGTCAGCGCAGGCGTCGCCTTTCTGGTCAATCGCGACGCCCTGGCCCACAGCGACAACGCGCCGGGCGATACCCTGGCGTTGCGGACCGGACGCGCCTACGAGAATGAGTTGAGGACCGGACTTCGGGTGCTGCTTGTCGCCCTCGTGTTGGGCGGTGGCTGGATGGCGCTGATGCCGCTGGCGGGCGCCGTCGTGGTTCCGGGCAATCTGGTAGTTCAATCGAACGTCAAGACCATCCAGCATCCGACCGGCGGGGTTGTGGCGGAGGTCCCCGTCCACAATGGCTCCCGAGTGAACATCGGAGATTTGCTGCTGCGGCTCGACGCGACCCAGGCGCAAGCCAGTCTTCAGATGGTGAGCAAGCAGCTCGACGAATCTCGGGCCCGGATTGCGCGGCTGATTGCCGAGCGCGACGGCCTGCCGCTGCCTGAAATTCCGGCCGAAATGGCGGCGCGCTTGAATGAGAGCGCCGTGAAAAATCTTCTGGCGTCTGAGGAGACGCAATTCAAAGCTCGAGCCAATGCGCGTTACAGCCAGAAAGACCTTCTGCAAAGCCGTGTCGCGCAACTCGGAGAGGAGATCGCAGGCCTCGATTCCCAGGTCGCGTCCAAGGGAAAGCAGCTGGAGCTGATCGCTGGCGAACTTACGGGGGTCCAGGATTTGTATGACAAGAGGCTCGTACCGCTGACGCGGCTGACGACCCTGCAGCGCGAGACCGCGCGGATCGAAGGCGAGCGCGGGCAATTGATCTCCGCCATCGCCGAGACAAAAGCAAAAGTTGGCGAAGCGCAGCTTCAGATTGTGAAGCTCGATCAGGATTTTCGTACCGATGTTGTAAAGGAGCTCGGCGAGACGCAAGGCAAGGCAGCCGAACTCGAACAACGTGGCGTCGCCGCCCGGGATATTATCGATCGGATCGAGCTCCGCGCGCCGACTTCGGGGATTATCCACCAGCTTGCAGCGCACACGATCGGCGGCGTCATCCGCGCCGGCGACGCTATCATGGAAGTGGTGCCGGATTCGGACGACCTGCAGATCGAGGCGCGGCTCCAACCCAATGATATCGACCAGGTGCAGGTGGGTCAGAAGGCGTTGATCCGCTTTTCGGCCTTCAACCAGCGCGTGACGCCGCAGCTTGTCGGCCTGGTGTCGTATGTGTCGGCCGATGTCAGCCATGATCAACAGTCGAATGCCGCATATTTCACGGTCAGAATGACGCTGCCTGACGAGGAACGGCGCCGGCTGGCCGGACTGCAGCTTGTTTCGGGCATGCCCGCGGAGGTCTTCATGCAGACGGGCAGCCGGACCATGATGAGTTACCTGCTAAAGCCGCTGACCGATCAGTTCAACCGCGCCTTCGTCGAGCGATAGACATCCCAGGCCGCGGCGTGTCGATCGCAGTGTCCGATGATGAGGTTTGCCGGATGCGTCATTCCGCCGATGTGGGCGGCGCTCCTGACATCCGCAACCTCTCAAAACCGAGGCGTCGCGGATTGAGCCGCCGCGCTACGCGCGATCGTTCCGATCATCGCCTCGATCTCGGAGATCACGAGGTCGGGCGCGGCGTTCTGCACCATGTGACCGACACCCGGCAACACGATCAGTTTTGCATTCGGCACCACCGCGGCGACCGGTCGTGAATGAATGTTCGTCGACACGGTCTTGTCGACGTCGCCCGCGATCACCACCATCGGCGCCCCGATATTGGCGTAGCGCGGCGCCTGCTCCGCCACGGCCGCCTTCAGCGTCACCAGATCGCGGGCATTGGCGAGGAATTCGCGCGGACGGAGCAATAATGGCGTCGCGGTGTTGCGCACGAAGTCCTGCGGCATGATCTGCGGCAAGAACACGCCGCGGGAGCCGGACTCGGTCAGGAAGAAACCAAGCGGAAGCGTGATCGTGTAGGCCAGCAGCGGACCGATCACAGGCGTGGTGACGACCTTGTTGTACCATCCGACGCCGCCGGGCCACGGAAATGCCACCGGCGCCAGCATCACCAGCCCCGCGACGCGTCGCGGATAATCGAGCGCCATGCGCGCGCCGAGCGCTCCGCTCCAGGAATGAACCACCAGGATTGCCCGGCCGACGCCAAGTTTTTCCAGCGCCTCATCGATCATGCTGCCTTGAATCGCCGGCGTCGAATCATCCAGCCGCGCGCGCGTGCTCCAGCCATGCCCGGGACGATCGATCAGGATCACCCGACGCTTTTCGGCGAGCCTGCCGCCAAGCGGCTGCCGCATGATCTCCAGATTGGAGCTGGCGCCATGGATCATCACAACGGGCGGACCGGCGGCATCGCGTGGCCCGATATCGACGATGTTGAGGCTTGCGCCGGCGACCTTGATGACCTTGCCTTGCGCGGGATATGTGCGCTGCAGGGCAAGTACGCCGATCTGCGTGATCAGCGCCAGGACCGCCAGCGCAGCCACGGCAACGACTGCTATCATTGAGAATGTCCGGATGAGTTTGGGCACGAATGAGCTACGTTTTAGGGCGATCCGGGTTTCGCAGCCAGTGGCCGATCGGAGATGACAATGCCGTTGATCCGTCAATAGAGCATGATCCGGAAAAGTGGATACCGGTTTTCCCTCGCGACAAACGCGAAGCGTTTGCGCGGAGATCATGCTCAAACAAAAAGATAGAGCGGGATGACGATTCGAAGAAAAGTCATCCCGCTCTAGCCGAAACCCACCCGTCCCAGTCCCGGCAATTTGACCGCCGGCCGGCGCAGATCGATACCGAACACCGCGCCGAGAAAGTTGATCTCGATACCTTCGACCCACCCGATCGTCAGACCCAGATAGCCGCCGAGGGTGATGCGGACACCCGTTCCCGACGGCGTCGGTCCGAACATGTCGCCATTGTAAGGAAAGTCCTTGCCGATGGCGGTCGGCGGCAGTGCGGTCTGCAATTCCGGCACCGCCGCCAGCACGGCCGTCACAAACGTGTTGGAATTTGGTCCGGGCCAGGCGCGATAGTCGCCGTAAGCCCGCAATTGGTAGCCTTCGACCGCGGCACGGATTTTCGGGATCATGCGATCGGCGGCCTCGCCGTCAGCCGCGGCGATGGTTTCCGGCTCATCGCCGAACCACCGCCCATCGGCGACAAATCCGTTGATGCGGATTGGCTCGCCCCAGGCGGTATAGTCATAGCGGGTATAGCGCGGCGCGTTCCGCTCCTTGATGACGATCCAGCTATGCACCGCGAAAATTCCGCGCCAGCGAACCGTCCGCGCCGCATAGACCCGGACCAGCGCGTCAGGATGTCCCGCGGCTGGCGGCAGAAGTCCGGCGCTGGAGCGATCCGCGGCCTGCCAATCGACGGAACGATCGCCAAGCAGGTACCTCGCCGCCGATGCTGCGATCGGCGCGATCAGCAAAAACAAAAAAACAATCACAGATTTTCTCAGGTCGGATGAACACGCCGCCTTCATATCGCCGTCATCGGCAGCCTCATATAAATACGATCGGCACTTTTGCCATGTAGCGAGTGCGTTCGATCAAAACTGTGTCATCTGACTTATCCACACTATCCACAGGAACGCGGGTCGGGGTCACGAGTTTATCGCACGGGACAGTTGAAGGATTTTCGATGACTTCTAAACCAAAAGAAGCCGCCATCGACCAGATTGTGGCCAGTTGCAACGGTGACATCCGCGGCGCGCTGAAAGCACTGCTGCTGGTCAACGAGCAACTGGAGGCCGAACTTCAGCAGATCTATGCGACGGTGGCCCACGGCGTACGCGGCGATAGCGTTCTGCACTAAGCTCTGGTCAGCCGGCACGCCGGTCGTCTTTTTGACAGACGCCCGGTCGTCGAGCGCGTGAGCTTGGCGTCGTTGAAGGATCCATAGGGTCCGTCTTCGAACCGGATATCGTCGATCACAAGCGGATTGCGGGTGACGCTTCGTCATTTGTTGGCCGCGCGATCGCCGACGACCCAATAGAGCCCAAACAAACCGTCCCGATCACAGACGTGATCGCGCCGGCCAGTAGCAATGACTTCAACGTCTCGCGCCATACCTGCAGTCAAGCGGGTAAGTTCGCGGCAGCGAAAAACCTTCCAGTTCACAGAGGGTTGTCTGACGTCGCGGCAAATTCACGGGCGATCAATCAACGGATCGATCAGATATCGCGGCCCTCGACCTTCTCGGTCAGGGTTTTTACCAGCTCCGGCACTTTTTCAAGGTGCGGATTGACGGCGAGCGCCTTCCTGAAGGCGTCGAGCGCGCGCTTTTCATCGCCGATATCCTGCATGATCATGCCGAGCCCCGCCAGCGCGCCAAAATGGCGCGGTTCGCGGACCAGTACCTGCTCGATGTCTTCGAGCGAATGGGCATAATCGTTCTTCAGATAATATAGCGTCGCGCGCCTGTTCCATCCCTCGACATAGTCGGGGCGCAGCTTGACGACAGCGTCGAGCAGCTTGAGCGCGATGTCGGTCTGTTGCGCGTCCATCGCGGCCTTGGCGCGCATCATCAGCAGTGCGGCGGTATCGCTCGGGGTCTGCATCCACAGGGCCCAGATCCGCGCCTCGACATGCTTGGCGCTGGCCTCATCCGGCGCCGCTTTCAGTGCGCCGAACAGAAAGTCCAGTCCGCGCGTGCGATCGCTGCCGACCTTCGGCAGCTTGCTCGGTGCTTCCGGCAGTTTTTTCTGCTGCTTTGGCGGCGTTGCCCTTTGATCCTGCGCAAACGCCATCGGCGCCACGGCGATCATCGCAGTGAGGATGATCGCCAACCGGCCATTGCGCGCGCGCGGGAATCTGATTGCCATCGCCAAAGTCTAGACGCAGGAAAACGCGCTGCAAAGCAGCAAGACGTCAAAGACCCGTGAAGTCGACAAATTTCTTCACACCGGCCGCAAGACCGGCTTCAAGCCTGATTCAGCCTTGAATCAACCTTGGCGCGCCTTGAAGCGGCGCTGAACCTTGTTGATGACGTAAACCCGGCCCTTGCGGCGGACCAGGCGGTTATTGCGGTGACGACCACGCAACGATTTCAGCGAGTTACGGACCTTCATGGGACAATCCTGATGCTTGAAAGGCCGTGTTCGGCACTTATTCGTTTGCGAGCCCGAAAGTGGCAAAATGAGATCAACCCCGCCAGCGGTCAGTCCGCCCGGGATGGTCGGTTTCTAAGCCATTGCACCGCTAAATGTCAATCCAAGCCGAGCAACTCCGCGGCGTGCGGCTAACAGCCACAACGGAACCGCCCGCCGACGGATATACAAAATAAGCAAATTCAGTCAAAGGTTTGCATCCGGTACGCGATTCGATCGGATATCGTGAATCAACCTGTTCAGTTGCAGACTGCGTCTGGCGCAGAGATTGGGATTCCCACCTCGCGATGCCGATAGTCCACCTCCCCGTTGTAGAGACCGCGGCGCTGCCCGCCGTGGATCATGCCATTGCTGCCGCAGCGAATGAGCGGCTGAAGCTGCCCGCCGGTGTACGGCCGTTTCGCCTCAACTGGCCCTACATAGGGGTGATCGGCGCCTACCATGCCGCGGCGCTGCTGGCTTTTATGCCGGGCTATTTTAGCTGGAGCGGCCTCATCGTAGCCGTGCTCCTCACCCATCTGTGCGGGCTGTTTGGCATCAACCTTTGCTATCACCGGCTTCTGACCCATCGCGGCCTGAAATGCCCGAAATGGCTGGAGCACGCCATGGTGATCGTCGCGATGTCCTGCTTCCAGGAAACCCCCGCACGCTGGGTGGCTATCCACCGCCGGCACCATCAATTCGCCGACCGGCAGCCGGACCCGCATAGCCCGCTTGCCAGTTTCTTCTGGAGCCATATGGGATGGATTCTGGTCGACCAGCCGGAACTGTCGCGCCTCGGAATTTACCAGCGCTACGCCAAGGACATCCTGCGCGATCGCTTTTACGTGGCACTCGAGCGCAATCATTGGCTGGTCTGGATCAATCTCGGCCAGATGCCGCTATTCTTCGGCGCCGGATTCGGGCTGGCATGGCTGGCAGGCGAAACGCCTGATACGGCGGCGCAGACCGGACTTGGCATCATGATGTTCGGCGTGTTCGTACGCACCGTCCTCGTATGGCATATTACGTGGGCTGTTAATTCGGTGACGCATCTGTGGGGTTACCGGAACTACGAGACCGACGAAGACAGCCGCAACAACATCCTCGTCGGCCTCATCGCCAATGGCGAGGGCTGGCATAATAACCATCATGCCGATCCGCGCTCGGCGCGCCACGGTCATCGCTGGTGGGAAATTGACAACACCTATCTGACTATTCGCCTTCTGGCGTGGCTCGGACTGGCCAGCGACGTGGTGGCGCCAACCGTGCCCGGCACCCCGAAATCGGCCGCCCAAGATCAGCAGTCATAAGCGGCACTCGCCCAAAAAAACATCAGCCTGCCGCTTCGGCGGGCTGAAGACACCGAGCGCCGACCGGATTCCGGGCTTTTCCGGTGGCACATCGATTGCTTCATTGATCGAAGAGTGTGGCGGCTAGGGTTCCGGCTTGATGAAGCGTCTGGTCCGAGAGCTGCCGCCCGGGAGCGTAACTTCCGGGTGCACGGCGGGATAAAAGCCCGGGAGGCCTCGATCGCCAGGATTGGCATCGCCAGGTCTGCCAATCCTCGAATTCGCACCCACCAGCGAGGATTGAGAATCATGAAACGTCTTTTGTCATTCGCCGTCGCTTTCGCGATCGGCCTTTGCACCATCACCGCGGCCACCGCCGCGCCGAAGAAGGAATTCAATATCGCCTGGACGATCTATGTCGGCTGGATGCCATGGCCCTACGCCGCCGAGAGCGGCATCGTGAAGAAATGGGCCGACAAATACGGCATCACCATCAACGTCACGCAGATCAACGACTACGTCGAATCGATCAATCAATACACCGCGGGGAAATTCGACGGCGTCACCGTCACGAATATGGACGCGCTGACGATTCCCGCCGCCGGCGGCGTCGACACGTCGGCCATCATCATGGGCGATTATTCCAACGGCAATGACGGCGTGGTGTTGAAGAAGGGCAAGACGCTCGCCGACATCAAGGGCCAGAAGGTCAATCTGGTCGAACTGTCGGTGTCGCACTATCTGCTGGCGCGCGGCCTGTCGACCGTGAAACTGCATGAAAAGGATATCAAGACCGTCAACACTTCGGATGCGGATATCGTGGCGGCCGCGAAGTCGCCCGATACCACCGCGGTGGTGACCTGGAATCCGCAGCTGCTGGAAGTGAAGGCCGACCCGGGTGCCACGCTGGTCTTCGACTCCAGCAAGATCCCCGGCGAAATTCAGGATCTGCTCGTCATCAACACCGAAACGTTGAAGGACAACCCCAGTCTCGGCAAGGCGCTGGTCGGCATCTGGTACGAAACCATCGCCCTGATGAAAGACGAATCCGACAAGGGCAAAGCCGCGCGCGAAGCGATGGCAAAATTGTCGGGGACCAACCTTGCCGGTTTCGAGACCCAGCTCAAGACCACCTACATGTACTACACGCCGAAGGACGGCGCCGCCTTCATGACCGGCGGCGAGCTGCCGAAGATCATGGATCAGGTCCGCGGCTTCTGCTTCGAGCACAATCTGCTCGGCGAAAAGGTGAAGTCGAAAGATGCGATCGGCATCATGACCCCGACCAAGACTCTCGGCTCCAGCAAGAACGTCAAGCTGCGGTTCGACGCCTCCTACATGACGCTCGCCGCCGAAGGCAAACTGTAGCTTCCGACCTCGCCGGCCTCGACCTGAGACCGCGGACTTGGGACCGCAAAGGAGGACCGTGCCATTCGACGCGTCATGAACATTGCGCCGGCGCGCGGCAGCCGGATTGTGCTGGCCGCGATCCCGTTCTTCCTGATCGTGATGATCTACATCATCGGATCGGCGGAACGGCGCGCGGCCAATCCGGATGACAAGCTGTTGCCGCCAATCAGCGAAATGGCCGACACCACCAAGCGGCTGGCCACGGAGCCCGATCGGCGGTCCGGCGACTACGTGCTGTGGACCGACACCGCGGCCAGCCTGCAACGGCTGTTGCTGGGATTGGGAATTTCAACCCTGATCGGGCTCGGCTTCGGGCTGACGGTTGGACTGCTGCCGATCGCGGGGGCGTCGTTCGGCACCATTGTCGCCGTGATTTCGATGATTCCGCCGATGGCCGTCTTGCCTATCCTGTTCATCGTGTTCGGGCTCGGCGAACTGTCGAAGGTCATGCTGATCATCATCGGTGTCGCACCCTGCCTGATCCGCGACATGTCCATTGAAGTGCAAAGCCTGCCGCGCGAGCAGATGATCAAGGCGCAGACGCTGGGCGCATCGACCTGGCAGGTGGCGATCCGGGTGGTGCTTCCGCAGATCATGCCGCGGTTGATCAAGTCGGTGCGGCTGATGCTGGGACCGGCGTTCCTGTTTCTGATTTCGGCGGAGGCGATCGCCGCCGATGTCGGACTTGGCTATCGCATCTTCCTGGTGCGTCGCTATCTGTCGATGGACGTGATCCTGCCTTATGTCGCCTGGATCACCCTGCTGGCCTTCGCACTCGACCTGTTGCTCGGCCTGTTCGCGCGCAAGACGTTCCCCTGGGCCTATGTCGAGGAGCCGCGCTGATGAGCGCATTGTCCTTCCGCAATGTCTGGGTCGAATACGGTTCGCAGATCGTGCTGGAGCGCATCAACATCGAGATCGCGTCCGGCACCTTTCTGTCGGTGGTTGGCCCCTCCGGCGCCGGCAAGAGCACCTTCCTGCGGCTGATCCTCGGCCAGGAGCGGCCGTCGCAGGGCGCCGTGCTGCTCGACGGCGAGCCGTTTCCCGCCGAGCCCGGCCCCGACCGTGGCATCGTGTTCCAGCGCTATTCGGTGTTTCCGCATCTCTCGGTGCTCGGCAACGTGCTGGTCGGCTACGAGTTCGAGCAGCGTCCGTTGACGGCGCGACTGTTCGGTGCCGCCAGGCGCCGGGCGATCGAGAAATGCGAAGCCATGATCGAGGCCGTCGGGCTTTCCGAGCATCGCGACAAATATCCGAGCGCGCTGTCCGGCGGCATGCAGCAGCGGCTTGCGATCGCGCAGGCGCTGGCGCGGCGGCCGCGCGTCTTGCTGCTCGACGAGCCATTCGGCGCGCTCGATCCCGGCACCCGGGCGCAGATGCATGCCTTGATCAAGCCGCTTTGGCGCGATCTGAAAATGACCATCGTGATGGTAACGCACGACATCCGGGAAGCGTTCGGGCTGGCGACGCGCCTGATCGCGCTCGACCGTGTCAGGCGCGATCCGCAGGCGCAGGAGCGCTACGGCGCCAACATCACCTACGATCTCGATCTGACCCGCGACGGCCCCGTACCGGTGCTCGGGTTTTTGAAGACTTCGGCCGGCATCAGCTAACGATGGAGTTCTCGATGTTCTTATCCTCTCGCGCGCGATGGTCGCGTCATGCCGGGCTTCGCCCTGCCCCGCAATTCGCGCGCCGCCATCATCCCGATTTCGACCGGATGGCGACGCAGGGCTGGAAAGCGCTCGAGGCCGAAGGCAAACTGCCGGCCACGGCCTGGCGCAAGGAGCGCCAATGGGCGCTCGACATGGGTCTGCCCGGCGCCGAAAGCATCACCGACAGGGACATCCCGACCTTTGCGCGTGGCGAGCTTCCGCACTTCGCGGGCATCAACACCTTCATGAAGGCGCCCTACATCGAAAACGTGCGCGACGTCGGCAAGTATGACGCGGCGGTCATCGGGATACCCTTCGATTCCGGCACCACCTACCGCCCCGGCACGCGCTTTGGGCCGCAGGGCATCCGGCGGATTTCGGCGCTCTACACACCCTATAATTACGAACTCGGGGTCGATCTGCGCGAGCAGATGACGCTATGCGACGCCGGCGATGTATTCACGATTCCGGCCAATCTGGAAAAGAGCTTCGATCAGATCACGCGCGGCGTCGCCCATGTGTTTTCGTCCGGCGCGCTGCCGATCATGCTCGGCGGCGATCATTCGATCGGTTTTCCCTGCGTGCGCGGCATCGCGCAATGCACCGACAAGAAGATCGGCATCATCCATTTCGACCGCCACATCGACATCCAGGAAAAGGATCTCGACGAGCGCATGCATACGACGCCGTGGTTCTGGGCGACCAACCTGCCCAATGTGCCGGCGGTCAACCTGGTGCAACTCGGCATCGGCGGCTGGCAGGTGCCGCGCGAGGGCGTTCAGGTCGCGCGCGAGCGCAACACCAACGTGCTGACCATCGCCGACATCGAAAAATTCGGGATCGAGAAGTCGGCGGAGATCGCGCTCGACCTTGCCTGGAAGGATGCCGACGCCGTCTATATTTCCTTCGATGTCGATTCAATCGATTGCGGCTTTGTTCCCGGCACCGGTTGGCCGGAGCCTGGCGGTTTCCTGCCGCGCGAAGCCTTGAAGCTGCTAGGCCTGGTCTGCGCGCAAGGGATCTGCGGGTTCGAGGTGGTCGAGGTCTCGCCGCCCTACGATACCTCTGACATCACCGCGCTGATGGGGGTTCGCGTAGTGGTCGAGGCG
>Ga0193713_1000681_pt1 | contig 11329 bp, 12 predicted proteins | sample H3a2metaG_FD_143054 | JGI IMG/M metagenome (GOLD analysis project Ga0193713, IMG submission 143054) | Soil microbial communities from a riparian zone of the East river system, Colorado, United States - H3a2 | ecosystem: Environmental > Terrestrial > Soil > Riparian zone | place: USA: East River... | reverse complement strand
CTTCTTCGCCGATATGCGGTGAACGCCGCCCCACCGAAACCCGTCGCGGCCGACGCCGATGCCGTACCGCAGCGCCAGGCCATCGTCCAGCACGAGGTAAAGCCGCCGCTCGGCGGTGTCGATGAGAATGGTGCCGGGCCTGTATCGGCTTTCAAATCTCACGGTCTGCCGCGGAATCGGGCTCGACGCGCCGATGCTGAAATTGGGGCCGCCTTCGCGCATGTCGAAACCGCCCTGGAATCCTTGGAAGAATCCCTGGGCGCGCGCATGGCCGGCGCCGGCCAGCAATGCCACCGCCGCAAAAAGCAAAGCAAAAGCCCGGATCATATTCTGCCTCGTGGGACAAATCAGTTTCGCTGCGAGACAGGCCATAATTGACGCGGTTTCGCAAGCCACGGCGACGTGAGGCCGGCGATTTTCAGGCGTTGCGGTAAAAAAGCCATCACGCCCTTGGCGATGGCTGCAATGTCCGCGAAAGCTTTGACGAACGGCGCGGGGGATGATTGATCTGCCAAGAGTGCTTTTTTTGAAAAACGGCGCGAACGGGAGTGGAATGATGAACGGTGCGGAAAGTCTGGTGCGGACCTTGGTCGCGGGCGGCGTTGACGTCTGTTTCGCCAATCCCGGCACCTCGGAGATGCATTTTGTTGCAGCCCTTGACCGGGTTGAGGGCATGCGCTGCGTGCTCGGCCTGTTCGAGGGCGTGGTGACGGGTGCGGCGGACGGCTATTTCCGCATGAAAGGCACGCCGGCATCGACGCTGCTGCATCTGGGACCGGGGCTCGCCAACGGCCTCGCCAATCTGCACAACGCCAAGAAGGCGAATTCCGGCATTGTCAACATCGTCGGCCAGCATGCCGTCTATCACATTGGATTCAACGCGCCGCTGACCTCCGACATCGAGGGCCTGGCGCGGCCGATGTCGGCATGGGTGCGCACCTCGCCGGACGCGAAATCAGTCGCCAAGGACGGCGCTGCCGCCATTGCCGCGGCCAAGAGCAGCCCGCCGCAGATCGCCACGCTGATCCTGCCCGCCGACACCGCATGGAACGAGGCCGACGGCATCGCGCAGGTCCCGGACGAATCCCAGCGCGTCAGCTATTCGCCGCAGGCCGTTGACAACGCCGCCAAGGTCCTGCGGGGCGGCGCGCAGACGCTGCTGCTGCTCACCGGCAGCGCGCTGACCGAGCATGGGCTGGCGCTGGCAGCGCAAATCTCCGGCAAGACCGGCTGCAAAGTGCTGGGCCAGACTTATAATCCGCGCATGGCGCGGGGGCGCGGGCGGTTTTCGATCGACCGGATTCCTTATGTGATCGAGCAGGCGCTGCCGATCCTGAAGGATTTCCGCCACATCGTTCTGGTCGAGGCCAACGATCCCGTGGCGTTTTTTGCCTATCCGAACAAGCCGAGCATGTTGAAGCCCGACGGATGCGAGGTCCATCGCATGACGTCGGGCGGCGAAAACTCGGTGGCTGCGCTGGAAGCATTGGCCTCCGCGCTTGGCGCCAAGCCGATCGATGCCAAACCGCAGCCGTTGGTTGAACTGGCAAAGCCGACCGGCGCGCTGACCCACGCCTCGATCGCGCAGGCGGTCGCGATGGCGATCCCGGAAAATGCCATTGTGGTCGATGAATCCATCACCACGGGCCGCGGTTTCTTTCCGCCGACCGCCGCCGCCAACCAGCACGACTGGCTGCAAAACATGGGCGGCTCGATCGGATTTTCGACGCCGGTCGCGACCGGGGCCGCGGTGGCGTGCCCCGATCGCAAGGTGATCTGCATGGTCGGCGACGGCAGCGCGATGTACACGCTGCAATCGCTGTGGACGCAGGCCCGCGAGGGCCTCAATGTTCTGACCATCGTGTTCGCCAACCGCATCTATCAGATCCTGCGGGGAGAATTCGATGGCGTCGGCGCCGGCGAGCCGGGACAGCGCGCGCTCGACATGCTGAAGATCGACCGCCCCACGCTCGACTGGGTGGCGCTTGCCAAGGGCATGGGTGTTTCGGGCCGCGCCGTCACCAATGTCGACGATTTCGTCAAGGCGCTGGCGGACGGCGTCGCCGAGCCGGGGCCGCGGCTGATCGAAGTACAGATGTGACGGCGGGCGCGCCCGTCGAATTGCCGCCAGCGCCGCCTGCGTCGTCATGGCCGGGCATGGCAGTCTGCCTCGCGCAGGTAGACTTGTCTGCGGTCTCCGCCATCCACGTCTTAACAGCGTAGCAGCAGGAACGGTGTGGACGGCCGCTCATACGCGAGCGGAAGCGACGCCGTCCTTCGGACGGCTATGCCCGGCCATGATGAAAGCGTGAATCATTTCCCGAAAAAGCTCGATGCATTTCCGGTCAGGCTCTAGGATGTTTTTGACGGAGACGACATGCAAGCCGAGATGGAAGCCGAGTTGAACAAGGTGGTGGGCGCGCTCAACGAATTCTATGCGCGCGAGACCCATCTGTTCGAGAGGGATCTCGGTGAACGCACGCTGACGCACCGGCTCGCGGTGCAGGTCGAAAAGCAATTTCCGGGATGGGAAGTCGACTGCGACTACAACAGGCTGGGAGAACGAACACTGCGGCTGCCGAAGGGAACGATTGTGAGCACCGACGATGAAATCGGGAAATCGATCTATCCCGATATCGTCGTGCACCAGCGCGAGATTCCCAATAATCTGCTCGCCATCGAAGTTCGCAAGGCGAGCAATCATCAGCCGCCGGAACACGATCAGCACAAACTGCGGGCGCTGACCGATCCGCATTTATGGTTCGCCTACCGGATCGGGGTCTTGCTCGCGCTTGGCAGGAAGAACGTCACCGCGTCGGAGGTTTATGTCGGCGGCGTGCAGGACCGGCCGTTGTCGGGCTGGCTGGCCGGACGCCTGAAGGATGCGGGTTTGGCCTGACCGTCTGGCCGTAAATGCAGCCAGTAGACTGGGGCAGTGCTTCTCGTCATTGCGCGGAGCCAACGCGTCGCATGGCGGCTGATCTTGACTGGGTGTTGCAGAAAGGCCGCGACCGGGCTCGATGGCGTCACGAAGCCGGCGCTATAGGTGCGACAGTCGAAGCAGGTGGATGGGATAGCGCCAAACCTTGCTCCGCCCCCGGATTAAATCCGAGGGCATGATTCAACCGCCGTCGGTTGTGTGTGAACCGCAAGCGTACAAGTCAGTGCAGCGGCGGACCTTGACCGAGAGCATAGGAGACGAGGTCCTTTAGCTTGAAGTTCGGCCCTGTGACCGGCGCCCAATGGGGATCAAGCGACAGGACCGAGAAATTATCGCCAAACATCAGGCCCAGGATGACTTCTGCAACGATGCGACCACCGACGGGCCCGAGCTGCGGGGTGCTGATAGGTCCTGGCGCGCCGGTGACCGGGATCGTTACGGCTACTTTGTGTATCGCGGCTTCGGCGAGCACGTAGGTCCAAAGCGGGCAGTTCCTGGCGAACACGCCGTTGGCGATCGTGTTAATCGCGACCGGCTCCTCTCCTGCGTCAGGCGTGTCGACGGCCTTGCCGATCAGGATCTGCGAGTCGTCCAACGGAGTGATGTGCATCGCTTTGGCCACCGATTGCCCTGACGGCAATTCCAGCCGCCAGCCGCGTTCAAGATTTCGCAGCAGCAGAGATGGCGGATCTGACGCAACGGCGGGCGGCAGCGCGTGGAGCGGATTTACCAGCGAGGGATCGATGCGGTAGGCAAACTGCAGCCGTTTTTTATTGGCGGCCGTGTTGTCTTCGCCTTCATTGCCGTAGGCGCGAACATCAAGATCGATGAAGCGTCCCCAGTCGATCGCGCGCCCCGGGGCCATGGTCTCGAAGCCGGTGAGGGCATTCTGGAAGTTTTGGTCAGGGAAGATCGACAGCAGCATGTCATCGGCGTCGTTCAAACGATAGCCGGGCCGGATCATCGAGTGGCCGAGCCTGTAACAGGCGACCGAAAATTCGACCGGCATGTACGGCCAGGTCTTCCAATGGAAAAACTTGATTTTGCCGCGATCATAGTGGTCGCCGGTCTTGAGTTGCGTCAGTACCGGGTCGCTGACGATGCGCGGCAGAAAATCATTCAGCACGACGTACTGGTAGTGAAAGCGGACGCGCTGCTGCAACGCCTCAAAGCCAAGTCCTGGGTTGTCATCGATCATTCGATTATGAAATCGAAGAAAAAGCCCTTGCAGCTGCGATACGATGCTGTTCTCGTCGTTGCGGGGATCGCCGATCAGGGCGCGGCCTGCGAACCTTGGCAGGTCATTGGCGTCGGCCACTCCCGCGCCTTGCAGCGGATCTCCCAGCCGGAATTTCAGGTTGTCGTACATATAGGGTTGGTCACCCGGGCCGCGTCCGTAGATATTGTCGAGATCGAGTGCCGGGGTTCGAAAGTCGACCAACCCGTCCGGATCCTGTGCCTTGGTCAGCACGCTCACGGGATCGAAGGTGATGTCGTGATCGATGAACTGACCGAAATAGGTATACAATGACGGGATACCACTCTCTTCAGGATCGGGACCGTCGGTCGGAGGATCGAAACCAGCCGTCATGGCGTCGGCCAGGGCGGAGAGGTTGGCGATGTTATCCGCCTCCGTCGGTCCAAAGACGGCCGGCCTGAGATTTCGAAACATTCGGCCGAACCGGCCCTGCGAAAGCGAAGAGCGTGTGGCTTTCAAGCCGCGCGGAGCCACGCTATGACGACTGGCCATTACTTACTTCCTCCCGGTTTTTGGGACTGCGCTGGTGGTTGAAACTCTAGCAGCCGGAACCGGAATGCTAGCAGCCGGAACCGGAGTGCATTGTGATGTGGATTACAAGCCGCGAAAGATCGCGATCGAGATATGATTTTCCTGATTGAGAGCGGGCTCTCGCCGGAAATACGGCTGGCGCGTTGAGTGATTTTCGGAAAAAAAGCCCCGCGAACCGCGGGGTTTTTGCTTCAAGTCGGTGTGCTCTGGAATCGGGTTTGGTGCCCGACTTCGTTGCGGCCGAGGGCCGGTTAGAGCATGATCCGGAAAAGTGGGTACCGGTTTTCCGAAAAGATCATGCTCAAACAAAAAGATAGAGCGGGATGACGATTCGAAGAAAAGTCATCCCGCTCTAGCTGTGCCGGATGTGTCTTGTAGGACCTATTGATTTGTCGGGGTCATCTTTGCGACAAAGCCAGCGAACGGCTTGTAGGATTGCTTCGCAAGATCGCTGTACAGCGCGCCGATTTTCTGGGACTCGGCAACGAATGTCTCGAAAGCCGACTTGGCGAATTCGGTTTGAATTTCAACCGCCTTGTCGAACGACTTCACGCCCGAGAGCTTCTCGACAAATGACTTGGTGTCTTCGAACGATTTCTTCGTGTAGTCGCCATAAGCCGTGGCAATCGCTTGAAAGCCGACCGGGAAGGCGTTGGTCGGTGCATCCGCCGCACCGATCGGTTCTTTGTCATTCGGCTGCTGCGCTAATTTCTGGTTCGCGTTGTTCTGGTTTGCATTCGACATCTAAGGTTCCTTTGTTTTGTTCAACAGTGAATCAATGATGCGTGTCGTCAATGGTTGCTTCCAAACACGGGTTCCCGCTTGTTCGTTGGGCGGTAGTTGTGTGTTCGTATGATGATCCCGGAACCCGAGACATTTTCTCGCGGTGTCACGCCGGAGCAATCGCGGTGCAACGCGCCGCAGTCGCTGAAGAGGGAGGACACCAATGAGAAAACGCAAACCTGAATATGTCAGGCTGACATAGGTGCGGCACGGCGAGCCGCATTTCTTCTTTGTCAGGAACAAACCTGAACTGCGGGCCGTTGGTCCGGTGTGCCCATGAAAGGAAAAACCATGACGAACCAAAATCAACAGGGCCAGAATCAAGCGCCGGGTCAGAAGCCCAGCCAGCAGCAAGGCGGCGGTCAGAAGCCTGGCCAGCAGAGCCAGGCTCCCGCAAAGGGTGACAAGCATCCCAAGGAGCCGCACGACCAAACCAGCGACACCGATACCTGATTAACGAAAAACGGCTCGCTTCTGCGGGCCGTTTTCTTTTCCGGCAGCCCGTCAGCGCGAAAGTCCCGGTGTTGCGTTGGGGCCGGGCCTGTCATGCCCGCACCTCTCATCCGTGCCCGGTTCGCAAGACGGGCAGCTAACTGCGGAACCGGCGGCGTCCCGGGAGATTGGTGTCTCGAGCTCGAGGGAGACAAACCATGGCACGGAAGAGTCCAGCGGACGATCCGGGCAAGGATGGCGGCAGGCAGGTTCCAGCACGGCCGCACGACTCCGGCAGTGGGGCTAACGAGACCGAGGATGGCCTGGACGCCTCGACCGAAGCGTTACGGCACGCCACCGAGGATACGCCCTCCGGCGCCATGCCGGACGATGTCGAGAAAACGCCGGTGTTCGACCGGGCCGATCTGGCGCCGAAAATCTGATGGCAAGGAAGCAAAGCGACCAGATTGTCGAAACGCCAACAGAGGCGCGTCAGGCCGAGCCTGGCCCGTCGGTGCTTTGGCTATTGGTCATCAGCCTTTGCCTTGCCTTCCTCACTCTTGCTGGGGTCTGGTACGTGTTCTTTCGCATCTGATGGAACCGGCAGACCAGGGCGGTAGCCTAATCCACCTTTGTCATCGCAAGAGCGATCATCGTCGGTGTGTTTTTCGAAAAGGAATGCCTGCCGCGGCGCGCATTCCGCTGGCGATCGGATCGCATCCGCCCTGAGCCGCTTTTGGCTCCCCGTGGCGTGATCGCGCCAGCACTCCTCATCCTTCATCGGACCCGGATGGATGCCACGACGGGCACCAAAGCCCGGCTGTGAAGCCGGTGTGTCCGGCGCGCCACATTCGCCATTCAAGTGCGATCCGAATCGAGAAAACCGCCCGGCATCAACCCGCTGGCTGACGCGTCGGCGCGCGGGAGTCGTGCATGTCTGCGTCCAGACGGAAATCCAAACTGCTTCGTTGAGGTCTCAGGGCTCAAGGCGGCTATAGCATCGGGGTTGAACTGACATGAAGAGGATCGTTCTTACAGCAGCTTTCGTGGCTCTTGGCCTGGCATCGGCATTCGCCGCCGATCTTCCGTCGCGCACCTATGCGAAAGCACCTGCAGCGGCTGCTCCGGCGTACAACTGGAGCGGCTGGTACGGCGGCTTGAATGCGGGTTGGGTTGGAGGGTCTGGCAGAGTGAGCAACGATGCAAGCATTGTTTCAACCAGTACGGCTCCCGTCAACGCGGAGGCTATGGCCCTTGGCGCAACCAATACGGCCGGTACATCGAGCGGCTTTATCGGCGGCGGCCAGTTCGGATATAATTATCAGTTCTCGCACTTGTTCGTCGCAGGCTTCGAGGCGGATATTCAGGGGCTGAGCGGCGCGCACAAACGATCGTCGTCGGCTATACCTCTCTTGGATGGACAATCAGAAGGAGAAGGTAACATCGCTTCGGTCGTCACGAACTCAACGACCACGCGCGATCTGTCCTACCTTGGAACGTTGCGCGCTCGTATTGGTGTTTTGGCCGTTCCGAGTTTTTTGCTGTATGCAACAGGTGGCTTGGCTTATGGCGGGGTCAAGTCCGACACCACGATCGCTCAATCCGTAACCAATACGGATAGGCCTCCTCCCGCCACCCTGACATCGGGGTCGTTTTCGGGAACTCGTGTTGGATACGTCGTGGGTGGCGGCGGCGAGTGGATGCTTTCCTCCAATTGGAGCGCAAAGCTTGAATACCTTCACTACGATTTGGGATCCGCAACCTACGCGACCGGAGGCCTCGCAAACAACCTTGAACAGGCAAGCCTTCAGGGCAGCGGTACGGCTGCGGTCGCGACGTCTTCGAAGGTCCGCTTCAACGACAACATCGTTCGCGTCGGCGTGAACTATCACTTCAACTGATTGCGTCCGCGACCCGCTGGCGTCGGTTCAGCGCTGCAACCCAAAGCCCGGCCTTGCGCCGGGCTTTTTGCTTGGGGACGATTGGAATTCGATTCGCCTGGGCAACGCACGCCGTCATCCCCGCTGCTCCCGTACCCGGAGGGGGCCGGCTCTTGCAGCACGGATTGCCGCCGACGCAGCGTGTGTGGCTGCGGATCGTTTTCTGTTTTCAGAGATCGCCAGCGTAATAGCTGACAGGGGTGCTCAGCCGGAAGGCCGAAGCTGATCTGTCGGCATAGCTGGTGAGCATCAACACCGGCCTTGTTATTTTGGCTTTTGGTGCGGCTTGGTTGGCGTTTTTGCGTGGGCTGACGGCGCTGGGACGAATGCTGATGCTCACATTTCCATATTTAGATCCGTCTCCGAACCCGATTTGTGGAACCCGCCACCACCCGCCGCAATTAGTAGAGTGTGTTTGAACCTTGAGCCGCTGGCGGAGACCTACCTACCAGAGGCAATCTCCAGGAGGCTGCGATGGCCGATTGGCATGATACGATGGTGGACAGGCCGGAAACGGATGGTGCTGTTTATGTGACAGGCTGGACGGTTTCCGGCTTGGCCGTGCTCGTGGCCATCGTTGCGGTTTGGCTGCTCGGGATCTAGCCGGAACGATTTTGCGCGAGCCCGGCCTCGCGAGGGGCTTTTTGTGCGCCAAGCATAATCGAGGGCCGTAGGAAGCAATAGTCAACGGGTCGCGCGAGTGCGCGCCGCGTATTGCGCCGTGGAAAATATGGCCGGCAAAGCCCGGCTGTGAGGCCGGTGTGTCCGGCGCGCCACATTCGCCATTCAAGTGCGATCCGAATCGAGAAAACCGCCCGACCTCAACCCGTTGGTTGATGCCTGGACGCGCGGGAGTCGTGCATGTCTGCATCCGGGCCGCACGGCCAGCAACACGCCGGCCGCAATCAGGATGCCACCGATGCACAGCGCGGCCAGCGCATGGCCGGCCGATGTTGACGGTCCACCAGCCCTTGGGGCCGTTCGGTTCCTCGGGCATCGGAATGACTTCGTAGGCTTCGTCTGGGTCACCGATACAAAACGGACATCGCTACTGAATGCGCCGACGTCATCAACGATTTATTAAATGGTTTGGTAATGAAGTCTTTTTCAGGCTCTTCCAGAGGATTGGTTTGAGTCGCAGCGATCCTGCTGTGGCCGACATGAGGCGACGCGAGTCTGTGGTGCCTCAAGTTGACGCGGAGTACGCATGCGCGTGTCAGCGCAGCTAATCGGATATACGGTCATATTATGCGCGCCGGGGATTGTTCCCGCCGCATTTTTTTATATCCGGCATTGCAATCAGACGCCCCGCGGGGAGATCCGTTTTCCTCTCGGCCTTTATATCGTTGCACTGTCGACTTTTGCCTTCGTGGCATTCTGGGTGGGCGTTGGGTGGGGAGTGGAGTATGCCTGCAGCAGGCCATCTTGGGGTAACCTTTGCGGCTTGCTGGGCGTTTTCGTCGTCGGACCGCTCAGTTCTTTTATCACCGTGTCCGTCGTCAGTTGGCTGACGGCCTATTTCCCTCTTCAAATGAAGCGCATCGCGCTCATCGGAGTGATACTGTCTCTCGTCGCTATCGGATATTATACACGCGATAATTTCCGCGGTTTCTTTTTCAGAAACGTGGCGCAGCAAAATCTTCTTTACGTGTACAGGCTCCAATCCGGCAATCTCGACGACCTGCACCGCTACGCGCCGGTGGTTGAGGCACAAATGCGCGAACTTCCTGTTTTTGAGGACGTCAGTTTGGATTCGCAGCTCAGGAGCGATCAGGCAATCGTCGGCGCTGACCCCCAAAAACCAACAGTCCCCATCATCAAGCAGCTTCCGACGATGACGATTACATTCAGGCTCGCGCCAAAGGTAACGCTCACCGAAGCAATCGCCCAAATCCACGACATGGAAATTCGGCTGGAGCTCCCTGCCGCCATCAAGACCTCCTTGGGCCAACGTTGAGTGAGGCCGTCATTCGACCAATGTCCCCTTATACACGCGGGCCAGTGTTTGCGATCGTCGATGGCTGGAATGTAGCGGAATGCAAAGCGCTGGGGTGGGGAGGTGGAACGGTGGGTGAACAAATTCCACGGATTTCGCACGGATTGCGCGTGCATGTTTATGCAACGTTCTGCTAGTACTTGCCGAGCAGGGTTTTGTGGCGTGGTCAGAAATTCCTATAAAACAAGGTGTTTCTGGTGGACGCACAAGGGATCGAACCTTGGACCTCTCCCGTGTGAACCACAATCCGTAGACCATGGCCAACCTAATCCAGCCATAGTATAGTTGGAAAAGTCCTTGCAATGCAGGGATTGTTGGCCATTTCGGCCCATAGTGGGCCATAGCAGGCCTTACCACATTTTGTATGCCCCCGCTGTGCCCTTCGTGATTTTTCCCATGGGGCACAACAGAGCTGGGAACGTGGAGGGAACGGTTTGTGATCCGTTTCTTGGGTCTCCTCTCGACGTGTCCCAGGGCACAAGAAGTAAGGGCACAAACGATGGAAACGAGCGAAAAGGATCTCAGAGCTGAAGTGACGACGAACTACCTGAGGCTTACTGACGCGGTGATCCGTGCGGCCAAGCTGCCGCCGGGCAAGTCGCAGCACTATCTGCACGACACCGAGCAGCCAGGGCTTGCGATCAGGATGCGCGCGACTGGTGGCCGGACTTGGGTCTACCTGTTCACCAAGCCTGGGGCGAGGGGCACCCAACGCAAGACGTTGGGCGCATGGCCCAAGTTCAACGAGAAGGCCGCGCAAGGCCGCCACCATGGCCGCTGGCGAGGTGGTCAAGGGTGTCGATCCGAACGACGCCAAGCGCGAGGCTAAGCGGCAACAGATGGCCGAAAAGCAGGCCACCACCCTGGCGACCCTGATCATTGAAGATGGCCCGTACGAGACGTCGCTGACCGGACGGTTAACTGGAAACCGGCAATGTCGGCGCTGCGACGCGGTCTCAAGGATCACTTCGATCTCGCCATCGCCGAGCTGACGCGACGGCAAATCATGGCCGCGGTGGACAAGATCGCCAAGACCGGCAAGCGCGGCGCAGCCAAGGACTTGCGCAAGCACGTGCATACCCTCCTCGAATGGTGCGTCGGAGAAGGTTACGTCGAGCACAACGTGCTCGCCGGCTATCGCGCGCCCAAGGAAACCCGTGCGCAGAGGGTTGGGCGCCGAACCAAGGGCCGCGCACTGACCGATGATGAAATCATCAAGGTCTGGCATGCATCCGCCAAGCTCGGGGCTTTTGGGCTCCTGACACGCATGTGCCTACTCGGTGGCCCGCGCCGCAGCGAGCCGACCATGATCGAGTGGCAAAAGCACATCATGGATGATCGCATCACCTTCGATGCCGCATGGACCAAGATGGGCCTGCACCACGACGTGCCACGCACCCACCTCGTTGACGAGGTGCTCGCGGCCGCGAACATTTCCAGCGCGCGAC